>Ga0194113_10009546_pt1 | contig 11688 bp, 10 predicted proteins | sample TA2MahC200mmetaG_FD_146193 | JGI IMG/M metagenome (GOLD analysis project Ga0194113, IMG submission 146193) | Freshwater microbial communities from Lake Tanganyika, Tanzania - TA2015017 Mahale Deep Cast 200m | ecosystem: Environmental > Aquatic > Freshwater > Lake | place: Tanzania: Lake...
GGTATCGCAGCGCCGAGACGCCGCGTTTTCCCGAAACCTCCGTGCGGACAGCAGGCAGGCTTTCGGCCATCGCGCGGTGCCTTTCGACCGCCAGGCGGAGGACGCTGGCGTTGTAGCCGCCGCACATGCCGCGATTGGCGGTCAAGACGAGCAGCGCTGCCTGGCGGCACTCGGCGCGCGTCTCCAACAGCGGATGTTGGAGCGGCGTGCCGGTTTGAGCCAGGTCGGCCACCAGTTGCGTGATCCGCCGCGTGTAGGCGGACGCCGCCGCCGCTCGATCCATGGCTCTCTTGAAGCGCGCGTTGGCGATCAGTTCCATCGTCCGCGTGATCTTCCGGATGTTCCGGATCGATTTGCGCCGTTTGTCGAGCGATCGAGCTTTGGCCATGAGTTACCCGTTTCGGCGGTGGCGAGCGTGATCTCGGGCGAGCAGTCGCCACGGTATTGTGCTCACGCGGCTGGCGTCTTCGTGCCGGCCTCGCGGAATTGCGTCTTGAAGTCGCGGATGGCCGATTCCAGTTTCTTCGCCAGGTCGTCGGTCATTTGCAGTGTCTGTTTCAATTCGTCCACGACGAGCGGGCACGTGTGGTGCATGTATTTCAGGAAAGCGGCTTCCCAGCCGCGGACTTGGGACACCGGGACATCGTCCAGGAAACCCCGAGTACCCGCGAAGATGCTCATGACCTGTTCCGCCACGTGCATCGGCTGGTACTGGGACTGCTTGAGCAGTTCGACCATGCGGTAGCCGCGGTCGAGCCGGGCCTGCGTGGTCGCGTCCAGCTCCGTGCCCATCTGAGCGAAGGCCTCGAGTTCCCGGAACGCGGCCAGGTCCAGGCGCAGGCCGCCGGCCACATTCTTCATGGCCTTGACTTGCGCGGCGCCGCCGACGCGGGAGACGGAGATGCCGGCGTTCATCGCCGGACGCACGCCGGAGAAAAACAGGTCGGGCTGCAGGTAGATCTGTCCATCCGTGATCGAGATCACGTTGGTCGGGATGTAGGCCGAAACCTCGCCCTCCAGCGTCTCGATGATCGGTAGCGCGGTCAGCGAACCACCGCCCAGATCGTCGCTCAACTTCACGGCCCGCTCCAGCAATCGGCTGTGGCAGTAGAAGACGTCGCCGGGATAGGCTTCGCGGCCCGGCGGGCGTCGCATCAGGAGCGACACTTGGCGATACGCCACCGCCTGCTTCGAAAGATCATCGTACACGATCAGCGCGTGCTGACCGTTGAACGTGAAGTGCTCCGCCATCGCCGCGCCCGCGTAGGGGGCGATGTACTGCAGCGCGGCGGGGCTGGAGGCCCCGGACACGATCACCGTGGTATAGTCCATCGCTCCGCGAGTCTCCAGCGTGTTGATCACGCCGGCCACCGACGAGTCCTTCTGACCGATGCCGACGTAGAAACACTTCACGCCCGTGTCCTTCTGGTTCAGAATCGTGTCGATCGCGATGGCGGTCTTGCCCGTCTTGCGGTCACCGATGATCAGCTCGCGCTGGCCCCGGCCGATCGGTGTCATGGCATCGATGGCCTTCAGGCCCGTCTGCAGCGGCTCGCACACCGGTTGTCGCTTGGCAATCCCCGGCGCGATGAACTCCAGCGGGCGGCGCGCCGTCGTGGCCACGGGGCCCTTTCCGTCCAGTGGATTGCCCAGCGGGTCCAGCACGCGGCCCATCACGGCCTCGCCGACCGGGACCGACAGCAGTTCGCCCAGCGCTCGGACTTCGTCGCCCTCGTGGATGTTCAGGAAATCGCCCAGGATGATCACGCCGACGCAATTCTCCTCCAGGTTGAATGCCAGCCCCTTCACGCCGCTCGGAAAGGCCACCATCTCCAAGCACATCACGTGCGACAGGCCGTGGACGTGCGCGATCCCGTCGCTGACGTCCAGTACCGTACCCACCTCGCGCACATCCAACGCGCTCGCGTAGTGCTCGATCTCTTTCTGGATGACCGAGGCAATCTCGTCAGCATTGAATCTCATCGGTGCCCTCTGTCGAGTACCCGTCGACGTTGCCAATCGCCCTGCACGAGCCGCGCGGCACGCCCGGTTGCCCCTCATAATCCTCGCGACGGGCGCCACTGCCCGCCGCGCGCCAGCCGCGGCCACGAGCCGCGGCCACCTCGCTATCGGTCGGCGACCAGGAATCGCTGCAGGGACTCACGTATCACTTGTTCGGTCCGGCTGATCGTGTCGGCGCGCAGCCTGTCGAGTCGATGACGCAGGCTGCCGTCGAAAACGGTGTCGCCAACACGTACCACCAGGCCGCCGATCAGGCCGGGTTCGACGGTGGTCGTGATCACCACCTGCCGGCCGAACAGACGCGTCAACCTCGCCTGGACCTGGTCCAGGGCGCCGCGGCTCAACGGCTCCGCCGTCCGCACGGCCACCTCGACCCGACCGCGCACCTGATGGTGAAGGTGCTCCGCCGCGCAGCGGATCTCCGGCAGACAGTCCAGTCGCCGGTGGTCCGCCACGACCTTCAGGAAGTTCAACAGCAACGGCGCCATTTTTCCGGCGAACGCCCTGTCCAGGATGGCCTGCTTCTCCGCGACGCCGACGCGCGGGGAGGCCAGCAGCGCCGCGAAGTCCGGCAGGCGGGCCAGCACGTCGTCCAGCAGCGAGCGGAGCTCCTCCAAGACGCGCTCCGTGACGTGCGCGGCTTCGGTGGCTCCGAGGAGTCCCTTGGCATAGACCGCCCCCACACGCTCCCGGCCAATGTCGAACGAGGTGACTTCCGACGACGATCCGCTCATGGGTTCCGCTCTTGCCGACCGTAGACCGTACCGAGGCTGCGCCTCCCACCGACTGCCGCGTGAAAACGCCGCAAAGACGGATGCGACCAAGGGGACCGAAAAGACCAAAGGGTTGGGGACTTTCCGTATTCCGTTCGTGCCGCGTCCGGTCTTGCCCCAGGTATTTGACTCAAATGCACCGACTTCCGCCGAGAAAACGCCCCACGAAGTTCGTGGCCGCGCGTCGCTAGTTGTTGCTGGGGAGTTGTTCCAGGGATTCCCGCACCAGCGCCGCGTGATCCTCGGGCTTCAGTTCCCGCTGGACGATCTTGCCAGCCAGAGCGAATGCCAGGTGGGCGCTCTGGCTGGCCACCTCCCGGACCGCGGTGTTTTTCGCGGATTCGATGTCCGCCAGCGCGAGCTGACGTTCCCGGTCCGCTTGTTGCCGCGCCTCGGCCAAAAGGAGTTCGCCGGCCGCGCTGGCTTCGCGGCGGGCCTGATGGACCATCGCCTCGGCCTCGGCCGCCACCCCCGCCAACTGCTGCTCGTACAACTGCAGTCTCAAGGCCGCCTCTTCGCGGCCCCGCTTGGCCTCGTCCACCATTGCGTGGATCGACCGCTCCCGCTGGTCCAGCCCCGCGATCAGCGGCCGCCAGGCGAATTTTCCCAACACCGCCAGCAGTACCAGAAACACGATGGCCGTGAACACGGCCAAGTCGGGATCCCATGTCAACGGGTTAGCCGCGGCAGACCCGTGACCCGCGCCCTCGGCCGCCGCAGCAGGCGACAGCCCGGCGTGCCACGCCCCCCACACCGTCATCACGATCGCCGCACATCTCAGGATCTTCTTCGCCATGGGCCGCTCGCACACTCCTCGACAGGAACTCCGCTGACGCCGACTGCCCGCCCGGCGGCACCTGGACCGCCCCGCGGCGCCGTCAGAGTATCAAGCAGACAATCAAGGCAAAAAACGTCGCTCCTTCAATCAGCGCCGCCGAAATCATCATCGCGGTCCGAATGTCGGTGGCCACCTCCGGCTGCCGCGCCATGCTCTCCACCGCCTTCGTGCCGATACTGCTGATTCCATACGCCGCGGCCGCCATCACAAGCGCGACCCCAAACGTCCCGCCCATGGAGATCAACGCCTGGCTCCAGCCGGTGGCTTGTTCGCCAGCGCTCGCCGTGCCCCCACCAGCGCCCTCCTGAGCCATCGCTGGCGCCGCGGCCAGCGCCAGCATGATTACCACCCCACACAAAGTCGCCCACTTCACCATGTCACTGCTCTCCGTTCGGAAATGAACCGGTCACGCCGTGGTCAACCGGCCGACGTCAATGGGGATGGACGGCCATCCCAATGAATAGTCCCGCCAGAAACGTGAATATGTACGCCTGCAGGAACGCGACAAACAGCTCCAGCAAACTCAAGGCGACCGAGCCGAATACGCTGGCCGTCGCCACTCCCACAATGATCGGTATCGTCGCCGACGCGGTGACTCCAATGAACGCGATGGCCACGGCCAGAACCATGTGGCCCGCCATCATGTTGGCCAGCAAACGCATCGCCAAAACGAAATGCTTGATGAACATCCCCAACACCTCGATGGCGAAAATCATCGGTTTCAGCGGGATCGCGATCCACAGAGGCAATTCCATTGCCGGCACCTGGCCGGTCCAGAAACCGATCGGGCCCATCTTCCGCGATCCGGCGATAATAACCGTGAAGAAGGTAATCACCGCCAGCGCGCCCGTTGTCGCCAACGCGCCGGTCGGCGAACCGGCCCACGGGATCAAGCCCAGCAGATTGCAGATCAAAATGAAAAAAAACGTCGTCATCAGAAACGGCGCATAACGATCGCCGTCGTGCGTGCCGATCGTCGGCCGCGCGATCTGATTCCGCACGAATGCCGCCATCGCCTCGAAAAAATTCCACAGTCTTCCACGCGGTAGAGCGCCGGATTTCGCGCGCTGAGCCAGCGGGATGAAAATCGCCGCCAAGATCAACGCACCCACCACCTCCAACACCATGAACTTGGTGATCCGGAAATCCAACGGCTCAATCAACTCGTCCAGCAAAGGCACGCCCGTCTTGATCTCGACGATCGGTTCGGTCGACTCGCGCAACTGCGGGATCTTGATAATACCGTCACGGTTGGGACTGAAATAACGCGGCACATGGAAGTACTCCGCGTCCTTGACGTGACTCATCAGACTCTCGGCCGACAATAAGTCGCCGTGGCCCGCGTGGTCCGAGCCTCCTTGCGAGGGAGCGCCGTGAGCGAGCGCGTCATGAGAAGCCGTGCCGTCGTGAGCCGTGCCGTCGTGAGCCGTGCCGTCGTGAGCCGTGCCGTCGTGAGCCGTGCCGTCGACACGCCCGCCATCGACCGATTCAGCCGTGACCTCCCGCATGGCCGGGACGTCCGCTTCACGCTGCGCGCCACTGTCTTCGGCCATGGTCTACTCCACCCTCTTTCCCGCGTCGCGCCTCGGAAAATGACCTATTAACAGGAGCGTCTCGGTGAACAGCATGACGAAATAGAAAGCCAGAATGTAGTATATGAACCCTGCTTTTGCCATCGGGCCGTCGCTCATTCGCACGATCAAAACCACTGCCAACGGAATCCCCGTGCGGGGCAGCATGCCCCAGAGTACCCGAGACTGCATCTGTCGAGGATCGTCGCGACGGCGAACCAACCCCAACGCCGCAAGGCCGGCCCCGCAGCATGTGCCGCATGCAACCAGTGCACTTCCGACGCCCTGCCAGCCGCACGTCGCATACGCAATCGGGAAGACGAGAACTCCCGCCGCGCAGACCGACCCCGCCACCGCCACACCCAGGCTCCAATTGCTTCCGCACGTTGCCAACACGCGCGTCGTTACTCCGACTGCTTCCGCGGGGTGTCCGGCGATCCGCCTGATTCCTGCTCCCTCGCCGTCCCCGCACTCTTGTCGCTGGCCCGTGCCATCTCCAGCAGCTGCCAGATGCCAAACGCCACGCCGAGCGCCGAGCCCAGAATCGTGAACAGAATACGAGTCCCCCAGCACTTGTCGACGTAATAGCCGATTACCGCGGGAACCACCATCCCGGTGGCCGCGGACATGCCGCGTGCCGCCCATTGATAGGCCTTCGCCAAGGCCAACCGATCGTCGGATGGTCCTGTCACTCACCCAGAAATCCCGGATCGTGGCGGACTCGGCCGGGTTGTCCCCGTCTCGCCTAAATCCCGATCTGCATTCTGATCTCCGTCGCCGAGCCCCGCCGCCGCGCCGAACGTGCGACCACAGGGCAATCCCTCGCCGCCCACTGTAACCCACGCTATTCCCACGGTCAACCGACGAGCCCACGGTCGCCGTTGATCTCGCCGCATCTTCAGCCGCTCGCATCCACGCCGTCGCTCAGTCTCGAAACGCCGACCCAACGATGTCCGTCCTGGAAGTCCGTCCGCCACGCGCAGGCGGGTGAGTGCTCGCCGCGCCGCCGGCTCCGCGGACCCGCCGCCGTGGATGCGCGCAATTGACGGTTGCTTGTTGTAAGTGTTGAATTTGTAGCAGTTTATAACCAACCCTGTGCATCGGACGGTAGCCTTGTTGAGGGAGGTACGTTGCATTCTTGAGGTTTCTAGTTACACTCGTAGTAGTGACAACTTCCAGCACCCACCTGATGGGTAGCATCGCATCTTGGGGGAGAATGACCGCCCTTGATCGCGCAGGAAGGTTTCCTGCCTAGCGCCAGCTTCCCACAAAGTGTGGAACTGCACTCGGTGGCGGGTGGTGAGTTCCGAGCGGATCCCGGCCGTGGCGCACGGTTTGGTTTCGAGTACGGATGGTGATCGGCTCACGGATGATGCGCGGTGTAAACAACGCGACGATGCTGCACTTGTTCCGTTGACAAAGGGTGAGTCCATTGATCACGGTAGCCAACCTCAGAACTCAATCCGTCAAAGACCTGACCGCCATGGCTCGGAAGATGGGGGTGACAGGCGTCCGTGCGATGCGCAAGGAGCAGTTGGTGCGCGCGGTGGTGAAGGCGTCCAAGGCCAAGTCGAGCGGTTCCTCCCAAAGGAAGACGCTGGTGCGGAGCGGAAAACGCCGGACTCTGGTGTCGGCGCGGGCCCCGGTCGAGAAGACGCGTGACGCGTGTCTGGGGGAATCGGGCGACAAACGTGGCAACGGTTCGCGGAGCCGGGGGAAGTCGTGTACGCTCGTGCAGCAGCAGGATGTGGCGGGCGTTCCGCACGACACGGCACGGCCTGGCAATCGATCGGTTGGCGAGGACGTCAAGATTGCCAACCCACGGGTGTTGAATAAGTTGCGGCGCGCTCGGCTGGAACGTCTACGGTTGAAGGACTTGGCCAACGCCTCAGCCCTGGCGGCCAAGAACAGTCGGAAACCGAAGAATCGGAAGCTCAAGCGATCCAGGACTCCCGTCCCCGGCAAGGATCGGGTGGTATTGCTGGTGCGTGATCCGTATTGGCTGCAGGCCTGTTGGGACGTCTCGCGTCAGAGTGTGGCGAGGGCGAAAGCGGCCATGGCGGAACAGTGGCATTTGGCCGAGCCCGTGCTGCGTCTGCTGGAGGTGGATTCCGGTCCCACCACCAGCACGACGGAACGCGTGGTGCGTGAAATCCGGATTCACGGCGGCGTGCGGAACTGGTACATCGACGTCAAGGACTCGCCGAACAGCTTCCGTGTCGATCTCGGGTACTTGGGAGAGGGCGACCGGTTTTATTCGTTGGCTCGCAGCAATGTCGTCACCACGCCGCAGCCGGGCAGCAGTGATGCGATTGACGAGAACTGGTCGGATATTGCCGAGAATTACGAGAAGATTTACGCGTTGAGCGGGGGTTACGAAAGCACGGGCGGCTGCGGCGACTTGCAGGAGTTGTTTGAGGAGCGGCTGCGGCGTCCGATGACGAATCCGGCCGTTTCGCCTTTGGACAACAACACGGGCGAGGTTCTGCAACGCGACAGGGATTTCCAGTTCGACGTGGATGCGGAAGTGATCGTGTTCGGGTCCACCAAGCCCAATGCCCACGTCACGCTGGCGGGACAGCCTGTTAGGCTGCGATCCGACGGCACGTTTACGGTCCGCCTGAGCATGCCGGATCGCCGTCAATTGCTGCCCGTGGTGGCCAACAGCCGTGACGGGTCGCAGCAGCGCACGATTGTGCTGGCCATCGAGCGGAACACGAAGGTCCTCGAACCGCTGTCGCGCGACGAGCACGAGTGACGATCTGGCGTCGGGGCCCGGCGTCCCATTCCGTTGTCGGCCGCCGTGGCAGGTTCTGGCCGCGGCCGCCTGATTGCTCCGGCTGCGTGCCGGTGGTACGATGGCGATGAGTCCTTCGGGGCTTCCGAGGCAAATCCTCTGCCATGTTCGTGTTGACGGTGTCGATTTTTTGGGGAGCCGATATGAGGTCCGCTGGGGACTGATTTAGGTCTTGGCCGCGTGTATCGCCGGACGCGGCGGACCTCGCGTCTGACCCGCGTTATCCCGGATAACACAACCCGAGACCCAGGTCCCCACTTTTCCGATGCGGGCTCTCACAAAACGCATCGCCACGGCATTGCGGTGGAGGATTTGCCTTCCTTCGCGTTGATCGCCAAACGCGTGCGATCGCGTTGCGTGAGGGGGGATCTGGAAGCAGAATACGGGCTCCGCGGGACAGACCTGCGGGCCGGCGGCCGGCCGGTGGGAGCCGGCAGGTCCGACACAATAGCTCGATGCGAGTCCGTCGTCATTCTCCCGCGGCACTTGGACGCTCCCTCGTTCATGTCAGACCAACCTTCGCCGATTCTCGATGGCACGCTGGAACCCGACCTCTCGGGGAAGAAGTTGGGGGACTATCAGTTGATGCGCCGCCTTGGCCGTGGCGGAATGGCGGACGTCTATCTGGCGGAACAGAATTCCCTGGGACGCCAGGTGGCGATCAAGGTGCTCAAGAAACGGTTGGCCTCCGATGAGGCCTACGTGCGGCGGTTCCACAACGAGGCTCGGGCAGCCGCTTCCCTGGTGCACGCGAACATCGTGCAGATCCACGAGGTCGGTCGGGTCGAGGGGATCCACTTCATCGCGCAGGAATACGTGGCAGGCCAGAATCTCAAGCAGTGGCTTGCCCGTCACGGCGCCGCGGACACGAAGACCGCCGTGCACATCATGCGTCAGGTGATCGCGGCGCTGCACCGAGCCTCCCAGCAGGGCATCATTCACCGGGACATCAAGCCCGAGAACATCATGCTGGCCGCGACGGGCGAAGTGAAGGTCGCGGATTTCGGCCTGGCACGCGCCGTGTCCGATGGTCGTGCCGTCGATCTCACCCAGGTGGGTGTCACCCTCGGCACGCCGCTTTACATGAGTCCCGAACAGGTGGAAGGGCACCCCGTGGACCCGCGCAGCGATCTCTACTCGTTCGGCGTAACGTGCTACGAGATGCTGGCCGGCCGACCGCCGTTCGAGGGCGAGTCGGCACTCAGTGTCGCCGTGAAGCATCTCAAGACGACACCCGACCGGCTGGAGAACCTGCGGCCGGACCTCCCGGATGGGCTCTGCCGCATGGTGCACCAGCTGTTGGCAAAACGTCCTGCCGATCGGTACCAGACCGCTGCCGAGCTGATGCGAGAGCTGCGCGCGCTGCACGTCGAAGGCGTGGATGACTGGTCGGGGTTGGCCGAGGAATGGGACGCGCCCGAGCTGCTGGCAATGGTCGAGTCACGCTCGGCGGCCACTCAGCGGCTGGAATTGGTCATGAGATCGCAGGCCCTGGCTGCCCGAAGGCGCCAGCAACGACTCCGCGGGGCGCTGGCCGCCATCGCGGGCTTGGCCTTGTGTGTGCTCGCCGGCGTCATCGGCGCATGTGTCCGCCAACCCGCCGACCTGCTCACAGTCACCCAGCCCGCGATCGAGGACAAAGGGTCCGCCATGCTCCAGTATTTCTACGCCTACGAACTCAACACGGACGAGGCGTGGAAGAGCGTGGCTCGGCTCTATCCGCCCCAGAGCAGCCCCGTCAATCAGGTGTACGCCTGGCGGGCAACGCAACGATTGGCCGAACTCTACCGGACACAAAACGAGCCCGACCGCGCGATGCTTCTCTACGCGGAATTGATCCGGTCCGACGAACCGCAGTTCCAGGCCTTCGGGTACGCTGGCCAGGCAAACCTCCTCGCACAGGCGGGAAAAAAAGACGAGGCGGAAAGGAAGCTCGCCGCCATCGTGCCCCTCCTCGCCGGGCCGCTGGCCGCGCGGCGCCAAAACCTCGGGCTCCTCGACCTGCTCGACGAGAGCCTCCACGATCAGTTCCGCGAACTCGCCCGCGAAAGCAGTCAGTAGGACGTGCCGCCTAGTTGCAGCAACAACTCGCCGGGACAAGTACCGTCTTCTGCACCATCCGGCATACCGGCTCGCGGACAACCTTCTGCACCTGGCGCGGCACGCACACCGTGTAGGTCACTACCCGCTGCACCTGCTCGATGCGATAACTCGTCTCCTGGCAGATCCTCGTTTGCACCTGAGGCACGCTCACCGTGTACGTCACCGGCCGCGTCTGTACCTCCGGCACCATCTCGCACACCTGGTACGTCTTCGTTCGCAACTCCGTCCTGTAACGGCAGACTTGCACCTTCCGCACCCGCGTCTCCGTCGTGTAATGGCACACGCGAACCTTGCACGTGCGGACCTCCGGCCGGCAGACAACCGCCGTGTACTCGTACGGCTGATCCTCGACCACCGTCTGCCAACTCGTGACCGGCACCTCCTTCGTCACGATCCGCGGCACCCACACCTTCCGGCAGAGCATGCGGCTGCCACAGCAGCACGAACCGGCACACCCGCGGCGGCAGCAGCGAACCTCCTGCACACGGGTCTCCCAATGCCCCTCGTCACACACGACCGTCTGCACCGTCTGCACCGGCACTACACGGCACACCTTGCGGATCCCCGTCCGCGTCTCGTAATGCGGAACCATCACCGTGTACGTCCTGTCCTCGTAACTGTACACCGGAACCGAACACGTGTACGGCTGATCCACCACACTGTACACCGGAATCTGAACCTGGTACTGGCACGTCCGCGTCGAGTAAACGGGCTTGTAGACGGTGCAGCTGACCATCTTCGTCCGCATCTCCGGTACCATGACCGTGTATTGACGCGCCACCTGCTGCATCACCGGAATCCGCTGGTAACACGTCACCACCCTCTGCCGCTGCTCCGCCACATACTCCGTGCACGTGACCACGCGCTGCTCCATCGTCCACTCCGGCACGCACACCACCTTCTCGACACACGCCGATGCCCCGCCACTACCACACCGCGGTCCGCACGCCGCCATGGCCGTACCAGCGGCCGAAACAGTCAGCAACCAAACCAAGGCAACGCGAGTCAGTAACATGGGAGCCTACCTTTCGGGCATGAGTGCCGATTCGATGAAACTGAATATGCCAAACCCGATTTCTTCTCGCCCCAAACTGCGCCGTCCATCCTTGGTGCACCGGCCGCACATTGTCGAATTTTCTGATTGGCTGTTCTGCGCAGTCTAGTCGATGTGTTCAAAGTAGGAATTGTGGGAGGTTAAGTCAACCTCTGCGAATTGTGTTATGCAGAAAATGGGAGGTTTAAGTGGTCGACGATCTCCGTCCGGCTGCGACGACTACCCCACCAAACCGATCGCGCGGGAGACATTTCTTGCCACCGTTTCCGCATGGGCGGATCGGGCGTTGGCACACACCGGCACGCCCGCGGACATTGCCCGGCAGCCGCGGGACCAGTGAGTGGCCTGTGCGGCAAGGCGAGCGGCAGTTGAAAAGCTACCCGTAGGACGGGCACTCTTGCCCGTCCGGTGTGTGTTCGACGGGCAAGAGTGCCCGTCCTACTGGTAAATCAATTCCTGCCGCTCGCCCAAGGGACGGCGGGGCCGGGGCATTCGGAAACAGGGGGCCCGCACCACATCCTGGCCGCGAG
>Ga0194113_10009554_pt1 | contig 11682 bp, 14 predicted proteins | sample TA2MahC200mmetaG_FD_146193 | JGI IMG/M metagenome (GOLD analysis project Ga0194113, IMG submission 146193) | Freshwater microbial communities from Lake Tanganyika, Tanzania - TA2015017 Mahale Deep Cast 200m | ecosystem: Environmental > Aquatic > Freshwater > Lake | place: Tanzania: Lake...
GTGAAGCATGCATCGCCCGGAGATAGTCACTGGCCGCTATTCGCACGGATTCTTCAGACCACTGGAGCGGCGGGTAATTTAACGACCGACGTGCATATTGCTGCGCTGGCTATAGAGAGGGGCGCGACCGTTTATTCTGCTGACAACGACTTCAAGCGGTTTGTTGGCGTTAGGCATGTGAACCCGCTCTATTCGCCGGCTTAACGCTAGGCGCGCCCATAGCGGTCTTCAAACCGCACAATATCGTCTTCGCCTAAATAGCTGCCCGACTGTACCTCTATGAGTTCAAGCGGAAGCTTTCCGGGGTTTTCCAGGCAGTGCCGCTCGCCGATGGGAATGTAGACCGATTGGTTCTCGGCCACGAGTTGTTCCTTATCACCGATGGTGACCTTTGCCGTGCCACTGACAACAATCCAATGCTCAGCCCGGTGATGGTGCATCTGCAGTGAGAGGCGCGCCCCTGGCTTTACCGTAATGCGCTTCACCTGATATCGGTCGCCATGATCAATAGAGTCGTAGGCGCCCCAGGGCCGAAAGACTTCACGGTGTAGGTCTGCCTCAGGCCTTTCTTGGGCTTTAAGTGCCTCGACGATCTTTTTGACATCCTGTGCCTTGTCTTTATGGGCAACCAACACCGCGTCGGATGTCTCTACGACCACCAGGTCTTGCGTACCGACCAGGGCAACGAGTCGATGGTCGGCATGCACGTAGCAGTTCTGTGACTCGTGCAGCAGGGTATCGCCGCGGGTGGCGTTACCCTGCGTGTCCTGCGACTGTAACTGCCATACGGCGGGCCAGGCACCCACGTCGTTCCACCCTGCATCAAGCGGAATCACCATGGCCTTGTCGGTCTTCTCCATGACCGCATAGTCGATAGAATCCGAGGGTGACTGCCCAAAGGCCTCCGCATCGAGACGCAAGAAGTCCATGTCTTTTGCAGCACTGGAATGCGCGCGTTGGCAGGCCTTGGCCATGGCGGGGTTGTGGGCGGCCAGTTCCTGCAGGAAGACATCTGCCCGAAATAGGAACATGCCGCTGTTCCAGAAATAGCCACCGTCGCGCAGATACTGCTCGGCGGTTGCGAGACTGGGCTTTTCGACGAAGGCGGAGACGGGTAGGGCTAAGGGCGGGGTGCTTTCCGTTCGTCGGGACACGTCGGCTAATGGGGCAGATGCATATCCGTCGCGCGCGGCCTTGACATACCCATACCCGGTCTCGGGGTGGGTGGGCACGATACCAAAGGTTACCAACGCCCCCGATTGCGCGACGTCATACCCTGTTCTTACGGACGCGTGAAACGCTTCGGTTTTGGTTATCACATGGTCGGAGGGCAGCACTAGCAGCACTGGTGACTCGACTGCAGGCACCCGGCTATCAGTCTGGCCCCGCGCCTGGCCGCTGCTCGACTGCTTTCTTTCAAACTGCGCTAATGCTTGCAGGGCAGCCACGGCAATGGCTGGCGCAGTATTGCGCGCTACGGGCTCTAAGATGAGCGTCTGCGGGGTGACCCCCATTTGTAAGCACTGATCGGCTACCAAAAACCGATGGTCGGTATTGGCCACGACAATCGGCGCAACCTTGGGCACGAGGCCTTCAAGTCGGGCGAGCGTGGCCTGAAAGAGGCTGCGCTCCTCCGTAACGCCCAGAAACTGCTTGGGACGCAGAGACCGCGACAGAGGCCAGAGGCGTGACCCCGAACCACCGGAGAGAATAATGGGAATAAGGTTCATGCAATGTGAATTTTCATGGAGTACCGATCGGTTAACTCAGAAATAAGGGTTGAGAATCGTTAACGATTCGTTAATCACCTGACGATGTTGCATGTCTTCTGAAAACAAGGTTTTGCACCCAGCGAGCAGCGCGGATGACATGATCATTGCGTCATAAAGTGATAAGTGGAATCGATCGGCGAGTTCGATCCCAAGGTCGTGGGTCTCCTCCGTTAGGCTGTGTACCTGGCAGAGTGAACGAATAGGAGCAAGAAACTCGCGAACCTCTGAGAGCGAAAAGCTGAGCTTTCGCGTTGCGATTGCCGCGCACTCATTGAGCACTTGTACGCTAATGTGACCCCCTTCGCCTAGGAGCGCCTCAGACCGGTTGGCCTTGGATTCATCAGCAGACAGCAAGTAGAGCAGAACATTGCTGTCGAAGAAGCAATTAGCGGCGCGCATGCGCCTCGAGCCGATCGAACTTGAAATCTTCAGGAAGACGGCCTCGAAATTTACGGAGGCGCAACAAAAGCTCTTGCGCCGAGGAGCGACGGCTGACTTCGAAGGAATGACTGCCCGCCACCTGAATCTCAATGTCATCGCCTTCCTTCAAGCCCAATACCTCAACAACCGCTGCAGGCAGTCTGACGGCGAGGCTGTTACCCCATTTTGCTACTTGCATTGGCCCCTCCTAATTAAGCACGCATGCACGTTTGATATACTTTAGTCATTGTATATCTTTATCGTTACTCCCGGCTCACGGGTACCGCGTAGCCGTGCGCCTTAAGCAGAGCGCTTTGCTTCGCGGCGCTGAGGTCGTGATCGACCATCTCAGCGATCATGTCGTCGAGGGTAATTTCGGGAATCCAGCCGAGATTTTCTTTCGCTTTGGAGGGGTCACCCAGCAAGGTTTCGACCTCGGTGGGGCGAAAGTAGCGAGGGTCAACACGCACGATCGCCTTGCCGACTTGTACCCCCGGTGCATTCGTGCCGGTAATGGCTGCGACGCGGCCCACTTCTTCGACGCCTGTACCTTCAAAGTTGAGCGCAATACCTAGGCGTGCCGCTGCTCTGCGAATGAACTCGCGCACGGAGTACTGCAGACCGGTTGCAATGACATAGTCTTGGGGCTGGTCTTGCTGCAGCATCATCCACTGCATACGCACATAGTCCTTGGCATGGCCCCAGTCGCGTAGCGCGCCCATATTTTTTCTCAAGAGCCAGAAATCGAATGGCATCGAGTAGGCGTAGGGTTCCCAAGGCATCAACATCGGCAGTGTATTCGGGTGACTCGAATGAAACTGCCACGTGTGACTGCGCACCGAGATTGTAGATCTCGTCGGGCTGTGTCTCTTGAATAATGCGGGTGAGATTGCTCGAATCAGAGAGGTCTCCGTAGTGGAGTTTTAGGCGCTGTCCGCTCTTATGCGGATCTTCATAAATATGGTCGATGCGCTGGGTATTGAAGGTGGAGGATCGACGCTTGATGCCATGTACCTCGTAGCCCTTGGCGAGAAGAAACTCGGCAAGGTAGGAGCCGTCTTGTCCGGTTATGCCGGTGATGAGTGCTTTTTTCATGTCGATCCTCTAGCCGAGAGCCTATGTCGCGCAAGCCTCTGCAAGCACCTATCCGGACCAATCAACAATGGCTAGACCAGGCACCCTAGAAAACTCGCGCGTATTTTTGGTGACAAGAATACAGTTCTGCGCAATCGCTGATGCGGCGATGAGAAGATCGTTGGGCCCTATCGGGGTGCCCTTTTCTTCTAAATAGGCTCTGCTAGCGGCATAGATGTCGTCGGCCGGGGAAATAAATGGAAGAATCGTTAAGGCGTTGAGGACGGCATTAACGCGGCGTGTGAGTTCTTCTAAGCCCCGCTTCTTGGCGCCAAAGCGCAACTCTGCCGCAACGATGATTGAGGTGCAGATGGCATCTTCTCCAACCCCCTCTATCTTTCTCGCTATCGACCCCTGAGGGTCACGCAGCAACGCCGAAACGATGTTGGTGTCAAGAAGAAACCGGTCAGCAGGCATTTAATGAACTTAGAGTTCTATGTCGTCAAGTTTCGTGAGAGCCTTGTCGACGTCCGGGAACTGATCTGGCATAGGGGAGAAAGATGCCAGCAGCGCTATCAGCCCCAGAGGGGCGACTGGCTCGATGATGATTTTTGACCCTTCTTTGCGCATCACCGCGTCCTGCGTTTCGAGTTCAAACTCACGAGGAATGCGAACGGCCTGGTTGCGACCGTTACGGAAGAGGCGGACGTGACGTTCAGTCGACATAAGCGCCATAATGGCATATGCCATGACCTATGGCAATAGGATGCCCTGCCTGAGCGGGCATAATGCCGCATGGCTACAAATCGTATGTCGATACCGCTATTCCCGCTTGGGGCGGGCCTTTACCCTGATGGGCTCTTGGCCCTTCGAATCTTTGAGGTGCGTTACCTGGATATGGTCAAGCGCTGCCTGAAGGACAAAACGCCCTTCGGCGTGGTGCGACTGGAGCAGGGTAGCGAGGTGCGAAAGCCTGGGGTGACTGAGAAGTTTTCGGCGGTCGGTGCCCTGGCAGAAATTCTTGAGGCAGACGCCCTGCAGCCGGCCTTGTTGCTGCTGCGGTGTCGGGGTACAGAGCGGTTTCGGGTGGTCACCTGTGCGCCGGGAAAGTATGGCCTCTGGATGGCCGAGGTAGAGACCATAGAGGCAGATGCTGCTGAGGAGATTCCTTGGGAATTACAGTCGGCAGCCGATAAGCTTGGCCAGGTGATTGCGGGCCTACAGAAGCAGGGCGTGGTCGATGAGCAGATGCCTATCTTGCGTCCCTATCGATTAGATGAGTGCGGCTGGGTGGCTAACCGCTGGGCCGAGATGCTGCCTCTGGCGGCTTCGGTAAAGCAGTCGTTGCTTGAGGAGGAGCGCCCTAAAGAGCGGCTTCGGCGAGTGTTGCAGGCCATGGATGAGATGCTGGGGCGTTAGGCAGAGGCGTTAGCGCCACACTTGGGACGTCTAAAGAGGTATTCCCCCTTTTTTGAAAACGCACTTTTACCATGACTAGCCTAGAAGGTGATGAGTGACTAAAGTCAACATAAGAATCAGGTGGTGGGATGGCGGGCTGGGTATACGCCTACCGGCCACAATCATTAAAGCGGCGAGATTGTCTCTTGGCCAACGCGTTCTGTTGTCCGTTCTCAATGGACGACTTGCTCTTGTTCCCGTATCTCACCCAGATGAAACATTGGCCGAGCGGCTCGCTCGATTTGACCCGATCAGACACGGTGGGGAGGCTATGACAGTCTCAAAACGGAGCTCCCTAGAGTTCTGATGCCCTCTGATCTCTTACTTTTGATAATGGGGCTCACGGTTGTCGAGTGGGTCGTGCTCTCGGCGCTGCATCGGCGGCGACAACACGGCCTTACCCCTAAGCAACTCTTAGTGTCTTTGGCGCCGGGGTTCTTTCTTGTGTTGGCTTTCTGGCTGGCATACGCCGAGACCTATCTACCGTGGCCCGCGGTGGCTTGCTTGGTGATTGCGGGCCTAGTGCATGCGTGGGACCTCACGTCTCGCTATCGGGCTTAGTGAGAGGGCGCCCGAACTTCGGTACGATCCAACGAATGAACTATCCCTTCTCGGCCCTTGTGGGGCAGCAGGAAATGCAGCTCGGGCTGCTGATTGCTACGGTTGACCCCTTGGTGGGTGGCGTCTTAATTCTCGGGGACCGCGGCACCGGAAAAAGCACTGCCGTGCGCGCCCTGGCCGCCGTCCTTCCAGATCTGGAAGCCATAGAGGGCTGCCCTTATCGGTGCCCACCGGGTAACACCGCGGGCCTTTGTGGTGCCTGCGGTACTTCTGCAGCCGGCCAGAAATCCAGTGTAAGGGCCAAGAAAAAAACGGTGCTCACGCCTGTGCCCGTGGTGGACCTTCCTCTAGGTGCCACGGAGGACCGTATCTTGGGTGCGCTTGATCTGGAAAAGCTAATGACCCAGGCACAGAAGGCTTTTGAACCTGGGCTATTGGCCAAGGCCAATCGCGGGTTTCTGTATATCGATGAGATCAACCTCTTGGAAGACCATCTTGTTGATCTTTTGATCGATGTCGCCGCTTCAGGCGAGAACCGGATTGAGCGGGAGGGCTTGAGCGTGGTGCACCCGGCCCGGTTTGTTTTGGTGGGCAGTGGCAATCCTGAAGAGGGGGAGCTTCGGCCACAGCTTCTCGACCGATTTGGTCTGGCTGTTGAGGTGAGAACGCCCAAAGACCTCGATCAACGGATGCAGGTGGTCTTGCGGCGTGAGGCCTTTGAGCGCTCTCCGCACGACTTTATGCGGGACTACGCCGACGCTCAGAGCGAGCTGCGTGCGCAGATAGTCTCTGCTAGGAAGTTACTCTCGAAGGTAGGCCTTGCCCAAGACCTGTTGCGTAAGATCGCCGATCTCTGCATGCGGCTGGGTACTGATGGGCTACGCGGCGAGTTGAGCCTCATGCGGGCTGCGAAGGCCGCGGCTGCGCTGCGGGGGGCGAAGAAGGTGTCGCTTGATATCCTGCGCGACGTGGCACCGATGGCGCTGCGACACCGTCTGCGGCGCGATCCCCTTGATGACACCGATGCCACGGTGCGAGTGCAGCGGCTCGTCGATGAGGTTTTGGTCTAGGCACTTTGCCGGCCGCGTGTTTTTGTTGATCGGCCGACTCCGTTGTGCGCCCCCTTTACCCTTTAAATGCCCCTGTGATGGCGCAGCTGGTTGAACCACAGGAAACTGTGAAGGCGGTGAGAACCGAAGACGCCATTCTGGCGGCCGCCGCCGTTGCGGTGGCCGGGCCCGCCCTCGGGGGCCTTTGGCTGCGAGGCTGGCACGGCCCGCGGCGTGATGCCTTTCTGCGGCTTGTGGATCGCTATGCCGGCGCGCTTTTGGTACGCACCCACCGTATTGCGCCCCACACTGATCCGGAGCAACTGCTTGCGGGCATAGAGCTTTCTGAAACCCTTCGTGCTGGCCGCATAGTGCAGCGTGCGGGGCTGATAGAGAACCTACAGGGCGGTCTGTTGGTCTTGGCCATGGCCGAGCGTGCGCCGATAGCACTTCTCGCACCCATGATCCAGGCCATCGATGCGCAACGTGTCTGTCTTTTGGCGATTGATGAGTCCTTGCCCGATGCGCTGCGTCTGCCCGCACTGCTGCAGGATCGACTGGGCATGGGCGTAGACCTGCGCGATGAGATGGTGCTATGGCCCGTCGATAGCGACCTCTATCAGACAGCGTTTGCACAAGCACTTGCCTTGCGTCTTACCGATGCGGCGCATCACTGGAAAGAGGTGATTGCTTCGCCAGAGGCAGTCAAGGCGCTGGTGGAGGCGGCAGCCCAGCTGGGTATCTTGTCGTCGCGGGCAAGCCTTTATGCCGTGCGACTGGCGAAGCTGTCGGCGGCCTTGGCCGGCCGCAGTATGGTGGAAGCCGACGACCTTGCCGTTGCCGTGCGTCTCGTGCTCTTGCCACAGGCACGGCAGTTGCCGGCAGCCGCGGCCCACGAAGAAGATGGTATGCAGTCTGCGGAGGAAGGCACATCTGAGCCTGACGATCCGCAAGACGCCCCGCGAAACGAAGAGGAACCCACTCGACCAAAACCGCCGCTACCACCCGAAACTGAACAAGATTCGGAAGCCAGCCCGCCTGAGCCTGCAGAGGCGTCGTCAGCTTTACCTGACGGAGCGGCCGAAAGGCTAGTGGCAGCGGCGCTGGCTACTCTGCCCAAGCATCTTCTTGCCCAGCTCGCGGCGTCTAGCAGCACCGCACGGTCAAAGGCAGCCGGTGCCACAGGGGCTGGTGCCCAGGCGATGAAAGGTCGTGGGCGGGGCAGGTCGATCGGTGCACTGCCCCGGCGCAGGCCGCGATCGGGTGAGCGGCTGCATCTCCTGGCAAGTATTCGGGCGGCTGCGCCCTTTCAGGCTTTGCGTCGGCGTGTGTCTGGGGAAGATACTTTCAGCCCCAATAGCCTCGTGCGTCTGGATGCGGACGACCAGACCAGACGTCTTTTGCATTCGGGTACTTCGGGCAAGGTTTTAGAGATGCGCCCCGATGACCTGCATGTCCATCGTGAGAAAAAGCGCCGGGGCAACACCACAGTTTTTGTGGTGGATGCCTCAGGGTCTATGGCACTGCAGCGCCTGTCTGAGGCCAAGGGTGCCATTGAGATTCTGCTGGCTGACTGCTATGTGCGTCGCGACCGCGTGGCGATGATTGCCTTTCGTGGCAAGGGCGCGGAGGTCTTGCTGGACCCCACGCGGTCTCTGGTGGCGGCAAAGCGGTCGCTGACAGCCCTGCCCGGCGGGGGTGGAAGCCCGGTAGCCGCGGGGCTGGCGCTTGCTGCCCAGATGGTGGCCCAGCTCAAGCGCATGGGGGACAGCACGGTGGTGGTGGTACTCACTGATGGCCGGGCCAACCTCACGCGTGATGGCCTGCCTGGGCGCCAACAGGCGGCGCTAGAGGCCCAGCGGATGGCGCGGTTTTTGGCGGTATCGGCAGACAAGCGCCTCTTGATTGACACCTCCATGCGGCCCGAGCCCGCTGCACAGGCCCTTGCGGCTGCCATGCGGGGCATGTATATGCCCATGCCTTTCGCCCAGGCACGGGAGATGGGGCAGGCGGTTATCGCGGCTCAGCTAAAGGCCTGAGCCATCAGTTTTACCAACGGTCCGGGGTCGGCCTCGTGCACCAGATGCCCTCCGTTGCAGAAATGCAGCCTGGCCTTGGGGAAGTGGTTCATGGCAACACTGCGCAGCACGCGGGCGGGAATCCAGGGGTCGTCTTCAGCTATCAGCAGATCCAGTTCGGCAGAGAGCACAGGTCCTCGCTTTAGCAGTTCCGGCAGGTCGGTGCCTGCCATAAATTCGATGGCGCCGCGCACATGGTTTTCCTCTTGGAAGAGCTGCCGATAGGCATCAAGCTGCGACGGTGGAATTTGAGAGCCTGTTGATCGAATCAGGCGATCGACCATGCCTGTGTTGCGGGCGAGCATGGTGAGTACCGAAACACTAACGGTGGAGACAAAGAGCGGGTTGAGAACCGGGCCAAGCAGAAGGTTATAGAGACTGGGGGGCGGCACTAAAGAGGGAGCCACCCCAATAATTCGGCCGATCGATAGTGGCGTGCGGGCCCCAGGTGCAGGGCGTGGCGGCGCAGATCCCAATGGGTCTGTGTCTGTGAACGGCATTGCTTCCTTCGCAAGGAGGGATAGCCAGATGGCTACCGCCGCGCCGGCGGAGTGCCCGACCACCAGGTCCACCCGGTCGATTTCCAGTGCGTAGAGTAGCTGCTGCAGGTCCTGCGCCATTTCTTTGAGGCCGTGCTGCTGATGCCGGTGGCATTCGGTTTTACCGTGCCCGGGGAGATCGGGTAGCACCAGGTTCCAGGTCTCTGCCCGAGGCCCCAGGGCAGAGATCACGGGTCGCCAGGTGGCCCGGCTGCCCCCGGTGCCATGGAGCATCAGGACATTAGGCCGTGACACCTCCGTGGGGCGGCTGATCCAGCCTTCCCAGTGCGCGCGATCGATCGTTTTGGAGAGATCGGTAAGCCCTGCGGGCTGGGCGTGCGATGGCATTAGTGGCGCGGAGTTTTCTTGAAAGCAGTTGTTATGGGTTGACGCCGTGGAGACAAGTGTCTATCGTAAGTGTCAAATGTAATTGTCACCTAGAGTGACTAGTCTACGTGACACTTAGGAGGTCCGCCATGGCTTTTCTGCAGCGAATCGAGCGGGTGCTGGAGGCAAGCCTTATGGCTGCCCAGGCCCCAGGCTCCCCCCCAAAGCTCACCGCAGCAATGCGTCATGCGGTTTTTCCCGGTGGTGCGCGCATCCGGCCACAGCTCTGCATGGCGGTGGCTATGGCCTGCGGGGACGATGACCCGCGACTCTCGGAGAGTTTCGCAGCCGCGCTTGAACTCATGCACTGTGCCTCGCTGGTGCACGATGACCTTCCCTGTTTTGACAATGCAGACCTGCGCCGTGGCCAGCCCTCGGTGCACAAGGCATTTGGGGAACGGATCGGGGTTCTTTCGGGCGATGCGCTGATCGTCGTGGCGTTTCGCACGCTTGCGGGGTCTCGGCCCAAGCATCTGGAGCGGCTGCCGGCCATGTTCACGATTCTTGACGATGCGGTGGGACCGCCCTTTGGCATTGTGGCGGGACAGGCCTGGGAGTGCGAGTCGCATGCGGTATTGGCCGAATATCAGCGAGCGAAAACGGGCTCGCTCTTTACTGCGGCAACCGTGGGGGGTGCCTGCGCGGCCGGAGTAGACGCTGCGCCATGGAAGGCCCTTGGCGACTGTCTGGGTGAGGCCTATCAGGTGGCCGATGACATACGGGATGTCATCTACGACGAGCTGGTCATGGGTAAGCCCGCAGGCCAGGACGAGACACTGGATCGGCCGAGCGCCGCGCATACCCTGGGCTTAGACGGCGCGGTCATTCACTTTGACCGACTGATGGCCCGGGCGATTCAGAGCATTCCGGCCTGCCGTGGTGCTGCGCGTCTGCGTGCCATGGTGTTGCAGGAGTCGCAGCGACTGGTACCCACGGAGGGGCCGCATAAGGTGGCCCGCGCCGCCTTGGATGCGCAGACCGAGAAGGCCTTGGCGGAGGCCTTTCCGAATGCGATGCCCATGGGGATGGGGACTTCCAAAGAGGGAAAGGTTAATGGCGGCGCTGGCGGTCTGGTCTAGCCTTCGTGACCGGCTGCTTGCGCAGCCAGCCTTTCATCGGTTCGTATCAGCAGTACCGGGCCTGCGGTGGGTCGCCCAGCGGCAGTCGCGCCGACTCTTCGATCTGGTGGCAGGCTTTACCTACAGCCAGGTGCTGCTAGCCTGTGTGAAGCTCGGCATCTTCGCCTCGGTGCGCGAGGGGCCGCGTTCGTTGCAGTCGCTTGCCGCAGACACTGGCTTGTCTTCGCGAAGCCTCGATATTCTGCTGCGTGCAGCCGTATCGCTGGAGCTTTTGGAATGGCGCAGTGCTCCCGCCGGTCGGGTGGCCGCAGAGGGAAATTCCCTTGAACAAGCCTATGTTGGTCTGGGAATGCTTGGGGCGGTGGTGGCAGCTAACCCTGCGATTCAGGCCCTGGTGCGGCATCACGAGGAGGTCTACCAAGACCTTGTAGACCCTGTTGCCTTGCTGCAAGACCCCGAGCAGCGCACCCGTCTGCGGGACTACTGGGCCTATGCCCATGACGGAATTGCAGCGCGGCAGGGCACGGCTGCCCTACCAGAGCATGCTGCGTTATCAGTCATGCCTGCGGCGTCTGTGTCGCGTGGTCTCACCGCAGATCAGGTGGCTGCCTATTCAGAACTTATGGCGGCCTCGCAGCCGTTGGTGGCTGAGCAGGTACTGGCCGCTTATGACTTCTCAAGGCATCGCTGCCTGCTCGATGTTGGTGGCGGCCAGGGGGCCTTTCTCTCGGCGGTTGCCAAGGAACATCCGAGCCTTCGCTTAATGCTTTTTGACCTCCCGGCGGTGGCCCAGAGGGCGCGGCAACGGTTTGAGGCGCAAGGAATCGCAAGCCGGGTCACCTGTCACGGCGGCAGCTTTTTCGATGACCCGCTGCCCACGGGTGCCGATGTCGTGAGCCTTGTGCGTGTGCTCTATGACCACTCTGATGAGCGTGTGGCACTGATTCTAAAGGGCGTGCGAAGGGCCCTGGCAGCGCAAGGCGGCACCCTGCTGTTAGCTGAGCCGATGTCTGGGACACCGGGGGCCGAGGCTATGGGCGATGCCTATTTCGGCCTTTATCTCCTGGCCATGGGCAAGGGACGGGCACGCACCCCGGAAGAGCTTTTTGGCCTTCTGGCGGCTGCGGGATTTACAAAGATGCAGTCCATTCGTACGCGGCTTCCTCTTCAGACCGGCCTGATTCGGGCCTATGCCTCGCCGCAGGGCGCAGCGAGATCGTCTTAGACGATTACCCCAAGAAAACCGTAAAGGTAAGTTGACAAAC
>Ga0194113_10009562_pt1 | contig 11677 bp, 6 predicted proteins | sample TA2MahC200mmetaG_FD_146193 | JGI IMG/M metagenome (GOLD analysis project Ga0194113, IMG submission 146193) | Freshwater microbial communities from Lake Tanganyika, Tanzania - TA2015017 Mahale Deep Cast 200m | ecosystem: Environmental > Aquatic > Freshwater > Lake | place: Tanzania: Lake...
TCGCTCACGGTGAGCCGGAGGTCCTCTTCCGCCCTGCCGCTGAACTTGAGTTCGGGCGTGATCGCCACGGTCTGCTTCCGCCAGTCCTGCCCGTCCCGGATCATGTACATCACGTGGAGGGGCGCGCCGGTCTGGTGCTGGAGGTGAATCAGGCTGGAGGGGAACATCGCCTTGCCGCCGAGGAAGGTAACCGGCAGGAGGTCCTGTTTTTCCGGGAGCGGGATGTCCAGCAGGGCGTAGAACACCCCGTTTTCCCGAAGGCGCCGCCGGATTTCTCCCTTTTGTTGCCGGCCGCTGAAGATGTACCGGGCCCCGGACTTCCATCCCGACATCCGGAAGAGGTAGGTGTGGTGGAGTTTTACGAAAAAGCTCACCTTCTTCATGTCCCAGGGCCACACCGCGTAGGGAGCGACGTCGTAGCCGAGCGCGAGCAGGAACCCGCCCGGATAAAAGTAGTGGTTGAAGTGCATGGTGCAGAGGATGGCGCCGGCGCCCTTTGCCAGGGATGCGTCCAGGAACTCCCTGCCGCGGAAGGCCACGAACCGCTGCGGCCAGGTGCGGGTGCGGTACCGGGTCCAGAGGTAGGAGTCGTAGAAGAAGGTGGCCTGCATCCGGAAAACCCCCCGGGCGATCTCCACCCGCTCCGCCTCGCTCCGCTCCGGCAGGCACTCCCGCAGGTCGCGGAGGATGCGAGACCGGAACTCCTTCATCAGACGGAAGTGCAGGTTTCCCCTGCCGCGCGTGACGGGGAAGGCCCAACCGTAAGGAAGGAAACAGAGGAGCGGGTAGAAGAGAAGCACGTCAAAGCCGAGAAGCAGGATCCCCGGCAGTTGGGCGAGCACCCGCCTGAGGTTCCGGATAAGTTGTTGCCTGGACTCCATCCGCTCGCGTCCCGTTCGTCTTGTAGGGCGGCGGTCGAACCGCGCTAGAATACCTTGGCGTCCGTTCTTCCTGACTTGGTTTGACGATCCATCAGGTCCGCCGAGGTTCGGTGCCGCCGTGCTGCCGGCGCGTGATCAAGGAGTTCGGAAGTCTCCGGACATGACGGCGGTTCATTCTTCTCGTGGAGGGGGCTGCCCCCGTATGGGAGTTGTGAGCATAATCGAAGGCGCCCGTGCCGGGCAAGGGGTCCTGCCGGCCAGGCCCTCGGCCCTTTGAAAAGGGCCCGCAGCGCAGCTATCATCGGTTTGAGGCGGACCGCCGGAAGGCCGGCGGCCTGTTCTGGATGGGCGGGTTCCCACGGCCGGCCGACGCTGGATCCCTGCCGGGAGAGCGTCGAGGAACCGGAAGCGCGGAGACGCCGGAAGCGGCGAGATAGGGGGGGGCGACATGACGATCAATCATCAAGCAGATTCGGAAGCTCTGGCGCGAAGGATTCTGGAAGGCACCGGGATTCAGATTAAAGCGCCGCTGATCGTGAAGGAAGACACGAGCAGCTGCCACGAACTCTATCGCGGCCATGTGTTGCGCCTGGGCTCAAGGGAGTTCTTCATACTGGGCGATATTTACGAGCCCCGATTCGGTCTGGAGGACCAGCCGAAGTACTGGGTGAAGCGCGCCTTCGACCTGGATCAGGGGGTGACGAGGATTTTGAAACTCGTCTTCCTCGAGGAGTTCGAGACCCGGATCGGCCCTTTGACCTTTGCCTGCCGCCGCAGCCCCGAGAAGGAAGCGCGGGTACTGGAGGTCACCCGCGGGCACGGGGCCTTCATGCAGGGAGTGACGATCCGGGACGTGGCGGGCAATCCGGTGCGTATCATTGACATCATCCCGGGGGAGACGCTCTTCGCCCACCTGCTCGAACTGGAAATGAGCCACGAGGAATACTGGTTTACCCGCTTTCCCGCTATCTTGGCCGGGCTTTGCGAGGCGCTGGCCGGACTCGCCTTCCTGCACGATCACGGGCTTTGCAACGGGGACATCCGCAACGACCACATCATCCTGGAGTCGGGCACCGGCCGCTTTCGCTGGATCGATTTCGACCTGGACCAGGACACCACCGAGTGCGACGTGTGGAGGGTGGGCAATTTGCTGCAGTTCTGCGCCGGCAAGGGGCTCACCACCTTCCACGAAACCCGGGCGGCCCGGAAGGGCGACGTCCGCGCCCTGGACGGGCTTTCGGCCCGGGACGCTTCGCTGCTCTATCCTTACCGGATCATGAATCTGCGCAAGGTCCACGGCCACATTCCCGAGCGCCTGAACCGGATTCTGCTGCGTTTTTCCACGGAGGGCACATCCCGTTACGAGAACGTGCGGCAGATCCTCGATGACCTGCGCGAATCGCGGGAGGCGGAACCGGCTCTGCGGTAGGAAAAAAAATAAGCGCTTCCGGGAACGGGTCCCGGAAGCGCTGTTTGTACCGTCGGAAAGAACCGGATTAGTACATACCGCCCATACCGCCCATGCCGCCGCCGCCCGGAGGCATGCCCGGCATGTCTTTTTTGTCTTCCGGGAGTTCGGCCACCAGTGCCTCGGTGGTGAGCAGGAGCGAACCCACGCTGGCGGCGTTCTGCAGGGCGCACCGGACCACCTTGGTCGGGTCGATGATGCCTGCCTTGACCACGTCGCCGAAGACCTCCCCGGCCGCGTCGAAGCCGAAGGCGCCCTCGCCGTTCTTCACCTTCTCCACCACGATCGAGCCTTCCCAGCCCGCGTTCTCCGCGATGTTCCGCAGCGGCTCTTCCAGGGCCCGCTTGATGATGTTGACGCCTACCTTCTGGTCGCCCGTGAGGTCCAGCGTGTCAAGCGTCTTGATGATCCGGATCAAAGGCACGCCGCCGCCGGCCACCACTCCTTCTTCCACCGCCGCCTTGGTCGCATTCAGGGCGTCTTCCACCCGCGCCTTCTTCTCCTTCATCTCCGACTCGGTTGCCGCGCCCACGCGAAGCACCGCCACCCCGCCGGCCAGCTTGGCCAGCCGCTCCTGCAGCTTTTCCCGGTCGTAATCCGAGGTGGTCTCGTCGATCTGGGCCCGGATCTGCTTGATGCGGCCTTCGATCGCCTCGCCGGAACCGGCGCCCTCGATGATGGTGGTGTTGTCCTTGTCGATGCGGATCTTCTTACAGGTGCCCAGGTCGTCCAGGGTGACGTTCTCCAGCTTGATCCCGAGTTCCTCGGCGACCACGGTGCCGCCGGTCAGGATCGCCATGTCTTCCAGCATGGCCTTGCGCCGATCGCCGAACCCGGGGGCCTTCACCGCGGCGCACCGGAGCGTACCGCGCAGTTTGTTCACCACCAGGGTGGCCAGGGCCTCGCCCTCGATGTCCTCGGCCACGATGATGATCGGCTTGCCGGCCTGCGCCACTTTTTCCAGCATGGGGATCATGTCCTTCATGCTGCTGATCTTCTTCTCATGGTAGAGAATATAGGGGTCTTCCAGCACGACCTCCATCTTCTCCGGGTCGGTCACGAAGTAAGGGGAAAGATAGCCGCGGTCGAACTGCATCCCCTCGACCACTTCCAGGCTGGTCTCCATGGCCTTGGCTTCTTCTACGGTGATGACCCCTTCCTTGCCCACCTTGTCCATGGCCTCGGCAATCAGGTTGCCGATGAATTCGTCCCCGTTGGCCGAGATGGTGCCCACCTGGGCGATTTCCTTCCGGTCCTGGGTGGGTTTGCTCATCTTTCTCAGTTCTTCAATCGCCTTGATCACGGCCTTGTCGATGCCGCGCTTCACTTCCATGGGGTTGGCGCCGGAGGCCACCACTTTGCAGCCTTCCCGGTAGATGCTCTGCGCCAGCACCGTGGCGGTCGTGGTCCCGTCTCCGGCCACATCGCTGGTCTTGCTGGCCACTTCCTTGACCATCTGCGCGCCCATGTTCTCGAACTTGTCTCTCAGTTCGATTTCCTTGGCCACCGTCACGCCGTCCTTGGTCACCGTGGGCGAGCCGAAGCTCTTGTCGAGAATCACGTTCCGCCCCTTGGGCCCCAGGGTAACGCGCACCGCGTTGGCCAGCGTGTTTACGCCCTTCAGGGTCTTGGCCCGCGCTTCCTCTGCAAACTTGATTTGTTTTCCAGCCATTTATCAACACCTCCGTGTTCTTGCTTGTTGGTTGCGGGGCCCGGGCGAGAATCCCGAAACCCCGGGAACTCCACCGCGCCTGTTATTCAATAATGCCCAGAATGTCGTCTTCCCGCATGATGAGATGCTCGACGCCCTCGATCTTCACCTCGCTGCCCGAGTATTTCCCGAACAGGATCTTGTCGCCCGCCTTCACCTCCAGGGCGTGGATCTTGCCGTCGTCCAGAAGTTTGCCCTTGCCGACCGCCACGACCTTTCCCTCTTGCGGCTTTTCCTTGGCCGAGTCGGGGATGATGATGCCGCCCTTGGATTTTTGCTCTTCCTCGACCCTTCTCACCAACACTCTGTCTCCCAACGGTCTGATCTTCATCTCTCAACACCTCCTTTGTTGGTTTGCTTGGACTCAATCCCTTTGAACGATGCGTGTTTTTCGTATCTTCTCGAAAGGAACCCGTACCTTTCGCTTGCGCAAGGGTGGCAAGGGAAAAAGCTGGTTTCGCCTTGAAAGCCGGATGTCTATGATCTGGGTGACTGAGGATTCGATTTCCAGGCTGGAGCGGAACCGGAATTGCCCTGGCTGGTCTTCCCCTCTTTTGTCTTTGTTTTCATACACCTTCGAAACGGAATTAGCAATCGAACAAGGTGATTGCTAATACATACTTCTCTAATTTAATCATTCAGGGGAAGTTGTCAAGGGACACCGCCAAGATTTTTTCCGGCCGGCCGCCGGGTAGAGGAAAACCGCGGGGCCGATCTGAGGATATGATGCCTGAATCTTGTGGAATATGCTTTGACATCGGCAAATTACGGAAAACCGCGGGGCCGATCTGAGGATATGATGCCTGGCGAGGCTCCGATTCGCTATGGCTGTTTCCCGGCTCCGCCGACCCCCCCGGCCCGTTTCTCCTTCCTGTCGAGAAAGAACATGCGGACCATCAGCAGGATGACGCCCCCGGTGATCGCGATGTCCGCGACGTTGAAGGCCGGCCACGAGAACCGTCGATAGTGAATGTGGACAAAATCGATGACCTCGCCCAGGCGGATGCGGTCCACCAGATTCCCCACGGCCCCCCCCAGCACCAGGGACAGAGCAAAGGGAACCAGACGCTCCGACTCCTCCAGCTTCCGGAAGAGGTACAGGATGAAGCCAATGGCCAACGCGGAAACCACGACGAAGAAGGGAACGCGTAAGGCCGAGTGGCTGTTGCTCAGAAGGCCGAAAGCGGCGCCGGGGTTGCGGATGTAGTAGAGATCCAGCAGGCCCGGGATGAGGGTATGCGTGTCGTAGATCCGCATGCTCTGATCCACGAGGATCTTGGTGACCTGATCCAGGAGGAGCACTCCGCCCCCCATGAGAAAGAGAAGTTTGTACCGTGACTTCGGCGTCATAACGGACCTGTTTTCCCCTTTGTGAGGTGTGGGTCGCGGCGGCCCGGGTCTCTCCCCTGGCGCTGCGCGTCATAGCGTTGCGGTTTTTTCGCTCCCGGGGGACAGTTTCATCTCCTCCAGGCAGCGGAGGCAGGCGGTCGGATGAGAGGGGTCGCCGCCGACCGAGGGCGAGTAAACCCAGCAGCGGTTGCACTTCTCCCCCCTGGCCCTTTCAATCCGGAGGCTCAGGCCCGGGATCTCGCGGCTTTCCAGGGTGGCCGGTCCCTCCAGATTCTCCTCGATCGTGACTTCAGAGACAATGAAAAGCAGGCGCAGGGGGCAGGGGAATCCCTGGAGAAAGGCCGTCCACGAGGAGGGCGGCGCCGCCCGGACCCAGGCGTCCAGGGAATGGCCGATGGTCTTTTCTTTCCTGGCGATTTCCAGCGCCCGGGACACCTCCTGCCGAAAGGCGAAGAGCTTCTCCCAGCGGGCCTCCAGATCGGGGTCCAGCCAGGCCGGATCCGCCTCGGGCATCCGGCACAGGTGCACGCTCTCCTCCTTGCCCTGTTCGCCGGCCGGGAGGTGCTGCCAGATGTCCTCCGCGGTAAAGGAGAGGATCGGCGCGATGAGCCGGGTGAGACCGCCCAGGATGTCGTAAAGGGAACTCTGGGCCGAGCGTCTGGCCGGGGAATCGGGCGCCGAGACGTAGAGGACCTCCTTGAGCACGTCCAGGTAAAACGAACTCATGTCCACCACGCAGAAATCGAGAAGCCGGTGGTAGACGAGGTGGAATTCGTAGGTCTGGTAGGCTTTCCGCACGCTCTCCTGCAGCCTCGCCAGCCGAAGAAGGGCCCAGCGGTCGAGTTCATCCCTCTGCGCATAGGGCACCCGGTTCCTCTCCGGGTGGAAGTCGTAGAGATTGCCGAGAATGAACCTGGCAGTGTTGCGGATCTTCCGGTAGGAGTCCGCCAGCCTGCTCAGGGTTTCGTCCGAGATGCGGATGTCATCCCGGTAATCCTCGCCGGCCACCCACATGCGCACGATTTCCGCGCCGAAACGGGAGATGACCTCCTGGGGATCGATGAAGTTTCCCAGGGACTTGGACATCTTTTTTCCCATCTCATCCACCACATACCCGTGGGTCAGGACGTTGCGGTAAGGGGCCGTGCCCCGGGTGCCGACCGAGGCCAGCAGGGAGGAGTGAAACCATCCCCGGTGCTGGTCGCTGCCTTCCAGGTACAGATCGGCCGGGAACCGGAGGTCTTCCCGCTTTTCCAGCACCGAGGCGAAGCTCACCCCGGAATCGAACCAGACATCGAGGATATTCATGCCTTTCTCGAAGGAGGTTCCCCCGCAGCGGGCGCAAGCCGTGCCGGCAGGCAGAAAACTCTCCGGCGGGTCGGAGAACCAGATGTCGGGGCCACGTTCTTCGAAAAGGTCCGCCACCCGGCGGATCAGGTTTCCGTCCAGCAGGGGTTCCTGGCAGGAGGAGCAGTGAAAGGCGATGATCGGTACGCCCCACGACCTTTGCCTGGAAATGCACCAGTCGGGCCGGTTCTCGATCATGGCATAGATGCGCTCCCGGCCCCAGGGGGGAATCCACTGCACGGTCCGGATGTTTTCGAGGGCCTTCTGCCGGAGCTGGTTGGTTTCCATGGAAATGAACCACTGCGGGGTGGAGCGGAAGATGATCGGTTCCTTGCACCGCCAGCAGTGCGGGTAGGCGTGGGAGAGAGAGTCCTCCTTGAGGAGATGTCCCTTTTCCCGGAGCAGGGCGTTGACTTTGGGATCGGCGTCGAAGACGAACTGGCCTTGAAACGGGGCCGCCTCCTCGGTAAACCTGCCCGCGTCGTCCACCGGCGTGAAGATGTCCAGACCGTATTGGCGGCCGACCTCGAAGTCCTCCTGGCCGTGCCCGGGCGCGGTGTGTACACAGCCGGTCCCCTGCTCGAGCGTAACGTGCTCGCCCAGGACGCACAGGCTGGCCCGGTCGTAAAAGGGATGGGAGCAGGAGAGGTTTTCCCAGTCTCTGCCGAGCGAAGTGCCCGCCTTTTCGTAATCCGGGATGCCGGTTTCCCGGGTCACGCCGGCAATCCGCTCCTCAGCCATGATCAGGTGCCTGCCGTCCGGGAGCTTCAGGGCGGCGTAGGTGAATTCCGGGTGAAAGGCCACGGCCAGGTTGGCCGGCAGGGTCCAGGGCGTGGTGGTCCAGATGACCACGAAAGTGCGGTCTGCGGGCAGGTGCTTCAGGGATGCGGGCGGCGGCGAGCGCAGGGGGAAGAGCACGTAGATGGACGGGGACCGGTGATCCTCGTATTCCACCTCCGCCTCTGCCAGGGCCGTCCGGCAGCGGGCGCACCAGTAAATCGGCTTTCTGCCCCGGTAGATGTTTCCCGCCTCCACGAATTTGCCGAACTCCCTGACGATCTGGGCCACGTAGGCCCCGTCCATGGTGAGATAAGGATGTTCCCAGTCTCCGATGACGCCCAGGCGTTTGAATTGCTCCCGCTGAATGTCGATGAACTTGCGGGCGTATTCCCGGCAGGTTTGACGGATTTCCACGATGGAAAGATCTTTCTTGCGCTTGCCCAGGACCTTGTCCACCTGGTGCTCGATGGGGAGTCCGTGGCAATCCCAGCCCGGCACGTAGACGCTGTTCTGTCCCTCCATGAACCGCGACTTCACGATGATGTCTTTGAGGATCTTGTTGAGGGCGGTTCCCATGTGGATGTTGCCGTTGGCGTAAGGAGGACCATCGTGCAGAATAAACTTCGGCCAGGCCGCGGCCCGCTCGCGGATTCTCCGGTGCAGGTCCAGGGAATCCCAGTTTTTCAAAATTTCCGGCTCCCTGCGGTTCAGTTGGGCCTGCATGGGGAAGGAGGTCTTGGGCAGATTCAGAGTGGCCTTGTAGTCCGGCTTTTTCCCGCCGGGTTTGTCTTCCTTGGACACGGAAAGGGTCTCCTGCACGATTTCTGTTTGGGATTGCCCCGGGTTTTCGGGCCGGCCCCCGGGGAAAAACCGGCCTTCTCGGTGGGCTCCGCCAGGTGCCCGGCATGTCTGCCGTGTTCCCGGTGAGGAAGGCGAGGATCGGTCCGGACTGCCGAAAAGAATGAAGACGAGGCCGCTGTGCGCCGCGTCATCTGCCGAGGCAGCTATCTTAACATCGCCGGCAGCAAAAGAAAAACGGAGAGCGGGCAGGTCCGTGTCCCGTCAAGGACGCGGGTTCGGTGCTGAGGGAGGAACTGTAACACCGGCTGGAATGGCGGACAGGACCGGCGGGAAGGAAGGAGGCGCCGACTGAAAGGAGTGTACCGATCTCATCCGGGACCTGAAGGCTCCACAGGGCGAAACCCGGGAAAAATGGGGAAACGGTGCGGCTACTTCCCCAACCACACCTCGAAGCCGTCCACGGCGTTGGCCACCCCCGCGAACAAGCCCCACTGCGTGGCCATCAAATTGCGAATGCCGTAGCTGTCGTGGTCGCCGAAGCCTGTATCGCTGACCCGAACCCAGTGGACGCCGTTCTGGGTCCTCCACAGGTCGAAGCCGGTCTGCCCGAGAAGGAGGTCCGCCAGCCAGGCAAAACCCGCGGGGATCTCCCCCCCGAAGTACTCTGCGACGCTGTCCTTGACCATTCCGTTGAAATCGCAGGTCCCCACGTACAGCCAGCCCTCGTAAGCGCCCATGTACCAGGTGTAAAAGTTCCAGAGATGGTTGAATCCCTGTCCCAGGCCGGAGATCGGCGAAACAGTCTCGGAGGCCGCGACCCCCGCCTCCCGCGCCTTCCCCACCACCAGCTCGACGTTGTCGTCCTTGTCCAAACGCAGGATCTCCGTGCCCTCGACCCCCGCTCCGGCCGCAAAGAGGGGCGGATAGGTGGCCGTGCCGATGTAGAGGTGGTCGCCGAAGGGATGGATGGACATGAAGCCGACATGGGGGTTTCCGAACCCGCCGGCAATCACCCGAGTCCAATTGCCCGGCGCCGGGTCGGCCGATTTCCAGCACTCGGGACCGGTCACGAAATTCCAGGTGATGGCGTACAGATGCTCCTTGAAGGCCGCAAGCTGCCAGATCGACTCGTTGTCCGGCGTGCCGGTCTCGAAGATCTCGTACGCCGAGGTGGTGTCCGGGATCGTGGACCAGGTGCCGGCCAGGGTAAGGGTGACGGCGTCGTTGGCCCGGATGGCGAGGACCTGGCCCGCCCCGGCGCCGGCCGTGATGCGGACCTGTCGCCCCACGTGGCGCAGCGGCGGCCAGGCCTTGGCGCTGTCCGTCAGGGTGCCCGCCGTGGCGGCGGTCGCCGTGCCGGAGTCATAGAGACCCTGGTGAGTGCCGCCGCCCGAGGCGATAAACCCCGTGCTGTTGGCCTGGACCCAACTTGCGGGGTCGGTGGCAGGGTCGGCCGAGCAGAAGATCATGCAGGCCTTGTCCGAGGAGATGTAGAGCTTGTCGCGGAAGACCTGGGCCCCGCGGAAACCGCTTTGACCCAGCACCGTGGTCCCCATGCCGGGGGGAGAGGCTTTGACGAAGTTCACGCCGTCAACGGTCTTGTACACATACGAGTCGACCGGGCCGTTTCCGGTCAGGTACAGGGCGTCCTGGAAGACGCGGGCGCCGCGGAAGCCGTTCACCAGTTCCAGCGGCGGGTCCCAGGCGTGCGCCCAGCCCCAGGTCCCGCTTCCCTCCTCGTAGGTGCCGCGGAAAACGCGGGCAGGCCGGTAAGTGGCCTCGTAGTAGGCCTCCCAGCTCGTCAGGTCCCTCGGGTCGCCCCAGAGGTCGGTGCGGCACTGCCAGCGGGCAGGGGGCAGATAGCGAAACCCGGGGATGGCCAGGTCGATCCAGGACATGAGAGGGGCCTGGATGCACAGGGCGTCGGCGATGGTGCCGATGTAAACCTCCGGCGTGCCGTTGCCGTCCCCGTCGAACTGCTCCATGGCCCACGGATAGCTGTTGAGCCGGTCGTCGACTCCCGCCGCGGCGATGCGGGTGAAGTCCTCCTGCCGCAGACCGGTGTCGCAGGCCAGGAGCAGGCAGAGGCCGGCGAGCGCCACACTCAGCTTACAGGGTGTTCCTCCGGTCATGAGTGCCCTCCCGCGAACCGTCGCAAGGTGTCTTTTCAATTATACCCATCATATAGTGAGTCGGAAAACGAGTAAAGAAAAAAAGCTGTCCGACCTGCGCTCCCGAGGAACGGCGGCCGAACAGTTCCAGACCTGTTCATCTCCGTGGGTACCCCGCCGGACCTACGGGCGCGGTCCTCGGGATGGCAGCAACCAGGAACCCGCGGCGCCCGCCAGGGCCACGGCGGAGGCAAGCAGGAAAGCCGAGGCAAACGAGCCGGTTCGGTCCGCGATGGCGCCGGCAATGCTGGGGCCCGCGGCCTGACCCAGGCCCATGAAAAGGGTGATGAACCCCAGGGCGGCCGGGGCCATCCTGGAGCCCAGCAGGTCGCCGCAGGCAGCCGCCATGATGGCCGGGATGCTCCAGGCGGTCAGGCCGAAAAGAACCGCGGACAGGGTGAATCCGGCCGGCGCCGGCCACAGGGCAAACAGGCTGTAAGCCAGGGCTTGCACCAGATAGACGCAGAGAAGCGCGTTCTTCCTGCCGATAATGTCGGAGGCCGTTCCCCAGAGCAGACCGCACCCGAGACTGGCCCAGCCCATGGTCATGAAGAGGTTTCCTGCCGCCTCGCGCGAGTAGCCGCCCTCGGCGATCAGGGCCTTCATGAAGAAGGTGATGTAGATGATGTAGGACAAGCCGAAGGCGACATACACCAGCCCCAGGTGCCAGACGAGGCGCGCACGGTAGACCTGTCCCCACTGCAGGCCCTGCTGCCCGCGCCGGGGCGCAGGCCCGCCACTGTCCAGGCCGAGGGGGAGGAGACCCTTATCGGACGGTTGGTTCCGCATCAGGGCGTAGCTGCCGGCGGCCAGAAGCAGGGTCAGGCTCCCGAACACCACCCAGGAGACACGCCAGCCGCTGCCCCCAAAGGCCGTGAGCAGGCGGGGGACCATGGGGCCGAGAAGAATGAGAGCAATCGAGGACCCGGCCACGGCAATGCCCGCGGCCAGCCCGCGCCGGCGTGGCCCGAACCAGGCCGCCAGGAGCCCCATCACCGGCACGTTGCTCGCCCCGCTGCCCACGCCGGTCAGGAAGCGCCAGACCGCGGCTTCCGCGAGGCTTGCGGACCGGCCGGTGAGCAACAGGCCCGCCCCGGCGACCAGCAGCCCCGCGGCAATTACGGACCGGGGCCCGTAGCGGGCCGCCAGGGCGCCGCCCAGCACGGAG
>Ga0194113_10009567_pt1 | contig 11670 bp, 11 predicted proteins | sample TA2MahC200mmetaG_FD_146193 | JGI IMG/M metagenome (GOLD analysis project Ga0194113, IMG submission 146193) | Freshwater microbial communities from Lake Tanganyika, Tanzania - TA2015017 Mahale Deep Cast 200m | ecosystem: Environmental > Aquatic > Freshwater > Lake | place: Tanzania: Lake...
GTTACCGGTGCGACTGACGCTGCCACTCGTGGGCTGTGTGTTACCCGCCTACGTGCTGTTGGCAGTCGTGCCCCTTCTTGCTGGTCAGCTCACGTCGGTCACACTCGACCCTCCACCACTGATGAAAGGACTGCCATGAAAAAATACGACGCTGGACAAGCCACGACCGAATACGCACTCGTACTCATTGGGGCCGCGGTGATCGCGCTACTCGTCGTCGCGTGGGCCACCGATGGCGGAGGTGCCGGGCGCATTGGCGAGCTGTTTGAGAACGTGCTGTCGAACGTGCTGGGTCGCTCCGAATCCCTCGGAGGGTGATGCGTCGCGCTCGCAGGCAACTCGACGATGGTCAGGCCACCGTCGAGTTCGCGCTGATCCTGCCACTCTTCGTGCTGCTCATCGTCGCCATCTTCGACGTGACCGTCATCGTGCGCGACCAGTTGCTCGTCGACGTGATGGCGCGCGATGCTGCACGACGCGCAAGCACGATGCCGACACTCGATGACATCAGCGATGCCGTAGGCAACACCGTCGAGAGTGCCGGACGAAGCGATGCCGAATGGTCGGTGGATGTCGATCAAGAAGTCGTTCGGGTGCGAGTCGAACTCCGTCCACGGTCATCACTCATACTCTCTTCGACGCGATGGCTGGGTGGGCGGCAACGAGTCGTCGGTATGGCGGCATTCGCAACCGAGTACGAAGTATCCGACCAGTAGCGTCAGCGCCATGACGGCACTCGCCACCGTGTGGGTGTTCGGTGACCAACTCAACCGCAACATCGGCGCGCTCGCGCAGGCGACACCACAAGCGCATCGCGTGCTGCTGGTTACCGCCGCCGACAAGATTGCGTCACGACCCTGGCATCCTGCGCGCGTGGCGCTCTACACCCAGGCAATCGAACACTTCGCCAACGAATTGCGTGATGAAGGCTTCACCGTCGATCATCGGCATGCACCATCGATGCGCGCGGGTGTGGCCGCCCATCGCGCAGAGTTCGCACCTTCACGAATCGACGTAACCGAACCAAACTCCGTCGCGGCACGGGCACTGGTCACCGAACTCGGTTGTGAAGTGACACCAAGCAATCAGTTTCTCTGTCACCCAACGCAGTTCACCGAGTGGGCGGGAGATCGCAAGTCGTTCAAGATGGAGGACTTCTACCGCTGGCAACGCCGTCGTCTCGGATACCTCATGGACGACGACGAGCCTGCCGGTGGTGAGTGGAACTTCGACGAACAAAACCGCGAACGACCACCCAAGGACGGGCACGACCGCTGGCCCGTGCCGATTGATGTGTGGGCCACGACACGTGCCGGCGCGCTCGAGCGGCTCGACTTCTTCGCCACACGCGTGCTGCCGATGTTCGGCCCACACGAAGACGCGATGCTCGCCGACAACTGGCATCTAGCCCACTCGGTGTTGTCGCCGTACCTCAACCTCGGGCTGTTGTTGCCTGGCGAGGTGTGCGATCGAGTGGAGACAGAGTTTCGGGCTGGGCGCGTGCCAATCAATTCCGCAGAGGGTTTCGTTCGACAAGTCATCGGATGGCGTGAGTATGTGTGGAATCTCTACTGGCGGTGGATGCCCGACTACGCATCCAAGAACGCACTCGGCGCCGACCTCGATCTTCCTCCGTTGTTCACCGGTGGCGCAACACGGATGCGTTGCGTGGCGGGCATCCTGAGCGATCTGCAGACCCGCGGCTGGGTGCACCACATCCCGCGACTGATGGTGCTCGGCAACTTGGCGCTGATCGCTGGCGTAAACCCGCAGCAGTTCACGCGCTGGATGTGGGATTCATTCGTTGATGCCGCCGAGTGGGTGATGGTGCCGAACGTGATCGGCATGTCGCTGCACGCCGACGGCGGGATGATGGCATCCAAGCCGTACGCCGCAGGTGGTGCGTACATCGATCGCATGAGCAACTACTGCAAAGGGTGTGCGTTTGATCGCGAGAAGCGGGTCGGTGACGATGCGTGCCCGTTCACGACGCTGTACTGGGATTTTCTCCTTCGTCATGCTGACCGTTTCGTGAAGAATCCACGGATGTCGACACAGGTGCGCGCGGCACAGAAACTGAAGGATGCCGCGGTCGTGCAGGCGCGTGCCCGCGAGGTGCTGGCGCAATTGGCTGACGGCTCGCTCTGAGCGCTGTGGTCTCCCGAACTACGGTAAGTTTCCTGTTGCGGAGGCTTCACCTGTGAAGGCAAAGAGTCTGGTTCACCGAATCAAGGCCAAGGGTGGGGCGATGATTCGTGAGGCGCGCCTCTCTGATACGAAGCGAGTTGAGGTAATGGAGGCTCAACGCGCAGCTTTCAGCCGCCTAGGTATCTCCTTTGACTCCGCAGTATCCAAGACTGAGTCGACGTTCTGCGATGTTGGAGAGCAACGCACGGACACCTCGATGCATTACGAGGTGTTTTCAGGTATCAGCCAGATTTGGTCTGCCACTCGAATCCTCGAGATTGGCACTGCGACCGGTCAGTTCACGAGCTTTCTTGCCGCCCTCTTCCCACAAGCGTTCATCCATACATGGGATCTCCCTTCAGAGAGTTTCCGTGACTCCTCCGTTGACTCGTACAAGAGGATTCAGACTGGTTACGGCGACCAAACCTCACAAAGCAGAAGCCGATTGGACGGCTTGAAGAATGTGGTGCAGGTCCGACAAGATTCCACCAGACTGACCTTTGAATCAGAGTTGTTTGACATCGTCTGGGTCGACGGAGACCACACATTCCCTGTTGTCGCGTTCGATCTCATCAACGCACTTCGATTGGTTCCAGTGAATGGCTGGATTTGTGTTGATGACATCCGCCCACGCGACACAGGGCGCGGAATCCTCGGCTCCCAGGAAACCTACAAGACCGTCAAGCACCTAGAAAGTATTGGGCTCGTTTCACTGACATTGATCATGAAGAGGCTCGATGCTGCAAACATGTTGCTGGATTCTGACCTTCGCAAGTATGTCGCCGTGCTGAGGCGGCTTGTCTGAATCCGTAGCGCAAACTTCTGTTCCGAGTCCACCAATCTGGTCTTGCCAAAAGCTAGCTGCGGCGCGACTGTCGTTGCTGTTGACGCTCGAGCGCGGCTTCCTCTGCGACCAGGCGTCGCATGCTGGCCAACCGTGCTTCACTGAGTTCGCCCGCGGCAATCGCCGCTTGCACTGCACAACCTGGCTCGCGTTCGTGCTTGCAGTTGCGAAACCGACAGTGCTCGGCCAGCCGGAAGATGTCGGTGAAGGCGCGTTCGATGCCGTGCCCACTCGTCCAAAGACCGATGGCCCGCAGCCCCGGTGTATCGATCAACCAACCATGCTCGGGCAACGGCACGAGATCGACCGCGGTGGTGGTATGACGCCCGCGATTGTCGCCGCGTCGGATGACACCGGTTTCTTGCGAGTTGGTTCCAACCAACGCATTGACGAGCGTTGATTTGCCGACACCGCTGGCACCCAACACCGCCACCGTTGCCCCGTCGCACACGTGCGTGCGCAACTCATCGAGCCCCTCACCGGTCACGCTGCTGACCACATGCACGGGTACGGCCATCGAAATCGACTGCACTTCTGCCCTGGCTGCAGCAACTTCGGGGGGCTCGATGCTGTCGCTCTTGGTGAGCACCACCACCGGTAGCGCGCCCGAATCGAACGCCAAAACGAGTTCACGCTCCAGCCGTCGAGCGTTGGTGGCGTTCGTCAAAGCGTGCACGAGGAAGATCACATCGAGGTTGGCGGCGATCGTTTGTGCCTTGGCACGCACATCTTCTGATGACGCTCGACGTACCAATCGTGACCTCCGTGGCAGCACCTCGACGATGCGTTCGACGTCTTCTGACACGATGATCCAGTCACCGACCGCAACATCGGCACCGAGATTGCGCACCCTTTGCTCGCGTAACGGTGTAGTTGCCGAAATCTCGCCGACGTTCACACAGAGGAATGTGCTCCATCCACGATCAATTCGACGCACGCGACCGATGAGTTGTTCGTGCCGCACCCCACGCAGATTGTGCACTGCACTGCGGAAATCCTCGGTGAACCCAAGTTCCCTCAAAGCGTTGTGCACTATGCGTTTCACGCTAACTGGTTGCGATTTTCTGATTCGGGTGCTTGACTGCCCGACTCGAATGTCTTACAACGGAATACTGCTGCATGTCACGACCACTCGTCATCGTTGAATCGCCAGCGAAGGCAAAGACCATCGCCAAGTTGTTGGGGAAGGATTTTGTCGTCGAAGCGTCGATTGGCCACATCGCCGACCTCCCGAGGTCGGGCCTGCAGGTCGACGTTGACAATGACTTCGCACCGAACTACGAAATCACCGAGCGCGGTGCCAAAGTCTTGCGCGACTTGAAGGCCAAGTTGAGGACGGCTTCGGAGTTGTATCTCGCCACCGACGAAGACCGTGAAGGTGAGGCGATTTCCTATCACCTCGTGGAGCACCTGAAACCCAAGGTGCCGGTGAAGCGCATGGTCTTCCACGAAATCACGCGCAGTGCAATCGACGAGGCGGTGCGCAACCCCCGCGATATCGACAACCAACTGGTCGACGCCGCCGAGGCGCGGCGGGTCTTGGATCGCTTGTTCGGCTACACGCTCTCGCCCGTTTTGTGGCGAAAGATCAACCGCGGCTTGTCGGCGGGGCGTGTGCAGAGCCCGGCAATTCGCCTCGTCGTTGAGCGCGAACAAGAACGAATGAATTTCGTCATCGCCGAATATTGGGACCTCGCCGCCGTCACAGCAACGAACCCGTCGTTCAAGGCCGTGCTCTCGATGCTGAACGGAATGCGCGTGGCGTCCGGACGCGACTTCGACAACAAGGGTGTGGCCAAGGATGGCGTTGCGGTCGTCACCAAAGAACGGGCCGAAGAGCTGGCCGCAGCACTCGCCGGCCGCGACCTTACGGTGCGCTCACTCGATGAAAAGCCCTACCGCAAGTCGCCGAAGGCCCCATTTATCACCAGTTCGCTGCAACAAGAAGCCGGCAACAAGCTACGGCTGAGCGCCGGCGAGGTGATGCGCATCGCGCAGGGCCTATACGAATCCGGCTTCATCACCTATATGCGCACGGACAACGTGGGCCTGAGTGACGACGCCATTGCGGCGGTGCGGAGTGAAATTGCCTCGACGTTCGGGGCGAATTTCGTGCCGAGCGAACCGCGCACCTTCAAGTCAAAGGTGAAGAACGCACAGGAGGCTCACGAGGCAATCCGACCCACGCTCCCCCTGCGGTCACCCGACAGTCTGCGCGGCGAATTGAACGCCGTCGAACTCAACGTGTACCGACTGATCTGGCAGCGCACGATTGCCTCGCAGATGAACGACGCCAGCGGCACCACGTTGATCGTGCGCCTCGGGGCACAAGCCGCCACGACTGACACTGCCGACTGCGAGTTCAACGCCAGCGGAACCGCGATCACCTTTTCCGGCTATCGCGCGGTGTACGAAGAGACCGAAGACGACCGCAGCGATGATGACGCAGAGGCGATCCTGCCGGCACTGAAGGTGGGTGACGCAGTTTCGGTGAGCGAACTCACGGCAGTTGGTCATGCGACCACTCCTCCTGCGCGCTACACCGAACCAACACTCGTGAAAAAACTCGAGGAGCTCGGCATCGGTCGACCATCGACGTACGCGAACATCCTGAAGGTGATCGTCGACCGCGGATACGTGTGGAAGAAGGGGCAGGCACTCGTACCGAGTTGGACCGCCTTCGCCGTGGTGCGACTGCTTACACAGCACTTCTCCAGCATCGTGGATGACCGTTTCACCGCGATCGTCGAAGAAGAACTCGACGAAATCGCCCGCGGCGAACGCAATCGCGCGAAATGGCTGCGTGAGTTCTACTTCGGCAACGGCAAGGAGTTGCCGGGCATCTTCCCCGTCACCGAAGCAGCAAAGGATTCGATCGACGCCCGTGAAATCAATGGCTTCATCGTTGGTCGGCACCCCGACAGCGGCGACCTCATCGAGGTGCGTCCCGGCAAGTACGGTCCGTACGTGCGTTGCGGTGAACGCACAGCAAGCGTGCCAGAAGACCTGACCCCCGAAGACCTCACCGTGACGAAGGCAATCGAACTGTTGGATGCGCCGAGCAACGATGAACCCATCGGCAAAATCGACGACACTCCGGTGTACGTGAAGTCTGGTCGCTACGGCCCGTATGTGCAGCTCGGTGATCAGAGCGACGACAAGGATGCGCCTCTACCCAGGACTGCGTCGCTCTTCCCGGACATGAAGCCGACCGACGTCACGATTGAGGTGGCGACGAAACTGTTGTCATTGCCGCGCGTCGTCGGCATCGACCCAGTCGACGGCGTGCAAATCACCGCGCAAAACGGTCGCTACGGCCCGTACATCACCAAAGACAAAGACAGCCGCACGCTGACGACGCACGACGAACTCTTCACACTCACCCTCGAGCAGGCACTTGCACTGCTTGCCCAGCCGCGCAAGTTCGGGCGACGCGGTGCGCCGCGGCCACCACTACGCGACTTCGGCACCGACCCGATTTCTGGTCGCCCTGTCGTGGCGAAGGACGGCAAGTTCGGCACATACGTGACGGATGGAGAAACCAACGCGAGTCTCACCCGCGGTGACCGCCTCGAGCACATGAGCCCGGAGCGTGCCTTTGAGTTGCTGGCCGCACGACGGGCAAATCCGCCACAGCCGAGAGCGAAGTCAAAGTCAACAACTAGATCAACGACAAAGCCAGCGACAAAACTAGGGGCGAAGTCCGTAACGCCCACGAAGAAGTCCACCAAGGACAGGACGAAGAAGAAGTCCGACGACTAACGCAAGCGCACCGACGCCCTAGCGTGAGGGCGATGCCAGGTCAGTACATCGCTTTCGAAGGTGTCGAAGGATGCGGAAAATCGACGCACGTGAAGCGTCTTGCTGCGCATCTCGATGCGCTCGTCACGCGCGAACCCGGCGGCACGCCGGTCGGCACCACTCTGCGCGCAATAATGGCCGACCCGGCCAACACTCATCTATCGCAACGAGCCGAAGCCCTGATGATGGCCGCCGACCGCGCCCAACACCTGCGGGAACTGGTCGTACCCACACTGGAATCCGGTCGCCATGTGGTGAGCGATCGCAGCGTGTATTCATCGCTGGCGTACCAGGGCTACGGGCGACAACTCAACCTGGTCGAACTGCGTCGCTTGAACGACTTCGCGATTGCGTCGCGCTGGCCCGACCTCGTCGTATACATACGTGTCGAGCTCGACGTCGTGCGGCGACGCCTGTTGAAGCGTTCCACCGACCGGTTTGAGCGCGAGGACGACCACTTCTTCCTCCGTGTCATAGACGGGTTCGATCGTCTGGCACAGGCGGAACCCGAGCGATGGCTGGTCGTCGACGGGTCGCCCCCGAAAGACGAGTTGGAGCAGGTCATTCGGCGTGGTGTCACGGAGCGTCTCGGTCTATGACGACCGTCTGGGAACGGGTCGTCGGTCAGGACTCGGCCGTCGCCCGACTGCGTTCGTTCGCGCAGCGAACCACTCACGCGTACCTCTTCGTCGGCCCCGACGGTGCAGGCAAAGAGGTCGCCGCGCGAGCGTTTGCTGCGCGACTCGTGAGCGGGTCAGATGACGCGGATTCGCGTGTCGCCGACCTCGTGATGCGAGGTGGCTTCGTCGATGTCACCGAAATCGTGCGCGAAGGTGCAGCCATAGACAATGAGGAAGCGCAAGCCATCGTGCAAGCGTCGGTGCTCACACCAACCGAGGCCGACTTGCGGGTCGTCATCGTGCACGAAGTACACCTCATGCGCGACCTTACGGCCGCCAGACTTCTGAAGACCTTCGAAGAACCAAATGACCAGTTGGTGTTCATCCTCCTCACCGAGCAGTTGTTGCCCGCGCTCGAAACCATCGCCTCGCGCTGCGTGGTGGTGCACTTCCCCGCACTCGACCAGGGTGTGATTGCCGACCAACTAAGCACCGAAGGCATCGGCGCCGAGATGGCGCGTCGTGCTGCGCGATCGGCGGGTGGCAGTCTGGCACGCGCCCGTATTCTCGCCACCGATCGTGCGTTGGCCGAGCGACAAGCTGCATTCGCCGCCGTGCCCTATCAACTCGACGGCAGCGGAGCGGCGGTCGCCAAGGCCGTGGAGTCGGTGAGCAGTCTCATCGAGCGCGCCGCCGAACCGTTGTTGTCGCAGCAAGAGGAGGAACTTGAGGCGCTCGAAGACCGCGTGAAGATGGTTGGCGAGCGCGGGAGCGGACGCCGCGCACTCGCCGACATGCACAAGCGGCAACTGCGAAAGTTCAAGACCGACGAGTTGCGCGAAGGTCTCACACTGATCGCGACGGAATACCACAAGGTGGTCGTCAGCCTGCAGGAGGGCGTCGACCCGGCGATTTATGCGCGTGCCGTGCACGATGTGTACGATGCCATCTCCGCGATGTCGCTCAACGTGAATGAGTCGTTGCTTCTCCACGCCTTGTTCGCCAAGTGCCCGTCACTCACGGTGATTGCTGGGCGTCGCGATCTCATCGAGGCATGACGTGAGAATCGGCGTGCTCGTCGTTGCCTACGAGGCGAGCACAACACTCGAGGCGGTGCTCAATCGCATCCCCGCAGATTTTCTCTCTCGACTTTCGGTGATTCTCGTGTGCGATGACGCAAGTAGCGACGACACCTACCAAGTCGGCATGCGAGTCAAGGAAGCACGACCCGACTTGCCGCTCGAGGTCATTCGTCGGTCGGCAAACCTCGGCTACGGCGGCAACCAAAAGGCGGGATACCGCTGGATGATTGATCATCAACTTGATGTCGTCGTGCTCTTGCATGGTGACGGCCAATATGCCCCCGAGTTTCTGCCAAAGATGGTCGAGCCCATCGTCACCGGGCGCGCCGACATGGTGTTCGGCTCTCGCATGTTGGAGCCTGGCGCTGCGCTGCGCGGTGGTATGCCGAGGTACAAGTACATCGGGAACAAGATCCTCACCTTTCTGCAGAATCGCATCGCTGGGGTTCGTCTGAGTGAGTGGCACAGCGGATACCGCGCGTACTCGATTCCGTCGCTCGGTAAGGTGGGGTTCGAGCTCAACGCCGACTACTACGACTTCGATACACAAATCATCCTGCAGATGATTGCTGCCGAACAACGAATCACTGAGATCCCCATCCCGACCTTCTACGGAGACGAACTCTCACGCGTCAACGGCATTCGCTACGGATGGCGTATTCTCGGACACACATTGCGATGGAGACGTTCACGCTGATTCGACGCCAGCCGGCGCTTCTCGTCGCTGCGCTGAGCATGCTGCCGAGCCTCGTTGGTAACCGCCGTGGTATCGGCCTCAGTTGGGATTCCACCGATTACATCGCAGTGGGTCTCAGCATGTCGGCGGGGCGGGGTGCCCTCGATGTGACGGGTGAGCCGATGGTCATTCGGCCGCCGGGCTTGTCGGCCTTCGTCACGCTGGGTGATTGGCTGGCAGTTTCTCCCGACGTCTCGTTAAGAGTCGTGAACGCCTTGTCAATGGCTGTCGTCGTGTGGTGCACGCATCAATTGCTCGTGCGTGCCGGGGTGCGGGCGCTCAGCAGGTGGCTCGGTGTCGTACTCGTTGCCATGAGCCCGGCCCTTCTCGACATCTTCACGATGGCGTGGTCAGAGCCACCGTTCATCGCCCTCAGCCTCGTTGCGTTGCTCATTGCGACACGTGAACGCACATGGCCGTGGGATTTCGCACTCGCATCGCTCTTCACCGCCATGTTCTTTGTCCGCTACGTGGGCCCGTTCTATGCGGCACCGCTCGCGTTCGTTGGGGCTCTCGTACAAGTGAGGCGTTCGGGTTGGTTACTGGCCTTCGTGCGGGCAGGTACTGCCCTCAGTGTGTCGATGGTGCTTCCTTGGCTGTGGTTGATGCGCAACAAGGAGATCAGCGGATACCTCACCGGCTATCGCGTGCCAGGTGGGGGCACGTTGCTTGATCCGCTGAAAACCTTCACCGGCACCTTGGGAAGTTGGTTGCTTGCCCGACCACCACTGTCTGGCAACGGTGGCATCTACCTGAACTGGAATGACTTCTCGTCATACATGAAAGTGGCCGGTGGCGCGACATGGTTGGCGATTGTGGGGTCACTCATCGCATTCTTCGCCACGCGAAATCGCTCGCGCGATGCCAACATCATCGTGGGCGCCACGTTGTTGTTGGTGGCGTTCTACGGGGGTTTCTCGATCTACCGATTCGTATACGACGAGATGGGCCCGCTCGACTCCCGCATGATGAGCGGGCTTTACGTTCCGCTCATCCTGATGCTGACTATCTGCGCGGATCACTTCGCTGCCTCAGTGTTGACCACGCCCGCACACGTTGGGCCCACATTCGGCAAAGTTCTCATCGCCTCAGCACTTCTCGTTGCTGCGTGGCACTGCGTCACCACGACTCGTGATGCACTCCGCTACGGCGATGTGGGTCGCCACTGGGGAACGGTGTCCCATCGCACGGTACCAATTCACTATTTCGCTGCACAGCTTCCCGACGATTCCGCGCTGTATAGCAACGAACCCCAGAGTCTCTTTGCTGCAACATTTCGCTGGCCGATTCGCAATCAATACCAATACGACCGACCGATACTCGTACCCTGCGTGAAGAGATACTTCGTGTGGTTCAACCAGACGTTCTTGCCCGAAGGTAAACCAGTTGGTGCATCCGTCGTCTATGAAGATTCATCGGGCCAGGTGCTCGATCTCGGCACCTGCGACAGCGACATCGCGCGCTTCTGGCCGTGACCTGAACGGTAGCGTGATGAGTCGCGCCCGAGTGGCTCAGTGGTAGAGCAACGCACTCGTAATGCGTAGGTCGCGGGTTCGATTCCCGCCTCGGGCTCCATTTCGTCGAAGGTTTTTGTAGCCCGGCCGAGATACCAGGGCGATTCACCTGCGGAAGGACTGTAAACAACGTGCAGATTTCGTACGTCAACGTCTTCATCTCAGACCTCGAGAGCGCGATCACCTTTTATCGGGACAAGTTGGGATTGTCCCTTCAGTTCGCTTCGCCCGATCATGGCTATGCATCCTTTTCGGCAGGTACCGTTCGACTCGGCGTCGCCCTTCCGGGCAAGGACCACGCCAACTTGCTGGGGCGGCATACGGGGATCGGTTTTGTGGTCGCTGACCTTGATGCGGAGTTTGCGCGTCTTACTGCTCTCGGAGTGCGCTTCACAATGCCGCCGACGCGTCAACCGTGGGGTGCCGTCATGGCAATGATCTCCGACCCGGATGGCAATGTGTTTTATCTCGATCAGCTCGCTCCTGCCAATGACGAGCTACGGGGCTGACCGAATAGCCAACACGACTCGGGCCATCTGGGATAGTGAGCGTGATTATCTCGTAACGCTCTGGTCAAGGGTTCGATTCCCGCCTCGGGCTCATAGCATTTGCGATGTGAGCAGTATCAACATGTTGCCCGCGCAAGTTGATTCCGCTCTTCGAAGCATCTCAATGTCGCACCCCTACCCGCGCTTCATTGTCGATGACGTGCTGGACCCAGTTGAATATGAAAAACTGTTGCAAGAGTTTCCGGATCATCTCGTAGGTGATCCTGGCGACGATGGATTCGTGAATTACACGATTCGACCAAATGTCGCGGCATCAGAGAGGCTTAGCCAATCGTGGCAGGAGTTCGTTTCCACCATCCGGTCTGATGATGTGAAGG
>Ga0194113_10009569_pt1 | contig 11670 bp, 9 predicted proteins | sample TA2MahC200mmetaG_FD_146193 | JGI IMG/M metagenome (GOLD analysis project Ga0194113, IMG submission 146193) | Freshwater microbial communities from Lake Tanganyika, Tanzania - TA2015017 Mahale Deep Cast 200m | ecosystem: Environmental > Aquatic > Freshwater > Lake | place: Tanzania: Lake...
CCCAGCGCGCCGGAGATCAGCACGACCAAGATCAAACGCGCCTCCTCCGACAGTTCGACCGCGCCCTCCGAAGGCCAAACAGTCAGAAGGCCCCAAAACAGCGTCAGGGTAAAAACGATCAAATAAATCGCCAGCACGGTGATCCCAAAGCCGCCCACATATTTTGGCTCGGGGGGTGGATTGAGCGGGGTTTCTGGTGATCGAGCTTGTTCTTCAGATTCATCTTTCTTTGCCATCACTGTTCCTCCATTTGTTGGACAACACCGAACCTCCCGAAGGTGGCCTGCGAGGAACCAACGACTGGTCGAAATGGATCCTCGGGAGGGTTGCATGACTCTTTCGAAACACACCCGAATTATATCATCCAGATATTCCCAGACATTGATCCAATCGTTTCAAGTCCACGTACTCCGCCAGTAAGGCCTGGAATTGCTCCAGCTTGGCTGTCTGGCCCAGGCGGGTTTTGCCAAAGACGCGGTCTATCGATTCGATGGTTTCCATGGTGTTCTCGGGGACCAATAATATCGGGACGCCCAACTGATCGGCCTGCTTGATGATCAGCGGGCTGGGATGCAGGTTGCCGGTCAGCACCAGGCAGGTGGTGGAGGTTTCTAGAGCGGCCAACTGGATATCGGTGCGGTCGCCGCCGGTGATGACGGCCTTGTTGCGCTGTTTGCGCATGCGGCTCAAGGCGGCCTCAGCGGTCATTGCGCCAATCGTCAGGTTTTCGATCAGCGCATCGGTTGTCTTGGTCTCGGTGAGGATTTGGGCATCTAACACATCGAGCAATTCTTCGACGGTCAGGGCAGCCAGGCCGCGCACTTCGGGCAACACGCCAAAGATGGCGATGCCCTGCTTCTCGAAGTAAGGGCGAGCGTACTTTTCGGCGAAGTCCATGGCGCCGGCAGGGACGCGGTTGATGATCACGCCGCACAGCGAATCGCCAAGGCGGAACTGCGCCGCGATCACATCGTCCATCAACAGCACATTGTCGCGGTATTTGACTATGACCAGAACCTGGCTGCCCAATTCGGCGGCAACCTGGGGAGTCGGCAGGCCCATCACATACCCCTCGCGCAGACTGCCGCCGCCTTCCAGCAACAGGATGTCCTGGCCGGCGCCAGCAGCCTCGGAGGCAGCGCGCACTTTGGGCATCAGATCACCAGCCCCGGTCCCCGTCAGACGCTCCCGCAAAAGTTCGGAGGTCACCACAACGGGAGATAAATCCCCCGCGGCCATTGTCAATCCCAAAACTTGTTTTACAAAGACCGCATCCTCATCAGCCACCTCGTCATTGACACGTCCAGGCTGCAAGCTCAGCGGCTTCAGGTAGCCCACTTTGTAACCATTCTCGATCAACCGCTTGCCCAAGGCCAGACACAAGGCAGTCTTGCCGGAATAACGATCCACGGAAGTGACATATAAAGATTTCATGAAATTCTCCTACTTGCTCAATACCAAACGCATGTCAATCGCCATCGCGCCCTGACCTCGAGGGTACACGATCAAGGGGTTGATATCTATCTCGGTGATCTCGGGAAAATCGCACACCAACTGGCCAACGCGCAGCAGAGCAGCGACGATGGCTTCTTTGTCCACCGGGGGTTGACCGCGCACGCCGTCGAGTAGCGCATGGGCGCGAATTTCGGCCAACATATTCTCGGCGTCAAGTATGGTAAACGGCGCCACCCGGAAAGTGACGTCTTTCAGGGTCTCGACGTAGATGCCGCCCAACCCAAAAGTGACCAATGGGCCAAACTGAGGATCGCGGTTCATGCCGACGAGCACCTCCAGGCCGCCCGGAGGGGCCATCTCCTGCACCTGGCAGCCCCACAAACGGGCCTCGGGCAGGTAACGCTCGGCCCGGTAGGTCATCAGCTCGAAGGCATCGCGCACCTCTTCGGCGTTGCGCAACCCCACCTTGACCCCGCCGACATCGGTCTTGTGCAAGATATCCGGAGAGGCGATTTTGAGCACCACCGGGAAGCCGATCTCCGCAGCGATCTTGACCGCCTCATCCGGCGTGGCGGCCAGGCGAGAGTCAGGGGGTTTTAGCCCATAGGCTTGCAGGATGGCGCGGGCTTCGGCGTCGCCCATCGTCAAACGGCCCTCGGAACGAACCTGATCGAGCAAAGACCGAGTGGCTTTCTTATCCACATCGAAGCTGGCGTATTCAGAGAGGGGCCGGGTTTGGATCTGGCGATAGCGGGACATGGCGTTATAAGCCCGCGCCGCCCGTTCAGGGAAGGGGTAGTTGGGAACGCCGTATTCGGCGAGGATATCAATGCCCTTCGAGATCACCGCTTCGCCCATGAAGCAAGTGATCACGGGTTTATCTAATCCCCTGGTCAACTCGCCAATATCGCGGGCTGTTCGAACGATCTCGGTCATCGCCTGGGGAGTCAACACCACCAGCAGGCCATCTACGTTTGGATCCTCGGCGACCTTTTTCAGCGCGAACCGATAACGGTCGGCGCGCGCATCGCCGAGCACATCCACCGGGTTGGCCGCGCTGGCCGCATCAGGAAGGAACTCCTCCAGGGCTTGCAAGGTTTCCAACTCGAAGCGCGCCAGGGTCATGCCTGCTCTTTCCAGGGCGTCGGTAGCCAAAATTCCAGGCCCGCCGGCGTTGGTGATGATCGCGATCCTGTCGCCTTTCAACAGCGGCTGGTAGCCCAGAGCCAGAGCGATATCGAACAGCTCTTCCATCGACTCAGCCCGCAGCACACCCGCTTGATGGAAGGCCGCCTGATAAGCCTGCTCCGACCCGGCCAGCGAACCTGTGTGAGAAGACACCGCCCGCGAGCCAGATTGAGTCACCCCGGATTTGATTGCTACAACGGGTTTCTTCCTGGTGACCTCCCGAGCCACCCGGATGAACTCCTCTCCGTTGGGCAGTCCCTCGGTATAGATCAGAATGGCGTTGGTGTTCGGATCGTCCGCCCAGGCCTGCAACAGGTCTATCTCGCTGACATCGGCCTTATTGCCCAGGCTGACGAATTTCGCCAATCCCAACCGGCCAGCCTGCGCCCAATCCAGAATAGCAGTCCCCAAGGCGCCAGATTGTGACATGAAGGCCATCGGGCCGCTGGGCGGCGTTCCGGCGGAAAAGGAGGCGTTGAGAGGGGTGAACGTATCAATGACACCCAGGCAGTTGGGGCCGATCAGGCGAATGCTGTATTCATTGGCGATGGTCAGCAGCTCACGCTCGCGCTCCAGCCCCTCCATCCCGGCCTCACGAAAACCAGCGCTGATGACGATCGCCGCCGGGATGCCCTTCTGACCGCAGATGCGCAGCGCATCGGGCACATACGGATAGGGGATGACGATCACCGCTAAATCTATCGTTTCCGGCACATCCAGGACCGAGGCGTATGCTTTCAACCCAAGAATTTCATCAGCCTTCGGGTTGATCGGATACACCGCGCCCTTCTGCACATACCCTCCCTCGACCAGGTTATGCAACACGGCATAGCCCAGCTTGGCCGGGTCCCGCGAGGCGCCAATCACCGCCACAGAAGACGGTTCGAAGAACGAATTCAACATGAATATTTCCTCAGTTGCGTAGTTTCTTCGTAACTCCTCAGCCAAACGGAGAAATTCCCGAAAAAAGGGTGTGCGCAGGGGGCTACGCCCCCTGCGCACACCCTTTTTTCGGGTAAATCCGTTCGATGGCTGAGCAGTTATGTTTCTTCAATTATAGTCTATAGCAGATTCACGATTGAGAGTGATTCCTCTCCATCAACACCTGCTCGATAAACCCTTCCATCCGCTCGAAATGAGATCCCTTCCAGTAAACCTGTTCACATGCTTCACATTGGCGAAATTCCTCGAAATAAAGCTTCGTCTTTGGCTCCAATCGGTCAACCACCTCGTCCTTGGACACAGGTTTCAACAACCCGTTACAGCGCGCACATCGAGAGAAGGGATGCGCCAGGCCAACCAGGTCGAACCGCTGCAAGACTTCTCTCACCTGTTGCTGGGGATTCTTTGCCCTGACGCAATACCCCCGGGTCACCTGCCCCCGTTTCAACAAGCCGCGGTCTCGGGTCAACAAGATGCGCCGGTCGCTGCTGGAAATTTCCGCCAGTTCGAGATCGTCGAAATCGTTGCGGTAGGCGACGTCGAAGCCCAACAGCCGCAAATAGGTCGCCAGCTTGCCCAGGTGGTTATCGAGTACGAAGCGCGGCTCGCGCAGCGGTTCCGGCCTGACCTGCGAGACCGCCTGGATATCCATGCTCTCGAAGACGGGATACACGCTGACTTGGTCCCCATCTCGCACCTGATAATCGAAGCCCACCGAATTTCCGTTGACCAGGATCAGGTCCACCTCAGTGTGCGGGACGCCCATCGACTCGATCAGATGCTTGACCGTCTCATGCCCCTCGATAGAGTACGTGAAATCGACGCGCTGGCGTGTTCGGGGCAGAAAATCATTCAGTTCGGCGTAGAATCGAAAAGTGGCTCTCACACAACCTCATCAAACCACCACGCCAACATCAACCAAGACCTTTCCAGGCTCCCCATGTTGCCCCTCGATGATGATCTCCGTTGGCAGGAACGACTGGATGATTTCGGCGTTGGTCAATAGATGCTTGGTTATCTTCGATGTACGAAATGCCGAAGGGCCATCCGCGAAGGCCAGGGGCAGCAGGAGCTGATCGGCCAGGTATTGGTCAATGGCGCCATCGCCGGCCATGAACGCCTCGATCGCGTCGGCAACTTCATCGGCGACCGTTTCAGCGCGTTTGCCGGGCGCGCCCAGGGCGAAGTAACAACACTGGCTGCGCTCGAATTCGGCCAATAGAAGCATCACTGTCCCCTTGAAAGGCGCGGGGAGTTGGACGATGCGGATATCATTGAGTGGATATTTGTCCCCCAACCGGCTGACGACGCGCTGGCGCTGGCGCCTGGCGATATCCTCGGGCAAATTGGCGACCGCCGAGACGCCGCGAATCTGGCGCAGCCTGCCGCGCTCGGGGAGTGTCAGGGGTTGAATGGATCGAGCAGGCTGGATCTTCGCCCGGATGCGCCCGCCCCCCTGGGGGTAGAAGCCAGCCTGCTCCATGGTCAATTCGGCATCCAAACCCAATTGCCGCAAGTATGGCAGCCAGAGCCAATCCAGATAGTGAAAACAAGGGCTCCAGGGCACATGCGTCCCGCCAGTGATGGTCACCGTGGAGGCCCCGTTGGCCCGAGTCAGTGGCAGAAAGATAGTCTGCAGCACCAGGGAAGTAGAGCCAGCAGTACCGATATCGAAGTGGAATTTCCCTGAGGTCAACTCGCCTGGCCGAAAGATCAATTCGGTCGCGCCCATCTCCGCTCCTTCCACCGAAGCGCTACAGATCGCCGCGGCTGCCTGGACAGCTTTGAGATGCTGGGCTTGCAGACCGGGCTTTTTGCGCAGGGCGCGGATTTCGAAGATGCGCAGCGGCTGACCCGTCATCACCGACAGAGTCAACGAACTGCGCAACACCTGACCCCCACCCTCGCCAGTAGAACCATCGATTTGGATCATTTCTATCTCTGTGTTCACTGTAAAAACTCATGAAAGCGGTGGCGGAGCGGCATATATGTATATGCCGCCCCGAATCCACTACTCGTAGTTTTTGCAGTGGACTCACGAATACAAGTCGGGGCGACGATCTTCGAAAACCGGGATAAATCGCCGGGCTTTGTCGGCTTCTCTGAAATCAATTTCGACGGTCAAGAGCGCTTCCTGATCGTCCGCTTCGACCAGGGGGACTCCCCACGGATCAATCACTGCACTGCGACCGCCCAATTCGACCCCCAGGCTCACACCAACCTTGTTGACAGCAGCGAAAAAGCACTGATTTTCGATGGCACGCGCCATCAGCAGTTTCGTCCAGTGAGCGATACGGCGTTCTGGCCACTCAGATACGATCAATACCAGCTTTGCGCCGCCCATGGCATAGGGTCTGAACATTTCGGGGAAACGCAAATCGTAGCAAATGGCCAGGCCAACCAGCCCCCAGGGAGTATCTATCAAGCCCAAACGGTCCCCCTCGCCGAGCCACTTCTCCTCTTCCAACAGACGAAAACGGTGGATTTTGCGGTATTCGCCCCAACGCGCCCCATCTGGCCCGTATAAGACGAAGGTGTTGTAAGCTCTTCGTTCGCGCTCTTCAAGAAGGGAACAGCCCACGGCGATTTTATGCTGGCGCGCCAGGTCAGCCATGCGGGGGAACAAGCCCTCGTCCAGGGGCGTGGCATAGCGTGGCCAGTTGGGTAAGTCATAGCCGCTGGCCCACAACTCGGGAAGCAAAACCAGGTCGGAGCCGAAGTTTGCAGCTTCGGCAATCCACCCGGCAGCGCGGGCGAAGTTGGTTTCCACTGCGCCGAATTCGAAGGCCATTTGGGCGAGAGAGAGGGTAATCTTCATAACTAAATCATGATGAACCGCCAAGACGCCAAGGGCGCGAAGATATTCATTCGCCCGTCGTTATGGGCCGCTCGGGGTCGGTGATCCAGTGGCTCCAGGAGCCGGCGTACAGGCGCGGCATGCCCAGGCCGGCGTGGACAACGGCAAGGATGTTCTGCGCGGCCGTGACGCCCGATCCGCAATAAAAGGTCACTCTCTCAGCCGGTATATCTTCCAGGAGCACATGAAACCTGCCTCTGAGAAATTCTTTCGAGACGAAGTTCCCCTCACGATCCAGGTTGCGTTCATAGGGGTAATTGACCGCTCCCGGAATATGCCCGGCCACAGGGTCTATGGGTTCTACTTCGCCCCGATAACGTTCGGGGGCGCGCGAGTCGATCAGTCTATAGGCTGGATCGCCGAAGCGGGTCAGAATATCCTCAGCCGAAACCACGAGCTCGCGGCGCGGCTCTGGCTCGAAGATGCGGGCGGTTGGCGCAGGCGCATCGGCAGTGACCGGACAGCCCTCGCGCTGCCAGCGCACCCAGCCGCCATCCAACACGGCAGCAGCGTCGTGGCCGAGCCACTTCAGCAGCCACCACAAACGCGCGGCCATGGCGCCGCCCTGATCGTCATAGGCCACTACCTGAACTCCCGAGGCAATGCCCCAACCTCCGAGTTCAGCGGCCAGGTCATCCACCGGAGGAAGAGGATGGCGTCCGGTCACGCCGGGCGCCACAACCCCAGAAAGGTCATCATTCACATGGGCGTAGACCGCGCCTGGGATGTGGGCATCTCGATAATCGCGGCGTCCCTTTTCGGCATCGTCCAGCCAGAAGCGGCAATCGGCGATCACCCAGTCTGGGTCATCCAAATGTTGTAGAAGTTCGGCGGGGGGGATCAGAGTTTCGTAATGCATATCGAGATTCTATCACGAGAAATGACACAGCGCGCTTTCCAGCCGCAACTGAATCAAGCCTGTTATTGCGAGGAGCGTTTTTACGACGAAGCAATCTCCTTTCTAACCAGGAGACTGCTTCGGCAAAGGATGCCTCGCAGTGACACCCGTAGAAGATCGGCGTGGATCGCGCAAATATTGTGCAACCAGGGAGAAAGCCTAGCGTATAATAATTCGAACATATCTATCTTATCACCAAGGAGTTAACGATCATGAAGAAACTAACCTTAGTTATCTACTGGCTGATGCCATTCGCACTGGCGCTTACATTCAGCCTGGGGCTTGTAGGTTCAGCGCAAGCCTTCGAGTTCATCGAGGATGGTGATTTGCCTGCCAGCGAGGTCGTGGACGATGACCTATTCATCGCTGGAGATAACGTCGTCATTGACGGCACAGTCAACGGCGATTTATTCGCCTTTGGCCAGAATGTCGTCTTCAACGGCGTGGTGAACGGCAGCCTGGTCGCCGCCGGACAATTCATCGAAATCAACGGAGAAGTCGCCGGCAGCGTCTACACGGGCTGCAACGCCGCCACCGTCGGACCATCGGCCTCGATTGGGCGCAACCTGTACTTTGGCGGCTTTTCCCTGACGGTAGAGGATGGCGCGACGATCAGCCGTGACACAGCCATCGGGGGCTACCAGGCGATCCTGGATGGCGAAATCGGGCGTGATGTGTATGCCGGGGCAGGCGCGCTGGCGATCAATGGAGTTGTCGGCGGCGATGTCAACGCTGAAGTCGGCGATCCGGGCGAAAGCATGGGGCCGATGCCCTTCACCTCATTCATGCCTCCGGGAACCCCGGCAATGATCGCTCCGGGACTGCGTATTTCCGAGAGCGCCGAGATCGGCGGCAAGGTGGCCTATACCAGCTTCACAGATCAATCCGAGAGCATCGAGACGACTCCTGGGGGCGGGATCGTCTACAGCACTCCTGAGCCCGAGGCGCAGCCAACTCCCGGTCAGGTCCTCCCTCCTCCGCAGATCAATGCCGCGGTCAAAGTGGGGCAGTGGTTCCTGCAACGGGCGCGCGAGCTGGTCACGCTTCTGGCGTTGGGTGCGCTGGTCTTGTGGCTGCTTCCCAGTCTGTTCGATAAAGTGATCGCCAAAGCCGTCGGCAAACCGCTGCCCTCCTCAGGTTGGGGCCTGGTAACCGTGATCGCCGGATATGCAGGCGCGGTGATCCTGGCAGGCCTGGTGCTGGCCCTGGGCATCTTCTTCGGCGTGTTGACCCTGGGCGGCCTGGGGCGCACGATCTTTGGGGTGGGCTTCTCCTCTCTGGGGCTGGCGATGGCGGTCTTCGTGCTGCTGGTCACGTATGGCTCGAAACTGGTGATCGCCTTCTGGGGCGGCAAGTGGGTCTTAGGCAAGCTGACCCCTCAGTACGCCGGTTCCAAAGTCTGGCCCCTGGTGGTGGGCGTGCTGATCTACGTGCTGTTGCGGGCGATCCCCATCCTGGGTTGGGTCATCGGCGTGGTGGTCACCCTGATCGGCATGGGCGCCATGTGGCTGGTCTTCCAGGATTGGCGCAGGCCTGCTATTCTTCCCGCGGCTGCTTAGAGATGGGACATGGATGAACACGGATTCTATGGATCCTAGAAATTTTTTCCGTGTTCATCCGTGCAATCCGTGTACTGACTGGAGGCCATGATGACAGCTAGAAGAAACGCTTTACGCCGCTCCCGTCGAGATCGCGTTGTGGCGGGTGTATGCGGCGGTCTGGCAGAATTCTTCGGGATCAGCGCCTTTTGGTTCCGCCTGGCCTTCCTGATCGCGCTGATCCCTGGAGGTATTCCAGGTTTGGTTCCTTACATTGTCCTATGGATTGTGGTCCCGAATTGGAGTAAGGCGGATTGATAATCTTCATTGTGATAAAACGAAAGCCGACGCCGGGATGCGTCGGCTTTCGTTTTAATAACATCTTCCTTGTGACACTCTCGAAGACGCGGTATAGTTAGCAATCTAATCCTCAAGGACAATACATGACCTCAACAACAAGTTTCACCACCCCAAACGTAGAAAGCAAGGCCGCCTTCGAACTCAACCAGGTGATCACCATCGCCAGCGGGCATTTCATCCACGATACCTATACCGCTTTCGTAGCTCCCCTTTTACCCGAAATCATCAGTATGTTATCCCTCACCCTGACCCAGGTGGGGGGGTTGACCGCGATCCAGCAACTGTTATCCCTCACCCTGACCCAGGTGGGGGGGTTGACCGCGATCCAGCAACTGCCGGCCATCCTGAATCCCTTCATCGGTTACCTGGCAGATAAGATCAGCTTGCGCTATTTCGTTATCTTCGCGCCGGCCCTGACTGCTACCTTCATGAGTCTGTTAGGTGTCGCGCCCGGTTATCCTGCCCTGGTGGTGTTGTTATTCTTGACAGGGGTCAGCACAGCCGCCTTTCATGCGCCATCGCCCGCCATGATCGCCCGCATTTCCGGCCGGCGCGTGGGCGTGGGGATGAGCCTGTTCATGGCTGGAGGAGAATTAGGCCGCACCGTAGGCCCGTTGATCGCCGTCTGGGCGGTCTCGCTTTGGGGGTTGGCAGGCATCTTCCGGTTGATCGTCGTCGGTTGGCTTTCTTCTTTGATCCTCTTAGTTCGCTTCCGCCGGGTTTCAGGAAAAGAATTCCGCCACAAACCGACTGGCCTCGAGAAGATCAGGCCCCAACTCAAAACTTTTTTCCTACCCCTTCTCTTCGTACTCCTGCCGCGCGCCTTCCTCGTAGCCGGCATCACAACCTATATGCCCACCTTCCTCACTTCGGAAGGCGCCACGCTGGTCCTCGCGGGGGCCTCGCTCTCTATCCTCGAAATCGCGGGCGTGGCAGGGGCGCTGGTCAGCGGAACAGTCAGCGACCGGATCGGGCGCAAACCCACCTTGTTGATCGCCATCATCGCCTCGGCCCTGTTGACCTTCACCTTTCTGCAAGTAAAAGGATGGTTGGTCATCCTAGTGTTGTTATTGCTGGGCTTCGTGAGCATCTCCACCCAACCCGTTTTCCTGGCCCTGGTGCAAGACAACTCGCCAGAGAATCGCGCTGTCGCCAATGGTCTATTCATGGCGATGGCCTTCCTGGCGCAATCTCTTGCCCTGGTTTTCCTGGGGATCGCAGGGGATTTGTGGGGGCTGCGGGCGACTTTCTATGCCAGCGCGTTCATCTCCCTGGGTGCCATACCGGCTATCCTTGCCTTGCCCAAAGGCCCTGCACCGGGCAATGCCGAGTTGCAATAAATGTAAGCTTCCCCCCATAGCGGAGGGACCGAGGGGGGCAAGACCTGCGCTATTCCTCGCGCGGAGAGCGCAAAGACATGCTAAAATGTCCGTCATGGACTTTTTATGGACGAGTTGATATGGAGCTATCATGGAATATCGCAACTTAGGAAACACAGGCTTGAAAGTCTCTGCGCTGTGCTTAGGCACGATGCAATTCGGTTGGACAGCCGATGAGGCGTTATCCTTCGAGATCCTCAACGCTGCCTACGCAGCCGAGATCAACTTCTTAGACACCGCCGATATCTACTCGAACTGGGTGGACGGCAATCCCGGGGGGGTGGCCGAAACCATCATCGGCAAGTGGTCGAAAAAGTTCGATATCCCACGCGATCAAGTCGTCATCGCAACCAAAGTGCGCGGCCCCATGGGGGAAGGCCCCAACGATGAGGGGCTATCGCGCTACCATATCATGCAAGCGGTAGAGACCTCCCTGCGCCGCCTGGACATCGAATACATAGACCTCTATCAAACCCATTGGCACGATGAAAATACCCCCGTCGAGGAGACGCTGCGAGCGCTGGACGACCTGATCCGGCAGGGCAAAGTCCGCTATATCGGGGCCTCGAACTACCCGGCCTGGCGGTTGATGCAGGCGTTATGGGCTTCCGACAAACATCACCTCGACCACTTCGTGTCCCTGCAGCCCCACTACAACCTGGCGCACCGAAAAGAGTTCGAACAAGAATTAGCCGCTGTCTGTGAGACGTATGGCATTGGCGTGATTCCGTACAGCCCGCTGGCGGGAGGCTTTTTGACGGGCAAATACAAGCCAGATGAGGCCGCTCCCCCCAGCGTGCGCGCCGACAGCGTCAAACGACGCTACTTCAACGAGCGCGGCTGGGCTATTTTGGATGCCGCCCAAAAGATCGCAGGGGGATACGGCGTGTCGGTATCCCGCGTGGCTTTGGCCTGGCTGTTGGCCAATCCCCTGGTTGCCAGCCCGATCATTGGCCCGCGCAGCTTGACGCAACTGGAAGACAACCTGGGCGGGGTCGGTTTGCGCTTGAGCGACGAAGAGAAAACGCTGCTCGACGAAGTCAGCATGTGGGA
>Ga0194113_10009572_pt1 | contig 11666 bp, 7 predicted proteins | sample TA2MahC200mmetaG_FD_146193 | JGI IMG/M metagenome (GOLD analysis project Ga0194113, IMG submission 146193) | Freshwater microbial communities from Lake Tanganyika, Tanzania - TA2015017 Mahale Deep Cast 200m | ecosystem: Environmental > Aquatic > Freshwater > Lake | place: Tanzania: Lake...
CCTCGGGTTTCTTCGGCATCACTGCTTTGGGAACTTTTTGCCCCGGCTTTTTGCTGTCTGTTCTCTTTTCTGTTTGTTGTGGTTTATCATCCTTTTTCGCCGTTTTGCTTACAGCCTGCCCGTCTGCATTTTTAGGTGCAGACGGGGTTGAATTTCCCAGGCCGGGGTCAGGATTGGTTTGCACTTCAGGGTTGCTTGTTCGTTCATCGGGTAACGCTTCGTTTTTCACAGAGGATGAATCCGGTTCAAGTTTTACAACCGGAGACAGTTTTTTCACAACAGTGTCCGCAGCAGCTTCCATGGATTGCTTTAATAGTTTCTCTACATTTTTTCTTAACTGCACTGAATCCACTTTGGGATCACCGGCATACCGGGATGCCACCACCTGGCCATTGTACTGCACATCAATCAGTTTGTATTTGTCCAACCCGGTTTTACTCAGTACCTGCCGGTAAAAAATCATCAGCCTGTTGAACTTGGCAGGCATATCCGCACCATCACCCAACCTTACCAGGTGGTTGCCTGCAACCGGAATCATTTCAAATTTCCGGTCGGGTGTAATATCAATCTGGGCTATTTGCGCCAACCAAAAGGGATTATTATTGATACAGGCAGCAGCAGCCCTTACCTCATCTAATAATACACTGTCCTTAGCGCTGAGAACTTTCTTTTCCGGGAAACCGGTGAATACCGGAACCCTGGCACTCAGTTTATCAGACAGGGGCATTCGTCTTCCTTCATTATCGAGATAGAAAGAATTACCCGCCACAGTAAAAACCCTGGCCACAGGTTCTTTTCCCGTTACTGTTACATGCAGCACATCCCGGTTATCAAAATAGAGTTCCGCTTTACTGATCCAGGCATTTTTTTCCAGCATTTGCTCCAGGGCATTCAGGTTAAATGATTCAACAGCCTTCCCCCTGATGGCTCCATTGTTTGCTTTTGCCAAAAGTTCTTCCACATCTTTTTCATTGATGAAGAAATTATTCTCGGGCCCCTTTAGGGTAATAACATAATCTCTGCACTGTCCGTTCTTCTTGCTGCTAATGGCTGCCAGCAGCAGAGTAAACATGCCCCCGCCTATGCAGAGCCAGACTGCTATAAATAAAATTCTCCGTATTGTTGTTTTTGCGTTCACTTATATTTCCTTTAATACTTCCTTAATTGGTTCAACCAGCATATCAATATCCCCCGCCCCGGCTGTTATCAATACTTCGCCAAAATCCCGGTTTACTGTTCGGATAAAATCTTTTTTTAACCATTTCATCAAATCATCATTGCTCTTTACATTCTTATGTTCACTGTTCATCCTTTCCAGTATCATTTCGCTCCTTACGCCTTCCACCGGCAACTCTCTTGCAGGATAGATGGGCAACAGGATGATTTCATCAGCCAGATCAAGTACTTCAGCAAATCCATCGGCCAGGTCTTTTGTACGGGTGTACAGGTGCGGCTGAAATATCACGGTACACTTCCGTTGCCTGAACAGGGCCTTGGCCCCGCTGATTAATGCCCTTAGTTCTTCGGGGTGATGTGCATAATCATCAATAAATACGAACCGTTCGTTTTTGATGATATACTCAAATCTTCTCTTCACCCCCCTGAAGCTTTCCACTGATGCCTTAATCTTATCGTTATCTATTTCCAAAGAACTTGCTGCCGCAATAGCCGCAACTGTATTCTCCACATTGTGCATTCCGCCCATATTTAACCTCACATTTTCTATTTTATCATCCCCCATTACCACATCAAACTCATAACCGCCCTGCATCATCCGGATATTGTCGGCATATACATCAGCGCTCTCATTCTGCAGGCTGTAAGTAAGCTGCTGATCCCCTTTCAATTCCCTTCCCCGCTTCAGTCCAAACTGGCGAATAAGAATACCCCCTGTTCTTACTTTGCCGCTGAAATCAATAAAGGCCTGTTCCATTGCTTCCGCCGTACCATAGATGTCCAGGTGGTCCGCATCCATGGCGGTTATAATAGCGATGTCAGGGCACAGTTTCAAAAAACTTTGGTCATACTCATCCGCCTCTATTACACATACATTTTTTTTACTGCTCCAGAAATTAGTTCCGTAATTCACAGCTATACCACCGAGAAACGCATTACAACCGAAACCGCTGTCGCGAAGCAGGTGGGCCACCATGGTGGTAATGGTTGTCTTACCATGTGTGCCCGCTATACATATATTAAAAGAACTTTCTGTTATTAACTGCAATACATCACTTCGTTTCACCACTTTATATCCGTTGTTCCGGTAATATGCCAATTCCCTGTGTTCTGCCGGAACAGCCGGTGTATACACTACTAAATCCACCTGTTGGGGTGCCAGTTCCGGATTCTCTTCATAATGCACCGGTATGCCCATCTGCTCCAGCTCTTTTGTCAGCGCCGTTGCTGTTTTATCATACCCGCTCACTTTTACCCCTGCCTCATAAAAGAACTTTGCAATGGCGCTCATTCCTATGCCGCCGATCCCGATAAAATAGACAGCTTTCAGTTTGTCAATCCCTGCCTGTCCGGCAGGCAGGCCCCCAAAGGGGGTATTCATAAGGACAGTATTAACTTGTACGTTCATGATATCTCAGATCGCTTTCATTATTTCCTCCGCAATTCTCTCATCAGCATTGGTAATGGCCAGCATTGAAATATTTTTCTTCATTTCCTGCTGTTTCACATCATCTTTTGCCAGTTCAATCGTCATAAATATCAACTTATCTTTCGCCTCACTGTCTTTCACTATCAATGCTGCATTTCTTTTTACCAGTTGCATTGAATTTACCGTTTGGTGATCCTCGGCTGCAAACGGGTAAGGCACAAACAAAACCGGCTTTTTTGCAACACAGAGTTCTGCCACTGTCATTGCTCCCGCACGGGCCACTACCAAATCAGTTGCTGCATAAGCATACTCCATACCCGTTATAAAATCATTAGCCCATACCGATGGATTGCCTTGAGCTCTCTTTTTCGCTCTTGCCGCATAGGGCTTACCACTTTGCCATATCAATTGCAGCCCCGCATCCACCAGCTTTTCCAGGCCCGCATCAATGGCCTCATTAATTGACTGGGCTCCAAGGCTTCCGCCCACCACCAGTACTGTTTTTTTCGACTCATCCAGAGAAAAGAATTTTATCCCCTCATTCCTCGTTATTCCCGAACCGGTAATTTGCGGCCTCATAGGATTTCCGGTAACCATTATTTTATCAGCAGGGAAAAATTTTTCCATACCAGCGGTACCTGTAAAAATCATGGTGGCTTTTTTCCCGAGCATGACATTGGATTTGCCGGCAAAAGAATTCGATTCATGGATAAAGGTTTTTATCCCCTTTGCCTGTGCAAACCGTACTACCGGGAAACTGGAATAACCACCCACGCCTACTGCTGCATCCGGTTTAAATTGCCTGAAGATGCGGCGTACCTGCCAGAAACTTTTTATCAGTTTGAATGGCAGTCCAAAATTTTTTATCAAAGAACTTCTGTTGAAACCTGCTATGTCCAGCCCTTCTATTTTATATCCTGCCTGCGGCACTTTTTCCATTTCCATCCTTCCTTTTGCACCCACAAACAATATTTCTAAATCCGCATCCAGTTTTTTTAGTGCACCGGCAATCGCAATCGCCGGAAAAACATGACCTCCTGTGCCGCCCCCCGCTATAATGATCCGTTTGCCCATGCACAGTTTATTTTACATGCCTGCTGATGCTTTTCCCTCCAGCTGCTCCACATTTCTCGCCACACTTAATATGATACCAATTGCCAGGCAGGTGAATATGAAACTGGTGCCTCCCATACTTACCAATGGCAGTGTTACTCCAGTTACCGGGAATAAATTCACTGTTACTGCCATATTTGCAACAGCCTGTATCGCCAGGGTAAAGCTCAGCCCCAATGCCAGGAAAGCGCCAAAGGCATAGGGGCAGCGTTTATATATTCTGATACACCGGTATAAAAACACCAGGTAGATAAACATGATAAATGCACCGCCTGTCAGTCCATATTCTTCAATGATGATTGCATAAATGAAATCATTGTAAGCCTGGGGCAGGTAATCCCTTGTTTCGCTGTTACCCGGCCCCACACCGAACACACCTCCTTTTGAGATGGCGATCTTTGCCTGGTTCACCTGGTAAGCATCATTATCAGCATCATGCTTACTTCCGTAAATAAAACTTCCCACCCTTCCGATCCAGGTATCCACCCGGCCGGTGAGTGTGGAAGAAGCTCTTTTTACACCAGCGTCCTCATTTTTTGTTTTCCCGTGCCGGATAACTGCCGCCGTTATCAGGAACAGCAGCGGTATTAAAGCAATACCCACAGTTATCATAATATGTTTTGTACTGACCCTTCCGATAAATAGCAGCACCAGGCAACTTGCACCCAACAATAAGGCGGTAGACAGATTGGCCGGAGCAATCAGTGCACAGGTAACAGCAACCGGGGTAATCAGCGGCAGGAATCCTTTTCTGAAATCCTTAATAACATCCTGTTTTCTGCTTATCAGTCTTGCGAGGTACATGAACAATGCAAGACGGGCCAAATCAGAGGTTTGCATGGTCATGTTGATCAGCGGCAGCCTTATCCACCTGCTCCCTTCATTCATTTTCACGCCAAAGAATAATGTATACACCAGCAGGGGCAGCGACAGGAGAAAAACAATCTTCGCTGCTTTTGAATAAAATGTGTAGTTGACAAGGTGGGCAAAATAGATAACCATAATGCCTGCGACTATAAATGCTATTTGCTTAAAGAGATATATCTCCGTATTGCCCCGGTAATTTTTATATGCCAGTAAACCTGTAGCACTGTATACTGCCAGCAGAGACATCAGTGCCAGCAATATCACCAATGCCCAGATCACCTTATCTCCCCTGGTCCTGCTGATAAGATGTTGCGGGTTGAATGTATTTTTTAATCCGCTGAATCCTATGTTCCTTGTTGCTTCCATTTATTCTATAGTTCCTTTACCGCTTTTTTAAACTGGTTCCCCCTGTCTTCATAGTTTTTAAACAGGTCGAAACTGGCGCAGGCAGGGCTCAGCAACACCACTTCCCCTTTGCCGGCAAAATGAAATGCTGCCTGGGCTGCTTCTGCAGCGCTGCCTGTGTCCACAATAGTGCTTACCATTCCTTGAAAGGCATCATGAATCTTTTTATTATCCTTTCCCAAACAGATGATGGCTTTCACTTTTTCTTTTACCAGATCATTCAGTAAGGAATAATCATTTCCCTTATCGACTCCGCCCAATACCAGTATCGTTGGCTTCGTCATACTCTCCAGCGCATACCAGGTGGAGTTTACGTTGGTGGCCTTACTGTCGTTGATAAACTCCACTCCCCTTACCGTGGCGATAAACTCCATCCTGTGCTCCAGTGCCTGAAAACTCTGAACAGCGTCTCTGATTTTTTCCTTTCTGATATCAAGAATCGTTGCTGCAACACAGGCGGCCATAGTATTGTAACGGTTGTGTTTCCCCTTCAGGGCAAAATCAAAAACACTCATACTGGTAAAATCTTGTCCCGTTCTGACATACATGTCTCCGTCTTTTATAAAAGCTCCATTGGGCAGTTCTCTTTTCATACTTATTGGTAGTTGGTTTGAGAGAATATTGATCCCGATTTTCATCGGAAGGTTTATATTTTTCATAGTTACTTCATCATCGGCGCAGTAAATAAAGGCATCACCTCGCTGCTGGTTCATGGCAATGCGGAATTTGCTGCGTATATAATTTTCGAAGTTGTATTCGTAGCGGTCCAGGTGATCTTCGGTGATATTGGTCAGTAGGGCTATATCCGGTCTGAATGTTTTTATATCATCCAGCTGAAAACTGCTTACTTCCACCACATAAAGCGGTTTGGGATCCAGAGCTACCTGCTTTGCAAAAGAATTCCCGATATTCCCTGCGAGGGCGCAATCCAGCCCGGCTTCCCTGCAGATGTGATATATAAGCGCAGTGGTAGTCGTTTTTCCGTTGCTCCCCGTAATGGCAACAACCTTACTGTTGCCTTTAAAACGGTAAGCCAGTTCCACTTCGCTGATTATATCAATCCCCTTTGCCCTGATCTTTTTCACAATGGCTGCTTTCTCCGGAATACCCGGGCTTTTCATTACCTCATCGGCATTCAGAATTTTATTTTCGGTGTGCTTCTCTTCTTCAAAAGGGATACCTGCTCCTGTCAATTCGTTACGATACTCATCCTTCAAAGAGCTTTCGTCAGACACAAATACCTCATAGCCTTGTTGCTTCGCCAGCAGCGCCGCTCCTACACCACTCTCACCACCGCCTAATATGACAAACCTTTTGGCCATGCTGCTTTCATACTTTCAGCATAGTGTACGGAAGATGGTTCTTCACAGGCATTAGTTTTCAATACAACTGCACCACAATTCGGTTAGTCAAAAGCCATAGTTTATTGGAGTGTTTCAATGGGATTGGATCATGGGTTTTTCAGCAAGAGCCTCACCCTCAGTCCCTCTTCCGCCAGCTGGCGGAGAGGCCGGGTTTTATATCTTTAATCAGCTGTTTGCTGACATATCATCTTCGGTACTACACTCATCTGGAATTCATTTTCATCATTTCCTGTTATCTCAGTTTCAGTGTCACAATACTCAGTACCACCAGTAATACAGTCACAATCCATAATCTTGTTACAATTTTCACTTCATGGTACCCCTTTACCTGGTAGTGATGATGCAGCGGTGCTTTTAAAAACACCCTTCTTCCTTCCCCGTATTTCCGCCGTGTATATTTGAAATAACCCACCTGCAGCATCACACTCACTGTTTCGGCAAAGAATATTCCGCAGAAAATGGGTATCAGCAATTCTTTGTGTACAATTATGGCCAATGCAGCAATTACGCCTCCCAGCATCAGGCTGCCCGTGTCTCCCATAAAAATTTGCGCCGGGTAGGAATTGTACCATAGAAAACCGATACAGGCCCCAATCATTGCAGCGATATAGACAGACAGCTCGCCGAGGTCAGGTATGAACATGATGTTGAGATAATCTGCAAATACCATGTTGCCGCTGGCATAAGCGAATATTCCCAGCAGTGACCCTATTATTGCTGATGTACCTGCCGCCAGACCGTCTAATCCGTCGGTAAGGTTGGCTCCGTTGGATACAGCCGTGATGATGAAAATCACCACCAATATGTAAAGAACCCAGGTATAATCCCTCCACGATGCCGGTAACAGCTTGGAATAATTAAACTCATGGTTTTTAACAAAAGGAATAGTAGTTACCGGTGTTTTTGTTTCTACAAAATATTTTGTCGTGTCATTAACTTTTTTCTCAATAATATCAGGGTTCCTTTTCGCCTCATCAACTGTTCCCACATACTCCCTCCATATTTTCACATTGCTGTTGAAATAAAGCGTGGCGCCAACCAGAATACCCAATCCCACCTGACCTAATATTTTAAACCATCCTGCCAAACCATCTTTACTTGTTTTCCTGTACACTTCTCCTTTTTCCTGCGCCAGTCTTTCTCCTTTCAGCTTCAGGTAATCATCAATAAAACCGATGGCGCCCATCCACACAGTACTGATCAGCATTACCTGCACATATATCTCTGTCAGGTCAGCGAGTAGTAACGTGGGAATCACAATAGAAAGGACTATGATGATGCCTCCCATGGTAGGTGTGCCGGCTTTGCTTTCCTGGCCTGCCAAACCCTCTTTCCTGATACTTTCCCCTATTTGCTTTTTCTGCAGGAACTTAATCAGTTTCTTTCCATAGAATGTTGTAATGAACAACGCCAGCAATATCCCGACCAGCACCCTGAAGGTGATGAAGCCGAACAACCTCATGCCCGGAATATCGATATCTTCCTGTTCAAGCCATTTGTATAAATGGTACAGCATCGCTGGTTATTGGTTTATTATTTTTTTGTCATCGCCTGTGCTGCTATCATCGTCCCTTCCGCCAACTGGCGGACACTTCAACATCCTGTCCTTTTATCATCAATATTGAACCCCTCCGGGGTTCTAAAACAACTTTTGTTTCACTCAATCCCCGGATTTCATCCGGGTCTGCCAACATTCAGCCCCTCCGGGGCTGTACACTCATTTCAATCGCTTCCCACTCACCATTCGTTACTCACCCTTTCATTTCCCCACCAATTCAAACATCTCCTTTACCATCTCCTTATCATCAAAATAGTTTCTCACTCCGTTGATTTCCTGGTATTTTTCATGCCCTTTCCCTGCTATCAGAATGATATCTTCAGGTCTCGCCAGGCTGATCGCCGTTTTGATGGCCTCCTTCCTGTCCACAATTGAGATATACTTTCTTTTATACGCCGGCGCCAGTCCCGCCTCCATATCTTTTATGATCTCCACCGGGTCTTCTGTTCTCGGGTTGTCGCTGGTGAAAATGACTTTATCACTATGTTCACAGGCTACTTCAGCCATGATGGGCCTTTTGGTTTTGTCCCGATCGCCCCCGCAGCCCACTACCGTTATCACCTGCTCAAAACCCTTTCTTAGTTTTTTGATAGCTGCCAGCACATTCAGCAAGGCATCCGGTGTGTGAGCATAGTCAACAATGGCCATTACCTTGTCCTTCACCGAAATGATATAATCGAACCTGCCTTCCGCACCGGATAAATCACTCAACGCTGTCAGCACCTGCTGTTTATCTTCTCCCAGGCAAACTGCTGTACCATATACAGCCAGCAGGTTATATGCATTGAACTCACCAATCAGCCTGAAATGCACTTCCACATCATTCACCGTCATCAGTAAACCGCCAAGGCTGTTATCCAGAATCCTGCCTTTAAAATCGGCCGGTGTTCTAAGACTGTAGAAATATTTTCTTGCCTGTGTGTTCTGCAGCATCACCATCCCTCTTTTATCATCTGCGTTACTTATGGCAAAAGCAGAGGATGATAAACCATCAAAGAAGGATTTCTTCACCCGGATATATTCTTCGAAAGTTTTATGATAATCCAGGTGGTCATGTGTGATATTGCTGAATATCGCCCCACTGTACTGCAAACCGGTTATCCGGTGCTGGTGCAATGCATGCGAACTGGTTTCCATAAACACATGGCTGCATCCGGCATCTGACATTTGCTTCAGCAGTTGGTTCAGACTCACTGCATCGGGTGTGGTATGCGTGGCAGGAACCACTTCAGCGCCGATCATATTCTGTACGGTACTTATCAGCCCGCAGGTATATCCCAATCTTGTAAAGAGCTTGTATAATAATGTTGCTATTGTTGTTTTTCCGTTGGTGCCGGTTACACCTATCAGCGTAATCTTTTCAGAAGGTTTTTCAAAAAAATTGTGCGCCATCTGCCCGGCCGCGGCGGCGCTGTTTTCAACCTTTACATATACCACATCTTCTTTTACCACTGCAGGCATCTCTTCACATACAATTACAGCTGCCCCGTTTTCAATTGCTTTATCAATGAACTGGTGGCCGTCAGCAGCTGCACCTTTTACAGCAATAAAGACTGTTCCTTTTCTTACTTTTCTTGAATCAATCTGTATGTCGCTCACTTTCACTGATGTATTTCCCGCTACCGACCTGATTGCCACCCCGTATAATGCATCCTGTAACAGCACTTTTGCTTTACTTTTTTAGCTCAATTCAAGAAACACTGTGATTCCCTTTGCCAATGGTGTACCCGGCGAAACAGACTGTGTAGCCACTTTGCCTTTTCCCCTCACCGATACTTTTACTCCCATATTTTCCAACAGGTATAAGGCATCTTTAAAACCCATACCCCTAACATTCGGCATTATCATTTTACGAACGGTTACAGGTTTTATAACCGGCTGGTAGTTGCTTGCATAAACCATACTCCATTCCTGCTGTACAGCAGAGTCAGAATAGCCTATGCCCAATGTGGCCAGTACATTTCTGATATCCTTTGAAGCGCCTGCATAGAAATAAGCAGCGCTGTCTTTTACTGCTGCATATTGAGATGGGGTTGTTGTTTCCACATACATGGCATACAACTTTGTTGCTATCTCCCTGAATACCGGGGCAGCCAGCGTTCCGCCGTAATGCGAAGCGGCATGCGGTTTGGTGCGTATCACCACAATGCAGGTGAACTGCGGCCTATCAGCAGGGAAATATCCGACGAAGGTGGCCTGATAAACCCCGTGGGCATATTTGATGGCGCCATCAGATACATGGGCCGTGCCGGTTTTACCTGCTAAAGAAAAAGGAACTCCCTTAAATGCCCTGGTGGCTGTTCCTTCAATCACAGTTGCTTCCATGGCGCTTCTTGCAGCCTTTATCACTTCCGGCCTGCAAATGCTTTCTTCAATTACAACTGGTTTAAACTCCCTGATAAGAATTCCATTTTCATGCAGACTGTTTACCAGGTAAGGTTTCATCATCATTCCGTTATTGGCAACAGCATTATATAATGTAAGTGTATGAAGGGGACTCACCTGCAGGCCGTAACCAAAACTCATCCACAGCATATTGCCCTCGGCACTCCCCTTTTGATCTAATGGGGCCATAGAAGGTTTTGGAACATCAGAAAGATCAACAGGTGACCTGACATCTAAGTGAAACCTGTGCAGGTATTCTTTCAGTTCGGCCGGACGTTTTGCAAATGCCTTATAGGCCAGTTTGCTCATACCCACATTGGAGCTGTGAGCAAAACATTCCTTAACGGTGAGCACCGGCCACGGCGATCTTTCTGCATCCGTTACTATTTTACTTCCCACCTGGGCCCTTCCCGCACTTCCAACCTCCACCCTGTCATCAATGTTACTGGCACCCTTTTCCAAAACAGATAATAAGGTTGCCAGTTTGATGGTGGAGCCCGGTTCAGTCGCCCGTAATGCGTAGTTATCATCCTCCTGGTAAGAGCCGTCTTTTTGCCTTCCCAGGTTTGCTATGGCCTTGATCTTGCCGGTTGAAGATTCCATTACAATGGCGGTTCCATAAGGGCCCTCGCATTGCTGCATCATGCGCAGCAGGGCCGTTTCTGTAATATCCTGGATGTTTACATCAATAGTGGTGTAAATATCTTTTCCGTTTACGGGGTCAGTTTGTGTCCCTTCCACCGGTATGGCTGTTTGTCCTGCTATGTACCTTACAAGGCGCTGCCCGTCACGGCCGCTGAGCAATGAATCATAACTTCTTTCAAGACCAACATTTTGCTTTTTTGCTTTCCCGTTACTGGCAATATGTTCCCGGGAAAGACCGATGGTTCTGTTGGCCAGCAAACCAAACGGAAGCAGCCTTTTGCTGTTCACTTCCGTAATCACACCGCTTTTGTTACGCCCCAGCCGTACCAGCGGAAACTCTCTGAAAGCTTTATAATCTTCAAAACTCAGTTTCTTTTTCAGCGGGTAGTAGCGGTCGCCCTTATGAAAAGCAAGGGTGAGTTCCTTTTTATATTGGGAGGCTTTCTTATCGCCGAAATAATGGGACAATGCAAGGGCAAAAGAATCAATGTGCTCGTAGAAGCGTTTTCCTTTTTTCTCCCGCAGGCCATCTGCATTAAAGTCCATATAAATATCGAAAGTGGGAATAGAAGTGCTGAGCATCTGGCCATCCTCACTATAGATGGTTCCTCTTTCGGCAGTAAGGGGGACAAACCGCCGGTGGAGGCTGTCGCTCATACTGCGCCAGTGGCTGCCCTGGAAACGCTGTATGTAGAAAGCCCTGCCGAGTACAACCAGGCTCAGC
>Ga0194113_10009573_pt1 | contig 11666 bp, 12 predicted proteins | sample TA2MahC200mmetaG_FD_146193 | JGI IMG/M metagenome (GOLD analysis project Ga0194113, IMG submission 146193) | Freshwater microbial communities from Lake Tanganyika, Tanzania - TA2015017 Mahale Deep Cast 200m | ecosystem: Environmental > Aquatic > Freshwater > Lake | place: Tanzania: Lake...
CTGATAAATGACCCCCCCTATATAGGGAAAAGACTTGCATTATTTGCCCCGGTGGCTATACTGAGAAAAATTCACCGTGATGGCTTTACGAGAAATCTGTTTCTTCCATATCATCGATATGTGCCTGATTTCCCAGCACAGGCCAGGAAGAAGAAGGCCCTGCTGGTATGCCCTCGGGTCCCTGCCCTAAAGTGGGACTCAGACTTTGAGGAGAATTATTTCATGCCGGAACTCAGAAAAGATCCTATCACTTCACGTTGGGTCATCATCTCCACCGAACGCGGCAAGAGGCCACATGATTTTGTCGTAGAAGCCGAGACAACCAAGGGGGGATTTTGCCCTTTCTGCCCAGGTAACGAACATACTACCCCTCCGGAGATCATGGCCTATCGTGCCGACGGTAGCGCCCCCAATACGTCGGGCTGGAAACTGCGGGTGGTCTCTAATAAGTTTCCGGCCCTGGTCAATGAAGGGGAACTTGACCGCCGGGGGGAAGGCATGTACGATCTCATGAATGGGATCGGCGCCCATGAGGTCATTATTGAAACCCCGGCACACGAATTGACCCTGTCCACCATCAGCGTCATGCAATTTGCCGATGTCCTCTACGGTTACCGGGATCGCATCCGGGACCTCAGCCGGGACCCTAAGTTCCGCTATATTTTAATTTTCAAAAACCAGGGCCGGGCCGCCGGCGCCTCCCTGGAACACAGCCACAGCCAACTCATCGGCCTGCCCATCGTGCCGGAACTGGTCCTGGAAGAATTATCCGGCTCTCTGGCCCACTATCGCCTCAAGGAAAGGTGCGTCTTCTGCGACATGATCCGGCAGGAACTGCAGCAGGAAGTGCGGGTGGTCCTGGAAAACGACCTTTTCGTGGCCTTATGCCCCTTCGCCCCCCGTTCCCCCTTTGAGATCTGGATATTACCGAAAACCCATCGGTCATCTTTCGTTGACCTGCCCGACGCCATTTTCCCTAAATTGGCGGAAATTTTTTCCGAAACTTTGAAACGCCTGGATACGGCCTTAAACCGGGCCCCCTATAATTTCATCCTGCACACCGCGCCGGTGCGGGAGACAAACCTGGAACATTATCATTGGCATTTTGAGATCATGCCGAAATTGACCCTGATGGCCGGATTCGAATGGGGCTCAGGCTTTTTTATCAATCCCACACCCCCGGAGGACGCCGCCCGCTACCTCCGGGAAGTTCAGCTCGAAGGCACTCCCCAACCTTTGGAAAAGAGCACTCCTCAGCCACAGGAGCCCTAGCTTATGCGTATTCTCATCGCCACCCCGGAAGCCAACCCTTTTGCTCGTTCCGGCGCCCTGGCCGAGGTTATCTTCGGCCTCTCCAAGTCCCTGGCCCAGATGGGCCACCAGGTGAGCATTGTATTGCCTTTTTACCGGCAGGTGAAGGAATCCGCCGTCACTCTCACCGCCATGTCCCAAAGCCTCACGGTGCCCTTATCTTTTAAAAACCTCAAGGCGGAGATCTATACGGCCCGGGTTGATCCGGGGATGACGTTCTATTTTATCTGCCAGGACAGTTTGTATGACCGGGAGGGGCTCTATGGCACCCCGTTCGGTGATTTCCAGGACAATGCCGAACGTTTTATCTTTTTCAGCCGGGCCGTGCCGGAGTTGCTCAACGCCCTGGAACTGCAGTTTGACGTGTGCAACTGCCACGAGTGGCAGACCGGCTTGATACCCGTTTACTTGCGCACTTTATATAAGGATTCTCCCTATTGCCAGGATCTGGCTACGGTATTTACCGTGCACAACGTGGGCTACCAGGGCGTCTTCTGGCATTATGATATGGCCCTCACCGGCCTGGGGTGGGAGTTCTTCACCCCCAACATCTTGGAATATTTCGGCAAGATCAATTTGGCCAAGGGTGGCTTGATCTATGCCGACATCATCAGCACGGTGAGCCGCCAGTACCGCCAGGAAATCCTGACCCCGGAGTTCGGCTTCGGTTTAGAAGGAGTCATTCAGGAGCGAGCCGAGGATTTATTCGGCATAGTGAACGGCGTTGATTATGAAAAGTGGGATCCGGCCCATGACGCCTATCTCCCCGCCACCTATAACGCCAAAGACCTGGCAGGCAAAAAAATCTGCAAACTCGACCTGATGGAGCATTTCGGGCTGAAGCTTGCCCCGGAGCAGCCTCTCATCGGCATGACCACCCGCCTCACCGAGCGCAAAGGTATTGATCTGGTGCGCGCCATCATTCCCAAACTGGTGGACGACAACATCGGCTTTGTCCTCCAGGGCACCGGCGAAGAGCGCTATCAGTATGCCTTTGCCGATCTGCAGGATCGCTACCCGGCCCTGGTGGCGGTGGAGATCGGCTATTCCGAGGCCCTGGCTCATAAAATCATCGCCGGCGCCGACATTTTTCTCATGCCCTCCCGCTACGAACCCTGCGGTTTGGATCAGCTATACTGCCTGCGCTACGGAACCATCCCGGTGGTGCGGGCCGTGGGGGGGCTGGCGGAAACCATCGAAGAATATGATTTTGCCAGCGGCCAGGGCACGGGTTTTCAATTCAGCGCCTTTGAGCCGGAGGAGTTGCTGGCCGCTGTTCATAGAGCCCTAAAGGTTTTCCGGGATCCTCCCGCCTGGGAAAAGTTACGCTTACAGGCTATGGCACAGCAGTTTTCCTGGCCCCAGGCCGCGGCCCAATACCAAGAAATTTTTGAAAAGGCCCGGCAGAAAAGACTTGCTCTGCAAAAAAGAGTCGCAACATGACCCTCAATCGTTTATCGTTTCTTACCCAATTAATTAATTTATTCACCTCCGCCGTGGCCTATCACGAACGGGTGGACAGCTTTGTTTATCTTTTATCCCGCAATCTCAAAGTTGACCTGACCCTGTTCTTCAGCCTGGACAAGACCCGGGGAACCCTTTCCCTGAGCGCCGGCAGCAACAGTCTCGGGGCGGAGCGGCCCCGCCTGGAATTTTCCCTGGGGCAGGGCATCGTGGGGGAAACCGCCCAGAAACGGAGTCCCCTGGTAGTATCTGCCCAGGAAACGGGAGTAAGGACCCGGAACGAGGTCCTGGACAAGATCTTCCCGGATTATCAAACCCTGGCCGGCTTTCCCGTGGCCGATGATAATTTTCTTTACGGCGTCCTGCTGCTCATCGATAAGGACCCTCGCACTTATAGTGAGTATCAACAGGAGACCATCCTGATCGCCTGCCGGATGTTGGCCGGGAACATCCGCCAGGCCCTGCTGCATGAAGAAGCCAAAAAACGTATCGCCGAATTGGCGGTGCTCTTTGATGTCGCCAAATCCGTGGTCTCCACCATGGAACTGCAGGCCCTCCTGGAGCGGGTGGTGAGCATCAGCGCCAAGGTGATGAACGCCCGGGGAGCCATCCTGCGCATTATCGACGAGGTTTCCCAACAGGTCCAGGTCAGCTCGGAATATGGCATAATTCCCAAGGGTTTTCCCGGAATGGACGATATTGCCGGCCAGGCGCCCACTGCCAGCGGGGAATTGACCTCCGTCACGGCGGAGATTAGGGATGCCGAGGGCCAGAAGCACTATTACGCCGGCATCCCCCTGAACTTAAAAGGTCATCTCAAGGGCATGCTCTGCCTCTACGACAAGATGACCCCCAACTACAGATTCCAGCAGTTCGATTCCGAAAATATTCAACTGCTGCAAACCTTGGCGGGCATGGCCACCGGCAGCATCGAAAATGCCCTGGCTTTTCAACAGATTGAGTCGCTGGCGGCCAGAAACGAACGCATGGTCAATGTCCTTACCGTGCTGCACGATATCTCCTCGGTCCTGATGACCACCATCGATCTGGATGCGATTCTCACTATCCTGGTCCGGGCTTTAACCCTGACCAACGCCATGGCCTATGATCGGGCCATGGTTTTTCTCATAGACAAGTCGGGTGAGACCCTTACGGAAGTAAGACATGCCTGTCAGGTTAATCCTCCTCCCGGCGTACCGTTGCAGCATGCCCTCATTATGGACCACCACGGTAATGCTCCTGCTTCCGCCACCATCGGCAACGAACCCATACGCGTGCCTTTAAAAGACGACCAGGGGATTATTGCCCGGACGGTGTTATTTCGGAAACCTTTTCATATCGTCCGCGCTGACCGGCATCCGCAAGTCAATCAAGCCATCCGGAATATCCTGACCGGGAAAGAATTTTTATCCGTCCCGCTTTTGGCCAAGGATGAGGTCACCGGGGTTATTGTGGTGGACAATCATCTCTCCCAGCGCCCTTTCAAAGATGAAGACCTCCACTTCCTCACCATGTTCGCCAATCAGGCGGCCCTGGCCATTGAGAACTCCCGGCTGGTGGCCACCATTGAAGCCAGCAGCCATGAACTCACCCTTATACGGGAACGGATGCTGGAATCCGATCGCCTGGCGGCCATGAGCAGTATGGCCGAGGGCTTGGCCCATGAAATCCGCAATCCCCTGGTCTCCATCGGCGGCTTCGCCCGGCGCATCGACAAAGTGGTGGCTCCCGACGACCCCCTGAGGCAATACGTGGATGTCATCATCTATGAAGTGGGCCGCCTGGAGACGATTCTGCGGCAGATGTTCGATTACACCGGCGAAACCCTGGGACATTTCCAGGAGCATGACATCAACGCCCTGGTGGCGGACTCCCTGACCTTAATCCAACGGGAGCTCGACAAACATAATATCCGGGTGGTCAGGGAACTGGCCGAAATGTCCCCGGTCTACTGTGACGAACGACAGATTAAGCTGGTTTTTTACAACATCTTTCAAAACGCCCAACAGGCCATGGAACATGGCGGCGTCATGACCATTCGCACCTTCCCCCTGGAAAAATCAGACGGTCTCTATGCCGCCATCGCAGTTTCCGATACCGGCGGCGGCATCGCCCCGGAACTGGTCTTCAATATTTTCAACCCCTTTTTCACCACCAAAGAACAGGGCACCGGTCTGGGTCTGTCCATCGCCCAACGCATCGTGGCCCGCCATTACGGCGATATCGAGATTAATAATGAGCTCGGCAAAGGCATTACCTTTACCGTGACCCTGCCCATTGCCAAATATTGTCTCATTCCCCAGGGAAAAACTGCCCCACCGGCAACCGACGCAGAGGAGGATTAAGATGAAAAGAATTCTTGTTGCGGATGATGAGATGAGTATCCGCCTGTTGTATAGCGAAGAACTGCGGGAGGAAGGCTATGAGGTGTTCACCGCCTCCAATGGCATAGAAGCCCTGGAGGTGGTTGACAAGGAACCCCTTGATCTGATTATCCTGGACATAAAAATGCCGGAAATGAGCGGTATCGAGGTTCTGCGGCAGATCAAGGAAAAATATCCCAACCTGCCCGTTCTCCTCAGTTCCGCCTACAGCGAGTACAAACAGGATTTCGGCACCTGGGCCTCGGAAGAATACCTGGTGAAGTCCTCTGACCTGGAAGATTTAAAGGCTGCAGTGCGAAAACATCTGAAGGATTGAGAAGGGGTCCGCGGCATTGCTGCCAGGAGGCCGTCATGGGAAAGATCAAAGCCTTATTGCTGGTTCTGATGGGAGCCTTGCTCACCGTATTCTTTCTTGAGAATTGGGTGGCGGCTCCTCCCCTGAAAATTTTTGCCAAAGAAGTGGTGGAACTGCAAACCTCTCTCATCATTATCATCTGTCTGGCCCTGGGTTTTATCGGAGGCTGGCTCTCTGGCTTTAACCAGACGCGCCAACGCCGCTCCCCCCGGGGACTCGAGCCTAGGACAAGATAAGGCCCCACACTCCTAGGACCCAGCTCATCAAACCGAAAAATAGCAACAACATCCCCTGGAAGATGACCGCCAGAAAAAACGTAAAGCAGGCCTTAAAGGTTGACATATTGAATTTCTTCGACAAACCGATTATTAACAAAATCAGGTTCCAGGCGTTGGCCACCACGGACCCGCCAAAGGGCAGGAGACAGGCCACCGCCGGAGCCTGGGCGTAGGCCGCAATACGAAACACCGCCTCAAAAGAAATATCTTCCGGCCCGGTCAGCCGAGCCGCCCACATCAGGGAAATTGCGAGAAAAAATTGCCAAAAAATCGCCATGAGAGGCGCCATCAGGAACAACCCGACGATTACTCTCCGGTCACTTAGATAATCCTCCGCGGGTATGGCCAGAAAAGCAACCTTGTCGGACAGATCGCCGCCCTGGGCCAGAATCCAGAAAAAAGAACCGAGCAACCCAACCGTCCCCACCACCAGGACAAAGCCCAGGGGCTCCCCCAAACCGCCAGTAAGAGGCAAGGACGTAAAGAATTTTTTCGGCTGCCACAGAATCCGCCCCAGGGTCAGCAGCAGGGCCGACAGACTGGCCCGGTCCGGGTCCTCCCAGGCCACCGGATGCTCTGTCTCGACAGAAAGATCAGATAAGGCCTTCTCAGCCCAATCACTCGGCGGTAGACTCATCCAGGCCCCTTTCCAGAAACATTTTGACCAGTTTCGGACTTTCCAGACCATACCAGACCATTTCCTGGCCCTGACCCGGATGCGGCTGAATGACCACGTTGCCGATGCGCAAGATCGTCTGGGTCAGTCCGGCCCGGACAACTATCCGGTCAATCTCGGACCACCGCAGGAGCTCCTGCCGGGCGGGATAACGCCAGACCTTTTTCACCCCCTCGGCACTCATCTCATAGTGCTGGCCATATTTCAGGTAAATAACCCCGGCCAGCAATAACAACCCCAGGACCAGGCCTAAACCGGGACTCAGGAATATCCTCTGGGAAAACTCGGGATTAAGGTGGGGGCCGAACCAACAGATGGCTATAGCCACGTAATACAGATAAAAAGCGGCCCAGGAGGTGGTATAAACCCTCGTGAGGCCCGCTTGGAGTTCAGTGGCAGTCATAACAACACTCTTTCGTAAAGACGGTTTACGATTTTCAGTTTCCGGTTTCCAGTTGTTAGCAGGAAAATAAACCCTGCCCAGGTTAGAAAGCCTGTTCCACCAGGAAAAAAGTTTTATCCTTGGTGGGGCGGGCCTCCGTGCCCGCCCGCGCACCCCCCCCTGGGTGCCAGCCTGCATTTTCATGGTTCGCGGGTGGCTTATAACTCATGATCATTAGTTCGCAATGTGTGGTTTGGCGGCTAAGGTGCAATCGGTCGCAAGGGCAAAACAGGTGGTACAGGCTTCCATCCTGGGCGCCATGGAACAGGCCGAGAAGCCTGTGCCACCGGAATTTTTGCATCGGTCTAAAGTATCGGGACGGAAGTTTTTTAGTAGGCGTTCAGCTTTCAGCAAAAACAATGGGTAAGGCGAAATAATCGAGAAGCCAGCGAGCTGTCATCTCGAAATAACTATTTTAATTTAAAGCCTTAGCTGACGGCTGTGAGCTGACCGCTGAACGCTTACGTTTTTTATTAATCATCCTTTAATATGCAACATGAAAACCTTCCTGGTCCCCCAGAAAAGGTTCATACGACACGTTTACCCGGTGCACCACGGCATAGGGCGGCCCCTTATAGCACCAGGCCAGCATCTGGCCGACCGGACCTTTGTCACCTTCAAACAAGGCCTCCACGTCGCCGTTGGGCAGATTCCGCACCCAGCCGTTCACCCCCAATCTGCGGGCCTCATCCCGGGTGGAGGCCCGGAAAAAGACCCCCTGGACCCGTCCTTCGATGACAGCCCGGGCCCGCAGCTTCTCCTGGGTCATGACTTCCTCCCCACTAATTTTCCAAAGTCGGCTTCGTCCAGAATCTCCACGCCCAACTCCCGGGCTTTGGCATATTTGCTGCCCGGCTCCTCACCCACCACCACATAATCGGTCCTGGCCGACACCGAACTGCTGACCTTGCCGCCCAAGGCCGTCACCAGGGCCTTGGCCTCCTCCCTAGAAAAATGCTGCAAGCCGCCGGTAAAGACGAAGGTCTTGCCGGCCAGGGGAGCCGCCTGGGGCCTTCCCGGCCCCTCCGGCCGGACCCCGGCCTCCAGGAGTTTTGTCAGTAAAGCCCGGTTCTTGGCATTATCAAAATACTCCCGGATGCTCCCTGCCACTTGCGGCCCCACCCCCTCAACCCGGAGCAGTTCCTCCAGGCCGGCCTCCTGCAAGGCTTGCAAAGTGCAAAAATGCCCGGCCAACAGGTTGGCGGTGGCCTCCCCGACATAGCGGATCCCCAGGGCAAAGATAAACCGTCCCAGGGTGGGCTTTTTGCTCCCCCGGATGGCCTGGACGATGTTTTGCGCCGACTTTTCGGCAAAGCGCTCCAGGGGCGTCAGATCCGTCACCTGCAGGCGGTACAGGTCGGCCACGTCCTGCACCAGGCCGTTTTCCACCAACTGTTCCACGATTTTTTCCCCCAGCCCGTCGATATCCATGGCCCCCTTGCTGGCAAAATGCCGGATGGCCCGCTTCAGTTGGGCCGAGCAGTCCGGGTTGGGGCAGCGGGTGACGGCCTCCCCCGGGGGGCGCACCAAGGGCGTGTCGCACACCGGGCAGTTGCTGGGCATTTTAAAGGGTTTTTCCTGGCCGGTGCGTTGGCTGGCAATGACCTGGACCACCTCCGGGATGACGTCCCCGGCCCGTTGAATCAGGACCCAGTCACCCTCCCGCACATCTTTGCGAACTACTTCGTCCTCGTTGTGCAGGGTGGCCCGGCTGACGGTGACACCTCCCACTTCCACCGGTGTCATGACGGCAGTGGGGGTTACGGCCCCGGTGCGGCCCACCTGGACAATGATTTTCTTCACCTGTGTAGTGGCCTGGGTGGCCTTAAATTTATAGGCCAAAGCCCACCGGGGGCTCCGGGTCTTGACTCCCAGACGGGCCTGCAGCTCCAGGGAGTCCACCTTGATGACCACGCCGTCGATCTCGTATGGCAGGCCGTGGCGCTGCTCCTCCAGGCGGTGGTGATAGGCAATGGCCGCTTCGATGCCCTGCTGCCGGTCAATATGGGGATTCACCCGCAGCCCCCAGGCTTGGAGGGTCTGCAACACCTCCCACTGGCTGGCAAACTCGCCCCCTTGCACCTCCCCTACCCCGTAGCAGAAGATCTTTAAGGGCCGGCCGGCGGTCACCGCCGGGTCCAACTGCCGCAGCGACCCCGCGGCGGCGTTCCGGGGGTTGGCAAAGGCCGGCTCCCCTCTGGCCTCCCGGTCCCGGTTAAGTTTCTTGAACTGAGCCACCTCCATGTAAACCTCGCCCCGGACCTCCAGCAGTGCAGGGAGCTTATCCCCCTGCAACTTTAAAGGAATGGTCCTGATGGTCTTGAGGTTCTGAGTGACGTTTTCTCCCCTGAAACCATCACCCCGGGTGGCGCCCCAGGCCAGGTGGCAGTTTTCATAGACCAGATTCACCGCCACCCCGTCCATCTTGGGTTCCACGACATAGGATAACCCGGCCTGGCTGCGCAAAAATCTTTGCAGCCGCTGCTCGAACTCCCTAGCCTCCCCCTCACTGAAGGCGTTCTCCAGGGACAGCATGGGCTGGCGGTGGGCCACACTCTCAAACTTCTCCGCCGGCCGCCCTCCCACCCGCTGCGTGGGGGAATCAGACGTCACCAGTTCCGGGTAGCGGGCCTCCAGTTCCTCCAACTCCCGGAACAGCCGGTCATATTCCGCATCCGAAATCTCCGGCCGGTCCAGGACATAATACCGGTAGTCGTGGTAATGAATCAGCTCCCGCAGGCGGGCGGCCCGTTCCTGAATGGTTTTATCCACCATGTCTTAGAATGCCGTTTTTCAGGGTATTGCCTTAATGATCAAGGTCTTTCTCTGCCCGACGGGTAATTTCGACAGAGTATTTCACAAATTTCGAACCTTTTCATATTCCTCTTCAATCTATCAATTTCAGACTTTATTTCATCAATGACGTCAATATTAAATATTTTCTTAGCATCTCCACAGTCTTGTTCCTCCAGGCTCTCAATTTCAGCTTGGCAAACCTCAGATATTTTGATGTATAAAATTCTTCCTAAATTCACTAACTGTTCTTTCGGATAGATATTATTATAGTAGTAGGTCTCCCAATCAGTTAATTTTTTTGGAGAGCAGAGTCTGATTGCCTCGGAGACTGCTCCGACTTTTGTTTTCTTCGTCAATCCCCACCGCATATTAGCCTGATTCAATATCCATTCTTTGGCCATAGTCACCCCTTGGCATAATTTCTGTTCTCACGCGGCTGCCTGATCCAAAAGCCGCACATGAAGAATTTCTTTATCTGCCATTATACGAAGATCAGCCTCATCTAACGTCAGCAATGCTAAGGTTGCCCCGAGGGCGTCAACAAATTCAACTTCATATAAGTTAGCAGAGGCATAAGCATGCACCACGGTCCCCAGATCCCCTGCTTTGAGCCTTTTTTCTGGAATATCCCTGGTTAAAACCGCAATATCTAATTCTACAAACATGGTTATCTCCTAAAAGGATTATAGCGGATAGGCCGTGACCAGCCGAGGGCTATCTCAATGTTGTTGAATTAAGCAAGGAGTTTTATTTTTGTCATTCTGAGCGAAGCGAAGAATCTAGCTCATCATGGCAAATTAGATCCTTCGCCGCCGGGGGCGGCTCAGGATGACAAAAGGGGTGGAACTCCTTAAGTCAACAGCATTGAGGGCTATCTGCGCCGGTTTCAATAATCCAAACAGTGCGGATAGCCAACTTACCACCCAGTGGAGTTTCTATTGTTCCCTCTACTATATATTTTGCCCCGTAGGAAGTAGTAATAACTTCCTTAACATTTTCGGTGTAGGCCAAGGCTAATAAACTCTGCTCCAAGAAGGTCGCATTTTTCTTACTAAAACCAATTGATCGGAATAAATTTGCTTTTATTCTGCCGACAAGATGAGAATCCGACAGAAGATAATTATTTAATTTGTTCAAGGGAATATAAGCCTTGTCTCGATTTGGCAGTTTCATTGATTATGTTAGATAACTGGTTTCCATGCTCCGGTTTCCCATTTTATAAATTACTCCCTGCACCTTAGTGAGTATATTTCAAATTTCTGTCATCATCCATTGGTATATTTCAAAAACCTTGCTTTGAATTTGTAATCAGTTTCGGTATCAACCGCTGCCAGGTTATTTTTTATCAGGTGGCCATTCACAAAGGTTTTATTGCTCAGGTATAAATAAACGGCGTCGGCATCCGGCCCTGCCTTTTCATCCCGCCGGAGGAAAACCCGGTTGCCGCTGATCAAATTTTTCAGGAAATCCACCGCCTCGCCATTTCTTTCCGGTATTTCCCTGATCCCCAGCAGACGGATGTTTTGCCCATTGTTCAGGAGCAGTTGAGACGGGGAGAGAATTTCCTTGACCCGATGGTATTCCTCCCGCTTCTGGCTGTTCCCGTCGATTTTCGAGCCATAGGTCTGTTCTTTGGGATCATATATTTTATCAAACCGGATGGGATCGCGAAAGATATACGGCAGGGCGTGGATGTGGCTTTGCCAGTTTTCCGGGACCTCCGACTGGCGGCTGATATCCACCTGGACCTCGCTGAACATGGCCCCCTGCCGCACCCCCAGTTTTTCCTGGATGAGGGGCACAAACTCCTCGTTGATCTCGTAGCCCACCGAGCTTCTCCCTAAGTTTTTGGCCGCCAGGCTGGTGGTGCCGCTCCCGAGGAAGGGGTCCAGGACGGTTTCCCCCGCAAAAGTGAACATCTTGATGAGCCGCCGGGGCAGTTCCTCGGGGAACATGGCCA
>Ga0194113_10009582_pt1 | contig 11662 bp, 13 predicted proteins | sample TA2MahC200mmetaG_FD_146193 | JGI IMG/M metagenome (GOLD analysis project Ga0194113, IMG submission 146193) | Freshwater microbial communities from Lake Tanganyika, Tanzania - TA2015017 Mahale Deep Cast 200m | ecosystem: Environmental > Aquatic > Freshwater > Lake | place: Tanzania: Lake...
GTCGGTGTCGGCGAGCTCACGGCGCACGTAGTCGGTGATGTCTACGCCACCCACGGTGTGGATGGACATGGGGCGTCACCTGAGGAGTAAAGCGTAAAACGTAAGGAGTAAAACGTAAAACGTAAAGCGTAAGGAGTAAAACGTAAAGTGTAAGGAGTAAGGAGTAAAACGTAGTAGTGGGGATATTATACAGCAGGTGGGCAGATTTGGCAAGTTGGGGAGGGGACGAGTCAGCCAGGCGAGGGGGAGGTGGGGTTGTGGGGGTTGTTTTTGGTGGCCCAGGCGGCGTCGACCCAGGGGGTGATGTGGCGATGGAGGCGGGGGAAGACCTGCACATCGTAGCCCAATTGGTCAAGCTCTTCTGCGCTCCAGGTGGAGAGGTGCACTTCGTGGGGATTATCTTCCCTGGGGCCTTGTGGGCAAGGGCCCAGGGGGAGCCAGATGAGGAGGCGGCGATATTTCTGGCCCTCGACCGTGCGCAGGAAGCGCAGGGCTTCGCCTTTGGTGAGGTGCTCCAAACTATCGAGGATGAGGATGACATCGAACTCACCGACCATGCGGGGGAGGAGGTTCTCCATGGGCTCCATGAAGACGTTCCAGGCCTTGGCGGCGATTTCTCCCCCTAGGTGTTTGAGGCGCAGGAGCTGGACGTTGACCGGCCAGACCTCCACGGAGGTGAGGACGCGCCAGGGGATTTGCAGGACGGTGGCGCTGATGGGGGATTCGTTTTTGCCGCAGCCGAGGTCGAGGCAGGAGAGGTCGGAGAGGCGGCCCAGGCCTTTGAGGCGGGCGGGGAGGGAGAAGGGGTTGTATTTGCTGGTGATTTTGGAGGACCACTGTTCCTGGGGGATGATGGTGATCATATTCACTCTTCTAGGCAATCAGTTTGATGGTTGTTTCAAAAGGCAGGCCATCCATGTCCATTCTCACATGGGGGCCAAAGATACGCAGTAGCTCATGGAATTGAAAGCGGACATAGCCATTAGCGTCGGGTTCATTCCACCTGGGATAGCCTGAAGGACCAAAATCATCGGGGGGTAACTCTTGTAAATGATAATAATCAAAGTAGATCCTTCGGCCACGTTCCTTGAGTTTTATCAGGACATAATCGTTGGCACTGAACGATACGATAGTTGCGGGCATCATTGTTGTCATCTTGTGTCTCCTTGGATAATTTTCTCGATGGTTTGTTCCCAAATGGCGGCGATATTATCCCAATTAAAGCGGGCGAGGGCGATCTGCCTGGCCTGTTGCTGGACGTCGGTCAGGACAGCGCGGTGTTCGAGGAGGAAGCAGGCCAGGTTGACATAGTTCTGTTGTGCGTCTTCCTGGCGGGGGTCGCCGATGAGGGCGTAGCCGCCGTCGCCGGTGGTGGAATGCAATGCGCCTTCCTGGGAGACGAGGGGCACGCAGGCGGCGGCCATGCATTCGGCGACGGAGATGCCGAAGAGTTCGGGGAAGCCGGAGACAGGATAATGGGGATAGACATAGAGGTCGGAGGTCAACTGGTGGGTGATGAGCTCACTGCGGGGGATGGCCCCATGGTAGTGTACTCCGGGTACGGCGGCGAAGAGGGTACGCATATCAGCGTCGGAGGGGGGGATGCCGGGCCCCCAGAGGGTGTAGTCGGCGGTGATATGCAACTCGACTTCGGGGTGGCGTTCTTTCAGTTGGCGATATATTGGCGATAGTTGGGTGAGGCCACGATGGGGGACGGCGCAGAAGATGAGCTTGCCGGGCTGTTTGGGCAGGGGCTGGGCGTAGTCCTGAAGGCGGACGCCCAGGTCTATGACCGTCATTTTCGGCAAGGGGATATTATAGCGGGCGTGGTGGTCCTGACGGTGGAATTCGCTGATGAGGATGGCCTGGTCGACGTAGGGGTAGACGTCGGTAGCGTAGTTGCCGGCGGAGACCTGGTCGCAGGACCAGAAGAGTTTGGCGCGGGCGTTGACCATTTCCAGTGCGTTCATTTCGCCGCAGGTGCCCATGGGGTTGCGGAAGAGGACGAAGGCATCCCGTTCCAGGCCGGGGTAGAAGGGGGTGGTGGAGAGGTAATAGACGCCGTTGACATTGCCCACAGCTTCGGGGGGCTGGTGGTAGACGGTGACGAGGTGGCCGCGGGCGGCCAGGGTTTCGGCCAGGGAGATGAGGGAGAGCTCGGCGCCGCCGAGGCCACGGCCCCAGAGGTCGCGGGGGTGGAAGCGGAAGCTAGGTGAGTCGGGGGAGCAGTAGAAGTCAATCTTCATGGTCAATCTCCTGGGCAAAAGACAGCGATAGAGTCACATGGATCCTCGGATAGAAGTTCTCCCGTGGCCACGTTTATCAACACAAAATGGTCGGGGACATCTTTGCATCCGAAGTGGTGGAAGTAGATCAAGAAGCTGCCGCACCGTGGACATGGTTCAGGCGGGGTGGCATATAATGCCCATTGATATGTGCAACGGGAGCATGTGCACAGCATTATATCATCTCCTTTCCGTGCCAGGTGATGTTAGGGGGCAGGGGCACTCGGTACCATTGTTCGTCGGGGTGTTTTTGTTTGAGGTCGTGGACCTCTTCATAGAAGTGCCATTTACGGCGGAGCACTTCTTCTGTGCGCCAGGAGAGGTGGACGCGGGCCAGGGGCGGCTGCAAGACGAGCCAGCGGCCCTCGTAGCGGATGATGGGGCTGAAGTCGCTGTGGGGGTCGGCGCGCAGGTTAAGGGAGCGGTGCCAGCAGGTCATGCCGGGGCCTTTGAGCAAGGCGGGGTAGTGCTCGTAGCCGCGGCCCTGGCGGTGGGGGGCGATGTAGTAAAGCGAGGAGGCCACGGCGAGGTAGCCGGCGCAGCGCACGGCATCCACGATGTCCTGCTGCAATTCGAGGGTGGGGATGGCGTCCATTTCGGTGAGCCAGAGCCATTGGCCCTGCATGGCCTGCAGGGTGGCGTTGACGTGTTGGCCTTCGGGGTTGCGCCAGCCGCCCTGGAGGCCGCTGATGCGCATGGGGAAGTCGACCCAGCGCACTTTGGGATCGGCGGTGGCGATCTCCTGGCTGCGGTCGGAGCTGCCGCCGTCGCAGATGATGATTTCATCGGCGAACTGGTGGTTGGCCAGGAAGAGGGGGAGGAGTTCTTCTTCGTTCAGACAGCGGACGCCGACGGAAATGAGCATATCAGCAAATCTCAAATCAACAAGCGGGCCTGATCTTCGGACGTATATACGATGGGCAGGGAGGCCAGTTCGGACCACTCCTTGCCGGAACGGGGGTGGGATTGTAGGTCCATGTCCTTCATGATGAGGTAGGCCTCGTTCATAGCTCTGGTGATGCTGCCGTGGGGTCGCCAGCCGAAGGCATAGAGTTTGGCGTTGCCCATAGCATAGTTGCGTTGGTCTTTATCGCCGCTGCGCTCGATGACAAAGGACCTCCTGAAGTGGCGCGGCATGGTGCTCAAGGCCAAGTCAGCCAATTCCCTCTTAGACAAGTTAGCAGATACGTCGTTGAAGATGTGGCCGGATATATCCTGCGGTACGTTATTATGCAACAGGAAGCGCAGGACGCTCATAGCGTCCAAGATGTCGGTATAGGGGCGCAAGGCCTGGGGATCGTAGAGGGTGAATTCCTGGTTGCAAAGGACGGCCTGGAGGAGGGCATGGGGCAGGAGGTCGCGGCGCAGGCGGGGGGAAGCGCCGACCAGGGTGCCGAAGCGGACGACGGTATAGCCGGCTTCGAGGACCAACTTTTCGGCCTGTAGTTTGGTCTGGGTGTAGGGACCGAGGGGAAAGACGGGCGATTCCTCGTTACATTCTTCAGCGCGCAGGCCATAGACGCTGCCGGTGGAGGCCAGGATGAGGCGAGGGATGTCCATATCTCTGGCACAATCTACGATGACGGCGGTGCCGAAGACGTTGGTGCGGTAGGCTTCCTCCTCATACTGGCGGCATTCTTCTTCGCTGACGACGGCGGCCAGGTGGATCACGGCGTCCATGTCCTGCAGGACCTCGCGCACGATGAGGCGGTCGCAGACCGAGCCCAGGATAGCGCCTTCGGGCAGTTCCCTGTTTGGTGGATGGTAAGGGCAGGGGCGCAGGTTGTCCAGGATGCGGACGGTGTGGCCGAAGGATTGCAGGTAGGGGACGAGGCGGGAGCCGAGGTAGCCGGCGCCTCCGGTGATGAGGATGTTCATAGGTAGCCGAACCTTTCCAGGGCTTCACGCCCTATAGACGTGATGGCTTCCAGGTCGGGCTGGCCGTGCCAGCGGCCCATGGTGGGGGAGGGCCTGACCAGGGGGAGGGCGGTGGCGGGGTCGGTGTCCAGATCGAGCCTCTCGTAGAGATCCCTGATTGTCTCCAAAGGCTTATGACAGAGGTCTTCGTAGCGCAGGCGATAATAGAAGCACATAAACAATTGGCCATAGCTATCGGCGAGCATGGTCTGGGTGGCCCAGAGGGCCATAACGGTGCGGGGGTCGGGGGCGAGGTCGCAGGGCAGGTTGCCGTTCCAGAAGACGGGGAAGCCGATGTGGGGGGCGTAGGCGATATCGCGGCCATCCCTGATGACGTGGATAAAGCGCAGTTGGCCGATGATGCCCAGAAGGATCGGCATGGTGAGCAGGGAGCGGGTATGCTTCCATCCCCAGTTGTAGTAGTAATCCCTCCGGATCGTATTCACGCCATGCCGGGTCAGGCATTCCTCTAAGAGCCTGAAATCGGCCTCGCCGCGCAGACAGGCCTCGTCGAAGGCGGCCATGGGCAGGGAATCTCTGGCGTGGTTGAGGTTGTTACCCAGGAAGACGCCGGCGTGGGACAGGAGTTCATAGACCAGGCGGGTGCCGGAGCCGCCGACGCCGCCGATGACGATAGGGTACATCAGGGAGCCTCCAGGAGGGGCACGCCGCAATCAAGGACGGCGCGGGCAATGCGCTCGCCGTCCTCCGGGGTGAGGGCCAGACCAAATGGTAAGTAGACCGAATGGTCGGTCCACCAATCGGCGTTGGGGAAGTGGCCCCGGGTGTGGCTATAGCAGGGGTGTTGGTTGTAGGTGCGGTACTGGCGGCGGGCCTGGATGCCCTGGTTGTTGAGTTTGGCTACCAGGGCGTCGGGCTGGTCGGTGAAGACGATGTTGTGGAGGGGCACGCCGGAGGGCGTAATGAACAGCCGGTGGCCCAAAAGGGCGTGCAGGGCTTCGGCGGCGGCCTTTTTGCGGGCCAGGCGTTGCTCGATGTGCTGGAGTTGGGTCAAGCCGAGGGCGGCCTGAATATCGGTGAAGCGCAGGTTTGTACCCAATTGGCTACTTAAGTTGGTCTCTCGCCAGTTGTCGCCGCCGAGGTCAATCCAGTTTCTGGCCTGCAACGCCCACTCGTCGTTGTTGGTGAAGATGGCGCCGCCCTGGCCGGTGGTGATGAGTTTGGGGACGGCGAAGGAGGTGATGCTGATGTGGCCGATGGTGCCGGCGTCTTCACGGCCCAGGGCGCAGGCGGCGTCTTCCAACAAGGCAGAGTCTTTGGCCTCGCAGATAGCCTTGATAGTTCGTGGGGCTTCTCCTATCCCTCCGCTGAAATCCACGTAGCATAGCAAGGGGGGGAATTTCCCTTTGACGCTCATGGCCAGCACAGATTCAGGGTCCAGGGCTCCCGTGTGACGTTCTATGTCCATGAAGCCGGGATAACCCAGGCCATTGGAAATGCCGTGGGGAACGGAGATCACACCATAGGCGGGAATGACTGACGCAGGGAAGAAAGAAGGATCAGCGTCAAAGGGGCAGGCGATACGGGCGGCGAGAGAAAGGGCCACGGTGCCGCTGACGGTGCAGATGCAGTGTTGGACGCCGACGTAGGTGGCCAGGGCGGCCTCGAATTCTCGCACTTTCTGGCCGGGGCCGATCCAGCCGGAGGCCACCTGTTCACGGACGGCATCGGCTTCTTCGGGCAGGATCCAGGGCTGGCAGAAGGGGATGATATTGTTCATTGCGCGATCACCGGGGGGAAATCGTTGGGGAAGCCTCTGGCTCGACGACATTGGAACATGGCGTAGTCGTGGGACCAGGCTGCGGTCATGAGCTGGTCCCACCTGTCCGTTGGGCGCTTGCCGCAGGCGGGGTGGAGGTGTTCGGCGATGGCGTCGGGGGCGTAGGCGAAGCGGCCGGCGGCCCTGGCGCGGCACATACTTTCGGTGTCGTTGAAGAGGCGGTGATAGCAGGGATAGGCCAGGACGCCGCCCTGGAAACGGACAATATATTGGCGGTGAGCGATGTAGTGGGTGGTCAGGACTTCGGGCTTGTTGTGCAGGTCGTTGAAGGCTACGTAGCCGACGCCATCGGGGAATTGCTGGAAGCAGGGCAGGGCTTTGTCCAGGAAGCCGGGGTGCGGTTTGACGTCGTCGGACCAGAAGCAGATGTATTCGCCCCGCGCTTCCCGCAGGCCATCGTTCCAGGCGGCGATGGGGCCAGTAGGTTCTTTTCTGAATATATGCCATACGTCATATATCGCGCCTGGACTGGGCAAAATATTGCCGAAGCAGGGGAAACTCTGCAAAGCCTCAACCACAGCGTAGTTCTCCGTCACGACGAAGAACTCAATCCTGTATTTACCAGCGGCAGCGATGGTGGCTGTCAATGTGTCCAGCATACCTTCCGGGCGCATGGATGGCATACAAAATGAAATCAAGCCGGGGATGAAGGGCGGGGTTTCCATAATTGCAGACACTCCTCCATGTTGATATCGTAGAGTTGCACATCAAGGAAGGCACAGAGGCCCTCGATGGCCGAGAGGGGCATCAGAACCTCACCACGAGATGAGAGCCCTGGCGGAAGACGGTTTCACGGCCCTGGGCGGCGAGCCAGTCGTAGAGGTCGTCATCTACACGGCGGATGCGGTCCCAGCCGCTGCCATCTACAAGGATAGGGTGGAAGTCCAGGCGGTTGGTGACGATGAGCAGGCCGTCGCCATTGTGGCTACTCAAGGCGCCTTTGAGGAGGGGCCAGGAGCGGGTGAATTCATCTTCGGGGATGTGTTCCAGGGTTTCGCAGAAGATGGCGGTATCGGGAACGCGATGTTGCCAGAGCAATCGCCAGAGGGCGTCATGGAGGGTAGCATTGATGAAGCGCACATCGGGATCGCCGCCCCATTCCTGCCGGGTCTTATGAAAGAGGATGGCTGCGCCGGGGCTGGGGTCTATAGCGATGCATGATATGATCCGGCCAAGGGCAAAACTCAACTCGCCCCGCCCTGCACCCACGTCCAGGACCAGACGAGGAACGCGACGAGCAGCGAGATTTTCCCAAAGGCGGGCTTCTTGCTCACAGGCCGGGAGTAAGGCATCCTCCGGCCCCAGGATTTGGCGCACCTGTTCATAGGAGGTCAGGCCATAGGCATAGCCCAGGGCGGCGTCCATGTCGCCGGGGCGCAGCATTTTGTGGGCGTAGAAGCGGTTTTCGAACCACTTCAGGTTGAGGTAATAATCCTCATCGTAGTGGGAAAGGCGATCAGGCACGTTTGTAGGCCTCCAGGTTGAGACTGGTGGGTATGCCGGCGATCTCGGAGAGGTGTAATTTCACGTTCCTGCTCCTATGGAGACTAATCGGCAACCCTGCAAGCCGGGGTCGCCTTGCCGGTAGAAGCGCCAGACATCCACGATGGTGGAACCGGGGGGGAAGGTCACTTCTCTGTAGGCCGGGTGGCGGGTGCAGAGGACATAGAGATGGGGGGCACGGAAGACGTGGGGGTGATCATACAGAATGGCGTCGTGGACGAAACAGGACAGACCCCGCTCCTGCAATAGCTCCAGCAACAAAAGGGAGGGCGAGTCGTCGGTGAGGTCGGTATCGGGCTTGAAGGTGAGGCCAAGAATGGCGATGGGCAGGCCACTGGAGGCGTGTTCCTGTTGCACCAGGTCGGCCAGGTAGGCGGTCTGGTCGTGGCGGGCCTGGGAGACGAAGGCGAAGGGATTGGCGGAGAGGTGCAATTGGCGGGCCAGGTAATCCATCGCTCTTGCATCCCGCCCATGACAGGGGCCTCCGTCGCCCATGCCGCCCTGGAGGTACCAGGCGGAGACGATACGCTTGCGGGCCAGGCTGAGGGCATGGGATACGACGTCGCAATTGGCGTGGGGGATTTTGTGGCATAGCTCCATGATCGTATTGCCGAGGACGATTTTCTGGCCAATGAAGGTATTATAGGTAAGCTTCACTATCTCCGCTTCCTCCAGGGTGAGGCGCAGGAGGGGGGCGGAGACGAGGTGGGCGTAGAATTGCTCCAGGAGGTCGCCGGCCCAGGGATCATGCTGGCCGATGAGGACGAATTCGGGATTGAGCATATCCTCGATGACGCGGCCCATGGCGATGAACTGGGCGTTGTAGCAGAAGCCCCAGGTGTCGCCGGGCGGGCCGAGGACATCCTGCAGGAGGGGCAGGAACTGGAAGCGGCAGGACAGGGGCAGGACGGTGGAGATGACGGCGATGACCCGGTAGCGACCCGATGGATCCTGGCGCATTTCCTGGGCCACGGCGGCCAGAGCCTGGCAGACGATGGACGTATCGAAGGCCCCATCGGGACGGGAGGGGGTGGGGACGGCGACGAAGATGATCTCGGACGGCGGAACAGCCTCGGCCAGGGTGGGGCAGAGATGCAGTTGGCCGCCGCAATCATCGTCGGCGCTTTTACTCAGGCAATAGGCGAGGATTGGGTCCATGTCGGGCTCGTAGAGGCCGGAATGTCCGCGGCGGTAGTGGGCTATCTTCTCCGTGTCGGTGTCGTAGCCATAGACGTGATGGCCGCGCAGGGCCATGGCGCAGGAGACGGGAAGCCCTAATTTTCCGAGGCCAAGCATTACCACATCCATGATAGTTTCCTCGTATACATTTTGTCGTTATCTGTATACAAAACAGGCCGCATGGGCACAGATATTATATGCCGAAAGCGATTTCGGTTCAAATGGGGTGACAGTCGCTGCGAAAGGCCGGCGGGCCAATGCGGGAGTGATCGTCGGCGTGCACTTTGGCCTTGAATTTCTCCACGTTTTGGGCGCAGACGGCCATGAAATCAGTACGGCCATCGTAACTCGTGCGCCCATAGGCGTGCCAGATGGGCACGGATTGGCTCTCTATCAGGGTATAGCCGTGGCGGGCGGCGCGCCAGGAGAGTTCCACGTCTTCGACCCAGGCGGGGGTGAAGATCTCGTCGAAGTAGCCCACCTCGTCCAAGAAGCGGCGAGAGAAGGCCAGCATAAAGCCTTCCAGGTAGGGGTAATAGCGGCCGTCGAAGTGCACCCATTCGTTGTTGGGGATGAGACGTGGGCCGACCAGGGAGCGGGGGTATTGGGGCAGGGGTTTCAGGAGGTTCTCATACCACACTGGGGAGAGGAAGGCGATGTCGTTGTTGCAGACGATGAAGGTTTGGGCGCCCTGGTCGTAGCCCCAGAGGAGGCCCTGATTGGCGCCGCCGCCATAGCCCTTGTTATCGTCGTTGGCGATGAGATGCAGACGGGTGGGGTAGCGGGGAAGCAGGGCTTCGATGTGCTGGCGGCTGGCGGCGAAGGGGGAAGCGTTATCCACGAAGACGGCGGTCATAGAGGGATGCTGGGTATTATGGGCCAGATCGAGGGCGCAGCGGCGGGTATAGGGGTGTTGCGTTTCACTGTCCCAGAAGGGGACGACGACGAGCAGGTCCATCAGGCGATGACCTCCACGGTGAAGCGCAGGGGGCCGAAGGCGCGCACCCATTCCTTTTCCTCTCCTGCATGGAGAGCCAGGTGCACGGAGCGGGCGGCGAAGGTATTCTGCAGCCACTCGCAGAATTCGGTGATTCTCCCATCGGGGGCGCGCAAGATGACGTCGCCCCAGTGGTCGATCATGGTGTCGCCTTCGATGAAGGCTTTGATGAGTTGGGTAGCGGTGGTAGTCATGTTTTTATTCCTGCCAGGTTGAGGATTTGCAGGGCGCGGCGGGTGTAGGTATGGCGGCCGATCCAGGCCTGGGCATACCCCCGCTCGGCCAGGCGTTGGGCCTCCAGGGGATGGTCCACGGCCCAGATGGCTTTTTCCAGCAGCTCATGCAGATCGTCGAAGGCCAGGTAGTGGACATCTTCCTGGAATTCGGGGAAGAGCTCAAGGTCGGGGACGCGGTTGGTGAGGACGACATTGCGGTAGGCCAGCCCCTCCCAGAAGCGCATGGGCAGGTCACATTGGGAGGACCAGTTGAGGGCGATGAGGCCCTGATTGTAGACGGCGGTACCCTCTTCGTAGAGCAGGCCGACCTCGTGGCGGACGGAGAGGCCGGCGGCGCGCAGGGCTTCCAGGGCCAGGTGGCGATTCTGGTAGAGGAGGCCGGTGATGAGGGTGACATCGTGGGTACGGCGGCGGTGGGGCAGCCAGTAGTGGATGTGGGGGTCGAAGGCGTAGGGGACGTATTGTACCTGGATGTCCATTTCCAGGACATATTGCGCGCCGTAGAAGCGCTGCATGGAGACGGGGAAGTGGCACTGGAGGAACTGTTTGTGGTAGTCCAAGCAGTTATGCACGATGATGCCGTTGGCTAGAAAGGCCCCTGTCTCGGTGTTGACCACATCGTACACAGGTTCGCTTACCCGCTTGTCGGGATAGTTCTTGACAGCGCCCTCAATCGCTACGATCTCAAACTCTTGTATGACACCATTGGAGACGCCGCGCCTGCGGGTGTGCTCCCTGAACTCTTTGCCAGGGATTTCACCGACTATCTCAGTTAACCTTTCGGTTCCCTTTCCGGTTCTGACGAACAAAGTCCAGTGAATCTCATTCGGCTTGTAACTGCCCGCTCCGGTGACAAGTTGACAGACAGATGTGGGAATTCCGAGGTAGAAGAGCAAGGCTTGGACTTCATGCGCCAGCGTGTCCCACCTGGTAGACATCTGCAAGCGACCATCGTTGGCACAGCCATCGGTAGCGAACAGGCCGGCCAGATAGCCGCCTATCATCTGTTTGCTGCCCCTACGCACCATGATTGGAATATGACCAGATTTGAGGTCACATTCTTTGAGGAAGCGATACAATCCCCAGCGGCGCACCTGAACGATAATGGTATTCTCGCTTTCGTGATGGCGAGTGGTACTAATGTGATCTATGCCGAACGCTTCCTGGAGACGCTGTTTGATCTCCTCAATGACGGTCGCCTTCTCGTATTTGCTCAGGGTGAATTTGACGAAGCCCTTGCGACCAAATGACCCATCGCCTTGGAATGCCCCCAGGATGAAGCCAAGGGCATAATCCGTTGCAGGGCCATCCGGCGGAGAGTAGGTGCCACAAGCCAGGGAGACTTTGTTCCCGATCTTGAGTTTGTCTGCCCTCTTGAAACCATCGGGCGTTTTGACCTCGTGATCGTCGGTGCAGACCAACTCCTGACCCGTTTCCAGTATCAACTTGCGGGTAGGCTTGAAGGCACTCTGGATCACTCCGGCGCATTGTTCTTGTCCTCGTTCACCATAGACACAGAGATGGGGTATGCCAACAACTTCCTTGGCGAACATGATGCCGTAGTCTGTAGCCAAGAGAGTGTTACCCGATACACAGTGGGGGTCGGTGGCCACGTGGACGGTGGTGAGGGGGAGCTGGTTCTCTTTCTCGGAGGCCAGGGGGCGGGGGTCCCATTGCAGGTAGTAGCCGGCGTCTATCTGTACCAGGAGGTGGGGCTGGAAGGCGACGACGTCGGGGTGGTGGA
>Ga0194113_10009586_pt1 | contig 11657 bp, 8 predicted proteins | sample TA2MahC200mmetaG_FD_146193 | JGI IMG/M metagenome (GOLD analysis project Ga0194113, IMG submission 146193) | Freshwater microbial communities from Lake Tanganyika, Tanzania - TA2015017 Mahale Deep Cast 200m | ecosystem: Environmental > Aquatic > Freshwater > Lake | place: Tanzania: Lake...
ATCACCGAGGAGTGGGAGACAGGAAAAATCTACCTCAACATGGCCTCCCCGAATCCACAGGCGAACTGATGCCCGCAGAAATCACAGAAAGAAAATTGCGCGGCCTTCTGCAGGGCGTTCAGGTAGTGGCGTTTCATGTTTTTTTGGCCGTCAATTGGGCCTAGATCTGGGTACCTGGCTTGGGTCTGGTCGCGGATTTTGGCCGCGCTGAGCGGGGTTTGCTACGGAATCGACCAGGCCGATTCCGGACTTGGGTCGCCGCGCAGAGAGCGCTTCTCCACCACCAACCGCCCAACAATCCCTCCACTGGCAGCGCGATGGGAGGGAGTAGCTTCCTACTGGGGCTGCTCGTGAAAACAGGGTCTGGTCCGGAGTCCGTGTCGCTCCGGCATCTTCGACAGCGACTGCTCGGGGTGATCGCGCTCCGGGGTGACCATCCGAAGCACTGGGCGGCCGGTCTTTGCCGGCACCAGCACTTCAGGTGCTCCCACGCAAATCCCCACCAGGACCGTCCATGTCGAGGATGGGCGCGGCTTTCGGACCCGAAGCTGGCCGCGGCGTTTCCAGTCACCACTTCCCCCACAAATCCGCGCCTTGCGTGGCGGGGCGGGGTCTGGCATTTCTTGAGGGTCGAAGCGCCATGCGTTCCAAGCCCTCCATTCAGGCGATCGGGTTGATCGAGAAGATCGAGAAGATCGAGCACGTCGGGATCCGGAAGATTCCGGGACGATCCGAGAGCCGGCATTGTTGAACGCCTGGGAAGAAACCCCGTTCCGCACGCCGGAACGGGGTTTTTTGATTCCCACCCCATCCGACTTCAGGGCCGAATTCAGGACACCACGACAGCACGACAGCGACCCCACATGAAGCCAAAGCAGATCGAAATCTACGACACCACCCTGCGGGACGGTTCCCAGGGCGAGGGCATCAATTTCTCGCTCGCCGACAAGCTGCGGATCGCCGAGCGGCTCGATCAGTTCGGGGTCCACACCATCGAGGGCGGCTGGCCGGGTTCCAATCCGAAGGACCTCGAGTTCTTCAAGCAGGCCGCACGCCGCAAGTGGAAGAACGCCCGCATCGCGAGCTTCGGCTTCACCCGCCGCAAGGGCGTGTCGGTCGAGAACGATGAGCAACTCCGCATGCTGCTCGATGCCGAGACCCCGGTGATCACCATCGTGGGCAAGACGTGGCTGCTGCACGTCACCGAGGTGCTCCGGGCCAAGCCCGACGAGAACCTCGGCATGATCGGCGACACGATCCGCTTCCTGAAAGATCACGGGAAGACCGTGGTGTACGACGCCGAACACAGCTTCGACGGCTTCAAGGACCAGCCCGACTACGCGCTGGCCACCTGGCAGGCGGCCGAGCAGGCCGGGGCCGATGTCATCTGCCTCTGCGACACCAACGGCGGATGCCTGCCGTCGGAGATCGCCCGGATCACCGCCTTCGCCAAGGGCAAGCTCAGCACGGCCATCGGCATCCACACCCACAACGATTGCGGGCTGGGCGTGGCCAACGGCATCGCCGCCCTCGAGGCCGGTGCGACCCAGATCCAAGGTGTGATCAACGGCTACGGCGAGCGCACCGGCAACTGCAACCTCACCAGCGTGATTCCCATCGTGCAGTTCAAGATGGGTCTGCGCGGCGTGCCGGCCAAGTCGCTGCCCAAGCTCAAGGAGCTGTCGGAGTTCGTGGACGGTGTCGCGAACATGCGGCACGACCCTCGCCAGCCGTGGGTCGGCCAGACGGCCTTCGCGCACAAGGGCGGCATCCACGTGCACGCGATCGAGAGGGTGGCCCGCAGCTACGAGCACATCACGCCGGAGTCGGTGGGCAATCACCGCCGCGTGCTCGTGAGCGACATGTCCGGCCGCACCAACATCCTGGTCAAGGCGGCCGAGCTGGGCTTCAAGCTCGACACCCACCAGCCCGAGACCCAGGCCATCACCGCCAAGATCAAGGACCGCGAGAACGCCGGCTACGAGTACGAGGCGGCCGAGGCGTCGCTGGCCCTGCTGATCCGCGGGGTGCTCGACCACAACCCCGAGCTGCTCTTCACCGTCGATGGATATCACGTGTCGATGCGCGGCAACGGCCCGCAGTCGGTGTGCGAGGCCACGGTCAAGGTCCGGGTCGGCAATCAAGTGCACCACACGGTGGCGGAGGGCGATGGACCCGTGAATGCCTTGGACGGCGCGCTGCGATCGGCGCTGGCCAAGTCGTTCCCCAAGATCCGCTCGCTGGCGCTGACCGACTACAAGGTGCGCATCCTCGACGGCATCGCCGGGACCGGGGCCAAGACCCGCGTGCTCATCCAGAGCACCGACGGCAAGCGCGAGTGGGGCACGGTGGGCGTGAGCGAGAACATCATCACGGCTTCGCTCGAGGCGCTGGTGGACTCCATGGAGTACGCGCTGCTCAAGAAGTAGCCGCACCCCCGCGCGCCCTGCGCGACCCGAGCCTGTGTTTGCCAAAGCACGGCCGGCCGCATAGCAATGGCGAAGGCGACGTTCGGAAACGGTAGACGCCGGGGTCGGTCGCGGGCGCGTGGTGGAATTGGCAGACACGATGGACTTAGGATCCATTGGCGAAAGCCGTGCAGGTTCAAGTCCTGTCGCGCCCACCATGACCGGCCTCCCGACCGCCGCCGCCGACCAGATCCGCCGCCCTGATCCATCGACCCGACTCCAGCCCCCTGCTCCACGGATGAACGCCCACGGGAAGAACGCTCCCCGCGCACGGACCGCCCCTCCGGCCGGACCTGCCGGACCGGCCGCCGCGGCCTTGCTGGCCACCCTGCTGTCCGGCTGCGGGCCCTCGGGCGAGCGGGCGCTGGTCGAGGGCGACCGACTGCTCCAGGCCGGCAAGTCGGCCGAGGCCGTGCCGTTGCTGGAACGGGCCGCGCAGGACCTCCCCCAGAACGCCCCGGCCCTCAACCACCTGGGCCTTGCCTACCATGCGACCGGCCGGACCAACGATGCCCGCCGGGCCTACCTGCGGGCTCTGGAGGTGGACCGCAACCGCATCGAGGCCACCCACAACCTGGCGGTCAGCCACCTGGAGCGCGGGGAATGGCTCGAGGCCGAGCGGGGATTCCGGGCCTACCTCGTGGCCCATCCGGGGGACGCCCCCGTGCTCGAGACGCTGGCCCAACTGCAGTTCCAGTCGGGACGGTGGGACGACGCCGAGCGGTCCTACGCGGCCATCCAGCCGGCCGAGGCCATCAGCGCCGACGGATGGAACACCCGGGGGCTGCTCACCTTGCGCAAGCGCCGCTTCAAGGATGCGGTGAAGTGCTTCCAATACGCGTTGAGCCTGGCCCCGGCATCCACGACGCCGCTCTACAACCTCGGAGTGACCCACCAACTCCAGGGAGACCGCCGCTCGGCCGCCGCCCAGTACCGGCTCTGGCTGGCGGCCAATCCAGGCGCCCCGCAGGCCGCAACCGTCCAGGAGCTGATCCGCCAGTGGGAGGCTCCCCCGGCCGCCCCGACCACGGCGACCAATGCGGCGGCGAGCCTCACCGCCAGCGCCACCCCCCCAGTGGCCACCAGCTCGGCCGGCAACCTCGGCAAGACGCCACGGCCCGCCTCCATCGCCGGGCGGACCAACGCCGTGGCCGAAAGCGCCCGAGCGACGCCCGCGCCAGCAACGGCGCCCGCGTCGGCACCCGCTTCCGCGTCACCGACCGCGCCGGCCCTCCCCGCCAAGACACCCGAAGCCAAACCCGCCGTTGCCTCCTCGGCTGCCCCCCCGGCGCCCACCACGACCGCTCCGGCCGTCGCCCCCCGCGTGGCCGCACCACCGCCCCCGCTGCAGGTGGTGGAGGTCTCGGAAGACCCGCCCCTGAAGCCGGCCCAGGCCGAACCCACCGGGCAACCCTCCAAGCCGTTGGCGGTCGGGACGCCCCTGGCGAACCCCGCGCCGGCTCCCGTGCCCGCGCCGGCCCCACCGTCCGTCGCGGCAGCCCCTCCGGCATCGACCGGCGATGCGGAGGCCGACGACTCCGCAACCCCGGCCAAGCGCTCGCTCTGGGAGCGGGTCACGCCCGGTAAATGGGCCAACCCGGGCAAATGGGCCAACCCGGTGCAGTGGTTCCGCAAAGATCCGGCCTCGACGACCAACCCGGTGGCAACAGCGACCGCTGCGGCGACGGCCGGCAAGCCGGCCAAGAAGCCCACGCCGCTGACCCCGTCCCCGTCCACGCTCCCATCCCCCGCCTCGGCGGCGACGGCCCCGGCGCCACGCGCCCAGATCGCCTCACCCCGCCGGCCGGCCCCGCCACGCTACGTGCGCAGGGCCACGGGCGGGCTGCCTGCGGGCAACCGGGCCGCCGCCGAGCCGTTTTTCCTGCAGGGTACCAGCGCCCAGCAACGCCGTGACCTGGTGACCGCCGCCGCCGAATACCGGCGGGCCACCGAGGTCGACCCCTCCTTCCACGAGGCCTATCACAACCTCGCCCTGGTCGCGATGGATCAGGGCGACCTGAACCTGGCCCTGCTGGCCTGCGAACAAGCCCTGCTCCTCCGGCCGTCCGATGCCGAGACGCGGCGGAACTTCGCGGCCGCACTCAAGGCGGCCCGGTATCCGCAGGACGCCGCCGAACAACTCGAGCTGTTCCTCGCCGCCCGACCCACGGACACGGCCCTGCACCTGGCGGCGGCGGGCCTGTACGCCGGTGAACTCGATGAACCCGCCAAGGCCCGCACCCATTACGAGGCGGTGCTGGCGCTGGAACCGAGCCATCCGCAGGCGGCCGCGATCCGGGGCTGGCTCTCGGGCCATCCCCGGTAGGCCATTTTGGCGCACTGGCCTCGCGTGCCCGTTGCCCACCGTCGCCGGACGCCCTCCCCAATCCAACGACGCCCCGGACCTCCCGTGACAGAACCTGGCATACCCCCGGTGATCCCCGGCGCGCCGGCGGCACCGATCGCCGCCGAGCGACAGGCGCGCGGAAAGTTCCACTGCGCGGCCTGCGGGGCCGAGACCATCTGGGATCCCGGGGCCAAGGCGTTGGTCTGCGACTACTGCGGCACCGCGGCGCCCGAGCATGCCGCCCCATCGGCCGCCCCGGCCGGCACCATCCGGGAACATGACCTCGACGACGCCCTCCAAAGCCTGCCCGACACGGCGCGGGGCTGGAACGCGCGATCCAGTTCGGTGCGCTGCCAGAGCTGCCATGCCATCTCGGTCTTCGAGGCCGAGCAGGCGGGCCGCCGGTGCGACTTCTGCGGGTCGGCCCAGCTGGTGCCCTACCAGGAACTCCAGCAATCGATCCGCCCGGAAAGCCTGCTGCCCCTGAAGGTGGATGAGACTCGGGTCCGCGACAGCCTGCGCTCGTGGTACCGGGGGCGCTGGTTCGCGCCGTCGAACCTCGGGGACCGGGCCCTCACCGACACGGTCCACGGGGTCTACCTGCCGTACTGGACCTTCGACGCGCACGCCGACGCCGACTGGACGGCCCTCAGCGGCTACCACTACTACACGACCGAGACCTATACCGACGGCAACGGCCGCACCCAGACCCGGCAGGTTCGCCACACCCGCTGGGTGCCCAGCGCCGGATCGCTGTCGCATGCCTTCGACGACGAGCTGGTGCCCGGGTCCAAGGGTGTGCGCGCGGACCTGCTCCGCCGGATCGAGCCGTTTCCGACGGCCGACCTGGTGCCCTACCACGACGGCTACCTCGCCGGTTGGACGGTCGAGCGCTACCAGATCGACCTGGTGGGCGCGGCCACCGAATCGCGCCGGAGCATGGCCGACCAGGTCCGCTCGATGTGCGCCGGCGAGGTGCCCGGCGACACCCACAGCAACCTGCAGGTGTCGATCCGGTGGAGCCGCCAGACCTTCAAGCACATCCTCGTGCCGGTCTGGCTCCTGACCTACGACTACGGACGCAGGAGCTATCAGGTGGCCGTGAACGGATACACCGGGGCCATCGCGGGCGACCGGCCCTACAGCCTGACCAAGATCATGCTCGCGGTGCTGGCGGTCGTGGCCTTCATGGCCGTGGTGGTCTGGATGGGCGAGAACTGGAGATTCCAGCGCTGAGACCGCAGACACCGCCGCCGACGCTGACGACGCCGACGTCGTCGACTCGACGCCATCAACGCCGGGAGGGACCGCTAGCCAGCAGGGCGCCGGCGAGGGTGAACGCGGTCCAGGCCGAGGCCGGGATGTACAGACCGAACTCGGCGAACCCGTGGGTGAACCAGCCGAGCAGCCCCAGGAAGACCGCCCATTCCAACCGATGGCGATCGGCCTCCGGCCAGGCATTCCAGGCCGGGGGCGACACCGACCCGGGCGACGATGCCCCCCCCGAGCCCAGGGCCCCGGCAGACCGGGTCACCCAACGGCCCAACGTCCACAACAGGCCCCCGATCCATGTTGTGTAGAGGGCGAAACCCGGAAGCCCGGAGTCGCTGGCCTGTTCCAGGTAGTCGTTGTGAACGAGGCGGGCCATCTCGGACTCCGGTGCCTTGAGCCGGGCGTAGGGTCGCTGGAAGGTTCCCGGTCCGCTGCCCCACAGCGGATGGGCCCGGGTGTTCTGCAATGCGGCCTTCCAGTAGTCGGCACGGGCCACGGCGCTGGTTGCCCCCTTGGCGAAGTAGCCGGCGAACCGAAGTCCGAAGAGGCCGAGGCCCCCGGCCAGCAACCAGGACACCAGGGCCACCTTGTGCCGGGCCGGTGCCGGCCTCATCAGCAGGGCCACCGCGCCCACCCCCAGGGCCACCAGCCATCCGGCCTTGGATCCGGTCCAGTACAGGCAGAGGCCTCCCAAGATGCCGAAGCTGCCCAGCAGCAACCGGCGCACCGACCCCTTGAGGGAGGCCCCGACCGCGGCCAGCACCGCCAGCGCGGCCGGCAACAGCAGCAGGATCAGCCCGGCCAACGCGTTCGGATAGACCATCGTGCCGTTGACGCGGGCGCGGCGCATCTTGTCGAGGATGGCCGGGTTGGCGATGTCGACGCCGTTGGTTCGGATCACCAGCAGGTTGGCCTTGAGTTCCGCCATCGACGCGGCCGTGAAATTGGTCCAACCCGTCGCCTCGCCCTCGAGGAGCACCTGATAGTCCTGCCGCAGTTCGAAGAGATGCTGTTGGGCGGCCTTGTTGAGGCAAAGCCCGAAACCGGCAATGAGGCCGACCCAGAGCCACCCGCTGCGCAGGGCCGGCCCGAGGGCGAGGAACCCCAGCCCGAAGCAGGCGACACAACCGGTCAACTGCGGCAGCGTCCAGCCGGTAAGCACCGCGTCGACCGAGCGACCCGCGGACAGGGCCTGCCAGGCCAGCCACAGCACCGGCAACAGCAGCAGGAGTCCCGTCGAGCGGTCGCGGCCGCGCAGGGCCTCCATGGGCCGCGTGGCCATCAGGCCGGCCACCGTCAGCACCAGAAGCAGCGGCGCGGCAAGACGCGAGGGCCAGGGCTGCTGCAGCCACTCGGCCAGGTCGCGGGGCATCGGGATTTGCGCCTCGAGGATGACCGGGTTGCCCCACTTGAGGATGGCCATCCCGAGGAACGCGCCGAAGACCAGGGCGAAGAACCGCAGGCCCCCGGGGGCCGACGCCCCGCCCGACGCCGCGCCCGGGGACCGGGCGGGAGCGGGACCACCGGCGGTGGCGCTGGAGGCGGGGCCGCTCACAGGTGCAATCTCAGCAGACCGACCTCGAGGGCCAGGGCCTCCTGCACGTTGGTGTGGAGGAGCCGCTGGGTGCCTTCCCAGTTCTCCAGGTTGGTCTGGGCCTGCTCCCGGCGGAGCCGTGCCGCCACCGCCTCGGTGGCCGTCTCGAGCGTGGGGAAGAACGCCGCCTGGTCGGTGACCCCGCAGGCCTTGAGCCAGACGTCCCGCAGCCAGGCCTGCAGGCCGGCGAGGTATTCGCCCCGACGCCGCCGGTACTCGGCCTCGATGGCAGCCGTGAGCGCGTCCTCCCACTGCTCCTTCTGGGCGGGCGTGGCATCGGGATATTTCGCCAGCGGCGAGGCGGCCGTGCACTGCTCCTCGATGCGCTCGCGGGCCGCCCCCAGCGACTCCAGCAGCGTGCCGAGCAACTGGTAGCGGGCCAGCACCCCGGTCGATCCCGGGGCGGCCTTCCGGGCGAAGTCGGTCACCCAACGGGCCACTTCGTCGCCCACCCGGAACGGCCGGACCCCGAAGCCGACCCGCTGGCATCGGGAGAGGATGGTCTCGAGCAGGCGCCCGGGCTCGGTGGTCAGGAGGATGAGCACGGAGCCGGCCGGCGGTTCCTCGAGGGTCTTGAGGAAGATGTTGGCCGCCGAGGTGTTCATCCGGTCGGCGCCCGCGAAAATCACCATCTTGTGACGCCCCTGCATGGGCTTGAGGGTGATCGTGCGCACCACCTCGCGGGTCTGCTCGGCGCTGATCTGGCGGGACTTGTTCTCGGGGCGCACCCAGGTGACGTCGGCATGGTTGCGGGCGGCGATGCGCTCGCAGTTGGCACACCGACCGCAGGGAGCCATGGGGGTACCCCCGGGCGACCGCTCGGCCGGCGCGGAGCAGTTGAGGGTCTGGGCCAGCGCCTCCGCCCCGGCCTCGAGCGAGTCGAGGTCGTCGCCGAAGAACAGGTATCCATGCGCCAGGCGGTCCCGCGACAGGCTGCGTCGCAGGAGTTCCCAGGGTTTGGAGGAGGCCAGGTCCGGATCCATGGAGGAAGGCGGGGCGGCGCCGTCGGAGCGGCTACTTCTTGGAGATCTCCTTGGCCCAGCTGTCCTTGAGGCCGATGGTCCGGTTGAACACCCGCGGCACCGAGGCCGGGGCGACCCCGGTCGGCGAGTACGGCACGTCGAGGGTGAAGTAGCCCAGGCGCTCGAACTGGAAGCGGTCGGTCTGGCGTGCCTCGGCCAGGGAAGGCTCCAGCAGGGCCGTGACCGTGGTCGCGCTCTCGGGATTGAGCACCGACTTGAAGTCGCGCCCCTCGGCCTCGGGCTCCTCCTCGGTGAAGAGCCGGTCATAGAGCCGCACCTCGGCCCGGAGGGCATGCGCGGCGCTGACCCAATGGATGGTTCCCTTGACCTTCTTGGCGGCATTGGCACCCCCGGTCCGGGTCTCGAGGTCGGCCGTGCAGCGCAGCTCGATCACCGCGCCCGAGGCGTCCTTGACCACCTCGTCGCAGCGGATGATGCAGGCGTACTTGAGGCGCACCTCGCCGCCCGGGCGCAGCCGGAAATACTTCGGCGGCGGCACCTCCATGAAGTCGTCGGACTCGATCCACAGCTCGCGGGTGAAGGCGATCTTGCGGGTGCCCAGCTCGGGCTGCGACGGGTTGTTCACCGCGTCGAACCAGTGGGTCTCCCCCTCGGCGATGTTGATGAGCACCACCTTGATGGGCCGGAGCACGGCCAGGCGGCGCAGGGCCACGAGGTTCAGGTCGTCGCGGATGCAGCCCTCGAAGACCGACACCTCGGTGAGGCCGTTGTACTTGGTGACGCCGATGGCGGCGGCGAAGGCGCGCAGGGCCTCGGGCCGGACCCCGCGCCGGCGGAGGCCGCTCAAGGTGGGCATGCGCGGGTCGTCCCAACCGGTCACCAGGCCCTCCTCGACGAGTTGCAGCAGCTTGCGCTTGCTCATCACCGTGTAGCCGAGGCTCAGGCGGGCGAACTCGATCTGGCGGGGCAGCTTGCGAGGAAGGTCGAGCGACTGGAGCACCCAATCGTAGAAGGGCCGGTGGATCTCGAACTCGAGCGTGCAGATGGAATGGGTGATGCCCTCCAGGTAGTCGCTGATCGGATGGGCGTAATCGTACATCGGGTACAGGCACCAGCGGTCGCCGGTCCGGTGGTGCGTGGCGTGCCGGATGCGATACAGGGCCGGGTCGCGCAGGTGGATGTTGGGCGAGGCCATGTCGATGCGGGCCCGCAGGGTGCGGGTGCCGTCGGCGAACTCGCCTTTCCGCATGCGCTCGAAGAGATCGAGGTTCTCCTCCACGGAGCGCTCCCGCCAGGGGCTGGGCCTGCCGGGCCGCTCGGGCACGCCGCGGTACTCGGACATCTGCTCCGGGGTCAGGTCGCAGACGTAGGCCTTGCCACGGCGGATGAGTTCCACCGCGAACGCCCGCATCTGCTCGAAATAGTCGGAGGCGAAGAACGGCTCGAGCGGGCGACCGGAGGCCTCGGTGGGCAGCACGGCGGTGCCGCTGACATCGCCGGGCACCTTGCGGCCCAGGCGGTCGTCGGCCCAACCGCGGATGAGCCAATCGACGTCGGCCTGGATGGACTCCACATACTCCACCTCCTCCTTGGTCGGGTTGGTGTCGTCCATCCGCAGGTTGCAGCGCCCCCGGGTCTCGCGGGCGATGCCGAAGTTGAGGCAGATGGACTTGGCGTGGCCGATGTGCAGGTAGCCATTGGGCTCCGGCGGGAAGCGGGTGACGCTGAGCGGATGCTTCCCGGACTGCAGATCGCCAGCGACGATGTCGCGGATGAAGTCTGCCGGGGCGGGAGGCGGCATGGGTGCGGATTCCGACATACGAATTCGGCCGGGAGTCTTACGGCCACCCCCGGCGAAGTCGAGAACCTCGGACGGGGGGCGACGCTAGGCCCAAATACCCAGCGGCCCAGCGGCCCCGCGCCCCGCGTCATCGCGCAGGCCCAACCAGCCATCGGCGGCACGGGAGACCAAACATCCGCACCAAGGGGGGCGGATCAAGCCGTCGCAAAGCAATGGTCCCAATGGTGTGCCTTCAGCCGTCGCCACGCCTTGGTCAAATGCTCGGGCTTCATGATGCGGCGCTTGCGCGGGTTCCACCTGTGGACCGCGGAAACCGCCGATTCGGCGGAATTCCGCGCATCCAGATTGTCTCGCATGACCCAATGCACCGAGCTGAGCAACTCCAGGCCGTAGGGATCTTCAAAGCCCTCGATCAGTTGCGTCACTCGCTCCATCCGTTGACGAATCAACTCATCGTCGACGAGAAATGATTCCGCCTCTTCGACGGCTCCCGGCAGCAGGTCGATCGGTTTGGTCGGCGTATTCTTCCCATCGCCGTATCCCTGCGTGTAGTGCTTTTCCAGGCGGATGAGAACCTGACGCAGATTCCGGGCGTAGGGACCAAAGGTCCGCGCCTCGTATCGAAGCCGCAGCGGCTGTCCTGCCGACTGCAGGAAATACAACAGTTTGTGAATTTCCAGGAGGCTGACAAATGGGTCCAACAGCCCTTTGAGATACCGGTCCATCAACACGATCAACGCCGCCTGACCGACCGTCATTTTTGGCCGCTCGGTCCGATTGGGCATGGACCTCGCCTCGGGCGATCCGGCAGGAGCGAAGACCATCACCAAGACCAGTCCGCCAGCCTCGAGGTAGTCCTTCACGCATTTCCAACCGAGTTCGAAGCAATACTCGAACCGGTGGATCACCCCCTCCTTCTCCAACGGGTTCAGCGCGGAGGGCCCGTTTTCCATCGCATCGCGCAGGAGCTCGAAGGCGCGGTCGAAATTCCGGGAGCGCTGCTTCCAGCGGATGTCGGAATTGGAGTTCATGAGGCCAGGACCAAAAGGTTGAGATGACGGATGGCTCCAGAACGAGGTCGAGACACTTGGGCATCACCAAGGCCCTGCGCCGAGGCTTAGCCGAATGCCAACCGCGATATCCTGTCGCTCGACAGGAACCCCTGCGTTGACGACAAGGCTCAGCATGGATG
>Ga0194113_10009592_pt1 | contig 11654 bp, 8 predicted proteins | sample TA2MahC200mmetaG_FD_146193 | JGI IMG/M metagenome (GOLD analysis project Ga0194113, IMG submission 146193) | Freshwater microbial communities from Lake Tanganyika, Tanzania - TA2015017 Mahale Deep Cast 200m | ecosystem: Environmental > Aquatic > Freshwater > Lake | place: Tanzania: Lake...
ACCCCCGCTTGTCAAGAACCGCCGTCCGCCCCGCAGGGCGAACGCATGGGGGCATGTTTATCCTTGAATGACCTGCGGAGAGTGCCCGGTTCGTGGTCCGCCGCTGTTTGGAGTTCCGCCTTATGACTTTTGACGAGCAAGTTCGGTAATGTGTAGGGTGGGGCTTGCCCCACCGCTTTCCTTGGGTCCGGCTTCCTGGTGGGGCAAGCCCCACCCTACAACCACACGTTGCCCGGCGCGAGGCACATCGGCGACACGACGGGTGCGGCGCGATTACCGGTCTTGTCCGTCAAAATTCATTAGGCGGGTCCAGACCGCGCAGCGGCTCAAGACTTTGCAGAGGTGGAAGGCAGCACTGTTCTGACCCGCGTAAACGCGGAACTCCAAACGGCCCCCGCGCCGAACGTGCAATTGCCCTGGTCCGCCCCACCGCCAGGACCCGATAATCGCTCCGCCCAGGCAATGCCCGGGGGCGATGCCCTGCCGGCGGGCGAGAAGAGAGCTGCTTCTCTCGCACTTTTCGGTCAACTGCCGCCCGGATTGTGCCGAAATACGGCCGGGACTATTGAGGTACTCCTATGGGCAACACTATCGAGAACAGGCACGAGCCGAGGCTGGCCTACCGCTGGCCGGTTTGGTTTGGCGAGGACGTCACCCGGGCCGTCTTTCCGGGCCTGATGGAGGATGTCTCCAGCGGCGGCCTGGCCTTCACCTGCCAGGCGGACCAAGGCCATCTCCGGCAGGGCCAGCAGCTCACGGTCCGGTTCAGCCTGCCGCGGTTCGACGGCCGGGACACCCAAGCGACCGTCGGCATCACCCGGACCGGCCACATCTGCTGGGCCGCACCCGCCGGCCCTGGCGCCTGGCGCATCGGCCTGCAATTCGATGTGCCCCTGTCCCTCAAACCCGCCGAAGAAGCCGCTCTCGCCACACTCTGCCCGAACGACGTCCCGTAGGATGGCCGGCGCCCGCCTTTTCGCCCGGCGCAGGACGTGCCCACACTTCGAAAGACCATCCCCCTCGGATTCTGGGTGGCATCGTCAAGCGGAGTCTTCGGAGCTTGGCGATGGCGGATAGGCAAACCATCGGCAAGCTGCCCTTGCCCTGCCACCCACCCGGAAAATCAACTGTCATGAAGCGCTACGGCCTTGCCGCTGCCACCCGTCGCTGGCTTCTCACACACCCTCTAAGAAACTGGCGGCTTGGGTGGGGTCCCCAAACGCGATGCATCGCGTTTGGGGGACCCGTGCCAAATCGGGGCGAGAGACATGCCTACGAGGCGTAAGCATGGCACCCCGGCATCTCTTCGTTCGTAGTGTGCCCGCAAGGGCATCTCTTGAAGAGAACGCCTTGCGGCGTCACTACGAACGGCTTGGACGCACCCATCCGCCAAGTCTGTTACCAGGTTCTGAACCAGGCCGAATTTCTCATCTGTCCCTGACAGGGACTTGGCCCTACTCCCCTATGATCTGGCAGACGACCGTGCGGGTGCGGGTCCGCGTGTCGAAATCGATCAGGATGATCTGCTGCCAAGTCCCGAGCGTCAGCCGGCCTTCGACGAACGGCACGCTGAGCGACGGTCCCAGAAGCGAGGCCCGGACGTGCGAATGGCCGTTGTCGTCGTGCCAGGTGTTCTCATGTTCGTAGTGGCCGTCCTCCGGGGCGATCCGCTCGAACGCCGCCTTGAGGTCGTGGTTGACCAGGCCCGGCTCATATTCGGTGGTGGTGAGGCCCGCCGTCGAGCCCACGTGGAACAAGGTCACGACCCCCGCGGTGAGGCCCGAGCCGGCCACCGCCGTGGCCACCGGGTCCGTGATATCGATCACATGACCGTTCCCGTGCGTCCGTACCTGAATGTGCTCCGTCTTGACCATAACGCTCCTGCCTCCCGCGTGCGCTCGACTGTTGACCCACCCCAAGGTGGTACCGATTCCACTACGAAATACCCGAACCGGATCGATGTCAACCCTCTTGAGCCTCTAACAGAATGAAGACTGCCCCCATGTCATTGCGAGCGGAGCGAAGCAATCTCCCAGACGTACGGTTGAGATTGCTTCGTCGCTGCGCTCCTGGCAATGACACATTCAGGCTCATTCTGTTAGAGGCTCTCAGGGAACGGCTCGCCGGGAGCGGCGCAACTGCTGATAAAGTGAAACGCTGAGGCCAAATTAGGGATTTCCCCTATGTTGAATCCCGAGACTCGGCCCTACAATCTGAGCATGAGCCTGCCCGAGACCGAGCCGCCGACAGGCGGTCGCCGGATCGGGCGGCCCTGAGTGAGAGCAAGGGACCAGCCGGAAACAGGGTCCCAGCCTCCTCGTTGCAGCCGGCGGGATCAAGCCGACGCCTCGGCCCCGCCGGTAGTCAAGAACGGAGGGCAACGGGAAGGGTGGGCCGTGTCCACAGGTGCCAACTGGTCGCGGTTTCCACTCAGACGAGAGCCGGGAAATCCCGGACGGATGTCCCGACCCTCGTGAGGAGGGGTGTTCCGGAGGGGAGATGGAGGGGACGGGGAAGGGTGATGCGGAGCGGTGATGTGGCACGCCAGCCTTCCCCAACCGCCGATACTTCCGCGCCGTCTTGTCCGTCATCCCCGCCTTCGCGGCCGCCGCCTCCAACGTCTTCTCTCGATTCATCCGTCGCATCAACATCCGTACCTGACCATCTGTGACCATCTGGACCTCCTTGTCATCAAAGGGTATCCAGACAGCCTACAACCGGTTATCCACAACCGGTAATTCTAATTGTCGCCGACCGGTAAGAATGATTGTCGCTGATCAAGCCTCTTTCCGTTTTCGCGCAGTTCGTGCATTTCGCGGCTTGAAACCGTCGCTCGGCCCTCGTCGCTTGTCGCTCGCAGGGCGGAGGCGGCAGTCGGTAGCCAGTAGTCGGTTGCTTCGACAGCCGAGGGCGGCTGTCCTACACCCTCTTTTCGTCTTCTTTCGTTTCTTTCGGCGAAGAGCAGTTGTCGGCCCAGAATCCGTGTTCATCCGTGTAAATCCGTGTCGGAAAGCAGTTGTCGGTAGTCAGTAGCCGGTTGTCGGTTGCGAATAGGGACAGGAATGTCACGCGATCACCCACAACCAGGGGATCATCTTACTTGTCATGGAGCTCCTGTGCAGAGCCGGCTTGGCTTATGGCTCCCCGATGAAGACAACGCTTTTCTCAAGGCGGGCACTCGGTGAAAGGCGCGGTGTCTTCCCGCTGGCGGTGGTGAGCCCCCGAACGCGCAGCGTCCGACACAGTTGGTACGGGAAGGGCCGTTCTGCCTGTTGGAAGTCTTTGCCGCCGTCGGGGTCGCTGAAGAAGTACAGGCCGTGGTAGTCTTTGGGGTGGTTCGCGTCATCGACGAAGAGTCCGTCGATGGTGATTTGTCGCGGCATGAAGCAGGGATAGCCGAAATCGTGCATGCCGTCGTTGCTGGTGTATATCATCTGCGGTCGGCTGGGAAGCCCGCTGTTGGGGATCCAGCGGCTGTTGCGGACGACGACATCGCCTTCCCAAGTGCTGCCGTAATCGCTGCGAAAATTGATGAGGGAGCCGCCGTACAAGGTCGAATCCTCCACGGTCAGCCGGCCGCGGCCGATGGCGTTGAGGCCCGCATAGCCGAGCGTGCAGCGGCGGATCGTATAGACGCCGGAGACCCCCATATGCGTGTCCATCCGGGAGAGCGTGCAGTCTTCCAGCACGATGTTCTTGCAGAAGTTTGTGCCGATGACGCCCCACCGCGAGCGATCGTTGATGTTCTCCATGCGACAGCCGATCATGGTGAAATTGACGACGCTGTTGGCGCTGTAGTCGTACGATCCCATGCTCACCGGCTGGCCCGCCGCTCCGATGGTTCTGTAGGTCTTGTGGCCGGTGGCGAAGCAGTTGCGCAGCGTGACGTTGGCGCAGTTGCCGACACTGAGAAAGCCCGAATAAGGATGGCCCACTTCGGTCTCCCCGACGACGTGGTGAGTCAGGCCGTCCACTTCCGTATTGGAGCGGGTCACCCGGATATTCCGCGCCCAGTAGTTGTAGCCAACCTCCTGCTTCATCCGGTTCGCCCTGGTCGTGAAGACGCCGCCGCGCAGGACCAGCCGCTTTTCATCGATCGGATGGGCCTCCACGCGATCGACCGTGTCGTAGTCCCAGTCGATGTCGCCCTCGATCGAGCCGTCCCGACGCAGGATGAAGCAGTCGCGCTGGGAGGTCCCCGCGTTCTGGTTGAGGCCGCGCCGGATATAGCGTTTGATCCTGTTGTTCGTCACCTGGACGTAACAGTCCTGCCGCGGCCGCACCTCCAATTGCTTCTGGTCCCGTGTCAAACGCTCGATCTTGATCTCTTCGGGCCCCAGCAGCGAACGCACTTCGAACAAAGACCTCCTGTGATTCTCAACTTCGGTATCGTCAATAACAAAATGCGCGGTGCCCCAGTCGGTATCGGTGGCGATGATCGCGGTCAGCGCCTTTTGGCCGAGATGGTAGGTCGCATCCGGCCTTGTCTTGACGCGCAGTCCGCGTGCATTGGCATATTCGTGCGCTTTGCAGATCGCCGGCAGATCATCGTGGACACCGTCGCCAAGGGCATCGAAGGCTTCGTACGTGACAATCTCATCCTGAGAAGTCGCGCTGCCGGCCGGCAGCAGCATGAACATGGGGACCGCGCCGCCGGGCCCATGGAAGCCTCCGGCAACCACCGAGGCGACTGACCCATAGATTGCCATGATCAGAACTCCAGTTAGAAGTTTGAAGACCCTCTTGCGGTTAAAGATCATAGGACTACCTTTGTAAATTTCGGATATTCCGGATTCCGACGGTAACCAAGCCATCACAGATGCCTGCCGGCCACGTGAACAACACGCAACCGGGACTTGCCCCTTAAGGTCATAGGCAATACTCCTGCACGCGACACCGTCAACAATAATGAATCAGGGCCTCTATTGCAACGCAAAGAGACGAAAGAAGGCAGAAAGGGGGCTGCGGTTGTCACGAGAGCCCTTCTTTTTTGCGGGTTCTGGCGTTTCTGGCGGCGATAAGGGAAGGGACCGTGAAACGACGAATGGCACGAATCACACGAATGGATGCGGGCGGCTTCGCGGGGTCTGCCCGTAAGATAGGCGGTAGCGGTTGAAGAGGCGCCGTTCGTGGTTCGTGAGGCGTGCCGCGAAAGGGGGAGGCGAAAAGGGGACATTGTACTTTTCTCCTTGTGCCCCGCGCATCCGACCGCAAGCCGGCGGAAAAAGTAGAATGTCCCCTTTTCCCCGGACACGGGGCACACCTACCGCGTGGATATCGCGTCGTCGCCCTTGGCGATTTCGACGCGGAGCCAGGCGCGGGCGTAGGCCCAATGCTCGGCGGCGGTGGACCGAGCGAGTCCCAGGGCCTGCGCCGCCTCGTCCAGCGTCAATCCCGCGAAGTAGCGCAGCTTCATCAGGTCGGCCTTGAGCGGGTCCACGTGCGCCAGCTTCTGCAGGGCCTCATCCAACGCCAGGACATCCTCGGGCGTGCCTGCCGCGGGCCGGCTCGCTTGTGGTCAGATCGGCCTTCTGACAGGAGAGTGGCCGCCGTGCTTGACGCTCCGCGTGGTGGGGCGTTTTGGCAAGTGGCGTACGGGCAAATAATCGTTCTTCCTACCTTTACACGCCCGGGATTTGGTGTATACTTTCGCCCTTATGGCATCAAACAATACGAATTCGGTAGGATTTGTGGAGACTCGGACGATCCGGGTGGTGGAGCGGGAAATACCGTTGCGCCTGGAGTGCGGCAAGACGCTCGGGCCGATCGATGTCGCCTATGAGACCTATGGGCAGCTCAACGAGGCCGGAGACAATGCGGTCCTGATCTGCCACGCCCTGAGCGGCAACGCCCACGTCGCCGGCTATAACCATGCCGAGGACAAGAAGCCCGGCTGGTGGGAGGGCATGGTCGGGCCGGGCAAAGGCATCGACACGAGCAAGTACTTCGTGATCTGCTCGAATTTCCTGGGCGGCTGCTCCGGGACGACCGGGCCGTGCTCGATGAATCCCGAGACCGGCCGGCCCTACGGCCTGGATTTTCCCATTATCACCATCGCCGACATGGTCCGGGTCCAGAAGCTGCTGCTGGACAAACTCAGCGTCAGGCATCTGCTGGCGGTCGTCGGCGGCTCGATCGGCGGGATGCAGGTCCTGCAATGGGCGATTGCCTATCCCGAGATGATGGACGCCGCCATTCCTATCGCCACGACCACGCACCTCGGGGCGCAATCCATCGCCTTCGACGCCGTGGGCCGCAGCGCCATCCTGGCCGACGCGAACTTCGCCAACGGCCAGTACCACAATGGCCAGATTCCGTCGCATGGCCTGGCCATCGCCCGCATGATCGGGCATATCACCTACCTCTCCGAGCAGGGCATGCGCCAGAAGTTCGGACGCCAGCTCCGCGGCGCGGAGAAATACAGCTATGACTTCCACTCGGAGTTCGCCGTCGAGACCTACTTGAACCACCAGGGCCAGAGCTTCGTCGATCGCTTCGATGCCAACAGCTACCTGTACATCACCAAGGCCGCCGACTATTTCGATCTGCCGCGGGACTACGGGTCTCTGGAAGAGGCCTTTGCCCACGTGCAGGCCCGGTTCCTGGTGGTCAGCTTCAGCAGCGACTGGCTCTTCACGCCCGAGCAGTCGGAGGCCATGGTCGATGCCCTCGTCGCCAACGGCAAGGACGTGAGCTTCTGCAACATCGCCTCGAGCTACGGCCACGACGCCTTCCTGCTGGAAGACGGCACCTTGGGCGGTTTCATTGCCAATTTTCTGAAGGCCAGTCACCGCCCGTCCCATGCGGCCCAGCGACAATGGCGCGAGCGTCCCGCCCTTGCGTCGGGCGGCCGTCCTCGCCTCGTCTTGCCAAGCCACGATGCGCCCGAGATGAGCGAAGTGCCAGGGCAAGATGCCCTCGCCGCAGAAGAACAAGGGCAAGATGCCCTCGCCACGGTCGGGGGGCCGCACTTCCATGTGAAACGCCGTTTCTCCCGCTTCGAGCAGGCCCAGCGGGCCCGTGTCGATTACGAGTTGATCGGGTCGCTGATCGAGCCGGGCAGCCGGGTCCTCGACGTCGGCTGCGGCGACGGCGCGCTGCTGGTCAAACTGAGGGCCGACAAGAAGATCCAGGGCAAAGGCATCGAGGTGGACCAGGACCTCGTCGTGGATTGCGTCGGACGCGGGATCGCCATCATCCAGCGCGACATCGAGCGCGGGCTGGGCAGCTATGTGGACAAGAGCTTCGACTATGTCATCCTGTCGCAGACCGTCCAGACGATCAAGGACCCGGAGCGGGTTTTCCAGGAGCTGCTGCGAGTGGGCCGCCGGGTGATCGTCAGCTTCCCGAACTTCGGCCACTGGCGCTGCCGGCTGCAACTGCTTTGGACCGGCAAGGTTCCCGTCACCCGGCAGCTTCCCTTCCGCTGGTACAACACGCCCAACATCCACTGCCTGTCTCTGCGGGATTTCGAGGAATTCTGCGCAAAGCTGGGCGTAGCGATCGAGAGAAGGATCCCCTTGGCCCGAACCAGTCCTCACCCCGTGAGATTCGGTCCCAACCTCTTCGCCGAGCAGGCGATCTACGTGACGAGCCGAGCCGCCCGAAACGTCTGATGAGTCTTGACGGAACAAACCGGTAATCGCGCCGCTCCCGTCGTTTCGGCGTTTCGCCTCGCGCCGGGCCCCGTGTGGTTGTAGGGTGGGGCTTGCCCCACCAGGAGCCCGAACCCGAGGAAAGCGGTGGGGCAAGCCCCACCCTACACTTCACCGAACTGGTCCGAGAGCTGCGAAGCACAGTACCGGGAACGCCCAGGCATATCCCTGCGGTGCGGGAACACGCCTGCGGCTGAAGGCCAGGCAACGGAGAGGGCGGGATTCGAACCCGCGGTAGGGTAAACCCTACACGGCCTTTCCAAGACCGCTCATTAAGCCACTCTGACACCTCTCCGACGGTGTACGCCAATGGCATGACTCCTTCATTCTACGGACTTGCGCCGGAAAAAACAAGCCCCCGCAACAAAACCCGCTGCCCCATTCATCTACGGCCGTCGGCGGGGAGGGTGTGGCTGCTTGGGAGCCGGGCGGAGGCGAGCAGGGCCAGGGCCAGGAAATCCACCTTGCCGTCGTTGTTCAGGTCGCCGGCGACAGGTTGGGTGCAATCGGCTTCCGGCACGATGGTGAATTCGATGCGGCCCTTCATCGCATGGGCCCAGTAGCCCTGCTCGTCGGTGATGAAATAGTCGAAGACGCGATATGCGGTGTACTGGTACCGCAGTCCCGTGGGGCTGCCGCCCCTGGTGTCCGGCAGGTCGCGCCGGGCGAGATAGGTCGTGTCGTTGGGGTTGGGGAACGAGCCGTTACCTTTGTTGTTGAGGTTCCAGCCGTTGCTCCACGCCTGGCCCTGCCACTGCTGCTCCCACCAGCGGCCGCTCCAGCCGAGCAGCTCGTTCGGGCCGTAGTTCGTATCGCCCAGCATGTGCGTGGCCTCGCCCTGGAACTTCAGTTGGTAGGCGAAGTTGGGCTTGAGGTTCCGAGCGGTCAGCGTGCCGCCGAGGCTCGGGCCGACGGTGTTGTACGTGAACGTGACCACGGCGTCGTCATAGCTGTACGTGTTGCGATACATCTCGCTGTACGCCTGATCCGCCACGTCCAGCCAGCGGTACGCGCTGTTGGGCCCGTAGTTCCGGAGCGTCGCCGTCGCCACGGGTACCGAGCCGATGTGCAGAACAATATCCCCGGCGGGAATACGGTGCGCATCAGGCGCCTGGACGACCACACCTACCTTGACCAGCCGCGTCCGGTCGGGCGCTTTGGTCAAGTCCACCTCCAACTCGGCCGGGTCGCCCGGATTCAGCGTGATGCTGGCGGAATCCATCTGGGTCTCGACCCACGGGCCCTGGGCGGTCCCGGTGACGCAGAACACACGGACTTCAACCGGACCGATGCCCTCCTTATACCACAGCGGCACCCGGAGCCGGTCGAACGCCGTCGCGTCCATGTGCAGAGCCTGGCCCCACTGCTGCACGAGCCCCAGCCCGCTCGCCGGACCCTGCCCCAGCCAGTCGGCCCCCTCCGGCTTCCACACCTCCAGTCCGGCGACGGCGCTGACAACGGGCCGGCCCGCCGCATCGACCAGCCGGTAATACACATCCACCCCCGGCCCCGCCACGTCCACCGTGCCCACCATCCGCCCGGCGAACGTCTCGCCCGGTTCGGTCGAGCCCGGATGCCGATTGATCCCCTCCGCCTCGACAAACGCCGCCACGAAGCTGTCCTTCCAGGCCCAAGTCTCCGCCGCCGTAACATCGCCAACCACGGAGAGCAAGCCCACGACCGGTATGACCCAAGCGACCTTTCTCATCCTCATCTCCTTCTGCGCAGGTGTTTCGTACGTGAGCGTTCTCGTCCCCGCCTCACGCACCTTGCCTCGCACGATCATACCGCCTGTCGTGACTGGAGGAAAGAGACTGGACAGGCCAGAGAGAAGCCAGTCTAATGACCGCCGGTGTTATAGAGAACGAAATGCGACCTTGTCTGCTGCCGACCGAGCGGAGAGCCAAATACATGGCAGTGAACTGCGACAAACCACAGCGATGGAAACGTGATATCGCTCTTTCTGTGTGGCTACTTCGATAGCGGGTATCTGGGCTATGAGGCGGCGGAGGGCATCGATTGGGTCTGGGAGCATCGGATGGACGACTTGAAGGGATTCGGATTGTAGAGTGTGTGATGGAGAAGCGCGAACAGTATCGTCAGGAATTACTGGAACAGTTGCGGGCGAGGAAAAACCAGGCGGCGCGGAATCGACTCGGTCAATTCGCGACACCCGCAAGTCTCGCCTGCGATATCGTTCGGCATGCGCTTTCCTTGTTCGGACAACGCGGAAAGGTACGCTTTCTGGAGCCCGGCTTCGGGACCGGGGCCTTCTATTCGGCCTTGCTGCGGAACTTGTCCCCCTCGCGCATTGATGCCACCACCGGGTACGAGATCGATGCCCAGTACGTCGAGTCGATCGCTCCGCTCTGGAGTGGCACCGGGCTGCAGTTGCATCACGCCGACTTTACAAAAGCCGACCCCCCGGAACGGGAGGCCGACAAGTACAATCTTGTGGTGTGTAATCCACCCTATGTCCGCCACCATCACTTGGACAGCCTGCAGAAGCAGGAGCTTCAGGCTGTCATCGCGCAGCGGCTCAAGTTTCAGATGAACGGCCTGAGCGGTCTGTATACCTATTTCATGGTTCTCTCGCAGGCGTGGATGTCCCAGGGAGGCATCGGGGCGTGGCTGGTCCCCAGCGAGTTCATGGACGTCAATTACGGACGCAAGGTCAAAGAATTCCTCGTGACGCGGGTAACACTGAACCGCATCCATCGATTCGACCCCAAGGAAGTGCAATTCGAAGACGCGCTCGTGTCGTCGGTGGTCGTGTTCTTCACCAATACTCCGCCCCGGGACGATCACCAGGCTGAGTTCTCGTTTGGCGGGACGCTGGATCAGCCGAGGATCTCGACTCGGCTCGGGCTGGAGGAATTACGCAAGACGCCCAAATGGACGCACTTGCCCCGTCCCGCGGTCCGAAACGACCCTGCGAGCAGCCCCGGCACCCTGGCGGATCTGTTCACGATCAAACGAGGACTGGCCACCGGCTGCAACTCCTTTTTCGTTCTCACCCCGGAGCAGGCGGAAAGGCTGAACTTGCCTGCGTCGTTTCTCCGCCCGGTTCTTCCGAGCCCACGCGAGCTTGAGACCAACGAGATTCTGGCCGATGACCACGGGGAACCGCTGATCCCGAAGCGACGCTATCTGCTCGATTGCGGTCTGCCACCGGAGACGATTCAGGCAGAACACCCGTCGCTCTGGCAGTATCTGGAGCAGGGAAGAGAGAAGGGAATCCACGAACGCTATTTGTGCCGCCATCGAGAGCCCTGGTACAGCCAGGAGAATCGTGCACCCGCACCTTTCCTCTGCACGTATATGGGAAGACCGACGGCGCGAAGCGAATCGCCCTTTCGGTTCCTCCTCAATCACTCCCAAGCCACGGCGGCAAACGTCTATCTCTTGCTGTATCCGAAACCCAGGCTCGCCGCGTTGCTGCAAGGCTCGCCTGAGCTCTCGAAGGCTGCGTGGAAAGCCCTGTCCTCCGTTGCCTCGGAAAGCCTCATCGGTCACGGGCGCACGTATGGCGGCGGCCTTCACAAGCTGGAACCCAGGGAACTGGCCAACCTGCCCGCCACGGTGATTCTGGACGTTCTTCCCAGCGGGACCAGAGTGGGATCGCATCGCCAACTCTCTCTGTTCGGGACGTAGAAGGGGACTCCGGGAGACTGGTTATGGCATCGGGAGTCGAAGACGCAAGGAACGAGACACCGGCTCAACTGCCCGGGACTCCGGCGGCGGCGCCGAAAGGTTCTGGAGCTTGCGATGAGTTGCCCTGTCCGCAATGCGGCGGCTCGGCCGACCGGCCGTGGACCGGCGTGTTTGTGGTCAACCTGATGACGTTTCTGATCTGCGGTGCCGTGACGCCAGGCATGGTGCCACTGTTTGGTGAGCGTCCGGCGAACCCATCTTGGCAGCGGGGATGTCCGGCGATACGGTACCTCCCGTAAAGACCAGCTATAGGAGGTACTGCATGGCACAGAAGACGTTGAAGTC
>Ga0194113_10009595_pt1 | contig 11652 bp, 9 predicted proteins | sample TA2MahC200mmetaG_FD_146193 | JGI IMG/M metagenome (GOLD analysis project Ga0194113, IMG submission 146193) | Freshwater microbial communities from Lake Tanganyika, Tanzania - TA2015017 Mahale Deep Cast 200m | ecosystem: Environmental > Aquatic > Freshwater > Lake | place: Tanzania: Lake...
GGGGAGATTTTCCAATGTTTATGTCAATTCAATTCTAAGACCTTTATAAATCACCGAAAGGTTCAATATTTTTATTTGAAAATTTGCATTCATATGGAAAATCCAAAAAACAACACTACAGGAAGAAGTATTCAACATTCCGTTTCACATCTTAATTCCTCTATTCCGACGTGTTATTCATATTTCTCAAAACAAACTATTTGATCCAGGCCCTTTCTGAACTTTTGTGAGTGAGGTTGATTTGAATAACCCAGCGGTGTCATTGCTACAACCCGGACCTCTTCGGGAATCTTCAGTATTTTCTTAACCTCATCCTCCTCGAAAGCTCCGATCCAACACGTTCCCAAACCCAGTTCATAAGCCTGGAGGAGCATAAACGCACAGGCGATGGATACATCCACCGTATAAGCGGGTTGACCACAGGCCATAATTGCCTTAGATTCCGTTCCGCAGGCGACAATGATGATAGGTGCTTCCCCAATAAAAGTCTGTCCGAAGGCAGCCTTAGCCAGTTTCTTCTTTGTTTCTCCGTTCCTGACAACGATAAATTTCCATTCCTGGCGGTTGCTGGCTGATGGGGAAAGCCTTGCAGCCTCAAGTATCCTTTTAAGTTTATCCTCTTCGACATTGGTTGCTTTGTAAGCTCTCACGCTGCTTCTTTGGCTAATGGCATCGAAAACATCCATTTTTTGTCTCCTCCATGTCAACTGGATTCATGTCTTGTTCTGTCTCCTATCTCAATTCCGGTCGGGGTTACCCATTCCCGGGTCTTTATGACTCCCGCTGGTCTTTAACTTATTGTCTCACTCGGGGAGAAAAACCCTCGCCTTTAGGCGAAGACTTTAGTATGCACACTGTGTGCAGGTTTTTTAGATTTCCCCTCGTGAGGATTTCTGTGCTGTTTGTTTTGTCTTTAGCTGACTTCAGTCAGTAGAGAATCCACCAGCTTGTAGCTGGTGGTAGTTCAATTCTGTTTCTTCCCCCCTCAACCGGAAAGACATATCCGAACAAGATAAGGGAGTAGATGGCCCTGGTGAGAGAAAAACTTAACGCCATTATCAAAAAGAAGGCGTCCTAGTCAATTGGCCTCCCTGTCATTGGCCTCCCTGTCATGGCGAGAGGGAAGATTATTGCAACTAAAATGGAGATTAGAAGAGTTATTCGGAAATAATTTCTTTGTCCTCTCATTGTAAAAATACAATCCCCTCCACACGTCTTTTTTCTGGATGATGCTTCTCATAGAATCTCTTGTATTCATCAAGTGAATTATACGGCCCGTGAACTCCCGTGATTTCTTTATACGGAGTTCCATAATCCAGGACAAAGAGCTTACCATCTTTTCTAAACGCACAGACATAATGGTTAAACACATTGGGTCGAACGAGGATAACCACGGTTTGTGCCCTGTAGGATGGATTGATTTGATTAAGAGTCTTTTTTGAAAACTCGGCAGCATCTATGTAGATGCCCGATTTAAGTTGAAAAGTCTCCTCTGGAGTTCTTGGGAAAGGTAATGTCCCTTTAAATCTCTTATATCTTTCCATATCAAGGGAGAAATCCCTTTCCATCCATTTCACTAAATCTTGATGGGATTTCCATTGCGAGATTGCTTCAGCATAGGTTTTCCCTGGGAAAGGTCTCCCTGGAGAGGTTATTTCTGTCCGGGTCTCTCTTGGATATGTTTTCACTTTGGCGGGGGCACAGCCAGGAAGGGTAAATATATGAAAGAGCAATGCTGAAATTATGAGAGCAAGCCCAAAATAGTGTTCTTTTCTTTTCATTTATTTATTTTCTAAAGGTCTCAAAAAAAGTCTTTCAGAAATCTAACGATTTTAGCAACGACATCCTTCCTAACGGGTTCCCTTTCGCTCTCTTGACAGCCACCAACAATGGGGTTTCTGTCCATTGTAGATTGTATTCGAGTCCCCTTTTTATCTTTGAGTGCAATAGAAACAAGCAGGGTTGCTCCTAAAACGGCAACTGCTCTCGTCATCGCTGTGCTGACATCAACTATTTTCGCTATTTCTTTTTTATCTGGAGGAGGTATAACGTATGTTCCTTTGACGATAGAAATCTTCGGAGAGGTAAAAAGAACATACAGGAAAGCAGCAGCTCCTATTCCTAAAACAATTCTTTGTTTGTTATTCAAATTCACCTCCTTTTTACAATCTACGCTTATAAGTATAGCTTATTTCTCCTTTCTTTTCATCTCCCGATCTATCGTGTTCATACCAACCTTGTTGCCAGGCAATGGTAATTTGGTATTGGCATGAGAACCGTCCCTAAATTTGTTAACAGATTTTAACATTGCTAACGATTGATTACAGATTGAATCCTTTCTTTTTAATATCTGAAAAGCAATCTGAGTCCAAATATCCTTAGAAATCAATCAATTACAAAAACTGTTCAAATATTATAGCTTTGGAATGCAAATTGCTAATAAAAAGACGGACTACCGACTGGAAGGAGTGGTATTAGAGGAAAAGTGAACAAGGTGAGATGATGATCAAAGAGATTTTTGAAAAAGTCCAGAAATCTCTGAAAATCTGTGGAATCATTTTTATGAAATCCCTGCCTGCGGTAGGCAGGTGTGTAATCAGAGAGCGAAAAGTATTTTTTCAGAGCTTTCTCAAATTTAGGTTGACATTTGTAAATAGTTGTAGTTTAAATACGGGCATACGGGATCAGCAGTTGCGCACTTTTTGGGGGTCACGACCTCCTTGGTGAATCGATATGCTGCTTCGGATGATCATCTTGGATTGAGATATTCTTAGGTTGCATTTGAACCAACGTCTCTCAGTTTTCGCCAATAGATGAGGTAGACAGTATATGAGTAACACCATAATAAGTCTTGCACTCTTGAAGGTAAATTGGGATCAGTTGAAGAAAGATTATCTGGAGAATTTCCTACCATTTATTGCGACATTGTGTATGAAGAAGGGATATGCAGAGATAGATATTCATAGAGTCTGCAGCGATTTCAAAACAGAATATGGTCTAATAATCCCCTATCATCCCATGATAAGCGTTCTTGATAGGGCTAGATAAAGAGGTATTCTCAAACAACTTTATCACAAACTTTACCCGGTAAAGGACAGAATAATTGAACTCGATTGTACCGAATTGTCTAAAGAGCAGGCGAGACAGAATGAGAAAGTCATAATGGAATTCATAAGATACGCAAAGGAGAACTATTCGGTTGATATATCACAGCACGATGCTGAGATAACATTTCTTGCGATGTTACAGCAGCGCGACCTTGATATGCTTTTTGCGGCTGAAGAGGGAAAATTGTTTCCAGAAATTGAAGGGAAAAAAGGTCATCGGTTTCTATTAAACAAATTCATACAACATGTGAATAAAACAGAGCCTGAATTATTTTCTTTTATTCTCAACATGGCTGTCGGACACATTTTAGCTAGCGCAATACTGTATGCAGATTTTACGAAATTTGAAGGTAAATTAAGAAATATTGAATTCTACTTTGATACAAGATTCTTGCTAAGAATGTTGGGAACAGAAGGGAAGGAGAGGCGGCAGCACTACATTGAGTTTCTAAATTACCTCTTGGATGAAGGGGCGATTTTACGTGTGTTCCGACATACCTACGATGAAATTATGGCAGTGCTGAATAATTGTTTAATATGGATTGGAAATCCAGCTTATGATCCTACGAGAGCAAGTATAGCATGCAATTATTTTGTCCAGAATAACTACAAAGAAAGTGATGTTGAGAGATTTATAGTCGGTGTTGATTTGGTATTGAGAGAACACAAAATAGAAATTGTTGAAGGCCCGGATCCAACCGAATATGCAACGTATCAAATAGATGAAGAGTGCTTAAAAAATACTATTGTTGACGTATACAAAAAAGGAGATAGTTCTTTCGATGAACTGGAAGCAGAATGGACTTTGCTTAGAGATATTAAATCTGTATCGTCGATTTACCGACTTAGGAGAGGTCGAAGGCCGCACAGTCTTGCAAAAGTAGGGAGTATGTTTGTGACAACCAATTCATCCCTTGCGCACGCGAGTAATCAGTTTCAACGGGCACAGGAAAACGGTGGCTTTGTTTTTCCAGCTTGTATTACTGACGTATTTTTAGGGACTCTTGTTTGGTTGCAGTCGCCAGCCAGAGTAACCTCTATAAATAGAAGGAAAATGATTGCGGATTGTTATGCTGCACTCCAACCTTCAAGAGTTCTTATGAAAAAATATCTGCAAGAAGTGGAGAAGCTTAGAACCGAGGGAAGGATAGGCAATGATGAATACTATCTACTGCGAGCACATAGAACTTCGTTGAATTTGCTTGAAGAAAAGACTCTAGGTGATCCCGACAATTTCACTGACAAAACGCCGGAAGAGATTTTGGAAGCGATGAGAGAAGAGTCTCGAGCTGAAGCAACAAAGAAATATTTGGAAGCAAAAGAAAAACTTGAGGAGGCAGAGCGTGATCTAGAGATCTCGGAGAACGGATTTGAAACGCTTAAACGTCAAATTAACCAAAGAGCGGAGGGTATTGCTGACGTTATAGGTTGGATTCTTTTCGTTGTATTGTGTGTGGCTTTTGTTACTGGGCTTTTGATTCAAGTGATTCCAACAGACATCGTATTACCGTTAAGATTGAAAATGGCATTGCTTGCTCTGACTGTTATTCTTGGATCGTTGAATATTATAACAGGATTTAACGTAAAAGGATTCCGAGACAAAATTAAACAATGGCTAACATTTAAGCTCGTTTCCTTTCTTGGAGGTTAGTCGTATTGATATCGGGTATTTCCCTTCAGCTCTAATCCCTACATAGAGGGGGGAATTGAGGAAAGAAATAAGAGAGACTTCCCGCCTTTTTTGATATACATTTGGCGATAAGTGGATCGCAAGTCCCCTTAAGGGCCGGGGCCTCACCTGCTGGCAGGAAGGAGCGCAATTCAAGACCGGCTTCCTGAGCGGGGACTTCCTAAAGAGCATTAACCAGTGACGAGAGGGGAATAAATGGAAAAGATAAACCGTGAACTACTCCGTTTTTTCACCGGGCATTACAAACCTGGGATCATAGGCATTGTCGGAACCAAGCACACCATAGGAATGGCGATTCGAGAGGCGCAGAAAAAAATAACCTTGGACGGGAAGGCTTCACTCTGGTCCCACTGTTTCATTTTCGGAGATTTGAGACTTGATAGAAGGGGGAAGGGTGGTTCGAAGAGCAAAAGCCCTTACATATTCGAATCGGATCTGAAGGTGAACGTCTTTAAACCACAGCTTCGAAATGGCGCCCAGGAAAACTGGATTGGGAAATATTGCAGAGAGAAGGTTGAGAATGCTGGTGTCATAGATTTCGGACTTTCAGAAGATGAGACAGACGATATTCTTGCAACTGCCCTTCAGCTTGTTGACGAACAGGTTCTCTATCCTATCCATGAGCTTCTCGGCACGTGGTGGGCGATCATTACCAAAAAAGAATGGCGTCCTAACCCGGTCGATGATCCTCACGCCATGTACTGCAGCGCATTCGTGAGGCACTGCTATAAGGAGGCAGGGGCAGACTTTCTGGGCGGGAAGATAAGTATTTCAAACACAACCCCCGAGCACATCGCACAAGCCGGAGGCAAAGCAGGGAAGTTAATCCGCTATAGGTCATAGTTTGAAAATCAAAATCTAATCTGCAAGATAACTCCAAATGGGGTATTGACTTCTTCCTGTAATTCTCGACCTGACACATTTGCAAAGCATGCTTGATTTGAATCGGTAAACCTCAACAATCTTTTTATTGTTAACAAACGATTTCTGTTTTTAATACATTAACCCTAACGGCAATCTCCCAAATAGGGATTTGATTCACAACTCTTTTTTAAAAATGAACCGACCCGCTGTCCATATCCCCACGCTTCCCGATCAACTGCCCGAACCGGACCGACCAAGAAAGCCCCATTTGAAAGAAAACAAATCCTCCAAATTATGCGAGCGAGGTTGAATCAAAACTGAAATAACCGGATGAGGCCTGTCCCAGTAAACATTCTTGTGATTTTGGATAAAAATTGTTCTTGATCACCATCGCTTCATCTTCTTGGAATCTCCTTCTAAACCAAAAATAAATCTCAATAAATCGGATAGTTACGGGAAGAAAACCGGATTTGTATTTTTCTGGCATCATTATTGCTGTAAAGAACGGTAAAAATCGGAAACGAAAGGATAAAATCATGACTGTTAAGGAAAAAGATATCGTTTTAACAACCCGAGAAGCCGCAAAATATTTGAAAATATCCAAACCTACCTTCTTTAAATATATTCACTCAGGAAAGATCAAGGCTGTCAAAGTCGGAAACGGCTTCAGGGTCCATCAATCCGAACTGCATCGGTTTTTAAATTTGGGCGAAGAGTAAAGGGTGGAATGGGAGAACGAAGTGGTTGACGAGGTGAAGAAAAAACAAATAGATCCAGTCATCGTTGGGATCTTTTTATAACGTCATTCAGGAGAATTCAATATGAAATGGCCTTTGTTTTCCGGTTTACGTTTGAGATTAATTTTACTTGTCCTGATTGCCATCATTCCGGCATTGATCATTACAATATATTCAGGGCTTGAACTGCGAAATCATGCCCGGCTTGATGCCTTTGATAAAACACTGGATCTTTCAAAACAAATTTCCAGAGACCATGAACAACTCATTCAAAACGCCCGTAAAATTCTTTTTACCCTTTCCCAAATACCTCAAATCTGCGAAGAGAATGCGAGCGAATCTACTAAGATTCTTGCTGATCTTTTTAAAGAAACTCAAGGTTATGCCAGTTTTAATGCCGTGAAACCGAATGGCGAGGTCTTTGCCAGCTCCTATTCTCTTGACAAACCGGTCAACCTTGCCGATCGCCATTTTTTTAGGAGGGTTGTCAAGGCCAAAGACTTTGTCGTCGGTGAATATCTGATCGGCAGAATTACCGGGAAGCCTATCATTGTCCTGGGTTATCCGGTATTGGACAAAACAGGGCATTTAAAGACCGTCCTTACTGCTGCACTGGATTTGGAGTGGATGAATCGTTATCTGAATGAAAACGATCTTCCTGATGGGAGCAGCGTCTCTTTAGTTGACAGTAATGGAACCATCTTAATTCATCATCCTGACCCGGAAAAGTATGTCGGCAAATCAATGCCCGAGGCATCCATCGTTAAAACCATTTTATCAAGAAAGGAGGGCGTGGAAGAGACAGCAGGTCTGGACGGAGTGTCCCGTCTTTTTGGTTTTACCTCCCTTGGAAAAGGGGTTGAATCTGTCCATGTGAGTGTGGGTATCCCTAAGAAAACTGCCTTTGCTGAAGTTAACCGGGCGATGGCTCGCAACCTTATTTCCCTGGGTCTAATAGGAATATTAGCCCTTGGGGCAGCCTGGTTTATAGGAGCGATTTTCGTTTTGCAACCGGTAAATCGTTTATTAAGGGTTACCAACCGATTGGCCCAGGGAGACCTCACTGTTCGGTCGGAATTATCTTATAAACATGGAGAGGTTGGCCAGTTGGCCCATTCTTTTGATCGGATGACTGAGTCCCTTGAAATTCGGGAAAAGGAACGCAATCGAGCGGAAGAGTCGCTTCGGGAGAATGACGCCTATATCAGGTTGGTCCTGGATAATCTTCCTTTGGGAATTGCTGTGAATTCTGTCGATCCCACCGTGGAGTTTGCCTACATAAACGATAATTTCCCCAAGTTTTATCGCACGACCAGAGAAGTTCTTGCAGACCCGGATGCATTTTGGAGTGCCGTCTACGAAGATCCTGAATTCAGAGAAGTGATCAAGAAAAGAGTGTTGGAGGATTGTGCAAGCAGAGATCCAGCAAGGATGTATTGGGAAGATGTTCCGATTACCCGGAAAGGGGAAAAAACCTCTTTCATATCCGCGAGGAATATTCCCATTCCGGATAAACCCCTGATGATATCTACAGTTTGGGATGTTACCGAGCGGAAGCTTGCCGAACAGGCGCTCAGGGAGAGCGAAGAGCGTTACCGTCTCCTCGCTGAGAATGCAACCGATATTATCTGGACAACGGATATGAATCTTCGGTTTACCTATGTCAGTCCATCCGTCGCCCGTATCCGAGGCTACCTGGTTGAAGAAGCAATGGCGCAAAGTATTGAAGAAGTCCTGACTCCCGCTTCCCTGGAAGTCGCCATGAAATCTCTTGCTGAAGAGATGGAAATGGAGAAGAAAAAGGAAAAGGATTTATCCAGGATCGTGACATTAGATCTTAAGATGAAATGTAAGGATGGCTCTGCCATCTGGACAGAAAGTACGATCACTTTTTTACGTGACCCGAATGGCAGGCTTATGGGTTTTCTTGGGGTCACACGTGACATCAGTGAGCGAAAGCGGGCAGGAGAGGCGATTAGGGTCTCGGAGGAAAAGTTTTCAAAGGTTTTTCAAGTAAGCCCGTCCTTTACGATTATAAGCTCCCTTGAGGATGGACGCATTATCGAAGTGAACGAGGCTTTTCTCAAAGGCGAGGGATATATCCGTGATGAGGTCATTGGTAAAACAGGCCTCGAATTAGAAATATGGGGCAACCCCGAAGATCGTGCCCTTCTCATTTCTGAATTGAGGGAGAAGGGGTTTGTTAGAAATAAAGAGGTAAAAGTCCGTGGAAAGTCAGGCGAGCTTCAGGATATCCTTCTATCAGCGGAGATCGTTGAAATCGGAGGAGAGAAGTGCATGCTTTCGAGTTCGATTGACATCACCGAGCGCAAACGTGCGGAGGAAGAAGTTTGGCTTCTTCAAACCATTGCATTTGCCCTGAGCGAGGCCGGGGATCTTGATTCCGCATTAAAAATAGTTCTCCAGAGGGTGTGTGAAGCCACGGGATGGGAGATGGGAGAGGTCTGGGTTCCGAATTCTGAGGGCACAAGTCTTGAGTGCAGCCCGGCGTGGTTTGGCAGAGCGGAAGGTCTCGAAAAATTTAGGCCGGATTGGGAAAAGATGATACTTCCACCCGGGATCGGACTTCCTGGAAGGGTCTGGGTTTCGAAGAAACCGGAATGGATCAGGGACGTTTCTTCGGACCCGAATTTTTTAAGAGCGGGGATAGCCAAAGAAGTTGGCATACATGCTGCAATAGCCATTCCTGTTCTTATCGGCGACGGAGTGGTTGCTGTGATGGTCTTCTTTGAATTTGAACCTCAGAAAGAGGATGCGCGACTACTCGAGATCATTTCGTCAGTGGCCGCTCAATTGGGTTCACTCATTCAACGAAAGCGGGCCGAGCAGGAAACGAGAGCCCTTGAAGAACAGCTTCGGCAGTCACAGAAGATAGAGGCCATTGGCCAGTTAGCAGGCGGAGTCGCTCATGACTTTAATAATCTACTGACGGTCATAAAAGGCTATGGCCAGATGTCCCTGATGGGGTTAAAAGAAGGGGACCCCTTGAAAGAAAACATCGATGAGATTCAGAAGGCCGCAGAGAAGGCCGCAGGCCTGACCCGCCAGCTTCTGGCCTTTAGCCGCCGGCAGGTCCTGGAGGTGAAGGTTGTTGACCTGAACACCGCTTTGAAGGATCTGGATAAAATGTTACGCCGGATGATTCGTGAAGACGTGGGACTGGAGATGCACCTGACCGAAGATCTGGGGAGCGTGAAAGTGGATCCCGGGCAGATTGAGCAGGTGGTGATCAACCTGGCAGTCAATGCCAGAGATGCCATGCCCTCAGGGGGAAAACTGACCATTGAGACGGCCAATGTGGAACTGGACAAGGAATATGCCCGCAGGCATGTGGCAGTTACCCCGGGTCGTTATGTGATGCTGTCGGTCAGCGATACGGGGGTAGGGATGGCTAAGGAGGTTCAGGAGAAGATTTTTGAGCCCTTCTTTACGACCAAGGAGAAAGGGATGGGGACGGGGCTGGGTTTATCGACGGTTTACGGGATTGTGAAGCAGAGCGGAGGCAACATCTGGGTTTACAGCGAGCCGGGTCAGGGGACGACCTTTAAGATCTATCTCCCGCGTGTTAACGAACCTGTGGAGGAAATAGGGAAAAAGGCATTGATAGAAGAGGTTCCTACGGGAAACGAGACGATTCTCGTTGTGGAAGACGATGAAGAAGTTCGGAAGTTAGCCGTTCGGATTTTGGAGAAGCAGGGATATCGGGTGTTCATGGCGAAGCAAGGGAATGATGCCTTGTCCCTCTGTGAAAAGCACGATGAGCCGATTCATCTGATTGTGACGGATGTGGTGATGCCGGGGATGAGTGGTCGCAAGTTGGCGGAGCGGCTCAAGGAGACCCATCCTGAGATGAAGGTCCTTTATATGTCTGGGTATACGGATAATGCTATTGTGCATCATGGTGTACTGGAGCCTGGAATTCAGTTTCTTCAGAAGCCGTTTACGGTGGAGTCGCTGTCGAGGAAGGTAAGGGAGGTTTTGGATAAATAAACGTTGTCTCTTTCGAAAATGAACAACCTGGATATACCTTTACTCTTATGGATAGAGAGAAGTCCGGCAATGATATTACTCAGAAGTACACACAAATAGAAGGGTTGCAAAACGAATACCTCCGCCAATTGGACGGTCTTTCTAAGATTTTCATATCTTTGTCGACAGCTATTCTCGGACTCACTCTTTCTCTTATCGGTCTCAAACTTCGTCAATATCAGGGCGTTCCATTGATAATTGCAACCTGGATTTCCTTGTTAATGACCGCACTTGGTGGCTTTATTCAGGTTTACTCATTCTCTAAGCGTTTTCGCCATAAGGCAGAGTATTTCCATGCATGTTTGCTTACCGATACTGTTCTCCAGACAAAAGGCTCCAATGAAAAGCTTGATGAATTCATTTGGAAGACACACCAAGCCGACGAGCAATTCCGGAGGAGCTATTACTGGTGTACCGCCAGCGTTCTTGCGCAGGGGATACTTCTGCTTTTGTCCTTCATTTTCTTCGGCTTATTTATTTGGGTGAACTTTGCCGCCAAATCGGCTTAATGATACAAGTCACTCCAGCGAAGTTTATGCATAAAAACCTCCTAACAAGTCGCTTCACTGGATCGCCGATAAACCTGGCTCCCAGTGAGCTTTTCCGTTATACTCGATTTCAATCGAAAATCTTCAGGTCATTTAGACAGCGTATCCTAATTCTTTGTAGGTGAAGGCGTTGTTCCCTTTTCATTCAATTCAGCTCAGGTTTTTTATAATTTGATTTTCTCTTTTTCAATGATTCTCTTGAGAAGAAAGTGCTGACGAACAAATTAACTGAATAGATAAACCAGATCAGGGTTAAGATGAGGGCTATCCAATAAATATTTTTAATCCCGGCAGCCAGTGGCAAAATGATTGTCAGTGGAACTGACACGAGTAAAGTAAGCCCCAAATACGTCTTTTGTCTTCTCATTGTTTTTCTCTCTTCATCTCACGGTTTACCATCCTTATCACCTCCAAGAACTCCTCCCTTGTAAATATCCCTTTCTCCACAAGCAACCTGGTTAGAGCTTCTTGTTGGACTACTTGGGACATGAGGACTAGTTTGGGGACGGGTCTCGAATAGATGACTTAATCTAAATATTTAGAAGATAATTATTGAGGTATGGGGAAGGCCAAGAAATATGAGAACCGTCCCGATTTGCAGAAAATGGCCTATGATTTTTAATCGCTCGGGGAAGGAAGGGGTTAAAAAATGTTAA
>Ga0194113_10009599_pt1 | contig 11650 bp, 7 predicted proteins | sample TA2MahC200mmetaG_FD_146193 | JGI IMG/M metagenome (GOLD analysis project Ga0194113, IMG submission 146193) | Freshwater microbial communities from Lake Tanganyika, Tanzania - TA2015017 Mahale Deep Cast 200m | ecosystem: Environmental > Aquatic > Freshwater > Lake | place: Tanzania: Lake...
CGTGGCGGTAGCGCGGCATCGCCACCCGGACGTCGCAGCCCAGCTCCCTCAGGGCCAGCGGCAGGCTGCCGGCCACGTCGGCCAGCCCCCCGGTCTTGGCGAGCGGGTGGATCTCGGGGGAGACCAGGAGCACCTTCGGCCTGCCCCCGGCCGGCCTCCCGGCCGGCGCGCCCCGGCCGGTCATGTCAGCCGCCCCCCCCGGACTTCCCGCCCAGCCCCTTCTCGACCTCGGCCACGAGGAGCCGGGTCTTGACGACCGTGTCGGGGTTGAGCGACATGCTGTCTATGCCGCACTCCACCAGAAGACGCGCTATGTCGGGGAAGTCCGACGGGGCCTGCCCGCAGATTCCTATCTTTCGGCCGGCGGCGTGGGCGGCCTCCACGGCCTGGCGGAGCAGGCGCCGCACCGCCTCGTTCCGCTCGTCGTAGAGGCGGGCGACCAGCGAGGAGTCCCGGTCCAGCCCCAGCGTGAGCTGGGTGAGGTCGTTGGAGCCGATGCTGAAGCCGTCGAAGACCTCGACGAAGCGGTCCATGAGGATGACGTTGCTGGGGATCTCCACCATCATGTACACCTCGAGCCCGTTCTCGTGCTGCCTGAGCCCGTGCTTGGACATCGTGGCCAGCACCTTGCGGCCCTCCTCCACGGTGCGGCAGAACGGTATCATGACCTTCACGTTGGTCAGGCCCATCTCGTTGCGCACCTTGAGGATGGCGCGGCACTCCAGGCCGAAGGCCGGCTCGAAGTCCGGGTCGTAGTACCGCGAGGCGCCGCGCCAGCCTATCATCGGGTTGCTCTCGGTCGGCTCGAAGAGCCCGCCGCCCAGCAGGTTGGCGTACTCGTTGGACTTGAAGTCGCTCATGCGGACGATGACCTCGCGCGGGTAGAACGCCGCGGCGATGCGGGCGACCCCCTGGGCAAGGTTGTCGACGTAGTACTGGACCTTGTCGGGGTAGGCGACGGTCCTGCCCTCGATCTCCTCGACGGTCTTGCGGAGCCTCTTGTTCTTGAGGGATTTCTCCTTGAGCTCGTAGAACCTAAGCAGCGCCATCGGGTGTATCCCTATGTGGGAGTTGATGATGAACTCCTCGCGGGCCAGCCCGACGCCGTCGGAGGGGAGCTGGCCCTGGGAGAACGCCTGTTCCGGTATGCCGGCGTTCATGAATATCTTCGTCCGGGTGGAGGGGAGGGTGTCCAGGTCGATTCTTTGGACATCGTAGGGCAGTATGCCGCTCCAGACGTTCCCCTGCTCGCCCTGGGAGCAGTCCACCGTCACGGGCATCCCGGTCCTCAGCGCCGTGGTGGCATTCCCCGTGCCCACTATGCAGGTTATCCCCAGCTCCCGGGAGACTATCGCCGCGTGGCAGGTCCGGCCGCCCCGGTCCGTCACTATGGCCGACGCCAGCTTCATTATCGGTTCCCAGTCCGGGTCGGTGATCCCGGTCACGAGGACCTGGCCCTTGCGGAAGCTCCCGATTTCCCGCACGGACGGGATGCAGTTGACCTCGCCGTGCGCGATCTTCTCCCCCACGGCCTGGCCCCGTACCAGGAGCTTGCCGCCCTTCTCCGGAAGCGAGTACTTGCATATCGTCCGCAGCTCCCTGAGGGAGTGCACCGTCTCCGGGCGCGCCTGCACGATGAAGAGCTCGCCGGTGCCCACCTTGTCGCCGTCGCCGTCCTTGGCCCACTCGATGTCCATGGGCGTGAACTTCCCCTTCACCCTGGAGTAGTGGTCCTCGATTATGCGGGCCCAGGAGGCCAGCTTCAGTATCTCGTCGTCGTTGAGGGCGAAGCGGCCGGATTCGGATTTGTCCACCTCGACGTTCTCCGTGCGCCCCTCCACGGACTTGGAGTATATCATGCGCAGGTACTTGCTGCCGAGCTTCTTGCCGATGATGGGGCGAAGGCCCCGCTCCAGCGTGGGCTTGAAGACGTGATACTCGTCGGGGTTGACCTTGCCCTGCACCACGTTCTCGCCGAGCCCGTAGGCGGCGGTGATGAGCACGACGTCCCTGAAACCGCTCTCGGTGTCTATGGAGAACATGACGCCGGAGGAGGCCGAGTCGGAGCGGACCATCTTCTGGATCGCTATGGAGAGCGCGACCTCCAGGTGGTCGAACCCGCGGTCGGCCCGATAGGATATCGCCCGGTCCGTGAAGAGGGAGGCGAAGCACCTGCGGCAGGCGTCCAGAAGCCCCAGCCCCCGGACGTTGAGGAACGTGTCCTGCTGGCCGGCGAAGGAGGCCTCGACCAGGTCCTCGGCGGTGGCGCTGGAGCGCACCGCCACCTCGATCTTGCCCCCTCCGTACCTCTCGCAGAGACGGCCGTAGGCGCCCAGTATCTCCTGGCGCAGGTCCGTCGGGAACGAGGATTTCTTGAAAAGGGCCCGGATCTGCCTGCCCCGCGCCTGGAGGTCGGCCACGTCGCGGGTGTCCAGCCCGTCGAGGAGCTTTTTCATCTCGCCCTGGATTCCGGCCTCCTTGACGAAATGCCGGTAGGCCGAGGCCGTGATGGCGAAGCCGCCGGGCACCCGGACGCCGGAGGGCCCGAGCTTGCGTATCATCTCCCCCAGGGAGGCGCTCTTGCCCCCGACCAGGTGGACGTCCCCGATTCCGATCTCCTCGAAGCCCAGGACGGACCGCCGCGCCCGGTCGCCTTCAGCCCTTGCGGCACCCTGCAACACCCAACCTCCCTGCGGGGAACGGCTCAGTCCAGGTCCAGCTCCAGTGAACCGTGCCTGTGCCGCGCGGCCGTGGAGTGGAGCTTGATGTCGGAGGTCTTGTGTATCTCGAGCTCCATGAGCCCGGTGCGCTCGTTCTTGCGCCTGCCGAGCTCGATGTCGACCAGCCGGAGCACGAAGATCTCGTTGGCGTACCTGACGGTCCCGGAGATGAGATGCCCGCCGAAGACCTGCTGGGCGCGGTTGGCGACGGTGCAGTGGACGTGCAAAAGGATCTTGCCCTGCCCCCCGTGGGCGACCGAGCCCTGCAGCGTCAGGAGCTCGTGGGGCTCCTTGAACTCCTGGGTGATGTACTCCTTGCCGTCGTAGTAGCCCAGCTTGAAGTCGGCAAGCATTCCCACCCCGCCCAGGATTATCCCGGACTTGACCATGTTCTGGCCCAGCGCCTGCTCTATCCCGGAGTGGAGGTTCTCGCCGTCGTCGAGCTTGATGACTATCATGTTGGACTCCTTTCCGAACAGCATGCCCTCTCCCCGGATGCGGATGGGATAGTCCCTTATTAATTTTGCTGGAGAGATGGGGGACAAACGACGGGGCAGCGGGCAGCAGGGGGCAACAGGCAGCAGGCAGCGGGCAGCGGTGGACGACCGCCCGTTTCGTCACCGTTCCCCGCTGCCTGATGCCTGATGCCCCACCGCTGTCCGCTGCCCGCTGCCCGCTGCCCAGCGCTAGCTCGCAATCCTCACGCCGCCGGCAGCTGGAAGTCGAAATGGCAGCAGGCCGCGCCGCCGACGATGCTGGACCGCTGGGAGGCGTGGCCCAAGGGCGCGGCCCAGGTGAAGGAGCGGATGGCGATCGCCCTGCAGATGAGGCAGAATATCGGGTTCCCGCGGGCCTCGTTGACCCAGGGGCAGTTGGAGAACTGTAGCGAGCCCGCCCTGCGGCCGCGCTCGACGGTGGTCTCGATGCCCAGGTTCGAATAAAGCTCCGATATCCAGGAAAGGTAGCGGTTCAGCATCTCCGGCGAATCGGGCCGGACGGCCTTTCCGCCCCTCCTCAAGGCGGCGAGCTCCTGCTCGAAGCGCGGCCTTATGATCCGCTCGAAGCGGGCGGCGAAGCTGCTCACGAGGATGTCGCGGGCCTGGGGCGGGACGCTCGCCGCGAAGACCGGCAGGGCGCTGACCATGAACCCGTAGAGCTCGGCCCGGGCGCGCTCCCGCTGGAGCCTCTCGGCCCGGCGGCGCTCCGTCATGTCCGAAACCACGCCCAGGATGTGCACCTTCCCCGAGAAGCTCATCGGCGTGAGGGAGATCGCCAGCACCCTGTCGCTCCCGGGGTCGGGGCGCGTCTCGAACCGGCTGGGCTCGCCCGAAAGCGCCCTCTGGATGTGGGAGCGGCCCGTGCCCGGCTCCCCGGGGTGGAGGGGGTCGTAGGCGTGCCTCTCCTTCCACTTCTCGGAGGGCTCTCCGATGAGCTCGGCCGCGGCGTTGTTCATGAGGACGTAGTTCCCGTCGCCGTCCATGACGAACACGCCGTCCGAGGCGGCGTCGAGCACCGCCTCCAGGAAGTCGGTCTTCTCCTGGAGCTCCTTGTGGGCCCTCCGCCTGTCCGTGACGTCCGTCATGGCGCTGATGGTGCCCAAGAAGGCCCCGGAATCGTCGGTCCAGCGGGCCGACGACACCTGTATGTCGCGCTCCTCGCCCCCCTTCCGCACCATCCGGAGCTCGAACTGCTCCTTCTGGCCTCGCCTAGATAGCTCCTCCTGCGCCGAGGCGAGGGTGCCGTCGCCCGGCCGGGCGAGCGAGGCGATGCTCCGCCCGGGGAGCTCCTCCTTGGCGTACCCCAGCATCTCGCAGAACGCCGGGTTCACGTACACCAGCCGGCCCTCGGCGTCGGTCATCGCCACTCCCTCCTGGAGGGAGGTCACCAGCGTGCGGTACTGCTTCTCGCTCTCGGCGAGCGCCCTCTCGGCGAGCTTTCGCTCGGTTATGTCGCGGATGATTATGCCGTAGAACCGCTTGCCCTCGGCGTCCCAGGCGGCGGCGGAGTACTCCACGGGGAACTCGCTTCCGTCCTTCCTTATCGCGGAGCGCTCGGAGAGGCCGGTCTGCGGCGGGGCCGCGACGCCCGGGGACAGCCGGGCCAGTCCCTCCCGGAACGCCTGCGCGTCCCTCTCCGAGAGCATGTTCTCGAGCGGGGTGCCGAGCACCTCTTCCGGGCGGTAGCCGAACATCCTCTCGGCGCCCCGGTTCCACATGACCAGCCGCCGCTTGGAGTCGGCAATGAGCACGGCGTCCTGGGCCAGCTCGACCGTCGAGCGGAACCGCACCTCGGAGGCCCGGATCTCGCGCTCGGAGCGGTGCTTGAAGAGGGCCACCTCGATGCAGGCCTCGAGCTCCCGGTCCTCGAAGGGCTTGACCAGGTAGCCAAAGGGCCCGGACGCCTCGGTGCGCTGGACGGTCTCCTCGTCCGCGTAGGCCGTGAGGTACACCACCGGGATGTCGGCCCGCTCGCGCATCATCAGCGCGGCCTCGATGCCGTCCAGGTCCCCCTTGAGGACGATATCCATGAGCACGAGGTCCGGCCGGTGCTCCCACGCCTTGAGCACCGCCTCGTCGCCCGTGGCCGCCATCCCGGCCACCTTGTAGCCCATCGTCTCCAGCCGGTAGCGCAGGTCCCGGGCCACGATGCCCTCGTCCTCGACGATGAGCACTGAGTCGCCCTTGGGCATCTCACTCCTCCCTCACCGGCCGGGCGGGGTGGAACCGCACGGTGAACTCGGTCCCCTTGGATCGGTTGAGGTCGATGGTGCCGCCCAGCTGCTCGGTCAGCGTCATGACGAGCTGCATCCCGAGCGACTCGCTTTGGCGGAAGTCCAGCCAGCGGGGAAGCCCCACGCCGTTGTCCCCGACGACCATCGTGACCACGCCGTCCTCGTTGGCGCCCACCTGGACCCTCACCTCGCCCTTGCGCCCGGCGGGGAAGGCGTGCTTGAGCGAGTTCGAGACCAGCTCGTTCACGAGCATCCCGGCCGGTATGGCGGCGTCTATGCCCATGTCGACGTCCTCGACCTCCATCCTGAGGGCGATCTCGTCGGCCCGGACGCCGAACGACTGGAAGAGCTCTGTGACGAGCTTGCGGACGTAGTTGTAGAACTCAATGCGCGTGAGGTCGCGGGAGCGGTAGAGCGTCTCGTGCAGCAGCGACATCGACTTGATGCGGTGGCGGCACTCGCGCAGGGCGTCCATCTCGGCGCCCTCCCGGAGGCCCCGGGAGCCCAGGTTCAGAAGGCTCGAGATTATCTGCAGGTTGTTTTTTACGCGGTGGTGCACCTCCCGCAGGAGCACCTCCTTCTCCTTCAGCGAGGCCCGCAGCCGGTCCTCGGACCTGACCTCGCTGGTTATGTCCTCCAGGGCGAAGACGACCGCCTCGGGTTTCCCGGCCTGGTCGAAGAGCGGCGCCGCGTTGACCGACAGGTGGACCTTGCCCTTTCCCGGCGGGCGTATGGCGTACCTCGCGTCGTATATCGGCTGTCCGCTGGCCATCACCCTGGAGAACGGCAGCCCGTCGCCGGCGACCGGGTTCCCGGCTGCGTCCGTCACGGACCAGGACGGGTCGCCGAAGGGCCGGTTGAGGAGCTCCGGGCGGCCAAGCCCCAGGATGGTCTCGGCCCTCGGGTTGGCGTACGACACCAGCCCGTGCCGGCCGACCATCAGTATCCCGGCCGGGCTGGTCTCCATGATGCGGTTGAGGAGCCCGCTGTCGCGGCGGATGGACTGCTCGGCGATGACCCGCTCGGTCACGTCCTCCACCGTGCCCTCGTAGTACCGGATGGAGCCGTCGGCATCGCGCACTATCCGGGCGTTCTCGCGCACGTAGATGCTGGAGCCGTCGCGCCTTTTCCAGACCGCCTCCCAGCCGTGGAGCTCGCCCCTCTCCTCGATGCGCTTTTTGAACTCGTCCCGAGGGTACCCGGCCTGGTAGCCCACCTCGGAGACGTTTTGGGCCACGAGCTCCTCCAGCGTGCCGCAGCCCAGCATACGGACCAGCGCCGGGTTGGCCATGAGGAAGCGGCCGTCCGGGGTGGTCCGGTAGATGCCCAGGTGGCTGTTCTTGAACAGGGCCTCGTAGCGCTCCTCGGTCTCCCGGAGCTCCCGCTCCACCCTCTTTCGCCCGGAGACGTCATGCGTGACGCCCATTATCCGGTCCGGGGCGCCGTCCGGACCGAAGAGGAACCGGCCCAGCGTCTCGGTCCAGATGGACGTCCCGTCCTTGCGCAAAAGCTCGAGCTCCAAGACGAGGGTGCCCTTGGGGTCCGCCTTCCCCGCCCGGGCGTCCTCCAGCGCGCCGGCGACGGCCTTGGCCACGGCCGCGCCCGAGCCCTCTGTGAGGGCCCCGGAAAGGCCGCGCTCCAGCGCCTCCTCCACGGAATAGCCGAGGACCCTCTGGATCGAGGGGCTGACGTAGCTGAGCCGGAGGTCCAGGTCGGAAATCCAGACAACGTCGTCGGAGTTGTCGGCCAGGAGGCGGTACTTGTCCTCGCTCGCCCGGAGGGCCTCCTCGGTCCGCTCCAGCTCGGCGACCCGCCGGCGCAGCTCCTCGGTGTCCCGGGAACGGTCGCCCCTGGCGCGTTGGTGTCTTTCCAGTGCGGCACCTGCCGCTGCTATTATCGAATGAGCGGATATAAAATGTTTGCCCAATCGGGAAGGGCGGAAGGCAGAAAGGCAGCAAGGCAGCAAGGCAGAAAGGCAGAAAGGCAGCAAGGCAGCAAGGCAGAAAGGCAGAAAGGCAGAAAGGGAAGGCGGGAAGGCGGCAAGGCAGCAGGGGATGACTCCAGTTCCCTTCCTGTCGTCCTGTCATCCCTTGCTGCCTTTCTGCCTTTCTGCCTTCCTCCCATCACCCAGCGGGCGAAGACTTATTAGCGTCCCGGGGGATTGGGCGACCATGCGTCTGGTGCGCTGCCGGGTTTGCGGCGAGCGCGTGAGGAGGGGGCGGCTTTCGGCCCACATGAGGGCCGTGCACCGGGGGAAGCCGGGGCTCCGGCTGGTGCCGCTGGCCCTGGCCATCATCGCGATCATCGCCGTCACGGCCACGGCGATATGGCTCATCCGGCAGCCCGGCCCGACCGAGGAGGACGGGGGCGGGCCGTTCGACCCCGACGTGGTGGCCGTCCAGTTCAACACCGACGACGGCTGGGTCATCAAGGGGACCTACTACCGGGGCAACCAGTCCATGCCGGTGGTCATACTCGTGCCCGGGGTGGGAGAGGGACGCGAGGCGTTCGGGCCCCTGGTCACGGACCTGAGGGGCGCAGGCTACAACGTCCTGGCCTACGACCCGCGCGGGTGCGGGGAGAGCACCCGCCGGAACGGCGTGCTGCGCGTGTGGCAGGACATGAGCGACGCCGAGTTCCAGGCCGGGACGAACGACGTGACCGCCGCCCGCCACTACGCCCTGGCCACATTCCCCAGCGCCCCCCGCGTCGCCGTCGTGGGTGCCCAGCTGGGGGCCAACCAGGCACTGGCGGCCGCGGCGGCCGGCGCCGCGCCGGAGCTCAAGGTGCTGGTGCTTCTCTCGACCGGGGGGGAGTACCGGGGCATCGAGAGCCGCCCGGCGATAGAGGCCCTGAACAACCGGACCGAGCGGCCGGCGATATTCTTCGCCGCGTCGAAGGCCGAGCCCAGCGCCGGCCCGGTGGCGACCTCCCTCAACCAGAACTACGCCGGGGTCAAGTCCCTGGAGCTCCTGGAGGGTGGGGCCCACGGCTCCACGCTCCTGGCCTACCCGTCGTTTAGGACCCAGATAGTCCAGTACCTGGACGGGGCGTTCGGGGTTTGATATCCGGGCACGCTGAAAAAGCCTAAATAGAACAAGCCGGTTACGCGCGTTCATGGCCGAACTTGCCGCCGAGATAGCGAACCTCAAGGCCTGGAAAAAGGCGGTCATCCTGGCCCACAACTACCAGCTCCCGGATGTCCAGGACCTCGCCGACTTCGTGGGGGATTCGCTGGGGCTCTCGGTCCAGGCGTCCAAGACCGACGCCCGGGTAATCATCTTCTGCGGCGTGGACTTCATGGCCGAGACCGCCGCCGTGCTCAACCCGGGGAAGATCGTCATCCACCCGGCACCCGAGGCGATGTGCCCGATGTCCATGATGATTGACGCGGCCAACGTCCGCGAGCTTCGGCAGCAGCACCCCGGGGCGCCAGTGGTCTCCTACGTCAACACCTCGGCCGAGGTCAAGGCCGAATCGGACATATGCTGCACCTCCTCGAACGCGGTGAAGGTCGTCCAGAGCCTGCCCGACCGCGAGGCCATCTTCCTGCCCGACAGGAACCTCGGCATGTACGTCCAGCGGTTCGTCCGGGACAAGGTGCTGTACCTGTGGCCCGGCTACTGCCCCACCCACCAGCAGATCAAGAAGGAGGACCTCCTGCAGCTGAAGAAGGACCACCCCCGGGCCATATCGATAGTGCACCCGGAGTGCACCCCCGACGTCATCGACGTCGCGGACAAGGCCTTCTCGACCGAGGGCCTCGTCGGGTTCATCAGGTCGTCGGGCGAGAGGGAGTTCATCATCGGCACCGAGGGCGGGCTCATCCACCGGCTCAAAAAGATCTCCCCGGACAAGACCTACTACGAGATCCCCTCTGCCGTGTGCCCCACGATGAAGAAGATAACGCCGGCGCTCATCCTGAAGAGCCTGCAGACGCTCGAGCCGCGTGTGACCATCGAGAAGGGCATCATGGACCGCGCCCGGGGCCCGATAGAGCGGATGGTCAACATGGGAAGAGGCGATTGAAGAAAGGCAGCGGGCAGCAAGGCAGGAAGGCAGCAAGGGACGACGACCGTCCCCTTGCTCCCTTGCTCCCTTGCTCCCTTGCTGCCCTTAGACAATCACGCAGAGTACAGCTTTACCTGCTTGCCCTTCTTCTTCTCCTTGTGGTGGTGATGGGGCGGGTGGGGCTCGGCCGGCCGGGCCAGGGGGCGGCTGCAGATGGCGAACTCGTCGCCGTCGAAATAGACGTCGAGCTCCGGGTGCTCGGCGCGTATCTGCTCCATCCTCTCGAACACGTCCTTCAGGCTGACGGTCCTGTCGTCCTTGCGGATCTTGAACCAGACCTTCACTTCGCCCTCAGCCATCCGACGGTTTCCTCCGGCCGACAACCTGCAATTGATGAAGGTGGGCGTATTTATAGTTTATGAGGGGACGTACGACAGGGTGCCGGGGGCCGGGGGCCGGGTGCTGGGTGCCGGGTGCCGGGACGAACGCGTCATTTCCCGGCCCCCGGCACCCGGCACCCGGAACTTTCACCAATCCCCCCCGAAGGGCTTTAAATGGCCTGCATTCTAGAATGAATTCCGCATGACCGGCCAGGACCCCGATCTTTGGTGGCTCCTCGACGCCTACCCCGACCGCCGGACCAACCGGATGGTGGTCTGGCTCACCGGCCCCCGCGGGGCGCGAAGGCTCCGGTTCCGCTACCTGCCCGACTTCTTCGTCCAGGCCGGAGAGCGGGACCTGGAGAGGGCCCGTCGATATTTCGACAACGGCCGGCTCTACGAGTGCGAGCTGGCGGAGCGGCGCCTGACGCTCGGCTCGGACCGGCTGACGCGGGTGCTCCGGGTCACGCCGCGCACCCTGGGGCTGCACCTGCGCGCCGCCCGCGCGGCCGATTTCTTCGGGGGGTACGGCCGCTTCCGCTTCTACAACCTCGACATCGACCTCGCCCAGCGCTTCCTGGCGGAGCAGGGGCTGTTCCCGCTGGCGAGGGTGCGGTATCCGCGCGGTGGGGGAAGCGGGCAGGGTGCCGGGGGCCGGGGGCCGGGGGCCGGGGAAACGACGAACGACGACGGCCGTCCCGTCCCGGCACCCGGCACCCGGCACCCGGCACCCGGCGGTCCCGACAGCTGGTGCGACCTCGTCGACAACCGGCTGTCGATCCACTATCTCCTGCCGAAGCTCAAGGTCGCCGGGCTCTCCGTGTCCGTCAGAAGGCGCGGCCTTCTGCCCTCGTTCGAGGACGCGCCGGTCTCGGCCAGCGCCTGCGGCGAGGAGCTCTCCGGCGGCGAGGAGGCCCTCCTGGAGGGAATCGTCTCGGCCCTGCGCAGGAATGACCCGGACGTGGTTCTCACCGACGGCGGGGACTCCTTCGTTCTGCCCTACCTGTACCACCGGGCGCGCAAGCTTGGGCTTTCGGACTTCCACCTGGGCAGGGAGGGCCAGCCGGACTCCCCGGGCCGGAAGGAGAAGTCGCACTTCTCCTACGGGCGGATCCTCTACCGGCCGGCGGCGTACTACCTCCGGGGAAGGCTCCACATCGACCGGGACTCGTCGTTTTTGTACCAGGAGGGCGACCTCGAGGGCATACTGGAGCTTTCGCGCCTTTCGGGCATCGGGTTCCAGCGCATGGCCCGGAGCTCTCCCGGGACGGCCATCAGCGCCATGGAGGTCAATTCCGTCCTGCGCGAGGGCGGGCTCGTGGCGTGGAAGAAGAACCTGCCCGAGGACTGGAAGTCGATGAGGTGCCTGCTCTCGACCGACCGGGGCGGCTTCATCTACGAGCCCGAAACCGGCGTCCACGAGCGGGTGCTCGAGGTCGACTTCGCCTCCATGTACCCGCACATCATGGTCCTGCACAACATAAGCCCGGAGACGGTGAATTGCGGTTGCTGCCGGGGCTCGGTACGGAAGGTGCCGGACATCGGCTACTGGACCTGCGAGAGGAGGCTGGGGCTGATACCGAGGATACTGGAGCCGCTCGTGAAGAGGCGCCTGGAGCTCAAGAGGCTCAAACGGAAGGCGGGCGACCGCTGGGACCGCCGGTCGCGGTGCCTGAAGCCGCTCCTGGTCACCTGCTTCGGCTACACCGGGTACAGGAACGCCCCCTTCGGCCGGATAGAATGCCACGAGTCGATAAACGCCCACGGGCGGGAGATACTCCTGGAGAGCGCCCGCATCGCCGAGCGGC
>Ga0194113_10009608_pt1 | contig 11645 bp, 4 predicted proteins | sample TA2MahC200mmetaG_FD_146193 | JGI IMG/M metagenome (GOLD analysis project Ga0194113, IMG submission 146193) | Freshwater microbial communities from Lake Tanganyika, Tanzania - TA2015017 Mahale Deep Cast 200m | ecosystem: Environmental > Aquatic > Freshwater > Lake | place: Tanzania: Lake...
ATCAATCGGACAATCGGCAGCAGCATGGGCAAACAGCCCTCCTGCCAACATCAGCCCCACGACCAGCAGCACAATCTTAATCGAAGCCATTCGAGTTCGCATTTTTCTCCTCCTCTAATCTTTTGCATTACTATTCACCTGCTCCTGCTGGACCCTAGTCCAGCAGCCTCGGCAGCGCGTTATGACTTTGCTCAGGCTGTGCCGCCAGTTTTTGCCACCCGACCGCCCGCTCGGAGCGGTGGACTAGGGTCCACCGCGAGCACAAGGTGAACAGATAGTCTTTTGCCTGACGCAGGAGCAACATCCAATATACCCATTATATCCCAGATCCTGTAAAAGGGAAAAAGCAAAGCCGCCTGCATCCATCGCACAGGTGGCTTTGCTTTGCTATATGAGATACCTACCCTCAGATTTCAGGAGTAGCTCTTCACGATAACGGGTAGATAGACCTGGTAGCCAACAAACACGGTCACGCTGGCCGTTCCCGTCTGGCCGTCGCTGTCTGTGGCGGTCAGGGTGATTTCGTGCTCACCGGGGTCCAGCGTCAGGGCAGGCAAGATGAGCGGCGAACCGTTGCCAAGGATTCCCTGGCGTTCAGACGACCAAGTGACACTGGCTCCCGTCAGTTCCCCGTCCTCCAGGTCTTCGGCGTGTCCAGTCAGGACGATGGCTTCGGACGGGCTGAGTAGCGCGTTGCTCTGTGGCGCACCGATCCACGCGCTCGGTGCCTTGCGCGTCACCTCGAAAACTCTCGAATCGGCGATGGCGGTGTTGAACCCGTCACTGGCCAGCACCTGCACCTGGGCTTCGTTGCCCCCTGGCCACGACGAGGTGCTGGTGTGCAGACTATCCTCGGTCAGGTCAACCGCCAGCGGCCACCAGGACGTGCCGCCATCGTGGCTGTACAGCACGGTGTAGTAGAGGGTATCCCCATCTTCATCGCTGGCTGTCCACGAGATGGTCGCCATGTCGCCCAGCACCTCCCCAGCGAGGGGTGCGACGATGCTCACAGACGGGGCATGAGCAGTGGCGACGCGCTCGGCGAGTACGGTGGGACCATGCCGCAGGACGATACGACGTGCGTCAGCCGGCAGCGGCAGGACGAAGGAGAATCTCCCCGTGCCGCTGCTCGCCCCATTGCTTGACGTGGCGTAGGTCAGCTCGAAGCAATGGCGGGACAGGATAGAACCGGAGCCGCTCTGAAGATCCAGGCAATAGTCGCCTCCGGGATCGAAGGCGGGGAAGGGCCCTTCGCTAGTAAACTGATAGGGAATGCCGAGTTCAGCGCTGCCGTCCTCAAACACGAGGCCGCTGACTAGAATGGCCGGCTGGAGTTCTGAACTGGCCTGAGCTGACGCTGTCGCTCGCTCCCGGCCGTCAGTCTGTTGACAGGACATTGACGAGGAGGCCGGTGCACACCATTGCCCGACTTTGGCCCACTCCTTGGAGTACTTGTTGCCAGCCAGCCGACTCCAACTGTAGGGCGAGATCCAATGGCTGGTCCCCAACGGCGTAACCATGAAGTCATCAATGGTTCCAGCTATGGTAGACTTGCTCACCACGTCGAAGCCGATCTCCTGGATGTCGGCGTTCCCCGCGAAAGGCCAACAGGGGTCGATCGATTTGGGATCGCCGCCAGCGGGATGACCAAGACCTTGCGTGTGTCCAACCTCGTGGGCCAGCAACCCGGCGATGTCTCCCCACGTGGGTTCGACGCCACAGCCTGTGTTTCCCCCGCCCCATCCTATGGATGGATACCCACCCCCTAGCGCACTCTTTGGCAGCCAGCCAAAGAGGACATCAGGGGCCGGGCTAATCATCTTCGTCCGCCACGATTCCAGCTTCTGCAACAGGTACTTACAGCCATCGTCCCGCACATCGACCCCGGCCGGATAGGACATGTTGGGGCTTTGACTGTAGCTGACTGGCTGCGGCCAGGTCCTCTGCATCAGCGAGGCAGCCCCACCAACGACACTGGCAGCAGGCAGGCTTCCTGGTACGTACGGGGGATAACTCTTGGAGTCTGCGGGCGTGTAGGGATCAACGTACACCCACTTGATATTGAGCGGCTTGCGGTTGTGAAGCGGCACCAACACAGTCTTCTGGTTGTTGCTGTAATCAGACTCCAGGATCTTCTGGTCGAAGTTGACGTGTGCGGCAAAGGCGATGGCCATACCGGTCGGTGCCTTTACAAAATAGTTGATCGCCCCCGATTTGTCAGCCCGCAGTTGGGCAAGACTCTTGTTCACGGGCACGTCAACCGTTGAGGGCGCCCCCGGCCCATGCCACCAGCCCCATCCGCACGGGACCGTTGTGCTCGTGCATGGCGGAGCAACCTTATGAGTCAGGCCCACGGTTACCCCCTGGAGGACCGTGCCCTGGCATCCATTGCAGCCGATATACACCCGCACGTAGGTGTCCTTGCCAGAGGTTAGTTCCAGAAAATTGTCGGGGCACTGCTTATAACCCTGTGTGTCGTCAAAGCACTGGATGGCCTGCGTTACCTCGATGCCCAGGATATACAGGTCCACGGAACCCCCAAAATAAAGGACGGGTGGGGCATCTCGCAGAGCGATGAGGTCAGGCGGCACCGTCGGCACAGGTTCAGGCCCCGACTGGCGCACGGTGAAGATGTTGTCTATGTGGTCGCCAGGCTCCGGCCCGCTGAAGCGGATGCGCCCCTCCGCCTCCTCGCCATCCGGACCGGCGGTAGCCTCCACAAGATCCAGGTTCGGATCGTTGAGGGCCAGAAAGTAGTAGGCATGCTCCTCCTCAGGGTTCCTCCTCACCTCCAGCAGGAAAGACCCATTGCGGCTGGTGTAGGCCGTTCCCAACAGCGTTCCCACCCCCGATGGACTGGAAGATGCGTACAGACTGACCTGCGCTCCTCGCAGGGCCTCGCTGACCTGCCCCACACTGCGGTACACCCTGCCAGCAAAGGTGTGCGTGCGGGATGGCAGCGTCAGGGTGGACACAGCCTTTGGTAAGGAGAACTCAGAGGTATTGCCCTGCGGGTCAGTGACGGTGGCCGTCACGTTGGGGCCCGTCGGCACGCCTAGCCAGCTCCAACTGCCATCAGCCTCGGTGCTGACTCCCCCCTCGGGCTCTGCACCCTCATCGGATGGATCAGAGAAGATCCGCACCCAGCAGCCGCCACAGGTGGACGTGCCGCTCACCCCAAAGGTACCAGCATAGCTGACCACAGGTGGCGTTAGCTCCATGTTGCCCCCACCGTAGGTCTCGATGCCCAGGCCGCCGTTGTCGGTGATGTGGTTAGAGCCAATCTCATTCCTCACCGCCCCATCAAACACGGCCACCCCATGGCCGCTGTTGTGGGCAATCAGGTTGTCTTCGGCGAACGGGAAGGCAGCAATTCCAACATAACGCCAGGTGCCAGCAATATAGTTGTCATGAGCGCCGCAGCAGACCCCGATCCCTGAGCCAGCGTTGGGCAGATATGCAGCCCCTGTCGGGTCCGTGCCGATGGCGTTGCCCGTCACCATGTTGTAGCTGGACCCACCGGAGATGTGCACCCCGTCCATGCCATTGCCGCCAACAACGTTGTCGGGTCCGACGTAGTTGTGGTGGGCGCCATGGTTGATCTCCACGCCAAAGCGTGCGTTGCCCAGTGGGGCCGTCCGTGCCGCATTGAGGCCGATGGCGTTTCCCTTGACCACATTGCCCAGAGCTTGGCCTCCGCCGATGAACACCCCATCCCACTCATTGCCCGCAATCACGTTGCCGGGCCCCACCCACGTATACTGGGCTATCCAGATACCTACCCCGGTGCCTCCATTGGGCAGGGCGGCTGCGCCGCTGGCATCGGTACCGATGTAGTTCCCCGTTATCTGGTTGTCGGTTGCGCTGTTGCCCTCAACCCACACCCCGTCGCTGTGGTTGCCCGAGATCACGTTGTCGGGGCCTACCACGTTGGTCGAACCGCCAACAATGGAAACGCCTACCCAGTTCCCCGCAGCGCTCGTCCCAGATGGATCCGTGCCGATGTGGTTGCCCATCACCACATTGGAATCCGAGCCAGCCCCCTCGATGCGCACCCCATCGTCGCTGTTGCCGGAGATCAGGTTGCCGAGGCCGGAGCCTGCGCCCACGTGGTTGTGGTGCGCTCCGCCCTCAATGCGCACCCCGTGGCTCTCGTTGTAGACGATCTTGTTGCAGGTGACCAGGTTGTGATGGGCGCCCGCGCCGTGGATCCAAATGCCGCCGTCTGTCCAGTGCCCGATGACCAGGCCCCTCACCGTCTGGCTGCTTCCCAACAGCTCCAGCCCGCTACCACTCGCACTGTCGCCAAGCAGGAGAATGGGCCAGTTCTGGGGGCAGGGACCCGATAGACGATCCCCCGCCACCATCGTGCCTGGATCCACCAGCGCGGGCAGGGTGCTGGTGGGCTCAATCGTCCACTGGCCAGCGATCTCGCCGTATCCTGAGTCTGTGGTAGGGATTTCGAAGACGATGGTGTCTGGACCATCGCGCTCGTTGGCCTCACGGATGGCCTCGCGCAGGGTGCAATCCTGTGTCTCGGTGCGCGGGTGATGGCATGCCCCATCGTCGTGGTCGGCCGTTGTGTTGACGATCAGTTGTGAGGATGCTACTTCTTCTACGTAGAACGTGTTATCCCCGTAGAAGCCCGGCTCAACGTTCGAGAAGTAGATGGATCCATCGGGCAACACCTCGCCGCCACTCCCAGCCTCGACCTGTTCCACCCGATAGCGCGGGTCGCTTACCACCAGCAGATACTCGCTCGCCAGGGTCTCCGACTGATCGTGCAGCAGGAAATCGCCTTCTGCGGCCGACTGAGTCCAGGAGATCTCCTCCCATTCGGGCTTGTTGGCCAGCAGCTTGACTTGTACACCGATCAGACAGGGGCCGGTGGGCTGGATCGCCGAGCAGGTCTTTCCACCGAAGGTCACCGCCTGTATGGGTTGCGCGGGGGACGAAAATCCTGAGGTGTCGCCATCCTTGGTCAGGGTGGCGGTGACCCACCTCCCCGGCGGCACCGTCCCTGCCCATTCCCAGGTGCCGTTGCTCTTAGTGGTAGTCTTACCCAGGGGGATCTCTCCCTGCGCGGGCTGGGCCGCAGTGTGCACGAAATTGGTGAAGAGCTCTATGTTGCATGACGAGCACACTGGGTTAGTTGCCCCCTTCACACCGGTCAGGCCGACGTCCGTAATCACCGGCGGCGCCAAACGCTGGTTGGCGATGCCCGTAACCTCGTTGTCGAAGATCTTGTTCCACGTCACCACGTTCGGGCCGGGCATGTTGGCGGCATCGAAGATGACTCCCCCCGCCTGGTTGTAGGCGATCGCGTTGTTCGGACCAATTGTATTGCCAGCCACCTCTTCTGTGAGAAACACCCCAGCGCCATCATTTGCCTGGTCAACCCCGCCGAATTCGACCCCGATCGTGTTGTTGCTTATTATGTTGTTCGCCGTCTCGGCAAACGTTCTGATCTGAACACCATGCTCTTTGCTAAGCCCAATGCTGTTTCGCTTGTCGGGGTCATTGGGGTGCCCCACCCAGTTGTGGTGAGCGCCACAGCAGATTTCCACGCCATAGTTGTTGCCGAGAATGCTGTTGGAGTATACACCGTTGTCATGCGCGCCCATAGCGATGGCCACCCCAATACCGTGCTCCTCTATCACATTGCACTGAACAAAGTTGCTATGGGCATCGGACGTGATCCGCACACCAGCGGTGTTGATGTCAAATGGGCCATCGCGCAGGAAATAGCTGCAACGAATGATGTTTCCACCGGCCTGGGCTCCTGTGATATAGATAGAGGAACCCGAATGGGAGGCAAAGATGGCCATGTACTGCCACACCGTGTTGGCGGCCTTGATGACCACGGCATCGGTCAGCGTCTTAACCTTTATCTTCGGCAAGTAATCACCACAACCGCATACGGACCAAGGTACTCCCGCCGCGCCGACCTGGCCGCCCTCATCGCTGATACCACTGCCGTCAATGGTCGTCCCGTGGTCTGTAATCTCCGGCAGGGCGGTGAGAGCCACGATGGTCCACATCCTCGTGTCCGAATCATAGCCAGGATCGTCGGTGGGGATGTCGAAGAGAATGGTGTCGGGGCCTTCCTCCACGTTGGCCCTGCGCATAGCCTCCCGCAGGGTACAGTCCTGCGTCTCCGTACGGGGGTGATCACACGAGCTGTCATCGTGGTCAGCAGTGGTGTTCACTATCCACGTGCGGGCCTCGCCGGTGGGTGTGGCTGTGGGGGTGGAGGTCGAGGTAGGCGTGAAAGTCGTGGAGGGCGTCGGTGTCTGCGTTGGGGTAGAGGTGGCCGTCGGGGTAGGCGTATGCGTGGGGGTATGAGTCGGCGGCACGGTGCCCGTGGGCGTCTGTGTCGGGGTGCGTGTCGGCGTAGGAGTGGACGTCTCTGTCGGAGTGGGAGTACGTGTAGGGGTGTCCGTCGGCGTGGATGTGCGGGTGGGGGTACGGGTCGGCGTATTGGTGGGCGTGAAGGTTGGTGTGAAGGTCGAGGTGTGTGTCGGGGTGCGGGTGGGGGTACGGGTCGGCGTGTTAGTGGACGTGGGCGTTGACGTGTTGGTAGGCGTGAAGGTTGGGGTGCGCGTCCGGGTCGGGGTGATCGTCGGCGTGGGCGTGGGGATGTGGTAGTTGACCACCAGCCGCGGCCTGTTCTCCATATGATCCTTGCTCTCGAACGTCCGCTCGAAGTAAGTCGTCTCCCCGGAGCCACGAATAAAGACCCCATGGTTCTGCGTCGGATTGTTCTGCCAGTAACTGGCCCAACCCGTGATTGCCCGCGACTTATATTGGTATGTTACACTGTCCACCGAGAAGGTAAGGCCCCACGGATCTGCCGTGGGGAAAGTGTTCCAGGTCACCGTGCTTTCCGACCAGGCACTGGTGACGCGGTAGATTCCCAGTGACTTGGGATTCTCGCCGGCTGCGTACACCAGGTAGAGCTCCATGACGGCAGAATCAATCACCGCGTTGGCGGGCAGGGCCGAGAGGTCGAAGCGCACCAGCACGACCTCTTCCATCGGCCCCTCAATGGTGTTGTACGACACTTCCAGGTAATGCTCGTTGCCAAAGTTGGTGTTCGGCTGCGCACTCCGCACCGTCGCGTCGGCCACGGCGTAGAAAGTCATGCTGCTGGCGAAGGTCCGGTCGGCCGCGAGGCTCTGTGCTACGGCCGGGTCAACGTTGGCCGCGGCCGTCTGCCCTCTCGTTCCAGCGAGGCCCATGGCCCCCAGGAACAGGATCACAGCCAGCAGCGCCGTGATGGCCAGAGCTTTTCGTGTAAGAACGTGTTTCGTTAGCATGATTGCACCTCCACTTGGGGATTCATATTCCTCTCATTACGATCGTTCCGGCACCTCCGGGTTCTCCGTCTGCCGGCGCAGGAAGCCCAGCAGTTCGTCCAGGGTGCCGAAGGTCCAGCGCTCTCCCGTCTGGATGTGTTCGACCTCACCGCACCAGTCGGCGGTTGGCTCTCCCCGCTCCGGGTTCCGATCGCGCAACACCCGGATGAGGAATGAGGCGTACTCGATGGATGTGGACATGGATGCAACTTGGTCAGATTCTTCTCGTCTAAAGTGAAGCCAGTATGCCGGCGACCACCGCGCCAATCACAGCGTCTGCGGCGGCAAATACCAGATACAGGAGCAAGCTTTGCCAGTTGACTTGGCTTCGCGGGACATTCGTAGGGCAAGATGCCATCTTGCCCTACCTCGTCGGTTTGAGGCTAAGCTTCGCTAGAACGGGACCTGGTGCAGGAGACGGAGTAGCGAAGACCACCAGGCCCCGCCTCTCGATTGAGGACACAGCCTACCCGCCGGGCCGGATGGGCTTGGGCACCACCAGTGACGGACCCCAGAGTTCGGTGGTCACGTTGAGCGTGAGGGTTCGCAGTTCATCCAGGACCTTCTGGATTTCCTCATGGGCGTAGAAAGCAGCCCAGGCCGCCAGGTCGGCGAACTCGTAGGTTACCAATGAAGGACCAATGGCAGGTACATCTGGTTGGCACAAACTCAAAAGCACCCATATCGGGAGCCAAGCCCAGGTAAGGTAACCCCACATCTACTCCTGTGTCAATACAAGGCGAACCAAGCTGAAGGTGAACGTCAGATCCCGTAGGGTCTACGAACTGTGGGTCCACGGAGATATTGCCTGTCTGAAAGGCTCCATTATTGATAGCCTGCGGCGTATACTCTGTGCCCTGATTGATGACGGCCACCTCGTAGCCAGGCGACACACTCCAGTCATTATGCGTGGCAACCACCTGCCAGGTATTGTCTCCCATAATGACCAGAGACGCTGCATACCCCCTGGGATCGTTATTGTAGGCGATATTGTTCTTGAAACCAGCAGATTATCCTCGGGCGTGCCGTAGATGCCAAGCTGATCTTCGACCCAGAACCCGGCGTCCGAGTTCTCAAGTGACACGTTGTTATACCATTCGACGTGCCAGCAGCCTTCGTAGCACCAAAAGCCTGACGCTACACCGTGTCCAGCCCAGGCGGCGCCATTCTTCCAGGCGACATTGTTCCGGTAGACGACGTGATGCGAATCGGAATTGACGGCAAAGCCGGCGACGCCATTGTCGTAGGAAAAGTTACGCTCGAAGGTGATATTGTAAGACAACTCCCCGTGTTTCGGCCAATCGGAAACGTCAAAGCCGTGTATGGTGTTGTGATAAGCCACGCTGTAGCTCACTGTGATGTCATGCCCCTGGTTGATGGCCAAGCCGTGCCCCTCGTCGCCCGTGTGGTTGCAAAAACTAGAATTCCTCACGACGCCGTTTGCAGCCGACAGCGTCCCATCAGCGGAACCGGTGATGTCCAGGCCATAGTAAGCGTTATTGTAGGCCTGGACGTTGTCCACCACAAAGCCATCCACCGCAGCCAGGTCAATGCCTGACCAGCCATTGTCGTGGAGGATGCAATCCCGAATGGTGATGTTCTGGAAGAGTTCTGTCGTATCGGCATCGGTAGCAATCCCACTAACGTCCATATTGTGGATGGTAAAGCCCTGGATGACGTAATGGCCGCGGCCCTCTACAATCCAAATGCCTGGGTACCCATCTGTGGACTGTGACCCGTCAATGACGACCTCTTCTGATTGGTAATTGGCGAGGGTGATGGGCGCGCCCGGTGCGCCGGAGTGGGCAAAGATGATGCCCGATTCATAATAGGTTCCGGCGCGAACGTAGGCTGTGTCCCCCGCCATCATCGTATTGGCCGCATACTGAATGGTCAGCCAAGGGCCATCTTGCCCACCCTGGTAGGTGGGGGAGAGGCCGTTATTGCCATCGCTGGCTCCTGGTTCGTTCACGGCGACGTAGTACACGGTACCATTGGTCGGGGAAGAAAGGGGGGCAGACGAGATTTGATTCTCCGCATTGGAAGCGCCGATGCAATAAGCCAGGAGCAGCCCGGTCAGGATAGTTGGTGTCCAATAGACAATTGATCTCACGATACGTTTCATAGACGTACACTTCTCCTTTCGATAAATCACGAAAGTTCACGAAATGTCTATGACGGATTTGACAGTCCAGAGGGTGTATCCTGTGATCTATTGAAGCATACCACATGGGTGTCTACAAACTATCTACAAATGGGCTCGAAAACAGCCCAATTTCACCGCCTGGGCCGCCCCCGGGACGGGGGCTTTGAGCGTTTTGTACCGAGAACTATTCTACTGTGCCCTCGTCGAAGCCGCAATCCTGCTCCAGCCCTTCCAGGATACGGCACGCCAATGCTTCGTCGTAGGCCCGCCCATACATCTGGGCCAGTTCCAACGCCCGGCGGGCGTGCATCTCCGCTTGCCCCCGATCGCCGCCCAGGCGATGCGCCTCGGCCAGCCCGGAGTGCAGCCAGGATTGCTCGGTGCGCGAGTCAATTCTCTCGGCCAGGGCCAGCGCCGCTCGCAAATAGTCCAGTGCCTCGCTCAATTGCTGCTCCTGCACGCCCAGCCAACCCAGGTGGCCCAGGCAGAAGATCTCCTGGGTGCGGTCGGCAATCTGCTGGGCGATGGCTAGGCTTTCCAGGAGACAACGCCGGGCCAGGTCGCCGTCGCCGAGGGCAGCTGCCGCTACCCCCATATCGCCCAGAGGCAATCGGCGTTCCAGGGACAGTCCCGCCGCGTCGCAGCAGGCCAAGGCCTGGCGCGCTAAGTCCATTGCCTGATCGTGCTCGCTCATGTACCAGTAGAGGGTCGAGAGGTTCCCCAGCGCATGCAGCTCGTACACGACCTCGCGCAGCTCCACAAACAGGGCCAGGGCTCGCTCCAGCGCCGCCCGCGCCTGAGCATAGTCACCCGTCGCCCGCGCCGCCATCCCCACCTCGCGCCAGCACAGTGCCTCCAGGAATGGGTCGGCGGAGGCTTGAGCCAGGCACAAGCCTTCCTCAGCGGCCTGGCGGGCTTCGGCGTAACGGCAGAACCAGCGGTGGGTATATGCCTCTCGCCAGCGCAAATGGGCCAGCGTATGCTGATCGCCCAGCAGTTTGGCTAACTGAGCCACCTCCTGCAAATCGCGTTCGTAAGCTTCCATGTCGCCCAACAGCCGGAGCGCCCAGCCGCGCTCATAGAGCGCCTGGATTCTCAAGCGCCGGTTAGCCGTCAGTGCTTCTGCATCGCGCAGTTGTGCAGCTTCTCGCTCCAACAGGGCCAGAACGCGATCGAAGCAGGCACAGGCTTCTATGTGGGCAAAGACGGCCTTGGCGGCCAGCCCCGCCTGCAAGGCATACCGTGCAGCGCGTGGTAGTTCCCCGGCCTGCTCGAAATGCCAAGCCAGGGCTGTCACCTCGTCGGGCTGCAGCCGTTCCAGGGCCTCCCCGGCGCGCCGGTGCAGCAATTGGCGCCGCATCGGGCTCAGGCCCGCCTCCACCACCCGTTGGGTCAGGTCGTGGTGAAACCGGTAGCCGGGAGGCTGCTCCACCAGCAGTTGCCGGGCCACCAGTTCATCCAGGCCGTCCATGATTTCCAATTCGCGGCGACCCGCCGTCAGGCGCACCAGGTCGAAGCCAAAAGTGGGGCTCAGGATGGTAGCCGCTTCCAGCACCTGGCGGGCCACCGGGCTGAGTCGCGCCAGGCGCGCCTCCACCGCCTCTCGAACGGTATCGGGCAGGGGCAGATCTGCCAGGTTGACCAGTTTCTCCAGCGGCTGGCCGGACTCTATCAGCACCCGCAGCGTCTCCAGCAGGAAGAAGGGGTTGCCGCCCGTGGCCCGTTGCAGCCGCTCGGCCAGGACCTCGGCGCCAGGCACAGGGCCGACCAGGTGATGCAGAAGTTGGAGGATGTCTCCCGTCTCCAGGCCCGATAGCCTCAATTCGGAGAGGACGCTCAGCCGGGCCAGGCCCTGGCGCAGCTTGGCCATGGCGTTAGCCTCTTCGCTCCGATAGCTGCCGATGATGAGCAATGGGCTGCCCCGGACATGACTCCCAAGGTAGGCCAGCCAGTCCAGGGTGGCGCCGTCGGCCCAGTGGAGGTCGTCCAGGCAGAGGAGCAGGGGAGCAGGTGGGCCGAAGTCCTGAGCGGAGCGAAGGAACAGGAGCAGGGGTGAGGTAGCCAGTCCCAGGACGATCTGACACAGGGCCTCAAATAAGCGGCTACGGGCCTCGTCTGGTTCGGCCGGCAGCGGTGGTGGC
>Ga0194113_10009612_pt1 | contig 11644 bp, 10 predicted proteins | sample TA2MahC200mmetaG_FD_146193 | JGI IMG/M metagenome (GOLD analysis project Ga0194113, IMG submission 146193) | Freshwater microbial communities from Lake Tanganyika, Tanzania - TA2015017 Mahale Deep Cast 200m | ecosystem: Environmental > Aquatic > Freshwater > Lake | place: Tanzania: Lake...
GTCGCTCCCCAGCGTTGCCCTATCCTCCGCACAGGCGAGTAAATCATACAGGAACCACAACACCTAAACAAGGATGAAGTAGACATTCATCATAGGAGAACGTTATTTAAATATATTTGCTCCGATCATAGTTTCTGATGTTCGCTTGGGCACGATATTTATAGGATATTCTTGCATGGCCGCTGAGAAGGAAATTGCGAAGGCTCAATATCAAATATTTCTTATTGGATTAGTAACGGTAATTATTGGTGCTGGTGTTGCGTATCTCTTATCAATTTTTATTTCTCTGCCCATAAAAAAGATAACGGATGCAATGGAGAAAGTGTCGAATGGGGATTTAGATACGGTCCTGATCATTAAAAGAAATGATGAGATTGGAACTTTAGCCAATTCCTTCAATAATATGGCCGAAGATTTGGGAAGACATCGCAAACATCTGGAAATTTTGGTAGAAGCCCGCACCGCGGAGTTAAGCAAAGCCAACGAGCAACTGCAGCAGGAGATATCTGAGCGCACCAAGGCTGAAGATGAATTAAAGCGATCCCAGGAACAGTTACGTGACCTGGCCTCCCATCTACAATTCATCAGAGAAGAAGAGAGAGGCCAAATCGCCCGGGAGATTCATGATGAGTTAGGGCAAGCCCTGACAGCTTTAAAGATGGATGTCCACTGGCTGAGCCATAAACTACCCCAGGATCAAGCCTTGCTCTCAGGTAAAATTAAGTCGATGTCGGGGCTCATTGACACGACGGTTCAATCGGTCCGGAGGATCTCTTCAGAATTGAGGCCGAAGTTGCTGGACGACCTTGGTCTTTCGGCAGCCATGGAATGGCAGGCCAACGAATTCATGAGCCGGGCGGGAATCCAGTGTAATATCAGTTCAGAGCCGGAAGATATTATTTTAGATCAAGCTCGTTCTTCCGCTTTTTTTCGCATTTTTCAAGAAACCCTGACAAATATAGCCCGCCATGCCCATGCAACCAAGGTAGAGGTTATCCTTCAGGAAGATTCCGAGACAGTCGAACTGATAGTTCGTGATAATGGCCAGGGGATTACAGAAAGGCAGATTGCCGATGCGAAGTCGTATGGAATAATAGGAATACGGGAGCGGGTGCATTCACTGGGAGGTGATCTGAAAATTACTGGCGCCCCCAATAAAGGCACCACTGTTCAGGTGAGGATTCCCATCGGAGCGCAAGGAGGACCCAAATGATCAAAATCCTGATTGCCGATGACCATGCTATCGTGCGGGAAGGACTTAAACAAATACTGGCGGAGACTTCCGATATGGTGGTGGGTGGTGAAGCGACTAATGGACAGGAGGTTTTGGAGCATGTCCGCAGAGAAGATTGGGACCTGGTTTTATTAGACCTCGCCATGCCGGGCAAAGACGGACTGGAAACGCTCAAAGAATTGAAGCTTGAAAAACCGAAACTTCCGGTTCTGGTGTTAAGCATCTATCCCGAAGAACAATATGCGGTGCGACTCTTGAAGGCGGGGGCTGCCGGCTATTTGACCAAGGAGAGCGCCCCGGAGGAACTGATCGCCGCCATAAGGAAGGTCTCACATCGCGGCCTAAAGGCCGCAACCAAACTAAAAAATGACCTAATTACTTTAATTAAATCAAGGTGTTACAGGCAAAATCTTCGCGAAAAAACAAGAAACTCGGATTCAGTAGCACAGAAAGGGAAATATATCAGTTCGTCCCTGGCGGGAAAACTGGCTTTCTATCTGGGAGCAGGTGCTGAAAAACCGCTGCATGAGATGCTCTCTGATCGAGAATACAAAGTGATCCTGATGATTGCCTCAGGTAAAACCGTCAAAGAGATTGCCTATGAGATGTTCCTCAGCATCAAGACAGTCAGTACCTACCGGGTCCGCGCCTTAAACAAGATGGGCATGAAGAAGAATGCGGAGTTTACTTACTATGCCTTAAAACATGGGTTGGTTGACTGAAGCATCCCTTATATTACTCAGGCCAATAAATTGTTCCCAATCCTCAGAACCGAGGTCTCTGAGAATTCATTGTATGGCCCTACGACATGAGAACCATTAAATGGCCTGAGTAATAACTGGCAATACTAAAACATCAATTCCCCTATCCTTGTGACAGCCTGCCTGCCCGGGTTGTTTCCGGGTGCCTTTCTCTCCATTGTCTCCCCCGAAGTTAATCTGGCCATGGTTTCTGGCCCTTGTAGGACAAAAACCGACATAAACAGCGCCATCATTCTTACAAAAAAAGGGGAATCAATCTGACTTACTTAGGATCACATTTCATATATTATGCTACACAGAATCTTAACGATATAGACTTCCAAGTCCAAAGGAGGTAAGGAATGAGAAAGCTGATAGTTGCGCTGATGGTGGGATCGCTGGTCCTGGCGGGAATCGGTCTGGCGACGGCAGCGGACCTGCCCCAGGCCCTCAAAGGGGTGGATTTGAAGACGGCCCAACAGGTTACCGATACCCAAGCCCAGAATGTCCGCGGGGCCGCACAGGCAAATGTCAACCCCATCGCGGGTGATGGTATCCCCAACAACTACTTATTCTTGGTGCCAGGTCCTCACAAACTGGACAGGTAAATCATCCGTAATTTTAATGTCATGCCAGGGCCAGGATTTATCCTGGCCCTTGGTGTTTGGGCTGGATAATAATTGTCAAACACAGGTTTGAAAAATGTTTTCAATTAATAAGATAAAGAGTCTTGGTGTATGGTTTATGGGCATATCTATGCTTTTTTTATGGTCTAATGCCGGGATTGCCGACTTAATATCAACTAATATAGACAATAAAGAAATCAAGGTAAGTGGAAAAGTAATTGACTTAAAAAATGGTAAGGTTTCATTATTGGGTGATGATGGCAATATAACGGACATTAATTGGAATAACATTAATTCTCTCATTATAAGCGATCGGGTATTTGTGACTTTTACTACGGATGAAAGGATTTTTGGCTCTTTAAAGTTAGAGAATGGGAAGATTCTGATTAATTCGGCATCAATGGGAGTGATTAAATCGACTCCGAATAACGTCATCGCCATTGAACGGAAAAAGCGAGAAATTTCTCCTGGCCTAACCATATCGCCTCGGGAAATGGCTGTTATCCGGGGTAAAGGCCAGCTTCCCTCTCCGCCTGCAGAAACAAGACAGGAAGATAGGACAACCGCTCCAACCAAGGCCTCAGAATCCGTCAAGAACTTGACTACCATAGGTGAGAGAGGGGAGAAACGTCCGGAAGAAACCTTTGTCCGGGCGGATAAGGTGGTGTTGCCCAAAGGAAAACTGGAGACAGAGTTGAATGTCTCCTATTACGATAATAGCCCGTTAGGATTGTTGGGGTCCAGAGATCGCACCTTGATCTTCCCCCTCACCGCGCGTTACGGCATAACCAATAAGCTCTTAGGATTGGTCACCGTGCCGTTGGCTATCGGTTGGCGGGAAATTCCCGGGGAGACCAAAACCAAAACTCACGCAGCTTCAGGTTTAGCGGATATCTCTTTCGGACTGCAATACCAGATCCTTACCGAACGTGTGGTAAGACCAGATTTGATGTTCTTTCTTCTGGCCAGCAGCAACACGGGCAAGGGTGGTTATCAACTGCCTACCACGCAAACCCCTTTGGGAACCGGCTTCTGGCAGATAAATCCCGGCCTTTCCTTCGTGAAGACCGTTGATCCGGTGGTGATCTTCGGCAGCCTGTCCTACACCCATTTCTTTGAGAAATCCGGTTTCCAGCCAGGAGAAGCCATCAACCCCGTGTTAGGGACCGGATTCGCCGTTAACGATGAAGTAGCTATAAGCTTCAAGCTGGCGGGCTCCTGCATCACCCGGGCGAGATACCGAGGCGAGGAGTTTGGGCGCGTCCTCACGCCTTTTTCGTTCTATTTTGCTCTGGACAAGTATATAACCAACAAAAGCTATCTGGAACCATCGGTGGGGATCGGCCTGACTACCGATGCCCCGGATTTTTCCTTCGGACTTTCTTATGTCCACCGGTGGTTTTAAGGCATTTTCACCGTGAGAAGAATCCTGCTGCTGTTTTGCTGGTTAGGCCTCCTGCTCTTCCCTGCCGAGGCCAGGCCAGAGACGGAATACCCCTTCCGCCTCGATGGGGTGAGGGTATACAAGCATGTGGCTAACTGGAAAGAACTGCGGGACAAAGATGTGGTCAAACAGAAGTTTGACTATTCCTGCGGCAGCGGCGCCCTAGCCACACTGATGCGGATCGGCTTCGGCGATCAGGTGACCGAGACGCAGATCATCAAGCTAATTTTACAGGGTAAAAGCCAGGAGGAAATTAACGAAATCGAGCGGAAGGGTTACTCCCTGCTGGATTTGAAACGAGCGGCGGAGCAGAAGGGGTATACCACAGCCATGTATAAGCTCCAACTGTCTCACCTTCGCCAGCTTCAGGGGCCGGTCCTTATTTACATCGAACACCATGGCTTGAAACACTTTGCCGTGTTTAAGGGACTCAAGGGAGACCGGGTTTACTTGGCCGATCCGGCCCGGGGTAACACCCGGGTGAGTATCTACCGATTCGAGAATGAATGGCCGGGATATATTCTGGCCATTGACAAGAAGTAAAGGGTTCAGTGGGTTAAAGCAAGAGCGCCACTCAGAGGTTGCGCCGACCCCGGTCAATTACGCTGGGATTAAAGCAGGTTGTGGCTATAATGGTCAGGGGCGTAGCCCACCGCGCCGGGAACCTATGCCTGATGTTTCCCAGGGGCTGCCGGTGCAAGTGTGGTAGCCCCCTGGGAGAAATTTTTTCCATATTTCTTTTGGGCAGGGGGAAACTTACCTTATTGAAAAGGGGGATGAGAACGGGAAACACTTCCCTTTTGGGAAAACGCCCCTCACCGTTAAGACATCCTCCTGGCAGCAATATCGGCTGCACCCCCTGCCAACCTGAAAATGGCGCCTGTCGTCCTGACGTCGGCTGCCTGGAGATGAACGGTGTGAACGGTGCTGTCTATTAACTAACCCATAACGAAAGGAGGCAAGCAGATGAAGAAACTCTTTCAATGGGTTCTCAGTGTTTCGATCTTGGCGGTCCTGGGGGTCATCCTGTTCACGGGAGTTGCGGTCACCAAGGAAAAACCGGAGAAGGCCGCCAGCCCCCCCTCCAGTTATGCGCCGGTGGTTATCAAGGAGGATTTCGCCACCACCATGGAACGGATGAAAAAAGAGAAACCCCAGGTGATGAACCGACAGATGGAGCTTCTCAAAAAGCGCTACGACCTGGACAATAAGACGGCCAAAGGCGTCACCATGAGCCGAGGCAAGGCCATCCAGGAAGGCGTCCGGGTGAAATTGCCCGCCGGGATGACCTGGGACCAACTGGCCGCTAAGTCCCCTGAAGAAATCAAGGAAAAGGGCCTATGGCCGGCCGGCTTTTTGCCGCTGCCCCATCCCAACCATGCCGAGGGTGGCATGCTTTTTCCCAAGTACTACATTGAAGAAATCAAGACACAGGAAGGCCGGGACCTGACCAGATTTGATCTGGACTATGATTTGCCGGACCACTTTTTACCGGAGTTCCCACCGCCGATTTATCTCACCACCCGCCCCGACCTGGGGGATGTAAGCCAGGGCAAGGTGGTCACCCTGATGAATTATTATGCGTTGTTCAATGGGATGCTTAACCCAAAACAGCTGGAGGGCCTGCGTCTGTTGGTGACTCCATTTCCGCAGCAGCAATTCAACCAGACGGAGGACCGGCGGTCCGAGCACCCTAGCCGCGGCGTCACCTGTTTTGACTGCCATACTAACGGCCACAGCAATGCCTCAACCCATCTGGTGGGGGACATCCGGCCCCAGGAATTCCGCCACCGTCTTGACACCCCGACGCTCCGAGGGGTCAATATACAACGCCTCTTCGGTTCCCAGCGGGCCTTGAAATCAGTAGAGGATTTCACCGAATTTGAGCAGCGCGCCGCGTATTTTGATGGCGATCCGGTCATCGCCACCAAGAAGGGGATCAATATCCTGGATCGGGGCCACCAGGTGCACGCCATGGCGGAGTTCCAGGCAATTTTGGACTTTCCCCCCGCTCCCAAGCTGAATATCTATGGCAAACTGGACCCGAAAAAGGCAACGGAGGCCGAGCTCCGGGGCCAGGAGATCTTCTTTAACAAGGGCCAATGTGCGGTCTGTCATGTGCCGCCCTATTACACGGACAACTCGATGCACAACCTGCGGGCGGAGCGGTTCTTCAAGCCCCAGATGGTCAACGGCCGCATGGCCTCACAGGACGGCCCCATCAAGACCTTCCCCCTGCGGGGCATCAAGGACTCTGCGCCCTACCTGCATGACGGCCGACTGCTGACCCTGGAGGACACGGTGGAATTCTTTAACCTGGTGCAGGGGCTGCAACTGAGCGACCAGGAGAAGAAAGAATTGGTGGCCTTCATGCGGGCCTTATAGGTATGAGTCTCAAATTGACTGATGGAAGTTGAGGGGAGTGGGAAGTTTCTGGTTTTTCCCTACCTCCCCTCACCCCCGCCTCTCATAAGACCCTAATTAAAGGACCGAGGTGTCGTATACCTGCCCTATTTGCGCAATTTACATAATTTTAATAGATATTCTAAATGACTATCATATCTGCGCCTTACACCCAATCGGATTGTAAATTTTGGCCCTCAATGTCAGATTTAATCTGATATCGGTTTGGTGGTGGTCAGCTAAAATCTTGGTCATTACACCTTATACCGAGTTCCGGTCAAAGAAATAATATTTGTCATTCTGAGCGAAGAGAAGAATCTCATAATTACGAGTAAATACAAGATCCTTCGCTTCGCACAGGATGACAAAAAGGCTTTTCGCAGAGGTCTCCACTCGGTATTAAACCTCTCCGGCGGCACGGTTGTAAAAAATTGCGGGAAGGCGGGAACCATTCGGTTTGTTGGCATCCCGCCACCCGGAAAACCTCCACGGTGTCGCGCCATGTGGAGATCGCAGAAAACCTGGCTCACAAGATTTGCCGAGATCCCGGCATCCCCACCCCCTGAAGCTCCAGGCGAATTTCACGTCTTTAAACTCAACTTCTCCACCAATTTATCCGCAAAGGCCAGGATAAAGTCCCGCTGGGGGCGGGTGGCGTAGCCGACGCAGGCGCAGCGCATGGTCTCCCGGCTGCGGATGAGGAACTCGAAGCGCACGAAGTCGTCCCCCAATTCCACCGCAAAGCGGAAGGGGCGACAGTCCCGGTGGTCGAACTGCTGGGGGCTGAGCAGGTCTTCCGGCAGGTCCACCCACCAGATGCCTTCCAAACCCGCGGCGATGGCGTGTTCGTTGAAGTAATCCCTAAGCCGGGGAAGGTCGGGCTTTCTGATTTCGTCCAGAAGATATTGACGCATTTATTCTCCGGTTCAAAGTTCAAAGTTCAAGGTTCAAAGTTTGAAGTTCGAAGTTAAAAGTTAAAAGTCCAAGCTTTGAACCTTAAACTTTGAACTTTGAACTCTCCTCCCTCACGACGGCTTGGTGCGCCGGGGGAAGGGCAGGTATTCCACCGTGGGCACCTGGCGCACCGGCTGGGGGAAGAACTCCATCAAGTCCAGAATTTCCCTGGGTATTTCCGGGGACACGGGCAGGCCCAGGGCCTTGGCGGTGTCGAAGGTGATGGCGTAGTCGTGGGTCCAGGTGCCTTCGGAGAGGAGGCGGGCCAGTTTTTCGGCTTTTTCCGGGGAAAATTTGTCGGCCAGCAGTCCCCGGACGGAGTTACGGACCTCGACGATGGCTTTCTCCGCCTGGTCCGCCAGGATCAAGGTGCGGTCTTCCAGGTCGGCCACATTCTTTTTGGCCACGGCCCTCAGTAGCGAGGCCGCGGGGTACTGGCCCAACTGGGGGTCCACCGGCCCCAGGACCGCGTCTTCGCTCATGACGATTTCATCCGCGGCCAGGGCGATGAGGGTGCCCCCGGACATGGCGTAATGGGGGACAAAGACCGTGACCTTGCCGGGATGCCGGGCCAGGGCCCGGGCGATTTGCAGGGAGGCCAACACCAGCCCGCCCGGGGTGTGGAGCACCATGTCAATAGGCACGTCGTTATCAGTGAGGTGAATGGCCCGGATGACCTCTTCCGAATCGTGGATGTCGATGAACCGGAAGATGGGAAAGCCCAGCAGGGCCATGGTTTCCTGGCGGTGCACCAGGAGAATCAGGCGGGACCCCCGGCTCTGCTCGATTTTACCGATGAGGCGCTTACGCCCGAACTCCAGGGCCTTCTGCCGGATGAGAGGCTGGAGAGCGAGGAAGATGAGTAAAATCCAGAAAATATCCGTGCCGGTCATGAAGCCTCCGGAGAAGGGGGCGGCGGAGCGCCGCCCCGGGCTGCGTCCACCGCCGCGAAGGCCCACAGCCCGATGAGGAGACAGAAAGGCACCAGGAACAGGGGCCGGGAAGCCATGTCGCCAAAGATGGTTCTCGCCATCTCCCCGGTAAGGGGCCGGGGGTAATACACCGCGGTGTATTCCTGGGAAAACAGCATCACCCCCACCAGCAGCACCAGGGCGACCAGGAGGTTGGCCAACAGCACCAGGACCACCCCTTTTTTCCGGTCCTGGTTGTAAAGCTGCCCCAGGCCGGGGAAGACGAAGGCGGATAGCAGAAAAGCCTTGAATCGCATGAGAGAATCTTATCCAAATCTGCAGGACCGGTCAAGGGCGGGGGCCGATGGCCGACTTAAGCCGCCAGCCGCCAGCCGCCAGGAAAAGAAAAAGATTAAAGAAGAACAGTTTTTATCCTGGCTCCTGGCTGCTGACGGCTGGCGGCTATATCCGGGAAAAAATCCGCACGTCCACCGCGAACAGGCCCTTGGGATACAACAGCACCGGGTTAAGTTCGATCTGGTCCAGTTCCGGGTGTTTTCCGGCCATGCGCTCCAGGGCCTGCATGGCGATTTTCAGGGCCTCCAGGTCCCGGCGGGGCTGGCCCCGGAAACCGGTGAGCAGGGGATATGCCTTGATGCGCCTGATCAGGGCGTCCAGGTCGGCTTCATCCGTGGGAAGCATACAAAAAGCCACGTCTTTATATATCTCGGTATAAATCCCCCCCATGCCGAACATCAGGGTGGGGCCGTATTGGGGGTCGGTGACGATGCCCAGGATGAGTTCCAGGCCCCCGGGTTTGGCCATGGGGGAGACGCTCACCCCGTCCACCCGGGCCTGGCGTTCGTACAGACGGGTGGAGGCCATGATGTCTTTGTAGGCGTGGCGCACCGCCTCGGGGTTAGTCAGGTTCAGGGCCACCCCGCCCATGTCGCTCTTGTGGGTGATGTCCGGAGAGGAGATTTTCAGGGCCACGGGAAAGCCGAAGTCATGGGCCAGGCGCACGGCTTCCTCTTCGTCCCCGGCCAGGGGCGCGGCGGCCGCGGGGATGCCGGCCTGGGCGACCATGGCCGCGGCCTCGTTGGCCGGCAGCAGCCTCAAGATAAGCCGAGGCGCGGCCTCCTTTTCCGCATGGGTGGGGGCGTGGGAGATAGGGGCGGGTTTTTCCTGGAAGCGGAAAAACTGGGCCAGGGCCTTAACTCCCCGCTCCGGGGTGCGGAAGACCGGGATGCCGCGCTGGTAGAGTTTTTCCCGCTCTTCTTTCTCCACTTCGGCGCCGCCCAGGAAGATGACCAGTTCCGCCGCGCCGGGGGTCACCACCTGGGAGGCCCCGGGAATGGGGTCCCCGAAGATCACCACCTGGTAATCGTAGTCATTGCGGGTTTGGTCCATAACTTTCTTATAAAGAGGGGCGTCGGACATAACGTCGCCGGTCAAATCCACCGGGTTTCCCACGGGACAGTGGGCCGGGAGCATGGCCCGGAGGCTGGCTTTCAGGCTGGGGCCGGGCTCCGGGGTTTCCAGGCCGCCCTTCTCCGCTTCGTCAATGGCCAGGATGGCGGCCCCGCCGGAGGAGGTGGTGATCATCAGGCGGCGGCCCCGGGGTTGGGGCAGATAGGCCAGGGCCTTGGCGAAGTCGAAGAGTTCCTCCAGGTTGTCGGCCCGGCAGACCCCATATTTGTAAAATAGAGCGTCGTAAATGGCGTCGTCCCCGGCCATGGACTTGGTGTGGGACTCCGCCGCCACCCGGCCCCGGCCGGTGCGCCCGGCCTTGAGGATGACCAGGGGTTTGGTGGCGGCGCGCAGGGCGTCCAGGAAATAGGAGGACCGTTTCACTCCCTCCAGATACAAAGCGATGACCTGGGTGTGGGGGTCCTGGTTGAAATAGCTGATGACCTCGGCTTCATCCACGTCCACCCGGTTGCCCAGGGAGACAAAGCCGCTCACCCCCAGTCCCTCCGCCGCGGCCAGGTCCAGGAAGGCCGCGCCCACGGTGCCCGACTGGGACGCGAAGGCGATTTTGCCTCTGGTGGTGATAAGGGGCCAAGAGGCGCACATGGGGTGATGGGGCATATTGACGCCCTGGCAGTTGGGGCCCACCACCCGGATGCCGGTCTGGCGCGCCACCTGGGCCAGCTCGTCCTGAAGGCGCTGGCCGTCTTCTCCGGCCTCGGCGAAGCCGCCGGTGATGACCACCGCGGCCTTGACCCCCGCGGCCGCGGCCTGCTCCAGGGTGGGGGCCACGATTTTGGCGGGAATGACCACCACCGCCAGTTCGGGAGGTTCCGGGATTTCGGCCGCGGACTTATATACTTTGAGTCCCAGGATTTCCTCGGCCTTGGGATTGACGGGGTAAATGGGTCCGGGAAAGCCGCCGTTTTTGAGATTGGCCAGGATGTCGTGGCCCAGCTTGCCGGGAACGGTGGACGCGCCGATGACCGCCACGCTCTTGGGGGCGAACAAGGGTTTCAGGCTCTCCAGGGATTCCATAGGTCCTCCTATTGCGGTTTTCGGTTTTCGGTTTTCGGTTAAAAGAATTAGTTGGATCAAGGTGTCGGACTTGTAGCATTTTTTGATACCAAGGTGCATTCAAAAGGCTATTGTCGTAGCGGGCGCAATTTATTGCGCCCGTAAAGGCGGGCGTGATAAATCACGCCACAATTTGCCGTTTGGTTGCGACTTGGTATGAAAAAGAAACCGGGATAAACCGGAACTTGGGCTGATGATAACATAAGGCGGAAAATCTAAAAGAAAAAGAGGGGGGTTTGGAAAAAATTTTCAGAGTATTAACTCATGGACCTTGGCCCCCCCTTTTAAATATGGAAAAGTATTGGTGGCACAGCGCGGCCTTGAGGCCGCAACCAAAGTAAAAAATTGCGGGCGTTTTCCTCTTGTTGTATGTTTCGGTTTTGCGATCCAGAAACTTGCCAACAGAAAGGAAAACGCCGTGAAATCCTTTATACAAAAATATGAGCAAGATGTCATGGGTTCTCTTTCGGGGTTTGACCGGTTATACCGTGTCCGCTTTCAGGTGCAACAAACTCAACCTGTAACTTATTGATAAATCTTATTTATTTTAACCGAAAACCGAAGACCGAAAACCGAAAACGGTATTAGTCATCCGGGGCACGCTGCTCCGGTTGTTATATCCCCAGGGCATGGACTATTGCCTGGCCTTTTTGGGGGTGCTCTTGAAAGACTTTGCCAAATACCTCCTTCAGGCGACGGCTCGCATCAAAGAGGCCTCCCTGGCCGCGGCCCGTCTCGCCGGCCGTCCCATCAAATATCTGGCTTCCAGTCAAGTGCGCAAGGAT
>Ga0194113_10009613_pt1 | contig 11641 bp, 8 predicted proteins | sample TA2MahC200mmetaG_FD_146193 | JGI IMG/M metagenome (GOLD analysis project Ga0194113, IMG submission 146193) | Freshwater microbial communities from Lake Tanganyika, Tanzania - TA2015017 Mahale Deep Cast 200m | ecosystem: Environmental > Aquatic > Freshwater > Lake | place: Tanzania: Lake...
AATTTGAAAACCATGTAAAACTGGGCTCTGGGTTGTTGACATTCCATTTGAACAGGGAGAGGTAGGCCGACATAAGGATCGGGATAAAAGTGAATATCCCCATGAAAAAAAGGCCGGGAAGAAGATACCCATACGTGGTCAGACGAAAGATACGTTTCATATCGGACTTTCCATATCCACCTCAGGGAAGGGAAGAGGCTTCTTCCCTTCCCTGAACAAGGATTATTTGATCACTGCCTGGATCTCTTTCTGAGCGATCTTCATGGCTTCCGCAGGAGCGATCTTTCCTGCCGCCGAATCGTCTAACTGCCTCTTCAGGATCTCCCTGACCTTCTGAAAATTCTTGGCCATCATCTTTCCGTGGGCGAACTTCAATTGATCCCTGGCGACCAGGTACTCTGGATTTTTGCCCACATGCTCTTTCATCACCGGGTCGTCATAAGCGCTCTGCCTCACCGCCACATAGCCGGAGGCCGCGCTCCACTCGGCCGTATTCTTCACATTCGACATCCATTCGATATATTTCCAGGCCGCCTCCTGCCGCTCCTTCGGAATCTTCTTGGCGATCATCAGGTTGGCTCCTCCAACCGCCGCCCCGAAGGTCTTCTTCTGCGGCATAAAGGTAACCCCAAATTCAAATTTGGCCGATCGCTTCAGGAAGGTGAGAATGCCCGTGGAATGGTAAAGCAGGGCCGTCCTTCCCCCCACGAAATCGGGCGGGGTGGAACCCCAGGTGCTGTGGGGAGGCCCCACCTTGAGGCGGTGTTTTAACTCAACCCAGAAATCGAGGGCCTCAAGTGTTTCCTTTGAATCAAAATTTGCCGTTTTCCCGTCGGCGCTGATAAGATAGCTTCCGTTCTGTCTCACAAAGGCCTCAAAGAGCCAGTCATTCCAGCCTCCGGAGATGGTCACGCCCCACTGTTTATCTTTAACGGTCAATTTGGTTGCATAGTCCTTCAACTCGTCCCAGGTTTTCGGCGGCTTCTCCGGGTCCAGTCCGGCGGCCTTGAAGACCTCCTTGTTCCAGTAAAGGACAGGGGTGGACCGCTGGAAGGGAATGCCATAGACCTTCCCGCCGATGACCGCATTCTCCCGGAACGGAGCGAAAAAATCCTCCCAGTATTCCTTCCCCATCTTCTTGACATAATCATCCAGGGAAAGAACCGCATCCATCGCCAATAGCGTGGGGAGCTCGGAAATTTCCACCATAAAGATATCCGGCGGGTTCCCTGCCATAATAGCGGTCTGAACCTTCTGCATGGTCGGATCATAATCCCCCGAATAGACCGGAACGACCTCAATCCGGCCCTCATGCTCCTTGTTAAACTTGTCTGTCATCTCTCCGATCACCCTTGCCAGGGGGCCAGCCACTCCCACAGGGTAATAGAAGGTGAGCCGAAGCAACTTCGGTTTGCTCTTCTCCTTTTGAGCCCAGATTTCAGAGGTGCTCAAGAGGCCTGTGATAAAAAAGAAAACGGTGACAAGTAAAATGATCTTACGCATAGGACACCTCCTGAATTATTTTTGATTCCGGGGATCGCCCCCCCTCACAGACTTTTTTCTCTCCTCCTTTCTCCCGTGGACGGTCGGATTGTCCGATTTCGGGTCGCGTTCTCTATCGTCCGGTAGAAACGAAGTCCAGAAATTGAACAGACTCCTTCAAGCCTCTCCGAAAATCCTCTCCCCCATAAATCTCGATGATCCCCGTGCCCTTCCACTGTCGCTTCTTCAGTGCGTCGAGAAATTCTTTGATCTTGACCACGCCTCTTCCAAGCGGGAGATGCCCGTCCTCCGTTCCGGAGTTATCGTGCAGATGGAGATGAACAAGTCGTTCCCCCAGGCAATGGGCCGTCTCGATGAGATCAAATCCCTGGAGTGCGGCATGACCGACATCGATCAATCCCTTGACCTGCTCGGAAGAAAAAAAATGAATGAAATCCGAAAAATCAGGGACCCGGCGAAAGAGCGTCGCATCTTTCATCCCAATATTCTCTATGAGAAAAAGTCCTCCCTTTCCTTCTCCGGTCTCCAGGACCGATTGGATCAACCGAATCGAATTCCGAATCCCTTCCTCCCGGGAGGCATCCGGACGAGTGAGATGACCGGGATGGAGAACAACCCCTGAGCAGGACAATCGTTGAGAAATCTCTACGGAGCGTTGATAGAGGCGAAGGGTTTCCGAGGTGACACGGGGATGGCTATCCGCAGGGTTGAGACCTTCTATGGGAGCGTGAAGATAATAGGTCAATCCGTATGTTTCCTTCCAATCGAGCAGGAGATCGATTTCCTCGTCCCTCAAACGGTCGGGGTGGAAAGTAGGCGAATCACAGAAGAGTTCAACGATTCGAAACCCAAGGTCAACGAGGATCTTGGTTGCCTCTGTGATGGAACGATGGGAAAGGATCAGGGTGGAAACTCCAACCTTCATCGGATCAATTTTTAACCTTTTTTTTAGAAAAAGGCGCACAGGATTGACGAACGGCCAGTTCCGTGTCCAAGAGGATCCGGTGTCTCGAAGCTTGAACCGGAATCTTTGACAACAGTTCGAAAAGAATCTCCGTAGCTTTCCAGCCCATCTCGTAAGCAGGCTGGTGAATGGAAGTCAGGGGTGGAGCCACAAATTTAGAAAAGGCGATATCATCGAATCCAACAATCGAGATTTCTTCCGGAATCCTCTTTCCTATCTCTTTGAAGCCTTTCATCGCTCCGAGGGCCAAAATATCATTTGAACAGAAGATGGCTGTGGGAGGATGCGGGAGACCCATCAATAATTCAACAGCCTTCTCCCCCTTTTCAAAAGCATATTCGGTCTGGACCACCAGGCCCGGATCATAAGGAAGGCCATTTTTTTTTAGAGAACGCCTGTACCCCAGCCAGCGTTGATAACTTCGGTCGGACAGGGAAAAATCGAGGGCGATCATCCCGATTCTCCGGTGCTTCAAGCTGATCAATAATTCCGTGGCCCGAAACCCTCCTTGAATATTATCCACACCGACAAAAGCGACCCCGGGGTGTTTCGAGTGACTGTAGATCAAAACGAAAGGGAACTCATCCTTTATTAGACCATGGACGACTTCCCCCCCCGGCTTGTTGGTGGTAAGAACCAGTCCTTCCACCTGTTTCTCCCTCAACAGGTTGACCAATCGTTTTTCTTTTTCATAGAGATAATCCGTATTCACCAGGATTACATGGTAGCCTTTTTCTGAAGCATAATCCTGAATTCCCCGTGTGGATTCCGAAAAAATGGGATTAATAATATTGGGGATAACGATCCCGATGGTACGCGACCTCTTGGTTGACAGCCCCATGGCGAGCGCATTGTAGACATAACCGCAGGCCTCCATGGCCGTATTCACCTTCTGTCTCGTCTTCTCCGTCACCTTTCCCGGGTGATTGATCACCCTTGAGACAGTGGCAACGGACACATCTGCCCTTCGGGCCACATCGAAAATGGTAGCCAAGGTCTCTCCTAAATGAAAGCGTTTACATCATATAGGGAACTTCTCCCCTTGTCAAGGGAAAAAGTAAAAAAATGGGAATCCTTCGGCGGTAGGGGACTCATTCCCTCTCATGGATGGCATGAGTCCATAGGCGGGGTTTTCTAACCCCGCCCTCTTGAGACGGTGAGGAACCTTCGGCGGGGCGAGGAAAGAGGTTTAAGGCCGGCGCGCCGCAACCGGATCGGGAGACCGGGTTAAGTCAGAGCAATGCACTTCTCCGGATCCAAAAACAGGAAAAGTTCCTCTCCTTCCTTCTGCCTCACGTCATAAGCGACCTGGACTCTGATCATGGTGCTGTCCACATTCACAAAAAAGTTCAGGAAGTTGCCGAGATAGGCTCGATGCTGGATGATACCTTTGAAAAGATTGTCCCGTCCATCCGGTGGTTTGGTGAATACCTCCACGTCTTCAGGACGGATGGAGATGTAAACTTTCTGGTTCGGTACGGCCGTCTCGGAGTCAAATACCCTGCAGAGCATCTTCTCGCCAAACTCGGTTTGAATGTAAACCAGTTCTCTGCCCTTGGGAACTTCCGCAATCTCCCCCGGGATGAAATTTGTCGTCCCGATGAAATCGGCCACAAAACGGTTCGCGGGCTTCTTATAGATTTCCTCCGGAACACCGACCTGCACGATGTTTCCCGCCTCCATCACCGCAATGCGGTCGGACATGACCATGGCCTCCGCCTGGTCGTGGGTGACATAGACTGAGGTCATATGCATCCGTCTCACGAGGCTCTTGATTTCAAACCGCATCCTCTCCCTGAGCTTGGCATCGAGATTGCTCAGCGGCTCGTCTAACAACAGGACTTTCGGATTCCTCACAAGGGCTCTGGCAAGGGCAACCCGTTGTTGCTGGCCGCCGCTCAGTTGCCCGGGATACCTCCTCCCCAGGCCCGTCAGCCCCACGGATTCCAGCGCTTCCATCACCTTCTCCTTGATCACGTGCCTGGGAAATTTCTGGATCTTCAGCCCGTAAGCGACATTATCAAACACCCTCAGGTGGGGCCAGACCGCATAGTTTTGAAATACCATTCCAATCTCCCGCTGTGAGGGAGGAACAAACCCTTGAGAAAACATCGGCTGACCATCGATGAGAACATCTCCGTCATCGGGCTTCTCCAGGCCTGCGATGCAACGCAGGGTGGTGGTCTTGCCGCATCCGCTCGGTCCGAGAAGGGTTAACATCTCCCCTTTTTGTATTTCCAGGTAGATATGGTTGACCGCCACCATGTTGCCGAATTTTTTTAAAAGATTCTCAATCTTGATGAAAGCCATCTAATACCTCCCCCCTGATGAACCCCACGCCGCTCCAAGTATCCCTCCGCCTATGCGCGCTACGATCAGCAGGAGGATGAAGATAATCACGATCATGAGGAAAGCCATGGCTCCGGCGATTCCAAACTCCATCCCCCTGTGCCAGTTCAGATAGACGCCGATGGGCAACGTCTCCCATCCCCCTCGATAGAGGAAGATGGCCGTTGAGATCTCCTGAAAGGCCATGATGAAGAACATGACCAGGCCAACGAAAACGCCCTTGAGCAACAATGGCAACGAAATATTGAAGAACGTTCTGAATTTGCTTGCGCCAGAAATCTCCGACGCCTCCTCCAGAGAGACATCGAGCTGGAGGTAGGAGGCATGAGCCATTCTCAAAAAATATGGAAGTCGCCTCACAAAAAGAGACAGGGGCATGATGATCCAGTGCGTGGCGATTGGAATCCCTTCCCAGAAGGCAAGCAAGTAGCTGACGCCAACGGCGATCCCCGGAAAGGCGAGCATCAGAGTGATCACAAAGTCAAGCGTATTTTTCCCTGGCACTTTGGTTCGGGTGATCAGATAGGCGGCCGGCAGCCCGAAGGCCACTCCTAAAAAGAGCGCAACCCCGCTAAAAAGAAATGAATTTTTTAGCAAGAGTGGGGTTTCAAGGAAGATGAGCCTGAAATTATCGAGTGTCCAGTAAGATGGAAAAGGCTGTAAAACCCATCTCCTTGAAAAAGCGGACAATCCCAGGACGACGGGAATGAGCAACACAAGAATAGCAATGAAGAACATGTAAACATAAGCGCTCACTTTGGTTAATATCCCGGGGTCGATAATTCTCCCCTCCAGGGTTGTGCCTTTTGAGAGGGCGGTATATTTCTTTCTTTCCACCCATACCTTCGAAACCAAAAAGATGCCTACACAGACGACCGACGAAACAACTACGGACACAATGCCCATATATTTGCGGTGCATATCCGTAAAATGGTAGGCGATGTTGATGTAGGAGATGGAGGGAAGAAAATCGACCTGCCCGAAGATCAAGGGTGTGAGCCAATCCGTGAAGGGCCACAGGAAGACAATGACCGCGCCGGCTAAATAATTCGGGCTGGTGAGCGGCAGGGTGACGGTTAAAAACCTTTTGAACCCACCCGCCCCCTCCACCTCGGCCGCTTCCTCCAGGGACGGGTCGATGTTGGTAAAGCCTGCCGAGAGGCTGAGCACAATAAAGGGAAGAAGGTGGAGCGATTGAATGAAGACGAGGCCATGCAGTCCGAAGACGAAGTTAATCGGTTTGCTAACCACGCCCCAATCCATCAGGAGGAGATTCACGGTCCCCATCTTTCCGAAAAAGACGATGAGAGCAAAGGCTCCGGCATAAGCGGGCAATACAATGGGCAGAAGGATGAGGGCCGTAAATAGAACCTTCCCCCTCAGCCGATACCTTGCGAGAATATAAGCCAGCGGCAACCCAACCAGTGTGGTGGTAGCGAGCACCAGCACCCCAAGGAGAAGCGTGTTGCCAAAGGTTTTTAGATAATAGGGGTCCTTAAAGAAGTCGATGTAATTTTGAAGTCCATATCGATCGGTGCCTGCTATTTTAAAACTTTCAATGACCAAGAAGGAGAGCGGATAGATGACAAAGAGGGCTACCACAGACCATAAGATCGCAGAGATGAGTAGATTGCCTCGAGACATAATTCAATCTTCCTTCTATTTAAGGTATGGGCGAGCCGCAGCTCGCCCATACCTTTCAATGAGTTGGGTATTCCCTTCAATCAAAGGGGTTCATCGATTGAGACGGACCTGTTTTATGGATCACCGGGATGCCGCCACGAGCAACGCCCTGGCCTCAGAAGCGGTTAATCTCGCTGGCGCATAAGAGCCGTCGAATTCGAAGAGCCTTCTGGCTTCCTTGATTTTTGCCTCCGCTCTACCTACATCAACTCCCTTCTTCTTTGCGGCATCGATTTCGCCTTCCACTTCCTCAATGAGGAAGAGACTGCTTTTCAATTCGCGAAACTTCCGGTAGATCTCGAACTCAAAGTAACGGTTGACATCATCCCATCTCTTCGCGGCAAGCTCCAGATTGTAATCGATGAAACCTACCTTCATTTCCCAAAATGAATCGACTCCGATCGAATCTCGGGCATGCTTGGCCATCGCCACGCCTTCTTTTTCCCAAACGGAAAATTTGATGTCCGTCCTCGCTGGAAAGTAGCGGCCCTCCAACACATATTTTTGCCCTTCCATGCTGAAGAGCCAGTCCAGGAAGATCTTTCCATTGGCCTCATTAGGAGCGTTTTTTAGCAAAGCCACTGCCTCGGGCACCAGGATCGTTTTATCGGGAAGCAAATCCCGAACAGGATAACCATCCGCCCGCGCGCTCATCGCATTCATCTGCGGTTGTGCAATGCCAATGGGAACCTCTCCCCGATTGACCATGTTCATCGTATCAACGCTTCCAGTGGAGAATCTGGCTAACTGAGCCGCCAGAAGCCGGTTGTATGCCCAGCCCTCTTTCTCCCCAAAAGATTGAAGATGGATTTCAATCACTTCGTGCTGTGTCCCTGAGGCATAGGGCAAGGTTTGAACGATTAAGTCTCTGTAAATCGGGTTAAGCAAATCTTTCCAGGTCTTTGGAGCCGGCAATTTTAAGGCTCTCAGGACCCTTTCATTATAAAGATTGGTCACGATCCAGGGCGCAAAACAGGTCCACATGAATTTTTCATCTTTAACCTTCATGCCGCCCCATTTATCCGGAATCTTGTCCCAATCCTTGGGTTTATAAGGAACAATGAAACCCTCTTTATCTAAAACCTCGAAGGCGGGAGCACCGGCCCCCAAAAATACATCTGCATCAGGCTTGCCCTTCCAGGCCCGCACCTTATCTACGCACACCGGCCATCCGCCGGGTCTGACGAAGGTGATCTCGATCTCTTTTCCGTAGGTTTTTTTGTAATACTCCTTAAAACCTTTCATCAAACTGTCGGAAAGCTCTTTGTAAACCGGCCCGACCCAACCCACCTTCTCTTTCTGGGCCTGGACCTCCATCGGAGTCACCAGAAGACACATTAAAAAAGGCAGTAAAAACAGTGCAGAAACTCTCGTAAAGATTTTCCCTTTCATTTTCATTGCGTGACCCTCCTTTCGATAAAAGTGAATCATGATGATACATGAATCTTCCAATCAGAGAAACCTCATCATAAATATCGTCAGTACCAGAATGATTCGCCTCAATTGGATCCCCCCTTTCTTCAGTCTGGTAAAATTTTTCACAATCTTATCTTAACGGTGCAAAAGATGTCAAGATAAATTAAGGGACCAACGTAACCCCTCAGCTACGGGGGTCACAAAATTTCTGATAAAATTTAATTGCACCCGATAGGCGGGACATTCTTGTCCCGCCTATGTTGGAAGCGGGGTTAGACCTGCAGCAGGCCCCGCCTATCGGCTCTACTTATCCATGAATTGAACTACCACCAGCTACAAGCTGGTGGATTCTCTACTGACTGAAGTCAGCTAAAGACAAAACAAACAGCACAGAAATCCTCACGAGGGGAAATCTAAAAAACCTGCACACAGTGTGCATACTAAAGTCTTCGCCCGAAGGCGAGGGTTTTTCTCCCCGAGTGAGACAATAAAATTACCCCCTTAACTGAGGGATTACGGACCAACTGAGGAAAGCTCCTGGGTGTGTATCAAGATCATCAATTCTGGAAAGAATCCCTTCCGGATTTTCAGTGTGGAGTCCATCGATCCGTTTTCAAAAGAGAAAGAATGGGTGGTTAAGGGTGAAGAACTTAAGAAGGAAAATAGTGTGAAGAGCGCCCGTTCCTCATTCAGGGATAAGACAGCAAGAAGAATCGTCTTTTATCGAAGCAGGCAGGCTTTTGAAAAAGAAAACCCAGACATGGTCGTTTATTATTTAGAGTCTGTTTATAAATTCCCTTTTTCCGTCATGCCGGACTTGATCCGGCATCCAGAAGGTCTTGAAAGAACTGGATTCCGGCTTTCACCGGAATGACAACCTTTGGGGGAACCATTAGTTTATAAACAGACACTATTTAGGCGTCCCTGATACATCCCCCGAGGTTCTTTCAGAAAAGGAAATGAAAGACTATTTCGAAAAAGCTCAAGAAAGATTAAAAAAGTGAAGCTCCCTGTGCTTTCGTACGGGACATCTTCACAACGGCCTGGAATGGAAGGCTTCAAATAATATTTTCGGGTTGGATAAACGTGTGGGCAAAGTGATCTTTTCTCCTGATGTTAGAACTCCTCTATCCCCCAACGCTTTTGCTTCTTCCGAACCTCCCACTGTCCACAAAAGGGCCATCCTTTTAACAGACGGTAGCTAACCCAACTTTACGGTTGAGGGGCTTGAAGATTTTCTTGGAAGACGGACTTGACATAGGCCAGAAGAGTTGGTTATATTTTTTCTAAATTAGGAATCATTCCGGTTTATTTATGATGACCAAAGAGTCAATCATCAGCCAACTGCGAAAGAAGGGATTGAAGGTAACCCCCCAACGACTGGCCATCATTGACGTGCTGATTGAGCAGGGGGATTCCCATCCCGGTGCGAGCCTTTTCTATAAGAAGGCAAAAAAGAAAAAGAAGAGTTTGAGCTTGTCAACCACCTATGCCACGCTTAACGAGTTCTCCCGCCACGGCATCATCAAAACGCTTCAGTTTGATAAGATGGAAGACCGCTACGACGGAAACCTTGAAGAGCACATCAATCTGATCTGCGAAAGATGTAAGAAGATACTGGATTACAACGTTCCCATCACCGTTGACCCCAAGAGGGTAATGAAGAAAACCGGCTTCTCGATCACTGACACCAGGCTGGAGTATTACGGGTATTGCAGGGACTGCCGACCAAGAACAAAGGAGGGTAGGGGCAAGCACATCGAGGAAGAGAATGCCTAACAGCCCTATGCCTTTAACGATATATAGCGCTGTTCAACAACTCACACAACGAAAGGAGGTAACGTTATGACTGACGAGAGAAAGGACCCGGTAACGGGCGGGACAAACAAACAAGCAAACGGTAGAGGCCCGTCGAACCGCGACTGGTGGCCGAACCAGTTGAAGCTCGAGATCCTGCACCAGCATTCCTCCAAGTCCAACCCGATGGGCGAGGACTTCAACTACGCGGAAGAGTTCAAGAGTCTCGACCTGGCGGCTGTGAAGAAGGATCTCGCGGCGCTGATGACCGATTCGCGGGACTGGTGGCCGGCGGACTTCCGCCACTACGGGCCTTTGTTCATCCGCATGGCGTGGCACAGCGCTGGCACCTACCGCACCGGTGACGGCCGCGGCGGCGGCGGCAGGGGCCAGCAGCGCTTCTCGCCGCTCAACAGTTGGCCGGACAACGTCAGCCTGGACAAGGCGCGTCGCCTGCTCTGGCCGATCAAGCAGAAGTATGGCCGGAAGATTTCATGGGCCGATCTGATCATCCTCACGGGGAACGTCGCCCTGGAAACGATGGGATTCAAAACGTTCGGTTTCGGAGGCGGTCGCGAGGACGTCTGGGAGCCGGATCAGGACGTCTATTGGGGCTCTGAGGACACGTGGCTGGGTGATAAACGCTACTCCGGCGACCGGGAACTCGAAAATCCGCTCGCTGCCGTGCAGATGGGGCTGATCTATGTGAACCCGGAAGGCCCGAACGGCAACCCGGATCCTATCGCGGCGGCCAAGGATATCCGCGAGACCTTCGCTCGCATGGCCATGAACGACGAGGAGACGGTTGCGCTCATCGCCGGCGGCCATACCTTCGGCAAGACCCATGGCGCCGGCCCTGCGTCCCATGTGGGGCCCGAGCCGGAAGCGTCCGGCATCGAGGAGCAGGGCCTGGGCTGGAAGAGCAGCTTTGGCACCGGCAAAGGCGGCGACACGATCACCAGTGGCCTGGAGGTCACCTGGACCACCACGCCCACGAAGTGGAGCAACAACTTCTTCTGGAACCTGTTCGGCTACGAATGGGAACTGACGAAGAGCCCGGCCGGCGCGCACCAGTGGAGACCGAAGAAAGACGCGGGCGCCGGCACGGTGCCGCATGCCCACGACCCGTCCAAGCGTATCGCGCCCTCCATGCTGACCACCGACCTCGCCCTGCGGTTCGACCCGGTCTACGAGAAGATCTCGCGGCGCTTCATGGAAAATCTGGATCAGTTCGCAGACGCATTCGCCCGGGCGTGGTTCAAGCTGACGCACCGCGACATGGGCCCGCGCGCCCGCTATCTCGGCCCGGAGGTTCCCAAGGAAGAACTCATCTGGCAAGACCCAATTCCCGCAGTGAATCATAAACTGATCGGTGCAAAGGACATCGCCTCCCTCAAGGGTAAGGTCCTGGCTTCTGGTCTATCCGTCTCGGAGCTGGTTTCGACCGCGTGGGGGTCGGCGTCCACCTTTCGTGGCTCCGACAAGCGCGGCGGCGCCAACGGTGGTCGCATTCGTCTGGCGCCACAGAAGGATTGGGAAGTCAACCAGCCTGCCAAGCTGGCGAAGGTCCTCAAGACCCTCAAGGGTATCCAGGACGCGTTCAATAAGACAGCAAAAGGAGGCAAGAAGGTTTCGCTTGCCGACCTGATCGTTCTGGCCGGCTGCGCGGGCGTCGAGCAGGCTGCGAAGAAGGCTGGTCACAAGGTGACAGTTCCCTTCACGCCGGGACGCATGGATGCCTCGCAGGAGCAAACCGATGCGGCCTCCTTCGCCGTGCTCGAGCCGAAGGCGGACGGCTTCCGCAACTACCAGAAGACCCGTTATGCCGTACCGTCCGAGGAATTGCTGGTTGACAAGGCGCAATTGCTGACCCTGACCGCACCCGAAATGACGGTGCTCGTGGGCGGCATGCGCGTCCTGAATACCAAT
>Ga0194113_10009617_pt1 | contig 11641 bp, 3 predicted proteins | sample TA2MahC200mmetaG_FD_146193 | JGI IMG/M metagenome (GOLD analysis project Ga0194113, IMG submission 146193) | Freshwater microbial communities from Lake Tanganyika, Tanzania - TA2015017 Mahale Deep Cast 200m | ecosystem: Environmental > Aquatic > Freshwater > Lake | place: Tanzania: Lake...
CGGGCGCGAACGAACGGATCGGCGTCGGTGCGATCGGCATCGGCGGCCGCACTGGCCTGTTGCTGGATCAACTGCCCGACGACGGCCGCATCGTGGCGCTGAGCGACTGCAATCTGCCGCGTGCCGAGGCGTTCAAGGCGCAGCGGAAGGCGGATTGGCCCGTCTACGCGGATTATCACGACCTGTTGGACCGCCAGGACATTCAGGCCGTGATCGTGGGGACGGGCGACTTCCAGCGTGTCTTGCCGTGCATGCATGCTTGCGAGGCGCGGAAGGACGTCTACGCGGAGAAGCCCTTGACGCTCACCATTCACGAGGGCCGCGCCCTGGTGGACATGGTACGCAAGCACAAACGCATTCTGCAGGTCGGGTCCCAGCAGCGGTCGATGGAGATGAACCGCATCGCGTGCGAACTGGTCCGCAGCGGCCGCCTCGGCAAGGTGAAGGAAGTGCGAGCAGTCGCATACACCGGGCCCGAGGATTCGCCGGCTCAACCTCTGCCGGAGGAACCCGTGCCCAACGGATTGAAATGGGACGTGTGGCTCAACCAGGCCGCGATGCGGCCATACAACCAGCAATGGATGGGTTGGATGCGGTGGCGGGACTTCTCCGGCGGCGAGATGACGAACTGGGGCGCGCACGGCGTCGACCAGGTCCAATGGGCGTTGGGAATGGACGGCACCGGCCCGGTGGAGATTTGGCCGATCACGGCCGGTCCGCACGGTCAGGTGGGCATGCGTTACGCGAACGGTGTCGTGCTGAACTTCGTCATCGAATCCGGCAAGGGACCTGCGGGGGGCGCCGTGTTCATCTGCGAGAAGGGCAAGCTCGAGATCAACCGCAACAAGTTCACGTCGAATCCGCCGGAGATCGCGGCCGAGTTGCTCCAGCAAGTGAACCTGGCGGAGGAGGAGCGCAAGTGGAGCGACGAACTCGCGCTGTGGCAGGCGCGCTGGCACATGCAGAACTGGATCGACTGCATTCGCACGCGGGCCCTGCCGGTGGCCGACGTGGAGATCGGCCATCGGTCGATTAGCGTCTGCCACCTGGCCAATATCGTTCGCCGCGTGGGGCGCAAGCTGCGCTGGGACCCGCGAACGGAGACCTTCCCGGACGATCCCGAGGCCAATACCCACGTGCTGCGCCCGCGCCGCAAGGGCTACGAACTGCCCGTGTGACGGTCGCGCGGCCCGATCGCCGGCGGCCGGGCGGATCAGCGGTCGGAGTAGACGCGCGTGCTTTCTTCCTTGGTTACCGGGACGCGCAGCCCCTCGCTCCGCAACTGCGCGCGGATCACATGATCGCCCACCGCGTGACCGGTCGCATTGATCCTGAAGACAGCTTCCTCGCCTGGCGCGAGTCGTGCGAGCGGGGCGAAGACAACTTGCTGGCCTCGCGCGGTGCCCTGCGTCGGGCCGCTGCCGCCAAGCGGCGTGAGCCCGGGCGGAAGTTCGGTGATCAACTGCACGTTGGTGTCCGCCTGGGAACCGCGGTTCTGCACGATGACCTCGTAGGTCGTGTTGCTGCCCACTTCGATCGGGTCGGCCAGGTCCGCAAGGGTAAACACCAGCTCGGGCAGCGACTCGACGGTCACTTCGTATTCCTCGGCAGCGGCAAGCCCGAGCTCGGCACGAGCGGCCGCTTTCAGTTTCAACGCTCCGGGTTCCAAGGGCAGCACCGTGATCCGCACATCGCCTTGTCTGTTGGCCGGCAACTCATCCAGGCTCCAATACACGGCGTGCGTCTGCGTGTCATATTGTCCCTGATTGTCGGCCGAGACGAATTTCACGCCCTTCGGCAGATAGGTCGCCAGCTCGACGTTGCGCGCTGCCGCCGTGCCCGGGTTGACAATACTGATCGTGTAGACGGCTTGTCGGTCGAGATACCGCAGGCTGGGGCCTTGGATCTTGACGTTCAACTCCGGGGCAACGACCTGGATCTGCCGAAGATCCTCGTCGCGAAGGTTCGCGTCAGCGCGGACTGTGAGACGGTTCTCGTACACGCCCGGTTTCACCGCCTCCAGTGCCAGACTCAGCCGCCGCGACTCCTGGGGACGCAGCGTGCCGATCTCGTGCTCCAGCTGCCGGCCGGCGGCGTGCGCAAACCCTTCCGGCACGTCCTCTTCCAGAACAACGTTGGTCGCCGCGCCGTTGCCCGAATTCGTCACCGTGATCTCGAGCGTCGCGGATTCGCCAATCAGCACGCTTTCGGAAACGGTAAGCTCCAGCTGCAATTGCGGCTTCGTGCAGATCGTCCGCACCGATGCCTGAGCTTGAAACGTGGCCTGAGCCACGCTGCCAATCTCGCCCGCGACCTTTGGCAGCAACTGCAGCGACAGGACAGTCTCTTCGCCAGGTTTGATCTCCGAGATCCGCCAGAAGACCGTGCCGTGCGGACCCCGAGAACACTCCGGCTTGGCGCCCAGGAATTCGGTTCCCCGCGGGATCTGATCGACAACCGTGACCTGATACGCCGTGGCATTGCCAACATTGCGAACGCGGATCTGGAACGTCGTCTCACGATCCACCTGGATCTCCTGCGGCGCGATCTTCTCCAGAGCAATGGCGGGCGTCTGCTGGCCCTCAAGCCTCCGGTCGCCGGGCACGTCCGACGTCATTTTTGCCGCGCCACGCGCAGCAGCATTCGGAGTCCCTTCGCCCGATCCAAAAGCCACATCCGACAAGGATGTCGGCGCCCCGACCCCGATTGACCCATTGGTTTCCGGCACTTCATCGCCAAGGGGCGAAGTACCGGTCGGCGGCGAGGGACCTGACGACGGCCCGCGCGCGCCCGACGCTACAAACGACGAGTTGCCCGCATTTGCCGGTGGAATCCCGCCAAAAGTCGCCCGAGCCGGACGGCCACCGCTCGGCGCGAAACCGCCACTTCCTCCCATTCCCGTTTCCGTGGGAGTCGTGGCGGGAGAGGGTTGCGCGGTTGCCGGCACCGGAATCGCGCCGGGGCCGGCTGTCAGGCCGCGCGCGTCGGTCGGCACGGACATGAGTTCGGCGGCTGGTGTCCCGGAATCACCCATTCCGGTCGCCCCGGACAGTGCCGGTTGCGACGGCGGAAACTGGCCGGTTGACGAGGGCGGAAACTGGCCGGTTGACGAGGGCGGAAACTGGCCGGTTGACGAGGGCGGATCGGGCACGCTGGTTGCGCTAAGGGCCCCATCGCCGGCGTCGCGGTCCGAAGCTGAGCCTGTTGTCGATGCGAACGCGGCCGGTATGGCACCGTCGCCCGGGCTCTCCGCTAAACTCCCCCGCGCTCGCGCCGACGGGCCGCCTAACCCTGCACCGACCAGCACGGGAGGCGGACCAAGTTGTGCCGGAAAAGCACCGGGGCCGGTCACTCGCGGCGCACCGGCGGCAGGGAAACCTGACTCGCTGCCGTAAGCGGGCGGCGATGGCACGTACGCGGACGCGTCGAACGCACCTCCAATCCCACCGGACCGGCCAGTCGCGTTCGCACGGTCATAGGTTGAAGCGGGCGTGTCCGCGGGGCTTTCGTCGCGTGACACGGGCTGTAACAACCGCGATCCCGTTTCGGCCGTCAACATGCGGGCCGCCGACGCGGACCCACCTTCCGAGTCGTCGTCACCGCGAATCCCTCTCGGCAGCTCGCCCGGAGACTGCCCTTTGGCTACGGATCGCTCCAGCGAATCGGTCGCGTCAGCACCGGGATCACCCTTCCCTTGCGACATCACGTTGTAAGCAATCGTAGCGGTTCCCAGGGCCAGAATCGTACCCACAATGGACAGTCGCACGCTAAGTCGCTTCATGGCACGGGCCCCAGGCAGATCCGGAATTCCTCAACGAGAATGGCTCACCTCGTAACAACCCACACACCCCAAAAGCCCGTTGCGACGACCTGGACCGGAGTCGCGACTCGATAAGCGGCCGGTCGCCCCGATCGCACAGGCAGCCATGACACTTGCGGCAGGCCGCAAACACGACGCAGGGGACGCAGTGCACGGACTTTGGGGAGGGGCTAAATACCAAATTGGCGCGTATCCGCAAAGGGCAATAGCTTGAAGAAACCGCCGTGTGCTATTCTGGCGTCATGTGCGAACGCGAAGACAGTAATTTCCGTAAACAGGATCGAGATTTGCCCGACCAAATCGAGGGGGAACATCCACCTGTTCTAGGACGCCCAGACGGCATTGACGATGGCCGCGTAGCTGGACCGGCAGTGCACGCTGATGCCGACCCCCTGGGGCGTGCCTTCGATGTCACCGAGGGCACATCGAGCGAGGGCCAGCCGACAGTCGTTCGCACGCAGCGCCGTCGTGTGCGACTGCCGCTGATCCTGTTTCTGGTCACGTGCCTGTCCACATTCTGGGTGGGTGCCAACGGGTGGCTTCCCTTTCCAGCCACTTTGCCGTCGCGTCAGACGTTGATTGCTCATTGGCAGGACGGGTTGATTTACATGGTCTGCGTGCTGGCGATCTTGCTGACGCACGAGATGGGTCATTTTGTTGCGACCTTGCGGTATCGGATTCCGGCCAGCCTCCCGTTTTTCGTTCCGTTTCCCATTGCGCCGATCGGGACGATGGGGGCGGTCATTGGCATGGACGGGCACCGCGCGGACCGCCGGGAGATTTTCGACATTGGGTTAGCGGGTCCGGTGGCCGGCTTGTTCGTGGCGATTCCCATCACGTGGATCGGCATCTTGAAACTGGACATGACGCAGCCGAGTTACGGAGTCATCGGTTTCGACCTGCCGCTGGCCGTACGATTAGCCTTGGACGTGCTTCGGCCGCCGGGTTACGAATCGGGGCAAGTGATCTGGATCAGCCAATGGAATCCGTATTTCATCGCGGGGCTGGTAGGGCTGTTCATCACGGGATTGAACATGTTGCCGGTGAGCCAATTGGATGGCGGGCACGTCATGTACTCGCTGTTGCTCAAGCGATCCCGTTGGGTGGCACGCGGGATTGTCGTGCTGGCCGTGTTGGACGTTTTGGTTCGTGGCCAGTGGCATTGGTCGCTGATGGTTCTCTTGGTGTTACTGATTGGCGTGAGCCACCCGCCGACGCGCGACGACAGTCGCCCGCTGGGCTGGTTCCGTGTGGCCTTGGGGGTTTTCGCGCTTCTGATCCCGGTCTTCTGCTTCTCGCCCCGCTTGATCGTGTTGGGGTGACAAGCGATCTTCCGTGGAGCGTCCGCGTTGAGGGTACCGTCCCGCGAATCGAGTGCGATCGCGATCGCCCGAGGATTATGAGCGCGCGCCCAGGGCGAGGTGCCACGAATCGTGACGCGTGGCACTTCGGAGCTGACAACCGATTTACGGAGGCTTGAGACTGATGTGTCACCGACTGGTCTGGTCGTCCGTGCGTCTCATTGTGGTGGCGTTCTCGCTGGCCTGTGCCTCGTCGCCGGGCAGTGGGGCGTGGGGGGCCGCGGATCCATCGATTGACCGGCTGACATCGGTGCGGGACGGTCGCACGGGTGAGGCGATGCCGTTGAGCGCGATGATCGACCGGTTGGCGGGCGCGGAGGTCGTGTTCCTGGGCGAGTCGCACGATGACGAGACGACGCACCGGGTAGAACTGGAGGTGTACAACGGGCTGCTTTCGCGGAGGGGCAACCAGGTCGTGCTGGCGATGGAGATGTTCGAGCGCGACGTGCAACCTGTCCTGGACGACTACGTGGCGGGGCGGATCGACGAGGCAGCATTTTTGGCGCGAAGTCGTCCGTGGGCGAACCACGGCACCGCCTATCGGGCATTGATTGAGCGGGCCAAGGAACTGGGCAGGCCGGTGATCGCGTCGAATTTTCCACTTCCGTTGCGGAGGCGCGTCGCGGCTGAAGGTGCGGATGTTCTGAAGAACCTGCCGGAGGGCGAGCGCGGCCATGCGCCGCGCGAATTCCTCCCCAACTCCGAAGCCTATTGGCGGCGAGCGGACAACGCGATGCGGGGTCACGCGGGCATGATGCCGGGCGGCAAGGACCCGGCGTCCCGGCTCCATTCGACCCAGTCGCTGTGGGACAACGCGATGGGTGAGGCTTGTGCGGACGCCCTGGACAAGTACCCGGGCCATTGCGTGCTGCACGTGAACGGGGCGTTTCACAGCGAATACTGGGACGGCACGGTGCGCCAACTGCGGCTGCGCAAGCCCGAAGCCAAGATCTTGACGGTGGCGATCGTGCCGGTTGCCAATCCGGCTTCGACGGAAGTGGGGCGAGTTCCGGTCGCCGATTTCGTCGTTTTGGCGGAAGCGCGCGCAGCGGACCAACGGGAGGGCCTGTATTCCGTCTATGGGCAGCAGGCGATCAAGTACCGGCTCCACGTGCCCGAGGGCGCGTCGGCGGCGCATCCCGTGCCGATGCTGATCTGGCTTTCGGACGACGGTTTCACCGAGTCGGACGGGCTGGACCTCTGGAAGGACCGGTTGGGTGGTGTGGCAGCGGTGGTTGCCGTGCAAGCACCGTACCGCGAGACGCAGGAGGATTACGGCCTGGGCGGGCGATGGTTCTGGCCTGACAGTTTCGCGGCGGACGTGGGTTCCCTGGTTTCGGCGGTCGAGCGGATCTGCGGTTACGTCGCGCGGTACTTCCCTGTCGACGCCTCGCGCATCTGTGTCGCCGGGGAAGGCACGGGCGCGACGGTCGCCTCGTCGGTCGCGCTGCTGGCCGATCAGATCGATCTGCGCGCGGTGAGCGTGAATCCAAGCCGATACGCGAAACTCAAGGAGTTCCCGCTCCCGCTGCCTGAACTTCGAGACGAATCGATGCGGCGGAAGAAGTCGCTGACGGTGATTGCCGGCGACGCAGACCGGGCCTGGTGGAGCGGTGAGTTGGACCAGTACCGCGGAGTCGGGCTGGACTGCGAGCTGCAAGCGATCGCCGACGATGCCTGGTCGTGGGAGCGCCAGCAGGAAAACGTACTGCGCGCCGCAATGGGTTTGGAGCCGCGTGCCGCCGTCAGCGTCGCGGAGAAGCGGTACATCGTGGTGCCGGGCGACACGCGTCGCGCTCGCCATTGGGCACGGCTCCACGCGCTGTGGGCGGCTGCCGAGTCGGGCGTACCCGTGGCCGTGGTCGCGAAGGGATTAGAGGATCAGCACGCGGTGCGCATTCCCACCACGGTCCGCCCCCACATGTTCACCGGGCCCAAAGCGATTCCGGAGTGTCCCGGTCCATTCGGCGGCACCACGGTGCTGGTCGTGCCCGCCGACATGACGGCACAGGAGCGACAAGCCTGGCACGCCCTGGAGGAGAACGACCCGTTGGCCAAGGCGAGCAAGTTCCACCGTGTGCGCCTCGCCGCCCTGGAAGGCGATCGAAATCTCACCAGCGTCCTGACAAAGCTCCGCGACGAAGGACGCAAGAATGTCTTGATCGTCCCCGCCACCTTCTGTGCAGACGCGGCCTGGATGCGGCTGCTCAGGTCCGCCGTGCGCGACGTCGAGAACGAGATGACTTTCCATTGGCTGCCGGGACTCGGTGGCCGCAAGGTCTCGCTCGGCGAGCCAGCCTCGACCGCGTCCGACGTGCCGCTGCGCCATCGGCTGACCGTGCACCTGGACCCCGAAACACACCAGCTCCGCGTACAGGATCGGATTGAACTGCCCGCCTCTCTACGCCGCAAGGGTGCCGAATTCACGTTGAGCGACGCACTGGAAATCACGGCCAGCAATCCACCGATCCGCAAGTCGGATGGCCAGACCGAAGCGACGCGCGTGAAGTACGTGATCGACCAGCCACCCGCGGATGGCGTCTTGGACCTGACCTATTCCGGCACGGTCAACTTCCCGTTATCGGACGAAATCGAACAGTACACGCGCGGGTTCCGCGGCACGCGCGGAATCATCTCTTCGGAAGGCGTGTACCTGGACGGCGGCAGCGACTGGGTGCCCGTGTTCAACGACCGGTTGATACGCTTCTCGGTGGAGGTGCGGCAACCCGACGGCTGGCACGTGATCAGTCAGGGCAGCGGCACATCGCGCGACGAGCACGGGCGAGCGGCGTGGGACGCCGATGATCCGATGGACCAGATCTACCTGGTGGGCGGCCCGCTGCTGTGCAGCCGCGACACGGCCGGCGCCGTCGAGACGTTGGTCTATCTGCACGAACGTGACGAGGCTCTGGCCCGCAAATACCTCGACGCGACGGCACGGTACCTCGAAATGTACCGCAAGCTGATCGGTCCCTACCCGTACACGAAATTCGCGCTGGTCGAGAATTTCTGGGAGACGGGATACGGCATGCCCTCGTTCACGCTGTTGGGGCCGCAGGTCATTCGCTTTCCGTTCATTGTGACTTCGTCCTACCCGCACGAGATCCTCCACAACTGGTGGGGCAACTCGGTCTTCGTCGATTACAGTCGCGGCAACTGGTGCGAGGGATTGACGGCTTACCTCGCCGACCATCTGATCCAAGAGCAGCGTGGTGCGGACGCTGAATACCGGCGCGCCACGCTGCAGAAGTACCGGAACTACGTGCGGCAGGATCGCGATTTCCCGCTGACGGAGTTCCGCGATCGGCACAGCGCGGCCACGGAGGCCGTTGGGTACGGCAAGGCGCTGATGATGACGCACATGCTGCGCCGCGCGATCGGCGACGACCCGTTCCGCGCCGGTCTCGCCGGTTTCTACCGCCAGCAGAAGGGCAGCCGGGCCAGCTTCGATGACTTGCGGTCGGCCTTCGAGACCGCCGCCGACAAGCAACTTGTCCCGTTCTTCGGCCAGTGGGTTGAGCGAACCGGCGCGCCCCGGCTGGTCGTGGCAGATGTCTCCGTCCGCGAATCGGCCGGCGGATTCACCGTTGCCGGGGTTTTGAAACAACTCCAGCCCGGCGATCCCTACCTGCTGGACGTGCCGGTCGCGGTCCGGACGGCAACCGGCCAGACGTCGTCTGTTGTGACAACGCGGGCACTGAACCAACCGTTCGAGATCCAGGTCGACACTCGGCCGCTCGCCCTGTACGTCGATCCCTGGTTCGATCTGTTCCGCCTGCTCGATCCGCTGGAGACGCCGGCATCCATCGGGCAGATCTTCGGCGAACCGCACGTCCTCGCAGTGCTGCCGACCGCCGGCGGAAAGGAGCGGCAGGAGCTGTACGAGCGCCTGGTGAAGGGGTGGAGCACGGACAGCCACAAGATCGAGGTCGTGTCGGACGCGGACGTGCAGACGCTGCCGAGCGATCGATCCCTCTGGATTCTGGGACACGAGAACCGGTTCGCCCGCTCGCTGTTCGAAGACGCGATGGGTCAGCCGAGCGCGATCCGCGTGGAGGAGAAGGACTTTCCGCTGGCGGGCCACTCGCTGGTGCTGGTCCGCCGCCAGGAAACGAATGTGGAGAAGGCCGTCGGCTTGCTCACGATCGACTCGGCCGCGGCGTTCGCCGGCATGGCGCGGAAGCTCCCGCACTATGGGAAATACACGTATCTCGTGTTCGAAGGCGATGAGCCGACGAACATCGTCAAGGGGCAGGGGAGTACCGACGAATCGCCCATGGTTGTGGACCTACGTCCGCAGCGCGACGAGCAACTTCTTGGGCCGGAGCGCGACCAGCGGAAGCCGTTGGCCGAATTGCCGCCCGTCTTCGCCAGCCAGGCACTGATGTCCCACGTCCGGTGGCTCGCGGCACCGGAGCGGGAAGGACGCGGTCTGGGAAGTGACGGGCTGCGCCAGTCGGCGGAGTACATCGCGCAGCAAATGGCCCAGATCGGGCTGCAGCCGGCCGGCGACGACGGCACCTGGTTCCAGCGGTTTGCCGTGCCCAACGGTCCGCAGGGGAGTCCCGTCGACACCGTCAACGTGGTCGGGCTCTTGCCGGGCAAACGCGCTGGATGGGAGAACCAGTCGGTGATCTTGAGCGCGCATTTCGATCACTTGGGTCGCGGCTGGCCCGACGTGCGGCGCGGTGCCGAAGGAATGGTCCATCCGGGCGCCGACGACAACGCCAGCGGCGTGGCGGTCATGCTGGAACTGGCCCGCAGTCTCGCCGCCGACGGGAGCGGATCCCGAAATCTGCTCGTCATCGCGTTCTCGGCCGAGGAATGCGGACTGCAAGGGTCGCGACACTATGCCGCGCACCCGCACCTGCCCTTGGCGGAACTCCGCGCCGTCGTGAATCTCGATACGGTGGGCCGGCTGTTCCATCAGAACCTCGCCATCCACGCGACCGGCACGGCCAACGAATGGCCTCATATCTTTCGCGGCTGCGGGTTCGTGACAGGCATCCCCAGCGTCAACGTGCCGGGCCTCGGAGAAGCATCCGATCAGCAGAGTTTCATCGAGAAGGGCGTGCCGGCCGTGCAGGTCTTCACCGGCGCACACGAAGACTACCATCGACCGACCGATACCTGCGACAAGATCGATGCGGCCGGGCTCGTCAAGGTCGCGACGTTCGTCAAGGAAGCAATCGTCTATCTCTTGGAGCGGGACGAACCGCTGACCGCGACCATCCAAGGGGCGGCGTCTTCCAAGCCGCCGGGACAAGCTGCCTCCAGCCAGGGACGCCGCGTCACGTTCGGCACGCAGCCGGTATTCGATTACCCCGGCCCAGGCGTGAAAATCGACACCACGCTCCCCAACTCGCCCGCCGCCCGCGCCGGTCTGCAGGCCGGTGATCTCCTGCTGCGGATCGACGGCCAGGACATCGCCAATCTGAGCTCCTTCAGTGCGATGCTTAGGAAACTCGAGCCGAACCAGCAAGTCGCCGTGGAATTCACCCGCGAGGGGAAACCTCTGACGGTAAAGGTCACCGTGGAGGCTCGGTGAGGTGCCGCAACAACCGGCCGCCGTACGCCCGGCGGTCCGGCTTATCCGAACGGTTTTGGGCGGGCAGGAGTGCCCGTCCTCCCAAAGGTGCGAGCAGGGTACGTGTCGCGCAGGTTGCGAGTTGCCGCCCTGTCCACCCGCGGCAGAAATCCTACGCTTTTTTGCCGCCTTCGCGCGAGAGTCCTCCCTTTTGCACCATTACTGCACTACACTATTTTCAGGGCACATATGCGCGCGTCGCACGATTCCACTCGTAACGATTAGTCCGATTATGGGAACGAGCTTCTGGAGTGACCGGCGTCTGGTCGTCAGGGTCGTGGGGCCAGGACGTGAGCGCGTGGTCGCCACCAACACGCCCTATGCTCGAATCGGCAGCCACGAACGGGCAGAGGTCGTCCTGTCCGACGCGGCGATTCCTCGCGTCGGGCTGTACTTGCACGGGACGGAACGAGGCATCTTCTGGGTGGATCTGACGGCTCCTTCGACCGACGCTCAACCTCACTCCGGCTGGCTGCATGCCGGTGCCGTTGTCCGCCTCGGGGACTATCGCATTTCCGCATCGTTCGCCGAAGGCGAGGAGCCCGATGCGGACCCGGGTCCGCCATTGGATCAAAAAGGCAGCGCGGGGTTGCCGGTTCCCCTCCTCTTCGTGCTCGTCAAGGACCAGCGGTACGCCACGTATCACGCCTACCGCAGCCTGACGGTCGTGGGCCGGCGCGAGCCGAGCACGTTCCGCATCCGAAGCGAGCTCGTTTCCGCCACCCACTGCGCGCTGTACTGGCACGACGAGCAGTTGTGGTTCATCGACCTGCTGAGTCGCAACGGAACGGAAAAAGGAGGGCAGCGACTGGACGCGGGCCTAGTCGGCTTGGGCAAGACGATCCGGCTGGGCGGCATCAAGCTCGGCTTCGC
>Ga0194113_10009618_pt1 | contig 11639 bp, 12 predicted proteins | sample TA2MahC200mmetaG_FD_146193 | JGI IMG/M metagenome (GOLD analysis project Ga0194113, IMG submission 146193) | Freshwater microbial communities from Lake Tanganyika, Tanzania - TA2015017 Mahale Deep Cast 200m | ecosystem: Environmental > Aquatic > Freshwater > Lake | place: Tanzania: Lake...
TGGGGGGTTCTTACCCAAGAATCAATGCATGAATGCCCCCCGTGGTTCGTTGCTGCGTCGGCGTTGCCCATGCCGCCTGCGGCCGACGAGTGGCCTGCAGCGTCCGTGCCAGGCAGGCCTTGACGGACAAATTCATTCTTCCGTATGCTGCTTGCCCTGAGGGCCCCGTTCCTGTCCGGGACCGGAACCCCGGCCGCAGCGCCCGGGTGGGTTCTTCCTCTGAATCGTGAGCAGCATGGTCAGAGACACGGAAAAGCTCAAATGGCGCCGGCTGGCCAAGAAGTTTCTGGTCCGGGTGGCGGAACACACGGTTCCCTATTTCTATTTTGCCTATTTCGCTTTTGTCTGGGCCACCAGCAAAATCACGGACCTGACTTCCCCTCTCGATGATGCGCTGCGCAACCCGCCTCACCGGTTTGTGGCAGCCGTGTGGCACCAGGATGTGCTTTGCGTGCCCTGGGCCTACCGGAGGTTGCATGCCCAGACGATCGCCAGCGTAGGAGATGCGGGCGGCGTGATTGCGCGGCTTCTGGAACTCTGCAACTTCACCGTGTTCAGGGGAGGATCGAGCAAGAGGGCGAGCCGCAAGAAACTCATTCTCGAAGAATTCACCCGACACCTCCTGACGGTCGACAGGCCGGCCGTGGGCATCACGGTGGACGGGTCATCCGGCCCGCCGTATCGGATGAAAACGGGGGTCATCGTGTTGGCGATGAAGATCAATGCCCCCTTCTTCGTCGTGCGCATCTGGAGCAAGAGACGGATCTTGCTTCCCACCTGGGACAGGACCATGCTGCCGCTGCCCTTCAACAGGATTGTCCTGTTGGCGGAAGGCCCATACGCCCTTCCGGAGAACATGGATCAGGAGGAAGTCTTCCAGCAGTTTCACCGTTTCGTTGAAGATCAACTGTTGAACACCGCCTACAAATGCTTTCTGATGCTGGACAAAGAACCAGACAAACGACTCATGGCCAAATTCCCCGATCATTGGCAACCCCCTGCCTCGCAGGGGCGCTCCCCCTGATCCCCGCCGCTTACCGGCAATCAGATCCAAGACTCCGGATATCTGCGGGTTCCGGGGATGTCCCGCCTGGCTTCGAGGAGGTTCCCGGAGTGGCGAGAGCGCATCGCGGGCGCTTTCTGGCCGAGAGCCTGGGTTTGGCGCTCAACCCCGGGCGGGTACACGGACTGGCGCCTGCCCGACGATTACGAGCTTCAGGGTCTCGTAGACCACAGGCGGCCTTGCCCTGGCCCGACGATTGATCCGGTCGCGTTTCCAGGCAGGTTGTCGAGTTATTGTTGGTCGTTGTCCCCCCTCGCCAACTTCACCTGCTTCGCGTGGAACGTCCACTTCTACTATGGCGACGTCGGCTACGGCTACGGCAGTAGGGCGGGCGCACACGCGTGCGTTTGCGTGCGGTAACGGCGGGGAATGCGTGATGGGGTCATTCTTGGGGCGGGAGAGTACCGAGGATCCGTTCAGGACAGAATCTCAAACCCCGCAGCCCTGAAATGACGGTCGCAGGTGAGCACCCGCTTGATGTGAAGTTCGCGCACAATGACAAAACTCGTGCAGTCGGTGAAGGAGAACGCCTTGTCCGTCCATCGCAAGAACCAATTCAGGGCCGCTTCGAATCTCCGGACATCCACCCGTTCCCATCGCAGACGCGGGCTCTCGGCCGCCTGCTCCCAGAACCTGCGGGCGGCCGCCAACCCCATCCTCACGGGTTTCCTATTCCATAAAGCACAGTGTCGTGATCCCGTGCGGTAAGGCCATCGGCAGACCTGCCCACCGGGGGTGCCTGATAGAGGGGATCCTCCGTCAGAGGGACGGTGATGTCTTCCTCGGCCTCTACGGGGACGATACGGAATGCGGGTTTGCTCCTGTAAAGGATGGTGAATCTGTCCCCTTTTCTGACCTGCCGGTGATCTGTGGGAGCGACGAACGAAGTTCTTTAACGTTCAAGACGTTTTTCATCTTCTTGCTTCCCCCGGCTAGGTTCACCTTGAGTTTGACTTCGCTGGCCGGTGCGGTCAAGGTTCCTGACAAGGACAATTCCGGCGGACCTTGCCGGCCTCCCCATCTCCCCGGGCATCGAGCTTCAGCCGCGGATCATGACCAGCAGCATCTTGAACCTCTCGGCCGCGTGCAGGGAGTGGGGTACCCCGGCCGGCATGAGCACGGTCTGTCCGGCCGCGGTCGCCACGACCTTGCCGCCGATGGCGATCTCGGCCCGCCCGTCCAGGATCTGCACCAATGCGTCGAAGGGGGCGGTGTGCTCGCTCAGGCCCTGGCCGGCATCGAAGCTGAACAGGGTCACCGTGCCGACCGGCCGCTTGATCAGGGTGCGGCTCACGACAGAGCCCGGGGCGTAGTCGATCAACTCGTCAAGCCGCTGCGGCGCGGCCGGGGTCAACCCGGCGCTCGCGGTTTCCGGCTGCCTTTTCGCGTCTTCTGCCATGGTTCTCCTCGTTCATCCCGGCTGGTCGGACCACGCTGTCTGCCGCGCAGAAGGAACAGACGCGGAGTTGTTCGTGCCGGCAGCCCTGCTTGCCGGCGACGACCCTAGCCTATCTGACAAGCGCCGGCAAGCTGCGTCTGCAACGGTCTTGTCCTGGAATGCGGCGCGTCGACCCTTGGCTATCGGACGCGCGCCGGCCGGCCCTTGCGGAAAAATGAAAGCCAGATGGCCCGCGCCAGAAAGGCCAGGAGCAGGATCGCCCCGGAGGCGAAGATCACGTCGGGCACCAGCCGCATCCAGCTCAGGAAGCGGATGACCTCGCCCGAAGCGATTTCCGGGCTGCGGGCATACCAGAGGCCGGACTGGACCGCGTGGTAGAGCTGGTAGAACCCCGAGGGGATCAGGCTGAAGACCGCCATGGCGGCCAGCCCCCCGTTCAGGCCCCAGAAGCTCCACTTGAGCAGCCCGTCCGACCCTCCTTTTCAAAGGAAATGACGGTATTCGCCCAGGGGGTGGGTCATTGCCAAGCCGCTGGGGTTGTGTTAGGTTTCCGGGCGTCGCGAGAACCCCGAAGTGGACGGATTGCGATCCTGCAACCCCCGATTTGACCGCAGCCGACGCAGTCGATTCACATAGACGGGTTTCCTGCACAGGCGTGGGTGATCCCCGGGCGGGAAGCCCATCCGTCGGGGGATTCCGGGCGAACCCGCCCTTGGCGGCAGCAGGACGAGCGCAAGGCCTGGCGACGGCCGCCAGCCGGCCCCCGGTTCATTGGAATCGTCATCCAAAACATACACGCTTTCGAGAGGATGTCGCAAGAATTTCCTGAGCGGGAGAGAAACCTTATGGGTTCGGGGGCCATGATGCCCCAGGGTTAGGCAGGGGGAGTTCGAAGAGGGAGGGATGGAGATGGCGAAGAAGGCGCCTCTGTGGGAGCCGTCGGAGGAGCGGAAACAGAACGCCAACATCACCCGTTTCATGGGGGAGGTGAACCGGCGATACGGGAAGAACCTTTCGAACTACAGCGAACTGCACCAGTGGTCGGTCGACAACCTCGCGGACTTCTGGGGGCTCATGTGGGATTTCGCGGGCATCCGGTCGTCGCAGGGCTATGAGCGGGTGGTGGAGGACCTGGGGCTGTTTCCCGGGACCAGGTGGTTTCCCGGCAGCAGGCTCAATTTCGCGGAAAACCTCTTGCGCTACCGGGATGACCGGACGGCCTTTGTCTTCCGGGGCGAAACCCGGAAATCGAAGCGGATGAGCTATGCCGAGCTGTACAGCATGGTGGCGCGTCTGGCCAGGGCGCTGCGGGACACGGGCGTGGGGCCGGGCGACCGGGTGGCCGGCTATATGCCGAACCTGATCGAGACCGTGGCCGGTATGCTGGCCGCGACCAGCGTGGGCGCGGTCTGGTCCTCCTGTGCCACGGACATCGGCTCCCAGGCGGCCCTGGACCGGCTGGGTCAGATCCAGCCCAAGGTGCTGTTCACGGTGGACGGGTATTTCTACAAGGGCAAGGCCTTCAGCTCCCTGGGAAACGCGGCGGAGGTGGCCCGGGGAATCCCCTCGCTCAAACAGGTGGTGGTGGTTCCCTACGCGGAGGAGCGGCCCGATATCCGGTCGATCCCGCACGCCGCGCTGCTCGACGACTATCTGGCCAAAGGGGACGATCCGCCGCTGGTCTTCGAGCAGCTTCCTTTCGATCACCCGGTATTCATCATGTTTTCCTCCGGCACCACCGGCAAGCCCAAGTGCATGGTCCAGGGGGCCGGCGGGATCCTGATCAACCACCTGAAGGAACTTCTGCTGCATACCGATCTCAAGCGCGAGGACACGATCTTCTACATCACCACCTGCAGTTGGATGATGTGGAACTGGCTGATGAGTTCCCTGGGGGTGGGCGCCACCGTGGTGCTCTACGACGGCAACCCGAACTACCCGGACGCCGGGGCCATGTGGAAGCTGGCCCAGGACGAGAAGGTCACCGTATTCGGGTTGAGCGCCAGCTACGTCCATTACCTGAAGGGCCAGGGCGAGCGGCCGGGCAGGCAATACGATCTTTCGGCCCTGAAGGAGATCTCGCAGACCGGATCGCCGCTCTCCGCCGAGGGCTTCGGGTACGTCTACCGGGAAATCAAGCAGGACCTGCACCTCAACTCGATCTCCGGGGGCACGGATATCAACGGCTGCTTCGCCGCGGGCAATCCCATCAGTCCGGTGTACGCCGGCGAGCTGCAGGGGCCGGCCCTGGGGATGAAGGTGAAGGCCTACGACGAGCGGGGCAAGCCGGTTTACGACCAGCAAGGCGAACTGGTCTGCGAGGCCCCGGCCCCCTCCATGCCTCTGTATTTCTGGGACGACTCCAAGGGGGAGAAATACCGGGCCGCTTATTTCGAGCACTATCCCAACGTGTGGCGCCACGGGGATTACGTGGTCTTCTACCAGGACACGGGCGGCATCACTTTCTTCGGCCGCTCCGACGCGGTGCTCAAGCCCTCCGGGGTGCGGATCGGCACGGCGGAGATCTACAACGTGGCGGAACGGGTGGAGGGGGTGGCGGACACGCTGGCCATCGGCCAGAACTTCCAGGGGGATCAGCGCATCATCCTGTTCGTGAAGCCGGCCGAGGGCTTCTCCCTGACCGAGGAACTCAAGAACCGCATCCGCAAGGCGTTGCGCGAGCAGGCCTCGCCCCGTCATGTCCCGGCCCTGATCCTGGAGATGCCCGGCGCGCCCTACACCCTGAACATGAAGAAGGTGGAGAGCGCGGTCACCAACATTCTTCACGGCCGGCCGGTCTCCAACCGGGACGCCCTGGCCAACCCGGAAGTGCTGGATTACTTCGAGAGCCTCCTGCCGGAACTGCAGAAGTAGGGTCCGCGGGGGCGATTGTTTTCTGCGGGCTTTTGTGTTATCCAAGGACCCTTCGATTTTGGGTCTGATTCTTTCGCCGACCCCTTTCCTGCAGGGGTCGCGGGTTCGGGGGCCAGGCGGATGCTCGCGCAATACATCCCGGTAGCGGTCGGTATCGTCTGGGCCGTCCTCCTGGCCGGCCTGCTCATCGGCACCTCGCAGCTCTTCGGCCCGCGCCGTCTTACTCCCGAGAAGACCTCCACTTACGAATGCGGCATCGAGCCGCTGGTCGACACCACCCGCGCGCGCTTCTCCGTGAAGTTCTACGTCACCGCCATGCTTTTCCTGCTCTTCGATATTGAAATCGTCTACATGTACCCCTGGGCGATTCTGCTGCGGAAGCTCGGTCTCCTGGGGCTTTTCGAAATGCTCACCTTTGTGCTCGTGCTCGTGGTGGCCTTTGTCTACATCCTGAGAAAGGGAGCCCTTCGTTGGGACTAGAAACCTCCAAGCTCCTGCTGCGCAGCCCGCGAGTCACCCGGACCGTTGACGCGATCCTGAACTGGTGCCGGGAATACTCCCTCTGGCCCTACCCCTTCGGCACCGCTTGCTGCGCCATCGAGTTCATGGCGGTGGCGGCCAGCCACTACGACATCTCCCGCTTCGGCGCCGAGGTCATCCGTTTCTCCCCCCGGCAGGCGGATCTGATCATCGTCTCCGGGACCATCACGGAAAAGATGGCTCCGGTCCTCAAGAAAATTTACGACCAGGTGTGCGAGCCGAAGTGGGTGATCGCCCACGGAGCCTGTGCCTGCTCCGGTGGGATCTACGACAACTATTGCACCGTGCAGGGGGTCGATACCCTGATCCCCGTGGATATCTATATCCCCGGCTGCCCGCCGACCCCGGAAGCGCTGCTGGACGGGCTGATCAAGATCCAGAAGATCATCGAAGGCGAGTCCATTCGCGACCCCAAGTATCGGGGCGACTGATTCCGTCCAGGGCGGCGGTAGAGGCGGTTCATGGCCGGGTGGGCAAGGGTTCAGAGGGTGGCGGTGCGGCGATGCCGGACGAATAGAGCATTGGGAACCGGCCGACAGCGGCCCCCGGATCAGGTGGCAGCTCAGCGTTGACAGAGGGATCGACCGACCTTGGCTGACGATCTGTTGAAGAAACTGCAGGCGAAGTTCCCGGGGGAGCTCACCGCCGCGGCCGTGTTTCGCGGCGAGGAAACCGTCACGGTAGCCAGGGAACGGCTGTTGGACGTGGCCAGGTTCCTCTACGGGTTGCCGGGTTGCGAGTTTCGGCTCCTGGAGGATCTCTGCGGCGTGGACCTTCTGACCCACCCGGACCGGCGCAGTCGCTTCGAGGCGGTCTATCACCTCTACTCCCTGTCGGGAGAGCGGCGCCTGCGCCTCAAGGTCCCCCTGGAGGAAGACGACGCGACCCTGCCCACAACCATCGGCATCTGGAAGGCCGCGGACTGGTTCGAGCGCGAAGCCTTCGACCAGTACGGCCTGCGGTTCGAGGGCCATCCGTTTCTGCACCGGATTCTCAACCACGAGGAGTTCCAGGGCCATCCCCTGCGGAAAGACTACCCGATCAAGAAACGCCAGAAGCTCACCCGGCCGACGTACTACGACTGGGGCGGGGGGAAGGAACCGACCCCGATCGGGGCGGCCGCCGAGGAACCGCCGGCGGAAGACGCGGAGTGGACCGTCATCAACTTCGGTCCGGCCCACCCCACCATGCACGGCACCCTGCGGGTGCTGGCCAAGATCCAGGGGGAAACCCTGCTGGAAGCGGTGCCGGAGATCGGCTACCTGCACCGCGGTTTCGAGAAGACCTCGGAGACCCTCACCTACCAGCAGGTGATCCCGCTCACGGACCGGCTGAACTACGTTTCGGCCATGATGAACAACGTGGGTTATGTCCGGGCCGTGGAAAAGCTGCTGGGCCTCGAAGTGCCCCCCCGGGCCCAGATGATTCGGGTCATCGTCTGCGAACTTTCCCGCATCATCGATCACCTGGTCTGCATCGGCGCCAACCTGGTGGACCTCGGCGCGCTGACCCCTTTCTGGTACTGCTTCCGGGACCGGGAATACGTGTACGATCTCTTCGAAGCCGTGTGCGGCGCCCGGCTCACCACCTCCTACACCCGCATCGGCTCCCACGCGCACGACCTTCCCGAGGGGTGGGTGGAAAGGTGCCGGCAGGTGGTGCTGGAGAGGCTCCCCCGGTCGATCGAGGAGACCGAGAAGCTGATCACGCACAACAGGATTTTCATGGACCGGACCCGGGGGGTGGGGGTGGTCTCGGCCGAGGACGCCCTCAACTACGGCTTCACCGGCCCCTGCCTGCGGGCCAGCGGGGTTCCTTTCGACCTGCGGGTCGCCGAACCCTACTACGGCTATGAAAAGTTCGACTTCGAGATTCCCGTGGGCGACAACGGAGACACCTACGACCGCTACCTGGTGCGCATGGAGGAGATGCGCCAGAGCCTGCGCATCCTGGAACAGGCCCTGGACGGGATCCCGGAAGGACCGCACAAGGTCGAGGACCGCAGGGTCGTCCTCCCGGAAAAAGAGCAGGTCTACACGAAGTTCGGCTCCCTGGTGCGGCACGTGAAGCTCGTGGTGGACGGCATCCTCCCCCCACGGGGAGAGGTGTACTCCGCCACCGAGGCGGCCAACGGGGTGCTGGGGTACTACATCGTCAGCGACGGGACCAAGAACCCCTACCGGGTCAAGGTCCGGCCGCCCTGCTTCGCGATCTACCAGGCTCTGCCCCAGCTCACCCGCGGGGTGATGATCGCGGACCTGATCGCCATCGTCGGCAGCCTGAACATTATTGCCGGGGAACTGGACCGGTAGACCGTGGTACCGGGCGCCTGAAATCCGTTTCACCGAGGAGATACGAAGACCGTGGCGTTCGATCTGGATACCTTCGTGTGGCTCTTGCGGAACGTGCTGTTTCCCCTGGCGGTGCCCGTGGTGCTGCTGACCGGGGTGCCGGTGGCGGTCTGGCTGGAGCGGCGGGGGGCAGCCTTCATGCAGGACCGGGTCGGTCCCAACCGGATCACCATCTTCGGCCTGCGCAACGCGGGACTGCTCCAGCCCATAGCCGACGCCCTCAAGCTGCTGATCAAAGAAGATTTCATCCCGGCCCGCGCCGACCGCTTTCTCTTCTTCCTGGCGCCGGCCTGCTCCATGATCCCGGCCCTGCTGACCTTCATGGTGATTCCCTTCGGGGACACGCTGGCCATCGGCAAGTACGAGATCCCCCTGCAGGTGGCGGACCTGAACGCGGGGATCCTGTTCATCTTTGCCGTGGCCTCCCTGGGCGTCTACGGGGTGGTGCTGGGCGGCTGGTCGCCGAACAACAAGTACTCTCTGCTGGGAGGCTTGCGCTCCTCGGCCCAGATGATCAGCTACGAGATCTCCATGGGGCTTTCCATCATCGGCGTGCTGATCCTCTTCGAGTCCGTCCGCCTGAACGACATCGTGCGCGGCCAGGGCCACCTGCTGTTCGGCTTTCTGCCGCAGTGGGGCATCGTGGTCCAGCCTCTGGGGTTCCTGCTCTTCTTCGTCGCGGCCCTGGCGGAGACCAACCGCATCCCCTTCGACCTGCCCGAAGCCGAGGCGGAGATCGTGGCGGGCTACCATCTGGAGTATTCCAGCTTCAAATTCTCCATGTTCTTCATGGCCGAATACGTGAATATGCTGGTAGTCTGCGGGGTGATCACCTGCCTGTTTCTGGGGGGATGGCAGATTCCCTGGCTGCCCACGGAGGACCTCTCGGCCCTGGTGGGCCCCTTGGCGACCGCGGTCCTCCAGGTCGGGGTGTTTGTGTTCAAGCTCTGGTTCCTGATGTGGCTCTTTGTCTGGATCCGCTGGACCCTGCCCCGCTTCCGGTACGACCAGCTCATGGGGCTGGGCTGGCGCGTGATGTTTCCCCTGGCTCTGGTCAATCTCTGCGTCACCGCCACTGTTCCGTTTCTGCTGGGAGCCTACGAGAAATGGCCAAAGTGAAGAAGGTGAGCCCGCCGAACGGAACCCGGGGGTATCTCCTCTCGGAGAGAATCTACCTCGTGGAGATTCTCAAGGGCATGGGGCTCACCCTGCGCCACCTGGTGCAGAACCTGGTCACTTACCGGACGAAGAGACAGACGATCGTCACCATCCAGTACCCGGACGAGCGCCGCGCCTATTCGTCCCGCTTCCGCGGCCGGCACCGCCTGAAACGGAACCCGGACGGCTCCATGCGCTGCGTGGCCTGCAAGCTGTGCGTGGCCAACTGCCCGTCGCACTGTATCTTCGTGGAAGCCGCGCCCTACCCGGACGCCGGCAAGGGCTATTACCCGAAGCGGTATGAAATCGACATCACCCGCTGCATCTTCTGCGGCTACTGCGTGGAGGCCTGCCCCAAGGACGCCATCGAAATGACCCAGGTCTCCGAGCTGGGGGACACCCGGCGCGCCATTTACGACAAGGACTTCCTGCTGTACGGCGAGAAGGAATCCGGCTCATGATCCTGGCCATCTTCTTCTACGTGTTCGCCGCCACGGCGGTGGTTTTCGCCGTGGGGGTCATCGCCTCGCGCAGTCCGCTCTACAGCGCCCTCAACCTGATCGGCTGCCTGTTCGCCGTGGCCGCGCTCTTTGCCCTGCAATCGGCGCAATTGATGGCCGTCTTCCAGGTGTTGGTCTACGCGGGCGCCATCATGGTGATGATTCTCTTTGTGATCATGCTCCTGAACCTGACTCCCCGGGAACTCGGCCGCGCCAAAGTGAATGTCCCCAAGATCGCGGGCGCTTACTGCATGGTCGCGGCGGCGGTGTTGCTCGTGGTGCGGCTGGTCGGGCGCTCCTGGCTGCCCGTCCCGGCGGTGGACGACCGGTTCGGCTCCATCGAGAGCGTGGGCGAGTTGCTCTACCGCACCTATCTGCTTCCCTTCGAAATGGTTTCCCTGCTCCTGCTCGGGGCCATCATCGGCGCGGTCCTGCTCACCCGGAAACTGGAAGGGGGCGGTTCATGACCCACGAGACCCTGATCCTGAGCATTGTGCTGTTTGCCATCGGGGCCGTCGGGTTCGTGATCCGGCGGAACGCCATCGTGGTGCTGATGTCCGTGGAGCTGATGCTCAACGCCTGCAACCTGGCCTTTGTCGCCTTTTCGCGGCAACTGGGCGACATGACCGGCCACGTCTATGTCTTCATGGTCATGACCGTGGCCGCGGCCGAGGCGGCCGTAGGCCTGGCGATCGTGGTGCTGATTTTCCGGACGCGCAGGGCCGTGAACCTGGACGAAATCAACCTGTTGAAGGGGTAGTGCTTTGGATCAGGCGACTGTTTTTCCACTACTCCGTTGGATCCCGCTGCTGCCGCTGATCGGCTTTCTGATCAACGGGCTCGGCGCCCGGGCCAACCTGAGTCATGCCCGGATCCAGAGGGTGCACTGGGTCGCCTGCCTGGCCCCCATCGGCTCGTGCGTCATCTCCGTGCTGGCTTTGCTGCGGTTGCTGGAATTGCCCGCGGACCAGCGGGTGCTGGTGGATCACGTCTTCACCTGGATCGCCTCCGGGACCTTCAACGCCGGCCTGGTCTTCCGGGTGGACCCCCTGTCTTCGGTGATGACCCTGGTCGTCACCTTCGTGGGCTCCCTGATTCACATCTACTCGGTCGGCTACATGCACGGCGACCGGGGCTATGCCCGCTACTTCGCCTACCTGAACCTCTTCACCGCCATGATGCTGGTGCTGGTTACGGGCGGCAACCTTCTGCTTCTCTTTCTGGGGTGGGAAGGCGTGGGCCTGTGCTCCTACTTCCTCATCGGGTTCTGGTACGAGGACCCGGAGAAGGCTTACGCCGGCCTTAAGGCCTTTGTGGTGAACCGGATCGGGGACTTCGGTTTTCTGCTGGGGATCTTTCTGCTTTTCTGGACCCTGGGCCAGAAGGGTGTGTGGACCATCGACTTCGCGGTGATTCAGGAGCACGCGAAACTACTGAGCCCGGGGGTCATCACGGCGATCTGCCTTCTGTTGTTCCTGGGGGCCATGGGGAAATCCGCCCAGATTCCCCTGTACGTCTGGCTGCCGGACGCCATGGCCGGCCCGACACCGGTCAGCGCCCTGATCCACGCGGCGACCATGGTCACGGCGGGCGTCTACATGGTGGCCCGCATGAACTTTCTCTACATCGAGTCCGCCTTTGCCATGCAGTGGGTGGCCTGGGTGGGCGCGTCCACGGCGATCTTCGCGGCCACCATCGGCATCTGCCAGCGGGACATCAAGAAGGTCCTGGCCTATTCCACCGTGAGCCAGCTC
>Ga0194113_10009628_pt1 | contig 11629 bp, 6 predicted proteins | sample TA2MahC200mmetaG_FD_146193 | JGI IMG/M metagenome (GOLD analysis project Ga0194113, IMG submission 146193) | Freshwater microbial communities from Lake Tanganyika, Tanzania - TA2015017 Mahale Deep Cast 200m | ecosystem: Environmental > Aquatic > Freshwater > Lake | place: Tanzania: Lake...
TCGATGGCCGGCAGGATGTCTGCCAGGGCCCGCACTGCCGTGGATTTGGCCGTGCCCTTTTCTCCCCGGATAAGGACGCCGGAGAGGGTGGGATTGATGACGTTGAGAATAAGGGCAAGTTTCATCTTTTCCTGGCCCACGATAGCCACGAAGGGGAAGACAGGGCGTTTTTTCATAAAACATTTTCCTTGGCAATATTGACCAGCGTATCCGCTTTCAGGTCTTCAATTTTAAAATAGTCGGCCTGCATGGCCTGGGCCAGTTCCCGGGCCAGGCCGAACTTTACCAGACCCTGGCTTTCGGTATCCACCACGATGTAGCGCACCCGCTCATCCTGGGCCAGGCGGCTGGACATTTCCAGGGCCTCGGTCACCGGTTTCTTCTCGGTCAAGGCGACGTTGGACTTGCCGTCGGTGATAAGAATAACGATGGGCCGGGCGGTGGGTTCCCGGAGAAGGTAGTTGCGCACCAGCTCATAGGTTTTGGCCAAACCGGCGGACAGGGGCGTGCGGCCGCCCACCGGCATCTCTTTCAGGAGCTGGGCCGCCACCTCAATGGACGACGTAGGGGGGAGGTTGACCACCGCCTCCTGTTTGCGGAAGGAGACCATGGCGATGCGGTCGCGTTTCTGATAGGCGTCCAGGAGCAGGGACATGATGGCGCCTTTGGAAGCGGCCATACGGCCCCGGGCCCCCATGGAGCCGCTGGCATCCACCAGGAGGAGAAGGAAATTGCCGATACGCTTCTCGCGGATCTTTTCCCGCAGGTCTTCGGGGGTGAGGATCACGGCCAGGCGATCATTTCCGGCCCGGCGGAGTTGGTGGGGAGCGGCGGCCCGCAGGGTAGCATCAAGAGCCAGATCACCGCTTCTGACCACTGTGGTGCTCTTGACATAGCGCCCCTGCTTCTGAGCGATACGGGTGCGGGAACGCCGGCCGGAACCTCGCCGCCGGATACGGTCTCTGGGAGAGTCAATCTTCCTGACCTTGAAGGTCTCGCCGATGGCGAAGATCTGTTCCAGGGTTTCCTGACGGTGGTCCTCTCCCAGGGGGGGCGGCTCGGGTTCCGGCGGTTGTTCCTCAGCGGGTGGCGTTGCGGCCTCGGCCTGATCCGGCGAGCCCTCCTGGGGTGGGGGCGGCTCGGGCGGGGGTTGTTCCTGCTCCTGCTCTGTCTGCTGTTCCGGCGGCTCCGGGTGCTGGTGGTCGTGCTCCTGCGGGGGCGGGGGCGGCGGGGGCGGTGCGGCTTCCCGTTTCCGGTGGACCAAGGCCAGCCAGGCCACTTCCCGGATATGCTCCACCGTCACCTCCCGGTGTTTTTGCATGGCGGCCAGGGCTCGTGCCGCCTGCTCCATGACCAGATCGGCCCGATGGCCGGCCACGTGGTGTTCCGTGCAGATTTCACTGATCAGGGTCCGCAGGTGCTCCGGAAAGGCACTATCAGGCAGGAGCAGGCGGCCCCCGGCCACTTGTTGGGCAATCTTGTCGTTATCGGCTTGCAAACGGAGACTGAAACCCACGGGATCAGCATCGTATTCTTCCCGCCGGCGCATCAGCAGGAGGCGTTGCTCCATATCTGGTTCAGCCCTGACCTCCACACAAAGACCGAAGCGGTCTAACAGTTGGGGCCGAAGTTCCCCTTCCTCAGGATTCATTGTACCCACCAGAATAAACTGGGATGGATGGCTGAAGGAAATACCCTCCCGCTCCACCAGGTTCCAGCCCGAGGCTGCGGCGTCCAGAATGATGTCCACGATATGGTCGTCCAGGAGATTGACCTCGTCCACATAGAGGATGCCGCGGTGCGCCAGGGCCAGGAGGCCTGGTTGAAAAATCCGCCGGCCGGTTTTTACGGCCGCGCTGAAATCGATACCGCCAGAGACCCGGTCTTCGGTGGCGTTCAACGGCAGAGTGACAACCCGGATGGGGCGGCGGATTATGTTGTAGTCGCCCGCCAACTCCTGGCAGCCTGGACAGAAATCGTCAGGGCGGGCAGGGTCGCAGGTATAGGCACAGCCCTCAATGGTTTCGATTTCCGGGAGCAATGCCGCCAGGGCCCGCACCGTGGTGGACTTGGCTGTGCCCTTTTCGCCCCGGATCAACACCCCGCCACAGGCCGGGTTGACGGCGTTAAGGAGCAGCGCTTGTTTGAGTTTCTCTTGCCCGACAATGGCGGCAAAAGGATAAACATAGCGGAACATAGAGAATCCATAAAGTTAAAGGTCACAGGTCACAGGATCGCGGGCTGTAAGGGGAAAAGCTGCCCTCACCCTTTTCACTGACCACTGGCCACTAACCACTAACCACTGACCACTATTCCTTCTTCCCTCCCCCTGGCCGCGGTCCCAGGACTTTGTCCAAGGCTTCTTGCCAGGAGGCCACGTCTGTCGCAGTCATAACATCCACGGCGCCGCCCTGAAAATCGCCCGTCACCTCGCCCATGGTATCCTCCAGACGGGCTTCGATGTCCAGATATACTTCCTTGAGGTTTTCCAGGAGATCCGGATCAGGCTGCCAGATGCCCCGGGAGGCGGCCTCCAGGAGACGGCGGCCGATCTCCTCCAGAGCCCAGGGATTCACCCTGTCGAACCACTCTTTCATAGCCTGGTCCAGTATAAAGGCTTGGGCGATTTCGTCGAAAATCCAGTTGTCCACCTGGCCGGTGGTGGCGCCGTAGCCGTAAACTCGGCCGATGCGTTTGGACAGGTCGCCTGCCCCTTTGTAACCGTGGGTTTTCATGCCCTCGATGAACTTCGGGTGCAGCAGTTTGGCCCGCACCACCCGGCGCAGTTCGTCGGCGAAGTCGGTGACGGCGATATTGGCCGGATCCCGGGTATCGCCGTAGTAGGTCTTGGGGGCCTTGCCGGAGATGGCCTTGACTGCGGCGGTCATGCCGCCATAGTTGCTGAAGTAGCCGCAGCAGTCCAGGAAATCGCCCTCATCGGAGATATGCTTGTCAAAGGTAACCTCCACCCGCCCGAGGTTGGCCATGAGTTCCCGGTGGGCCTGGACGCCGAAGCCATCGGCGCCGTAAGCATAGCCGTTCCAGAAGAGGTAGACATCCGAAAGGTCCTGTTCTGTCTGCCAGGCCGAGGCATAGACCGCCAGATTGACTCCCGCCCGGTAGACCCCGGGTTGGGCACAGAAGATACGATAGGAGAGACGCCGGAAATGTTTCTGATCCTCCAGGCTGAGGTGCTGCTCTCTGGCCTGGCCGATGAGGTGAGCCCGGATATAGTTCTGCTCCGGCGGTTCCTGGCGCAGGGCCACGGCCTGGATCACCTGGTCCACATATTTGACCGCCTCGGGGAAACAGTCCCGGCTGATGCCCGAAACCCGGATATTAACATCAATGCGAGGACGGCCGAGTTGATCCAGATCAATGATCTCGAACCCGGCCACTTGGCCATTGGCTTTCCAGGTAGGTCGGGCCCCCAACAGATGGAGGATCTGGCCGATCTGTTCGCCATCAGCCCGCATGATGTCCGAGGCCAGCCAGACCATGCCCACGGTCTCGGGGTAGCGCCCTTCTTCCCGCAGGAAACGCTGCAGCAGGGCTTCGGCCAGCTTCACCCCGACGCGATACGCGGCCTTGGTGGGGATGCGGGTGGGGTCGACGTTGTAAAAATTTCGACCGGTGGGCAGGATGTCATACCGTCCTCGGGAGAGGTAGCCCGACGGCCCGGCCGGTATGTAACCACCCCCCAGGGCGTGGCGCAGGGCTTCGATCTCTTCGGAATCCTCCAGGCGCCGGTCGATATCGTGCACCAGGTCGGCAAAGCTCTCCAGCCGCGTCTTCAAGGCCGGATCAGTGGGCAACTGAAGATCGGGATGCTCCCCCAAAATCTGCCAGAGATTTTCTCCCTGGAGCAAACGGTGGATCACTTCCTGGGCCAGGCGGTCGGCGGCGTAGAGGAGTTCTCCATACACCGTTCCCCTCCTGCTCCTCTGGCCGGGGGCCTGCAAGGCCTGAATTATATCTTCGCCCCACAGGTCAAAGACCAGCCGCCGGGTATTGAGGTCATTGCTGGAGTCAAAGCGCAGGATGGTATTGATGACCTCGGCCCGCTGCTCGCCCTGCGGGCGCTCCCCCAGGATGTGCATCCCGATGGTGGTCTGGCTGTTGCGTACCTGGGAGAGGAGTTCATGGCAGCGGGTCACCACTGTTTGGAAATCAATGGGTTGCAGGGCGTCAATGTCCTGGCGGAAATGGTTTTTGTCGATGGCTTCTTGAATGAGGTGTTCCAGTTGATGGGCCCGAGCCCTGTCTTCGGGGCCGGTGCGATGGTATTCGTTGAGGAGCTCTTCCAGTTCCTTGAGCTCATTATAGGTATCCGCAGTGGTCTGCACCGCCTGCTGATGATCCACCAGGGTGGCGTAGCTGCGCCGTTTGGCCACCACCCCTTCCGCGGGATTGTCGGCGTTATAAATATAGAGGTGGGGGATGGTGCCGATGGCGATGTCCGGCCAGCAGGCCGCAGAGAGGCCGGCGCCTTTGCCCGGCAGCCACTCCAGGTTACCGTGGGTGCCCACATGGATAATCACATCGGCCCCGAAGATCCGATCCATATACATATAGGTGGCCAGATACTGGTGCGGCGGCGGGATGTCCGGATCATGCAGTATCTTACAGACCTGGCCATCGCAGCGAGACCCGGCACAGCCCCGTTTGGGCTGCATAATGATATTCACATTACCGAAATTCAGGCCGGTGATCACCAGTTTGCCATCGTAGACCATGCTGGGCGGCACGCCGTTCATTTCCTGCCCCGGCGGTTCGCCCCAGGCGGCGATAATATCCTGCCGGGCCTTGGTCGGCAGGCGGTCAAACCACTGCAGATACCTTTCGTTTTCCAGCAAAGCCAAGTGGCCGCCTTTGTTGATGATCTCCTCCACCGTGGTCCAGCGGAATTCGGCGATGGCCTTCTTGGCCAGGATGGTCTGCATCAAAGCTTCGCCAGATTCCGGAATATTTTCTATCTGGTAACCGTGTTCCCGGAGACGGCGCATAACCCGCACCACCGATTCGCCGGAGTCCAGTCCGCCTGCCCCACCCACCCCAGCCTCCAGTCCGGCGCATTCGTCCTTATGGAAGACAAAAACCACTTTGCGTTCAGCCGGGTTCTTGCCCCTCAGGCGTACCCAGCGGGCGATGCGCTCGGCCACATGAGCCACCCGGGGACCGATGGCCTCCCGGACCTCAAAGACCGTGTCGCTGCGCGTATCACTGAGGCGGTGGACGCAGCCCACCATAATTGGTTCAATGGAGCCCTCGAATTCCGGCATGGCGATGCCGAAGGTGACCTCCACGGTCAGCCCCTGGGGGTCCTCCTCCCACTCCTGGACCGTTTTGCTGTGGGAATAGATGGGCTTGAAGACCGGCACATCCAGGTCTTTGAACAGTGCCACAGATTGGGCCGCCACCCCGGTCTCGGAGACATCCCCTTGGGGCTCCCGGCCCAGGAAAAAGTAATGCAGATTGACCAGGGCGTCCACCCGGGACCGGCCATCGGGATGAAAAAAGTAATGCCGGGCCGTCTGCAGGGGCCCCCAGGCCCCGGCCGCCGGATCGGGGTTGCTGTGGGAGAAGACCGGCAGAACGTTGAGACCCTGGGCCTCCAAAGCCTCCAGTAAGGCTTGTTCCAGGGCCATATCGGTGTTGGTAAAGCTGTGGCGGGAGAAATACAGGCCGACGGTGTGCGGCCGGCTAAAGGGATGGGCAGCCAGATACTCCGCCACCGAATCATAAACGGTCTGGTCCGGCGGCCGCACCAACCCCTGCCAGGGGAAGGGCACCGGTTCCTGGATCGATAGGTCGGACTGCACCAGACTGGCCAGATATGTCAGCATCCGCCTGAAGTTCTCTGGCCCGCCCTCGGCAATGTAACTGAAGACCTTGGCGCTGACGGCCTGGCCTACGGTGGCGTAACGCCCCCAGTTGGCCGGGTCATAGGAGGTGGTGACAATAATTTTACCCTCGGATAATTCCCGCAGACGAGCCCCCAGGTCCTCCCAAAAGAACTCTATGGACCAATATAAAAACACCACCTCGGCCTGAGCCGCCTTGGCCAGGAACTGGTCCAGCAGTTCTGGCTGCTGATCCAATTCCTTGGAGGAGAAGAGACTCAGCTCCACCTCCGGACAGAGTTCGGCACCCTGGAGAAAGGTGGCCATAAACGGGCTCCACATAATAGCTGCTATCTTAACAGGTTGAGATGCCATGGGCAGGCTCCTCCCTAAAAGTTACCTTTGAACTGTTTCAGAATGAGAGTAAAAAATTCATCATATATTTTTCGGACACACCAGGCGCCGCGGGCCGGCAGCCACCATTTCCACGTCCAGGTGATATATTGCCGCCATATTTTCCGGGGTAATTACCTCCAGGGGATGGCCCTGGGAAACAATGCGGCCCTCTGCCAGCAGGATAACGTGGTCAGCAAATAATAAGGCCATATTAGGGTCATGCAGAGTCATCAGGAAGGTGAGGTTGCGCTGGCGGGCCAGCTCCTTTATCAGTTTCAGGATGGCGTATTGATTTTTAAAATCCAGATGATTGGTGGGTTCGTCCAGCAGCAGCACCTGCGGCTCCTGGGCCAGGCAACGGCCGATGAGCACCAGCTGCCGCTCCCCGCCGCTGATGCGGGTGTAGGGCTTGTCAGCCAGATGCTGGATCTGCAGGAGAGCCAGAATATCCTCCACCAGTTCGTAATCTCTGCCCGTGGGTTGGGAAAAGAAGCCCACCCGTGAAATTCGCCCCAGGAGGATTACCTCCCGCACCTGATAGGGAAAAACCGGATTATGATCCTGGGGCACCACCGCGAGGAGACGGGCCAGAGAGCGGTATGATAAGGAGGGTAGTGATTGTTGGCATAACCTGATCTCCCCCTGACTTGGCCGATAATGGGCACAGAGGCAGAGCAGCAGCGAAGTTTTGCCGGAACCATTCGGCCCTAATAAAACAGTGACTGACCCCGGTCGAGCCGTGAGACTGACCCGTTCCAACACCGGTTGACCATTAAGCCGCAATCTTAGATTCTCGACCTCGATCATGTCCGCCAGGACTCCTGGCCGCGCTGTTTCAGGAGAAAGATGAAAAACGGCGCCCCGGCCAAGGTAGTGATGATGCCCACGGGGATTTCCCCGCCGGTGAAGGTCCGGGCCACAGTATCGGACAGGACCAGGAAAGTTGCTCCCAAAGTCATGGAAAGGGGCACAACCCAGCGGTGGTCAGGGCCGGCCAGCATCCGCACCACGTGGGGCACCATCAGGCCCACCCAGCCGATAATGCCGGATACGGAAACCGCTGAGGCCACGCTGAGGGCAGCCGCCAGGAGAAACAGACCCCGTTCCCGACTTACTTCGATTCCCAGGGCCTTGGCCTCGACGTCGCCCATGGATAGGGCGTTCAGACGCCACCGCCCCAGCCAGATCAGGAAGCAGCCCAGCCCGATCCAGGGACCGGCCTGACGCACTGCCAGCCAATCCGCCAATGACAGACTGCCCATCAGCCAGAAAACAATACTGGCCAATTTGTGGGGATCCACCAGAAATTTGATCATCGACACCAGCGCCGAAAAGAAGGCCGAAACAATGACCCCGGCCAGGATCAGGGACAGAATGGGGACCTCGCCCCGGGTATGGGCCAGGGTGAAGGTCAGGAAGGCGGCCAACAGGCTGCAGAGAAAGGCGGTCACTTGAATGGGCAGTCCGGGCCAGAAGGCCACCGACAGAGCGCAGCCTAGGGCCGCTCCGGCAGACAGGCCCAGAATAAAGGCATCCACCAGAGGATTGCGGAAGATGGCCTGCAGCGCGGTCCCGGAAGCCGACAGGGCCATCCCGACGAGCATGGCCAGGAAAATCCGGGGCAGACGAACCTGCCATAAAATATTTATGATATGATCCGGCAGTTCCACCCCTCCGAATGGACCCCAGAGTATCAGGCCGATTTCCCCGGGAGAAATCGGGTAGGCGCCGAACTGCAGGGCCGTTAGGGCTGCCGGCAGCGGCGACAGCAGCAGGAGCCAGCGCAGCCAGGTGCGGCTCATTTACTTTCCCCGGGCCAGGGAATCCCGAAAACGGCCTGATAAAAGCCATCCATAGTAACAGCCAGTTCCTCCGAAATAACTTCTCCAGGGTAAAAACTCCTGAGCATCAGCCAGGCTAAATCCACCACCCGGGGCGACCAGGTGGATTGGCGGGGCAGCTTAAAAATCCGCCGGTTTTTCACGGCGCTGATGGACTGCCATTTCGGATCCCGGTACAAGGTCTCCGGATCGAAAACGGCCGAACCCCAGATGAGCACCACTTCCGGATCCAAAGCCACCATCTCCTCCATGGAAATATCCCGGTTCAGACCATTAATGTGGTCCCCCAGGTTGCGTCCCCCGGCTATCCGGATCAGGTCTGCGGTCACGCCCCGATTGCCGTTGATGGTGGTGGGTTTGCCCCAGAGCCAGACCACCCGGGGAGGTGCCGCGGCGGCCAGCCGCTGCTGGTGGTACTGCTGCACCGCAGTCAAGTGGTGCCTGATTAAACCGGCCACTTCGGCGGCCCGGGGTTGGCGATCCAAGACCTGGCCGAGCTGCTGCAATACCGCCAGTAAATCAGCAATACTCTCGGGATAAATCTCCAACACGGCAATGCCATGGCGGCGCAAGAACTCCACCGACTCAGGCTTCCGGGACCAGGTGACCACCAGGTCGGTTTTCAGGGCCAGCAGGGCCTCGATATTAATCACGAATCCGGAGCCGGGTGTCGGTATGGCCTGCAGGCCCGGCAACAACCGCTGCAGGAGGTCGTTCTCCCGGGCATAGGTTGATATACCGGCGATCCGTTCCCAAGGATTAAGGGCTGCAGCCAGCTCATAGGCCTCGTATAATACGACCCGCTCGGCCGGCTGCAAAACTTCCGGCGTGACTGCCAGCGCGGCGGCGGACTGCAGCAGAAGCCAGACCGCCACCGCCGTTGCCACCCCGTAACGCCCTGGCATCCGGTTCTGTCCCTTAATATCTCGCCGTGACCTCAAACCAATAGGTCCGGCCCGGCGTCTGGTAGAAATAGAAGTACTCCCTGTTCAAGATGTTATCCACGGCAAATGAGAGTCTCAGATGCTTCACCGGTTGGGCCGAGATCTTGGTGTCCATGGTGAAGAAGGGATCATAGCCGCCATAGACGCCCCGGTTAATGTCCCAGTTGTCATCCCGTGCATAAATTTTGCTGACATACCGCCCGGTGAGGTTGGCATTGAAGATCCAGTAATTGGCGTTCAGGCCGAAATTAAACTGCTGTCTGGGAACATAGGTAATATTTTTTCCCTCAGATTGGGGGTTATTAGGGTTCTTTTTAATGCGGGGGTCCACCAGGGTCATGTTGCCGAAGAGATCTAGCCAGGAATTGACTTTCTGGGTCAGTTCCATTTCCACCCCCAAGATCCGCGCCTTGGCGGCATTGGCATAAATCTGGTCTCTTCCCAGAGGATCAGTGGGGTCCGGCACCCGGTAAATCAGGTCATCCACATAATTATCAAAGAAGGTGGCGGTAAACACCGTGCCGGTAAAGGGTTTGATGGTTGTGCCGATTTCCCAGGATAAGGTAGTCTCCGGGTTCAGGTTCGGATTTCCCTGATAAAGAGTACCGGTAGAGGACCGCCAGGTGCGATAGAGCTCATAAACATTGGGTGGCCGGAAGGCCGTGCCCACCGAAGCCCGCCAGGACATATAATCCCAGGGACGATACAAAAAGGCGATCTTGGGGCTAAAAGACGTTTTATCCCGGGAAGGTTGATAAACCACCGGATCAGTGGCGATGGCCTGATAAACGCCGCCATAGGTCTGCCACCAATCCAGGCGGCCGCCGATGACGGTGCTGAATTTCGGGTGCCAGGTGATCTCATCCTGGAGATAAAAAGCCACGTCCCGGTCCTTGCCTTGAGAGAAGCGGATCATGTCAGCTTTAGAACTTGGGTTGCGCCAGTCCAACAGGTTATACTCCTTGGACCAGGCCGCGCCGGTCTTGTAAACCAGCCCGCCGGTGATGATCTGTTTGCTGCCCCAGAGATACTCCCCCTGCAGTTCAAAGTTCCAGGCCTTGCTGGGGCTGCTGCTGACAGCACCTGGACCACCATTGTATGTCGTGGCCGGGTTGGTGGAACTGGGGGTGGTGTACCAGCTGTGCGGCTGGTCGGTGAGACCTGCCTGGAACTTCAGCAGGGTTTGGTCATTAAGCCGGTGTTCCGTCGCCAGGTTATAGATGGCAGAATATTCCCGTCCTTCCCCCGACAAGAAAGTTCCCTCCCGCAAACCGGTGAACCTAAGTCCGGTACCTAAGAGACCGGCCGTGCCGGTGAACACCTTGGAACCATCGGCGACATTTCTTAAATATGTACTCCAGGCGCCGTAGCCATATTCGTTCCAGGCCAGGAGCACATTAAAATCGGCTTTATGGCCCGGGGCGATATCCCAACTCAGTTTACCGCCAAAAGAATGAGTATCATAAGTGTTTTTGCCCGTGTCGCCGATGATATATCTCGGCGCACCTGTGGTGGTTTTCGTCGCCTGCCATCCCACGGTCTGGTCCACCGCTGCCCCGGGGCTGGCCGTTCGGGCTACCAGGTTGGACGGATACCCCCCGGTGTAGCGATACAGGTAACTTGCCTTGACGCTGACCTTGTCCCACAAGCGGTCCCCGGCACCGAGGTAATAGGTTAAAGAATTATGCGTGCCGTAACCGAAGTTGCCGGTCAGCTCCAACTTTTCGGGCTTCTTGGTGATAACATTGATGACGCCGCCCATGGCGTTGCCGCCGTACAGGGCCGAAAAGGGCCCCCGCACCACCTCAATGCGGTCAATATCCTCCGGGATCAGTCCTACCCAACTGAAAGAATTGGTATAGTTGGTGCTCACGTCCTGGCCGTCCAACAGAACCAGGGTGCGTGTCTGGTTCTGCATCGGGAAGCCCCTTAGATTGACACTCGCCAAGGTGTCTCCCCAGCCCTTGCCCCGGCGGACATAGGTGCCCGGCACCTGCCGCAGGGCCTGATCCGCGGTCTGGATGTTCTGCCGCTGAATGTCCTCAGCGGTTATGACGGTGATACTCGCCGGGATGTCGTCCGGGTTCCGGGGCGTCTTGGTGGCGGTGATAAAAATGCCTTCGATTTTCTCAACCCGCTCTTTCTCCGAAACCTCCGATGCCGAAGCATCTACTTCAGATAGCTCTGATACCCCCGTCCCAGGCACCGTCTTTTCCGTCTCGGTCCGCGCCCAGGCAAGGCTCTCCCACCCCCCTGAAGCCAGACAACCGCTTAAAAGTAGCAACAAGATAAGCCGAAGTCCTTTCATAGCAAATTCCCCCCTTAACATTTGCACTTCGGCCCCCTTTTTGATAAAAGGAATGAGGGCCGAGGCATCCCTGAGATGAACGGTCCGGGAAGGGGTGAGGATTTCTTGGCCGGAGTTCCACCCCTCCCCTTTTTATTTCTTCTGTCATATTATCTCGTTAGCTTATATTACCCCCAAAAAAAAAACCACGAGGTCTGCGAGTTGGGATCGCCTGCAACCTTCATGGTTTGATTGACTCTTCGAAAACTTTAAGTTACTACCGAAGCTTCGTGCTTCTTTTCACGATTTATGATTTAT
>Ga0194113_10009630_pt1 | contig 11628 bp, 9 predicted proteins | sample TA2MahC200mmetaG_FD_146193 | JGI IMG/M metagenome (GOLD analysis project Ga0194113, IMG submission 146193) | Freshwater microbial communities from Lake Tanganyika, Tanzania - TA2015017 Mahale Deep Cast 200m | ecosystem: Environmental > Aquatic > Freshwater > Lake | place: Tanzania: Lake...
GCCAAGCCCTGATCGAGTTCATCGCGCCGGTGTCAGGCAGAGTGGAACTCAGGACCTACGCGTCGGACGGCCGGCTGGTCGGAAGCGAAACCCGTACCGCCGTCATCGGCCAGCGCCTGAGCTTCCAGCTGGACGGCACCAAGCTCGCGAACGGCACCTACCTGGTGCAGGTCAAGACGCCGGCCGGGCTCTACGCTCAGAAGACCGCGGTCCTCAAGTAGAAAGAAGATCTCCCGATATCACGAGGGGCGGCCTTGCGGCCGCCCCTCCCTTTCGCGTCCGGCGCAACGAGGAGGGATTTCGGAGGCCCCGTACGGCGGATGAGAATCGAGGGCTGCCGGAGGCAGCCCTCGCAGAGGCAGCAGGAACGGGCCGGGCCCTGCTCAGGATTCCATGCCTACCACTGGTTGTTGCAGTCGTGGCACGTGACGCTGGCCGCATTGGTCATCGTGCCGTCGTTCGGGTGCGGGCACGGTTTCGGGTAGGGCGTGCCGGTGGGCGTCGCGCCCTCGGCCTCCGCTTCCCATTCCGTCTTGCCTGCCGGAGCGCCCGGACAGGGGTCATGGATGTACTTGGCCCACGTATTCTCGCTGCTGCAGCTCGGGCACCGTAGTCTCGCCATCGCGTCGTTCCTTTCTTCGTCTGAGTTGTGACAGCTGGCTGCTCAACGCCCCATGGCGCAGTTCATCCTGCTATCGTGCTTCCTCGGCCGCGTTGGTGCGTACGGACAACATCACCTGGAATCAGGTGACGGTGTCCGGCAAGCGAGAAGAACGCAATAGGTTATTGCATCATCCTCAGGTGTCAACCGAATCAGTATCGCATCAGTATCGCATCAGTATCGCATGCTTGACTTGGCGTGCGTCAACACTATGCTGATCCTAACTCCGCCATGAGCGAGAACGACAGCCGACCGGACAGGCTGCAGGCCCTGCGAGCGCGGGCCGAATCAGCCGCGACCCGGGCTGATCGCGTCAAGACTGAGCTGTTGCTGGCCGAGGAGCTCTGGCTCAAAGACCCAGCCTCTGCCAAGCCACTGCTCACGCAGGCATTCGCCGATGCCGGTGCTACCGGTGCGACGACGGACTGGCTGCGAGCCGCGTCCATGCTGAGTGAGCTGCTGCGTCGGTCCGGTGACCTCGACGGCAGCGCGCGCCATGCGGAGTTGATACTCAGGATCGCCAAGACCACCGGCGACAAGCGCACGCGTGCGACCGGGCTCAACCTGGTTGGCATGATTCACCAGGAGCGCGGCGAGCTTCAGCGTGCGCTCGAGTGCTTCGAGGAGTTCCTGCAGGCCAGCAGGGATTCGGGCTTCGCTCAGGGAGAGCGGTCCGCGCTGAGTCAGCTTGCCGGGGTCTACGGCTTGCGTGGCGAGTTGGACAAGGCGCTTTCCTGTAACCGGCAGTGCCTGGAAGCGAGCATCGCGGCCGGAGATACGTTTGGCCGAGCGATTGACCTGCACAACATCGGCTGGACCCTTGAGTCAATGGGCCGCTGGACCGAAGCGACCGAGCACTTCCACCGGACGATCGCGCTCTGCGAGGAGTACAACTACCGCGACCTGCTCTTGTCCGCGCGGATGCAGCTTGGCGAGCTGTCGCTGAATCGTTCCGACCTCGAGAACGCTGCATTCATGTTCCGTGTGGTTGTCGACTCGGAGCGGACGACCCAGCAGGCCGGTCGGCTGTATCGCGAAGCTCTATCGAATCTCGGCTGGACCCACTTCCGCGCCGGAGACCTGGCGCCGGCTGAAGCGACGTTGGCGGAGGTGGTACGTCTCGGGGAACTCGCGGGCGACCGCTGCGTGCTCGCGACCGCGTGCCGACGGCGGGCCGAACTGGCAATTGCCCAGGGCCGGCTCGATGATGCGTCCGCCATGCTGATCCCGGCCTCTCGCCACGCGGTAGACTTGAACCTGCAGAAGGAACAGGGTCACGTGCTGCGAGTCGAGGCACGGTTGGCTACGGCCCGCTCCGACGCGAACCTGGCGCTGGACCTCTTTGCCCGGTCCGAGGCCGCGCTCGAACCGCTCGGCGAGACGTTCGACCTCGCGCTTGCCCGGCTGCAGCGCGGGCGCTTACTGATCGACCTCGGTCGGTCCGAGGAAGCACGGACGCTACTGCAGACCGCACTACTGACCTTCCGCCGGCTCGCGGTCGTCGCCGAGGCCGAGGAAGCTGGCGGACTGCTGTACAGATTGGAGATGCGCGCTGACCGAGACTCCGCACTGGCGCAGGGACTGACTGACCTTGCCGCGCTTGCCCTTACGCCCGAGCAGTTCATCGAGCGCGCTCTCAAGACCCTCTGCCTCAACCTCCAGTACGATCAGGGCGTGATTCTCGTGGCCGGGAAGCCGATGGCGCTCAGAGGTCAGCCGGACTTATCCGGGCTGGCTCGTCGCCGCGCAACACTGTCGCAGACCGACCATGAGCTGTTACTGCCGGTCAGGCAGGACCGGCGTCTCCTCGGGATCTTGTGGCTAGGACGCAAAGGCCCGCTCCCGACTCGGGTCGATTCCGAGCAGCTCGACATCGTATCCCGTGCACTCGTACCTACCCTGGTCAGGCTTAGAGAACTCGCGCGTGATGCCGGCAAGTCCGCCGCGATTCCCGGACTGCGCTTTCGCGGGGTCATCGGCGGCAACCGCGATATGCTGGATGTGCTTGCCGACGTTGTCCGTTTCGCCGCGGCCGCCGTACCCGTGCTGATTCGCGGCGAGAGCGGCACCGGCAAAGAGCTTGTCGCTCGTGCACTGCACGAATCGGGCCCGCGTGCCGACAGGCCTTTCGTCACAGTCAACTGCGCGGCAGTGCCGGAACACCTGCTCGAGGCCGAGTTCTTCGGGGTCGAAGAAGGCGCGGCGACCGGAGTCGCGTCCCGGCCGGGCAAATTCGAGATGGCGCGTGCCGGGACCATCTTCCTCGACGAAATCGGGGACATGAGTGCGCCGCTCCAGGCCAAGTTGCTGCGGGTTATAGAAGACAAGGAGGTTACTCGCGTCGGCGGAATCAGGACCACGCAGGTCGACCTCCGCGTTGTCGCAGCTACGAATATGGACATTGAGGCCCGCGAACATGAGGGCCTTTTCCGACGCGATCTCCTGTATCGGCTCAACACCGTGATGCATACACTGCCGCCACTGCGCCGGCGTCGCGAAGACCTGCCCGCCCTCACCAGCTACTTCATCGCTCGCACCGCTCAGGAATACGACCGCCCGGCACGCCGGGCGAGCAGCGAGGTCCTTGCACTGCTGGCCGAATCGCCCTGGCCCGGGAATATCCGTCAGCTCAAGCACGTGATTGAGCGAGCCGTGATTGTCGCCCGCGGCGAGACGATCGTAGCAGATGATCTTCCGTCTGAGCTCCGCCAAGCCCGAAATCTGACCTCACCGGTCGAGCCGACAGTGAGCATGCGCGGCGTGCGGCGTCGCGCTGCCGACGAAGCAGAACGTGTGGCGCTCCTTGATGTCCTCGGTCGTGCGAACGGCTCCGCATCGGCCGCAGCCAGGCTCGTCGGGTGCAGCCGCACTCACTTCTACCGCCTCCTGCGCAAACACCGCATCTCCAACTAAGAAAGTCCTCGTCCGCCCACAATCTGCGGTCCACCCGACGCATCTCAGAATCTGGGCGTCGGGCATGCCAACGTGACGCAAGGCCTGCAGATTAGAAAGTTAGCTCCTGAGTGCCACATTGCGGCACCGGCTGTGTCGCGAAATGGGACTGCCGTAACACCAAGTAAATCAACTGGATACAATTGCCCTCCCTCCCCCTGGGTAGTCCCATGTTGTGGCACTCGGACGCTGAGTGCAGAAGGTCTCGAAATGCCATCTTGCTGGCTCACTGTGGGTTATGGAGTGGCGACCACGTTGGCACAGCGTGTGCCTTGCGCACTGGTCGGATGGTCTCATTCGATGACAAGCAGGAAGTCGCAGGTATGCGCCTGTATCGGGCGCAGACCTAGGTGGGTAAGATACAGTGCGTACAAGCAGAAGAACAGCGGGGTGCGGCGTTCGCGTCGCACCCCGTAGGAACTCGCTGGTACATGGGGGAGTCAAGTGTGGCACTGAGAACCGTAGCGAAGCAGTCTGACCACGATGATGCGGCAAGAGCTGCCGGTCGCATATATCGAGCACATGGCTGGCACGCCTGGCTGAATCCCGACGGTGTGGAGAACGCGGAACTGGGAGGCTTCTACATCGACGTCATCGCGTCGGCTGCTCCCGGCCGTGAGGGAGCTTGGGTCGTCGAAGTCGAGACTGACGATTCCGTCACCGAAGCGGAGGCCGGGTCGCAGTGGCGGAGATTCGGTGAAGCGTATCCGTCATGGCACCTTGCCGTTCCCGTGAGCCGACACGAAGCGGCTCGGAAGCTTGTCCTGCAGCACGGAGTTCAGCACTGCACGGTCATCATGTGGGATAGGAGTCCGAGCGGCATCCATACATTCTGGGGTCTTCCCGGGCTCGAAGCGTGAGGACAATCGGGTGCGGCGATCGGAACGGCAAGTGCCCCAGGGCCTTGATCGAAGTAACGAGATTCATGCGATCTCTGCGCGATGACGCTGAGCATTCGTGTAGCCTTCATTCGCGCAGGCAGATGTCCGCCAATGTCCGCAACAGCATGGGACAAGGAGGATACATGTCCCACAAGTCAGCACTGGCGCTCTTTGCGCTGGCAGTCATCATGCTGGTCGGCTGCAAGCAGCCAGTAGGCCTTCCCAACAACGACGTCCACGCAGCGACAACGCACACGGTTTATGCCACGACCAATGCCCTCATCAACCCTACTGGTCACATCGACCTGTACCAGTATGGAGAACTCAGCAGTCAGGTGTATCTAACTGGGACACACTCATGATCACGCGGGCCTTCTACAGGTACTCCCAGCAGCATCCAGATTGGCCATACCCGCGGCAGATCGGTGTCTGTCAATTCAAGATACCTCCATTCGATTGCCCGTCCGGGATTCCCGCCTGCACTCTCTATTACTATCAGGAGTCACACTCCGGCGACGCAGACCTGCTTTTCAACGCTTGGTACGCCGACGTACAATGGCCACCTCAACCCGCCGGGTACTACACGATATACATGGCTATCTGGAACAGCACTGACACACTCGCGACGGACAGCACTCGAGCGAATGATGACTGCTGGTACAAGGTCCCGCTCCGGCTCTCGGCCTGCGCGGCCATAGCAGATTCCGGAGCCACGGGCGATACCACCGTTCTCCTCACGGGTTGGGTCTACAGCGGCACAGAGAACGGGTACTACACCGACGTCTCCGGCACGTACGCGTCGAATCCACCGTACATCAAGATCGTGTACGACGACTAGTCGTGACCGAGCACGCATGATCGGCCCGCAGACGGTCGCACCGCAGCGACCGCCTGCGGATGTTGCTGGCGGATCGCTCGGGGGTACGTTCTGGAAGCGCCAAGGCTTACGCGAATTGACAGGCTGCGTCGTAGGCGTAACATGTCATACATGGAGCAGTTGCTTCCCTGTACTTCCTCCTACCCACGCGGGTCGGGCCTTTGCTGAGGGAAGGTCGAGCGTGCTGCCATCCGGCTGTGACGGCTGGGGCCGAGCCGTGAGATCCTCAAGTTCCAGACCATCTTGGAGGTAGCAGTGAGAATTCCACTACTGGCGTCCGTACTGATCCTGACGTTGGCCAGCGTTGCGCTGGCGCAGGATTCCCTCAATGTTCGGTTGGTCGGCGGCTGCGGGACCCCCAACATCGCCGATGACGTGAGCGTGGTTGGGGCCTACGCCTACATCGCTGATCAGAATTCCGGGCTGCGTGTCATACTCGTCTCCGACCCGACCCACCCGGTCGAGGTCGGCTATCGCGACACACCGGGCCGAGCCTGTGGTGTGACCGTCAGCGGAGACTATGCCTATGTCGCGGACTTCGGCTCGGGCTTGCGCGTCATGGCGGTTGCGGATCCCGCGCATCCGGTCGAAATCGGCGATCTCGACACGCCGGGCGAGGCCTGTGGTGTGGCTGTTGGCGGAGGGCATGCCTATGTCGCGGACGGCCTTTCCGGTTTGCGTGTCATCTCGGTGGCTGACCCAGCCCATCCGGTCGAAGTCGGCTACTGCGATACGCCCGGCTATGCCTGGGATGTGGCGGTCAACGCCGACCACGCCTTTGTGGCCGACGACACCGGCGGTTTTCGCGTCCTATCGGTTGCGGACCCTGCCCATCCGGTCGAAGTCGGGTACTGCGGAACGACCGGTCCCGCCAACGGCGTGGCTGTCAGCGGAGAGTTCGCCTACGTCGTGGATGGGAATGCTATCGGGCTGTACGTCATCTCCGTATCTGACCCGTCGCACCCGGCTGAGGTCGGTACCTATGATCTGGCTGGCACGGCGACTGACGTTGCCATAGCAGGTGGCTACGCCTATGCTGCCACCAGCCCATTCGGACTGCGGGTCCTGGACATTGCCGATCCGGCGAAGCCGGTTGAGGTAGGATACTACAACCGGGGTAGCCAGCCCGCCGGAGTGGCAGTTGGCGGTGAGTACATCTACGCAGCAGAGGCCACTGCCGGACTGCGCATCTACCAGCACTATGGGGGCGGCGTTGAGGAAGGCCGAGAGCGATGCGGAGCGGGGTTCGCTCTCGCAGCGACTGTCGTCCGCGGCGTTCTGTCCTTGGCAGAAGCCTCAAGCCACAAGCCACAAGCGGCAAGCCTGATGGACGCGAGCGGGCGGAAGGTGCTTGACCTCCGTCCGGGTGCAAATGACGTCAGCCTTCTCGCGCCCGGGGTGTACTTTGTCACGCAGAACGGTCTACGGAGTACGGTGCGCGCCCGAAAGGTCCTCGTCACGAAGTAGGAAACGACAATGAGAACGGCGCTTCTCGTGGCTTGTGTTGCCCTGCTGGCTGGGGTTGGGCTGGCACAGGACTCGCTCTACGTACGGCTCGTCGGCAGGTGGGGTGCAGGACAGACCAACGGTGTGGCCGTCGATGGAGGCTACGCCTACGTGGCAGGGCTCTCAGATGCAATCGCAGGCCTCCACGTGATCTCGATTGCCGATCCCTCCAATCCATCAAGAGTGGGAGTCTGTTCCACCTTGGCCGTGCCGCGCGGGGTGGCGGTCAGCGGGGAGTATGCGTACTACGCAGATGACGTCGCCGGGTTGCGGGTTATTTCGATCTCCGATCCGACGCGTCCGTTTGAAGTCGGGCGCTGCACCACGCGAGCGGCCTATGGGGTGACAGTGAGAGGGGACCACGCCTACGTAATAGACTCGGCAGGACTGAGTGTAGTCTCGATAGCTGACCCGCATCGTCCTGTCGAGGTCGGATACGGCCGCAAGCCGCCGGGTTGGCAGAGCTGGTGGCACGTGGAAGTCGTTGGGGACTACGCCTATGTTGCGGCTGGCGGCGGTGGTCTGCGTGTTATCTCGATCATCGACCCGACGCACCCGACGGAAGTGGGGAGCTACGAACCAGGTGCTGTAACGGGCCTGGCCTTGAGCGATGGCCGTGTCTTCATCGGGGGCGACAGCAATTTTCGAGTCGTATCGGTTGCTGACCCAGCGCATCCGGTGGAAATCGGACGTCTTGACTCCGTAGTCATGTTTCCAACGGCAATAGCGGTCACCCATGGATATGCCTTCGTGGCAAACCAGACCAGCGCGGCGCTGCAGGTTGTCTCGATTGCCGACCCGACGCGCCCCTGCAAGGCCGGGCATTACTCTGGCGCCTATGGCTGGGACGTCGTCGCCGATGGAGACTATGTCTACCACTGCGCCTCCGGGCTACGCATATACCAGTTCTACCAGCTCGGGGACCTCGATATAGACAGTGACTCGCTGGATGTGGCAGCCGATACGTTGAGGCTGCGGAGATGGACAACCGTGCCCTCGACGTCATTCCGACTGAGCGACGGAGTCGCGATTGGAGGAATCTCGACTGAGAAACCCCGCGACTCGCAACGTGTGGCTTCGCCACCGTGGGAACGAACCCTCGGGGTGACCGTAGGAGCAGGAGCACAATTCGAGTGTGCGTATGCGGAGTTCATCCTCGCCAATACCAGCGCGTCATACAATCCCGACTCCATAGACGGGCCGAGCGTGTCCCCGGTAGACTCGCTGCGATGCACCGGCACGCTCACCGGTCCGGGCGGGACTATCGACAGCTTTGTCATCCCGAACATGCCCGCCATGCTTGCGCAAGGGCAGACCATGGTCTGCACGCTGGCGGCTTATGTGCCGGTGGGCTTCAGTGACGGCGACTACACAGGCTCTATCTACGTCAGCGGCAAGGACACGGCCGATCTGCAGGTCTACGAGAGCTGCTACGTCTTGGTCAGGAAGCTCGGCGACCTCGACATCGACAACGACTCGCTGGACGTGGTTGCCGACACCATCCGCATGTGCCCACGACTGGCCTCAGCCGGGCCGCCGCTTGTCTACACCGAGTTCGCGCTGGGCGAGTTCCTGCTCACCAACACCAGCGAGTCGTACAATCCCGATACGGCCGACGGGCCGAGCCATTCTACCGTCCGCTCGCTCCGCTTCACCGCTGCCCTTGCCGGACCGCGCGGAACCATCGACAGCATCTTCATCCGCAGCCTCCCCGAGTCGCTGGTACTGGGGCAGGCCATGGTCTGCACTCTCGCAGCCTACGTTCCGCCGGAGCTGCCGGATGGCGACTACTCGGGGCCGGTTGTCATCTCCCGGTCGGATACCCTTGAGCCGCCGCTGGCGGAGACCGTCTACGCCCTTGTCACCAAGCTCGGGGATCTCGATGTAGATCACGACTCGCTGGACGTGGCCGGAGACACGATGAGCGTGCGTCTGCGGCCGGTCTACGTGCCCAGCGGCATGGCCAGGTTCATGTTGGCAAACACTAGCCAGTCCTACAACCCGGATGCGGCCGACGGCCCAAGCCACTCGCCGCTCCGAGAGTTCAAGGTTGAGGCAGAGGTAGAGGGACAGAACGGGACCTTGGACAGCATCTACGTTCTCAACCTGCCGGAATCTCTTGCGGTCGGGCAAGCGGTCGAGTGCACGCTGGCTCTGGTTCTACGCGCCGGTGCTACGCCCGATGACTACGGCGGCTGGGTCTTCATTTCCGCCATGGATTCGCTGGGCTTCAGCGCGCAGGACAGCTTCGCGGTTGTTGTGAAAGGCGCGGAGCCGCACCAGAGCCTCGACTCGCTCCGCGTCGCGCCGATACCGTTCAAGCCCAACCAGAACCCTGAGCATGACGCCATCCACTTCCAGGGGCTGAGTGCGGGAGCGCGCGTAACTGTCTACGACGCGTCGGGACAGTCCGTCTGGAGCGCAACTGAGCAGGGCGACGGCCACCTCAAGTGGGATGCCAAAGTGGCCAGCGGCATCTACGTCTACCTCGTCGTCTCAGCCGATGGCAAGAGCAGCAAGGTCGGCAAGCTGTCGGTGATCCGATAGAACCCCGATGCTTACCACAAAGACACCGAGACACCAAGCTAGAGCCCGAACCCAGGAAGTCGGAAGCGCGAGGTACGGACATTCGCGCCACAACCCCTATTCGGTTGTTTGGTGCTGGCTGGTGTTCTTTGTGCCTTTGTGTCTTAGTGGTGAAATCCGATCTCTTTTCCGGGAGGTAACGTGAAACACACGGCCGTACTTCTGTTCCTGCTAGTGCCCGTACTGGTGCTAGCCGGCACTGGCGTATCGTTCCTGAAGATACCGGTCGGGCCGCGGGTGGTAGGCATGGGCGAGGCGGCAGTTGCCTGGATCGACGACGCCTCGGCTTTGTACTACAACCCAGCCGGGCTGGCGAACGTGCCTTCGTTCGACCTCCTGCTCGCGCACAACCAATGGCTGCTCGACATGAACCACGAGTACGTGGCGGGCGTGTACGGCAACGAAGGGCTGGGCAAGTTCGGCCTTGCGTTCGACTACTGGGGCTCGGGCTCCATTCAGGGCATCAACATCCGCGGGGAGACCATTCCCGACTACGTGTTCTCAGCCGCAGACTGGTCGCTCAACCTCAGCTACGCCCGGAGCTTCTCCGACCTTTCATTCGGACTCGGGCTCAAGCTTGTCCACGACCAGCACGAGAGCCTCTCGACCTCGGCGGTAGCGTTCGACGCTGGCGCGATGTATAAGACTCCGCTGAAAGGGCTGAAGGCCGGCCTTTCGGTCGCCAACATCGGAACCAAGGGGAAGCTGTATCAAGAGAGCTACGGCTTGCCCTTGCAGGCCCGCCTGGGCTGGCGCTATGACATCGGTATCGTCGGCGTCACGCAGGACTTCATCCTTTCCGAGACCGAGAAGCCGGGCATCGCGGCTGGTGTTGAATGCCGTCCGGTCCAAATGCTCGCGCTCCGAGTCGGATATCGCACCGGTTCCGACTTTGACGGGCTCTCGGGCCTCCGGGCCGGGCTTGGCCTTTCCTGGCATGGCATCGGCGTGGACTACGCCTTTGCCCCCTACGGCAAGCTCGGCGCGTCCCACCGCATCTCGATATCCTACCGCGGCTCGGCAGCAGCAGACGAGACAGAGGAGAGCGAGTAAGGGAGCAGGGAGCCAGGGAAGAGAGAGGAATTCGCCAGGGGCGGGCGAAGGCCCGCCCTTGTGCATGATAGAGGACGGCATGGGCCGTCGACATGAGGTTACGGCTCGGGTGCGGTTACGTACTTGGACGAGAGAATGGTGGAGGAATCCTGGTGGCCCTGACCGGGCACAACCTGATAGCCCTGATCTCTGTCTGAGACTCGCGTCGGCAAGGGGGGAGTCAATCCGGGGGTGACCTCGGCGTTCAACGCCGGGTACAACTTGGCAGTCAGCGCTGCCATCAGCCCGGCCGTCAATGCAGCCATCAATCAAGCACTTAGCCCGCATCTCAGTTGCGCGATGAGTTCAGGACTGAGCGCGGCGGTCAATCGCGCCGAGACTCGGGAGTTCAGCGCCGCTGTCAGCCGGGACGTCAACGCCAAGCTCAACGGGGCGGCCAACCGCGTGGCGAACTGTGCCGTGACTTCCGCGTTCAGTCGCGAGTTGAGTTCGGGGCTGAACCGCGCGTTGAGTCTACGGTTCAGTTCGGCACTGAGCGCCGCAGTGAACACGGCAGTTCCGGCGCGGGTGCTTAGACTCGCAGCCGGTCTGGCGCGTAAGCTAAGTCAGTACCGCGAGATGTTCATTGGAGAACCGCATTCTCTCGGGAAAGCGGCAGCTCCGCTACCGCAGTCCAAAGACCTGGCGGGCATCCATATGTAGTGGTAGACCGTTCTCCGACCACAATTCTGCCGCCCACTCCTCGGCCCACAGGCCGCCTGGGGAGTAGCATCTGCCGATTCAGCGCGAGACACGACAAGACCTACAACCAACCGTACATCAACTTGAACATCGAGCCGAACAACGTCGCGAACAACTGCCGGAACAACGACTGGTACGACTTCGCGAACAACTCGTGGTACAGCGACGCGAAGAGCTTCGCACGCAGCTTCCGACACAGCGCTCGATATAGCTCAAGACACATTTGTCTACACAAGCGAATACATACTACGGAGAGCACTAAATGTTTGACAGCTTGAGGTCATGTTGCCGCATATCGGACGTGCTCTTCCGCAAAGTAACTCCTGACCACTTCTGGCTGGCGTTGCCGGCTGCGTAGGTAGGATCGGGCC
>Ga0194113_10009634_pt1 | contig 11624 bp, 9 predicted proteins | sample TA2MahC200mmetaG_FD_146193 | JGI IMG/M metagenome (GOLD analysis project Ga0194113, IMG submission 146193) | Freshwater microbial communities from Lake Tanganyika, Tanzania - TA2015017 Mahale Deep Cast 200m | ecosystem: Environmental > Aquatic > Freshwater > Lake | place: Tanzania: Lake...
CGGCACAGCCGTGCACACGTGCTTGCCGTGTTTCAGGACCTCGATGCAATGCCGGGCGTGACTCGGCGCGTCGGTCGCGACGAAGACCGCCTCGATGGTGTCGTCTTTCACCATCTCTTCGAGCGATGGATAGGTTTTGCTGCAGCGGCACGCTTTCGCGAGTCCGGCGCAACGATCGGGAAAGAGATCGGTGACGGCCACGATCTGGACGTTCGGGTGGTCCTGAAAACCAAACCCCGCGCCGAAGCGACAATAGCCGAAGCCCGCGATGCCGACGCGAATCTTGCGGTCGGACACCGGCTTCCAGCCTTTGTAGGTATTGGCATCGGCGGCAGCTTTCTCGAAACCGGGAATGGGTTTCTCCGCGGCGTGAGCCGGCGCATTCAGGCCCAGCGCGGCGGCGCCGAGGCCGATGGTTTGCAGAAACGAACGTCGGGTGGTGGTGATGGATGTTTTCATGGGTGTGTCCTCTGTTATGGTTTGACTTGGATATCGCGCAGGTCTTTGCCTTCGGGCCGCGCATAGACGGGAACGCGGGCCTGCAAGCAATCGAAGCCGAGCAGGTAGCCTTTCGAGGCGGTGTTGCGGCCAACGCACTCGAAACGCAGGACGTGTTCGCCCGCCTTCAGCGTGTGGCGGCCCAGCGAATCCTCGCTGGGAGTGACTTTCGGGTTGAGCAGGTCAAAGGTGCCGACGGCTTTGCCGTCCAGCAGGACACGATAGGTGCCGTAGTCCCATGAATGCGTCATCCGCAACAACAGATCGGCCGTGATGTCCTTCTCGACGCGGAACGGAATCTCCAGCCAGCCTTTCTCGTCCTTTGGCCTGAACCACAACTGTTTGCCGTCGGTCGCGCCGCCGATGGGTTGTGTCGTCAACAGATGCTCCGAGTGTTTGGCCTGCTCCAGCGATTTCCATCCGACGACCAGCGTGGTGTCGCGATACGGCAACCGATCCGGTCCGTAGGGCAGCGCGGGCCACGGCTTGTGCGGCTCGATTTGATACCACAGCGCCACCGACGACATCAGGTCGTCGCGCTCGATGAAACCGCTCCTGGTTCCGTCGGGGAAGGTCTGCGAGCCTTTGTCTTCGATCTCCACGCGGAGGGATTTCTTGAACACGACCGGATCGGGAATGTGGAAGCGATAGGCCGTGCCGCGCGCGCCGGTCTTGCCGCCTTCCCAGATCGGCGTGCCGTAGAACGGTCCGTCCTGCTGGCGAAATCCCCACGCGTCGCAGAAGTAATCCTCCGTGCCCGTGCCGCGCAGGCTCGGCTCCTTCTCGCCGTCAATGAAGAAAAAATCGTCGCCCTCGCCATACCATCCGGGCGAACTGTGATACACGCTCTGGATGGTGCCGACGTAGTGGCCGCGGCCGACGATGTCCGCGAGCAGGTAATTGCGGCCCATGATCGTCGGATACTCCTGGCGATACATGGCGTGGAAATAAGCCATTTCCCGCGGTAGCCACGTGTGCTTCTGCCAGTCTATGTAGTAGTAGAGCGCGCGGCAGGGCTTGTCGCTCTCGTTGGTGACCGTGATGCGCGCCGACTTGCGGAACGGCATCGGCCAATAACAGTTCCGCGCGCGCCCGTCCGACGTGACGCGAATCGGCAGCGACATGAACGGCTGGTCCACGCCGTGGCCGATGCCGAAGAAATCGCCGATGGGGCACTCGACGCTCGGATGCGCCTCGCCATCCCAATACATCCGCAGCGTCATCAGGCGCGAATAGAACTTCGCCTCATGCGAGATGGTAAACCAGATGTGCGTGATGACGCCCGGCCCTTTGAGTTCCGCGAGCGTAAGCGTGTCGCCCGGCTTGATCGGCCGCGCGTCGCCGTTGCCGTTGCGCCAGTCGTCGGCGCAGGAGGACGCGCGGCGGCTCTCGAAGCTTTTCAGCCGCTCCAGTCCGCCCAGCGGGTTGCCTTGGGCGGAGGCGGAGTCGGTTGCGGCGCATGCGATGATGGCTGCTGCGATGAGTGGGAGCACTGTGTTGGTATTCATGGCGTCTCCTTTTTGGGGGGCAGCTTCTCGGACGGAACGGACGAAACGGAACCAGAGGGCTTGCCGGTCCGCGCACGGTAGAGCCGCTCCGAGAAACCTCCATCCGCTTCGAAGTCCCGCGCGTGCCGGTCCAATAGCCGCTCGGTGAGCCAATGGGCTTGTGCGGCCAGAATTGCGCCCAAGTTCGTGGCGCGCTCTTCTTTTGGCTCGGCAGCACCGGGGCGATTGACCCATGCGGCGGCTTCCTTCAGCGTCTTGGGCCGCAGAGCGCGCGCCTCGGCAAAGAGCGCCTCGCCTTCCTGCCAATGCCGCAGACCGTGGCGGCCCAGGTGTTTGATGTAGTCCTTGCGCACTTCATCCAGACTCGAACGCGCCACGTTCGTCAGGTTCATCTCCAGCTTCTTGCTCGTGGCGCTGTCCTCGCTGCCCTCAGCGATGTTCTGGTAGCCGCTCCGCGCCGCTTGCACCATCTGGTCGTGATGGCGGTCGCTCTTGGGAATGTAGCGGCGGCAAAACCGACAGGTGAAATCGTAGAGCAACTCCGCCACCTGATAAGCTTTCAGGTTTCGATAACCACTGTGCTGGCCATAGACTCTTCCCGCCGCTGGCGAAGACATGGCCTTGCCCCGTCTGTTTTGTCCGTTCTGTCCGTTCATGCTGTTTCCTCCACCCTCACACCTTCAGCCCGCGCAGATTGACTTCGCGGGTCTTGGCCTCCTTGATCACTTCGTCCATCGTGAGCCACGCCTTCCTTAGCATGGCCTCGCGGCCGAGAATGCCCGTCAGAGTGCAATCCACCGAACGGTGCGCTGTTTCGTTGTCAAACTTGCCCTCGGTGACGCACCGATAAAACTCGGCGATGTTCGCCTTCGCGCCGTCGGGATAGATCGTGCTCGACACCTCTCCCACGTAGTGCTTGGGACCTCCGCGCACACACACCTTGCCCTTGTAAGCGAGGTGCGCCGTGGCCTCCAGTCCCATGAGATCAGCCTCCAAGTTATACATGAACGTGTTGTTCTGCAGAAGCTGCGTCGTGTGGGTCCAACAGGTCCCATCCGCGAGTTGGAACACCACGCCGCCGCAATCCGTGCGGTCGCCGTGCGGGTCGGGCCGGACGATGCGCCTGTAGCCGCCCGCGCCGACCGCGCGCTGGCCGGTGACCCAAGTGATGCCGTCAATGATGTGGATGTCATACAGCAGCAGTAAATCGCCGCTCATCGCGATGTGCGAATACCACGCCCGCTTGAACAGGTTCTCGATGGTCGGGCCGACCGGCGGGTCCGGAAGCTTCCCACAGGTTCCGCCGGAGTAGATGTGAGCCACTTTGCCCAGCCCGCCCTCGGCGATGCGTTTCTTCACTTCCTGGTTTGCGGGGTCTGTGGGCAACTGGTAGTCCACGAGGAAGCACAGTTTCTTCTCCGTCGCCTTCTTCGCCAGCGCCTGCATCTTGAAAACGGCCGGCACGTCCACCGCGAACGGCTTCGCCATATACACGTGGCAACCGGCATCAATCGCCACGGCCGTCTGCTCCGGATAGAAGTATGGAATGCCTTCGAGCACCAGCGCCTCGACGCCGCTGTCGAGCGCGCGCTTGTAGCCCGACAGACCGCTGAACCGTTTCCCCGCTGGCACGCCCAGCTTGTCACCCGCGGCGTTGGCGCTTTCCTCAAAATAATCAACCGCCGCCGCGATTTCGTAGCCCGGATGCTGTTTGAACAAACCGGCAATCCAGCTTCCCCGGCTGCCGAGTCCCACCACGGCGATACGCAGCTTGCGCCCGACCGGCTTGGCAGTGTCCTGGCCGAACGCGCCGGAAGCGGCGCTCAGCAACGGGACCGCAGCCGCTCCCGCAGTCTGTCCAACAAACGTCCGTCTGGTCATGAAACGATCTGTGTTCATTGTGATGGTCTCCTTTCAATGCAGCGAGTTCATGGCAACGGCCCGAGAAGTGGCGCCGGCGCGTTGATAGTGGATGCGAATTTCCTGGGCCGTCAGCGTGCGGCCGTAGATGGCGACCTCGTCAATCCTGCCTTCAAACGTCGCCTCTTTGTCGCCACGCCCACCAATGAAAATGTTGGGCGAGGTGTCCGGAGCGACTTCGCCGGAAATCTCCGGCGCCGTGTTTCCGTTCAGATAAACCGCCACGCGCGAGCCGTCGCGCACCAGCGCGACGTGGTTCCAGGTCTTCGTAGCGATGACCGTCCGGCCGCTCAACGCGCCGAACACCAGCTTGCCGGGCGCGCTGCTCGTGCCGCCGATGGCGAGCGACTCGCCGCCGCGCGCGAACAGATGGCCGGTGACCGGGCGCAGATCGCTCGCCAGGCCGTTCCAGAACCAGAACTCCGCCGTGTAACAGCCCTTCAACTCTTTCAGTTTCGCGAGCAGCCGGCTACCGGCGAAATGCGGACAGTGGCCGCCGCAGAGTGGCCCATCAAGCCATCGCGCCACCCCCGGCTCATACGCGGCGTGGCGTCGCGCGCCGGTCGCGTCATTGGCGGTCGGGCCGCTCCATTCCTCCAGCCGCCAATACGCCAGCGGTTTCGCGGCGAGCACGGCTTGCGCGTAGGGGCTATGGATGACAGGAACTTTGCGGCGCGGCTGGCCGCTGATGTTCTCAAGCAGGCCGAGCAGCGCATCCACGATCTTCGGCTCGGCGTTCGGCTCCAAGCCGGCGCTGCGGCAGGGCCAGGTGTTGTAGCCGCCGAGCGGGAAAATCTCTGGCGGCGGGATGTAGCCTTCCTCGGCGTTGGCCAACTCAATGTTCATCGTCGGCTGGAGCGGGCTTTGGGCCTTGATCTTCAAGCCGCTGATCGCGAAGACCTCGCACGGCCAGATCGCAATGCCGAGTTCGCCGACGCGCAGCGCCTGCAGCTTCACGGCGCGGGTCGGGTTCTCCTTCAGCCAGAGCGCCTCGCGCGCATAGACCTCCGGCTGCGATTTCGGCTGTCGGTTGCCCATCTTCGCCACGAGGTCGCGCGCCCAAGCAAGCCGCTTGGCGTCGGGCTGGCGTGTGGCGATCCGCAGCGTCTTCTCCTGCATCACCAGCGGCGCCGAGTTGTGGAAAGCGATGGTCTTGTAGGCGTCGGCCGCGATTTGGGCCAGTTCGGCGGCGTAGTCGTCCATTGTGACCGGGCGCCTCGGCTGACTGTAGTCCATCCAATGCTGGTCGCCGCTGGTGCCCTGCGACATGATGCCGACAAAAGTAGCCGCGTCACTCCGTGACGCGGTCGTTGTTGATGATGATGTCGCGTCACGGAGTGACGCGGCTACTTTTTCCGCAAACAGTCCGTAGTAATCCGCCGACACCGCCGGCGCGCCGAAGTAGTGCATCGAGTAATTCGCGAACAGCGCGATGGGCTGGCCATCAGGCGACTGCACCGCCAGCAACGTCATCACCGGGTCGGACGGCCCCACAGGACCGATGGCGTCGGGGTTTTGGTGGCCCGGATGCATGTTGGCGCGCACCGAAACTTCGCCGAACGGATCGGTCAGCATCTTGTCGGGCCGGCGAATCCAGACGCGCGTGTGCGTGTGCTGCGGCGCCTGCACGACCGCCCAGCCAACGCGCGCCGGGGCGAGATTGTCCACCGCGCGCTTCAAGCCTTCCACGATCCGCGGCAGCGCGAACGCGGGATAGTTTGGGTCGGGCGGCGTGCCGAGGCATTGCATCAACGACGGCGCGCTGTGGGTATGCGTGGCCGAGAGCATGATGCGCTCCGCCGGGATGCGGGTAAGCTTCGTCGCGCGCGCCTTCACTGCATCGGCGAACTCGACCGGGATGACACACGTGTCCAAGACGCCCAGCGCGACGCGCGTCCGCCCGTCGTCGAGCACCAGCCATCGCATGTGGAGGCGGTCGTGGACTTTGTCGGCGGTCCTGGAGAGGAAGCCGCCGTTGACGATGACGGGGAAATTCGTCGGCGTGACGTCTATCGCAAACGCGCCGGCGCGGAAGGTTTTCACCGGCGTCGAAGCGTGCAAGGGCGTCAGGAGCAGGCCCGCGAAACACGCTAAAGTCGCTAAAACCGAAAAGTAGTGTTTGTATGTTTTTCTTTCGTGTGTTTCGTGTGTTTGGCGGGTCATGGCTGTTGTCCTTTCATTCAATAATCTCTGAACGGTCCGCGCGGCTCGGCGGCGTCCATCTCTTTTCTCCATGCGTCAAATCGGGCCTTCACGCGGGCGAGCACGTCAGGCTTCTCCGCCGAGAGATCGTGGCTCTCACCCAGATCAGCGGCGAGGTCGAACAGCCCGCCGCCTTTCCCCGACTCGACCCACTTCCATTGGCCCACGCGCGCGGCTTTGTCGCTGCGGCGCTGCCAGAACATTTCCGTGCGGGGCGAGTTCGTTTCGCCGCGCAGCACGGGCAGCAGGTTGAAGCCGTCGAGCTTCACGCCCTGCGGCGGTTTCGCACCCGCCACGGCGGCGAGGGCGGGCAATACTTCGAGGGAGGTCAGAAACTCATCGGTGACTTTGCCGGCGGGCACGTGGCCCGGCCACCACGCGATGAATGGCACACGGAGGCCGCCTTCACACATCGTGCTCTTGCCGGCCTTGAGCGGCGCGTTGCCGCCGTTGCCGCTGCCGCCGTTGTCGGAGAAGAACATCAGGAACGTGTTGTCGCCCTGACCGGACTGCTTGATCTGCGCGAGGATTTCGCCGATGGCCTCGTCCATGCAGGTCACCGCGCCGTAGTATTTCGCGAGCCGCTCGTCCTTCACTTTGCCGCGATACATCGCGACATATTTCTCCGGCGCCTGCACGCCCTCTCTCGATTTGCGGTCGGTCGGGTCGCTGCCGAACGTGGAGGCGCCATGCGGGGCGTTGAAGGGCAGATAGAGGAACCACGGCCCGTCCCGGCTCTCGCGGATGAATCGCAGCGCCTCGCGCTTGAAGAGGTCGGTGGCATACGCGCCCTTGTCGGCCTCGGTAGGCTCGTTGCCGCGGAACATCGAAGGCACGCCGTAGCGCTCGTGGGTGTAGTAATCAATCCCGGTGTTGGCGAAGCCGTAGAAGAAATCGAACCCGCGCTGCAACGGCAGAAACCGCCGTGCCCGGCCGCTGTCCCATTTGCCGACGACGCCGGTGCGATAGCCCGCGCGCTTGAGCACGTCGCCGATGGTCTGCTCGCGCAGGTCGAGGCCGAGCGTCATCTCCGGTGACACGGCGTATTCCTCCGGCGTGTAACGATGGCCGTAGTTGACCATGTCGTTGCGGATCATGTCGTAAAGGCCGTTCCGCTGCGGGTAACGTCCCGTCAGAATGCTGCCGCGCGACGGCGTGCAGGCCGGCCAGGTCACATAAAAACTCGTCCCGCGCACGCCCTCGGCGGCGAGGCGGTCGAGCGTCGGCGTGAGGACGGGTTTGGAGCCAATGCAGCCGAGGTCGGCATAGCCCTGGTCGTCGGTGACGATGAGGAGGATGTTCGGCTGCCGTCGTTCCGCGGCCCCGCAGACCGACAGGCCGGTTGCGCACACCAACAAGCACAGCCATCGCTGAACCATTCGCCGTTGCATAGCGCTCTTGTAATCGCTTGGCTTTCCGGATGGAAGGAAGTATTTACCTGAATCGTGCAAGCGCTGTCCCACACACTGTTGCGCTGGGCAACACCGCTGCAAACTGACAGGTGAGAACATGACCCCTATAATTTCACGACGGGATTTGATCCGCGGCGCCGCCGCGCTGTCTGTCACAACCGCACTGCCCCGCTCCGCGTGGTGCGCATCGCCGCGACCACGCAAGCTGGCGGACGCGGGTTGGTGTTGGGATGGTCAGGCCATCAACGGGCAGTGGCAGTTGTCCATCTTCGGCGTGGGCGAAGGCACGAAGTGGTTCGGGCTGCGGCGATGCTGCTTCATGTTCCATCCGAACACGCCGCTGGCGATGGAGAAGCTGCGGGACATGAAAGAGGTCGTCTGCGAAATCTCCAAGTGGGAAGGCCAGAGGGTCGAGCACCCGCAATACAAGGGGCTTGGCGCGCCGATGCGGATGAATCACGACGGCCGGATCGAGCGCAAGTGCCGCGAGGCGGAGATCGTCAGCCAGTTGTCCCGCAAGTATCCGAACGTGACCGGCGCGTTCGACGACGACCTCTACGGCAAGATCAAGGCCGAGCACATCACGCCGGAGCAATACGCGGCGGTCCATCGCGCGGTGAAGAGCGCGAACCCAAAGCTGAAGCACTGGGGCGTCGTCTATTCACATGAGCTGAAGAAGGAGAACTGGGCCGGGTTCACCGACCTGCTCGACGTGGTCACGCTGTGGGTCTGGGCGTCGAAGGACCTCGTCAACCTCGACCGCTACGTCGAGCAATGCCGCGAGATCTTTCCCGGCAAGCCGATCAATATCGGCTGCTACCTGCGCGACTTCACGTTGCTCGACGGCGTGCCGATGGAGATGCTCAGGGTCCAGTGGGAGTTTGTCCGCAAGGCCCTGCGCGACGGAACCATTCAGGGCTACTCCATCCTCGGCGGCTTCTTGATAGACATGCACCCGAAACAAGCGACCTGGGTGCGCGACTTCATCAAGGCGAATTGAAGCATGAAGACACGAAGCATTGCGGTCTGGCTGGCGATCGCGTCGTGGTGCGTGTATCACGACGCGGCGCATCCGTCACACATCCTCTTACCGGTAATTCCGTGACGATGCGGGCGCGCCAAGATCCTGAGTCAAACGGAAACGTTCGACCGATCGCGCGCTTTGCAGAATCAGAACTTTGAGGGGCGCATCCGGGCACTGCCCCCGAATCCGCTTTTGGGAAGTCGGATGTGTGCTAGGTTTGGAGTCCCGGCTTTAGCCGGTTTCAGCAAGTTCCAACGCTTCAGATGCAACCGGCTAAAGCCGGGACTCCAAACCCGCAGCACGGTGATTGGGGGCAGTGTGCGGATGCGCCCTTTTTTGAGGAGTTTTTTCTTCCGTGGCGTTCGCGAGGGGCACTTGCGCACCGGCGGAGACGCGTTATGGTGGGCGCGTGTTGGAACGGAATTGCAGCGCGAGACGGGGTGGTTGCTTGGGTGTGCGCGAAGCCGCGCAGGACTCAGAGCGAAACTACGCATTTCCCCCTGTCAGCTTTCCAGGGCCGGGTTGTGTCGTCCCGTGTAATCTGCTGGACGGATGGCGGTTAGGACCGATAATGCCAGCCATGGCACAGAGGCTGCGTCGCAGCGGTCCCGTTGACGTGTCGGGAACGGAAAAAGACGGCGATGATCTCTCCGAACGACGCCAAAGAGCCTTTCTCGGAACTGATCCGTGATGGAAAACGAGCAGATTTACGATTTGATTTATGTGCTGGCTTTCTGCCTGGGCGGCATCGTGTTTGCCGCGGGGCCGTTTGTCATTGTGCATCTGCTGGCCGCGCGGCGCACGCGGCAGTCAGCCAACAAGCGCGACCAGTTCGTCGAGTGCGGCGTGGAGCCGATCGGGGACGCGTGGATTCGCTACAGCGCGGTCTATTACCTCTATGCGCTGGTGTTCGTCGCGTTCGCGGTGGACGTGCTCTACCTCATTCCGGTGGCGCTGGTCTATGACAGGCAATTCCCGATCCGGGACCTGGTCGAGTTGCTCATCTTCGTCGGGATCCTCTCGCTGGTGGTCGTCTATGCCTGGAAGAAAGGAGTCTTTGAATGGAACCGCAAGAAGACACTTCCGCGCTCGTAAAAGAGTGTTCCCAGATCGTGAGGTTCGCCAAGCTGGACGACCTGCTCGACCTCGGCCGCGCCAACTCGCTCTGGCCGCTGACGTTCGGTCTGGCCTGCTGCGCCATCGAGATGATGGCGGCGGGCGCGTCGCGGTTCGACATTTCGCGTTTCGGCGCCGAGGTGTTCCGGCCGTCGCCGCGCCAGGCCGACGTGATGATCGTGGCGGGCACGGTCAACAAGAAGATGGCGCTCGCGGTGAAGACGCTTTACGACCAGATGCTGGAGCCGAAGTGGGTCATTGCGCTCGGCAACTGCGCCATCTCCGGCGGGCCGTTCGTCTATCCCGGCCAATACGCCGTGGTCGAGGGCGTGGATAAACTGTTCCCTGTGGACGTTTATGTGCCCGGTTGTCCGCCGCGACCGGAGGCGCTCATCGAGGGCATCCTGAAGCTGGAAGAGAAACTGACCGGCAAGCGGCGCTGGCCGAGAGTGGAACCGCAATGATCCCCACGCTCGACCAACTTCAAGCAGCGTTCTCACGCTTGCTGCCGCCTGCGGAGCCGACCGCGCCCAGCCCGGTGCAGGTGGTTGATTATGCAGCGAAGGGCTACCACTTCGATGCGACCGTCGCGCCGCAGCAGGTCATTGAGGCGGCCCGGCTGCTCGATCAGCACGGATTCGCGATGGACGCCGTCACGGGGGTTGACTGGATGGCGCAGGGCGAGATGGAGGTCGTTTATGATTTCTTCCATCCCCTAGCCTGCCTGCGCGCCGTCGTTCGCACCCGCATACCGCGTGAGAAGCCGGAGGTCCCGACCATCTCCGAGGTGTTTCCGGGCGCCAACTGGCACGAGCGCGAGACGCATGATTTCTTCGGCATCCGGTTTCTCGGACACCCGGACCTGTCTCCGTTGCTGTTGCCGGAAGACGCCGACTACCATCCGCTCCGAAAGGATTTCGCCGCGTGATTGCCCCGATGGAAATCCTCCCTGAAACCAACCACCACGAGACGTTCGTGCTGAACCTGGGGCCGCAGCACCCGGCCACACATGGCGTCCTGCGGTTGAAGCTGACGATGGACGGCGAATACATCACGCGCGCCGAGCCGGTGTGCGGTTACATCCACCGGATGCACGAGAAGATGGGCGAGAACCGCTCGTATGTGAAGTTCCTGCCCAACACGGGCCGCATTGACTACCTGTCGGCGATGCACTACACGCACGCGTTTGTGGGCGCGGTGGAACGGGCCATGCGCATCGAGGTGCCGCGGCGGGCGGAGTTCATCCGCGTCATCACCTCCGAGTTCAACCGCATCTCCAGTCATCTCGTGTGGTTCGGCGCGTTCCTGCTCGACCTGGGCGGGTTCACGCCGCTGCTCTACGCGTTCGACGACCGGGAGAAGATTCTCGATCTGCTCGAGGCGATCACCGGCGCGCGGCTGACCTATTGTTACTATCGGATCGGCGGGCTTTGCAACGACGTGGACGACGCGTTCGTCAAGGGCGCGCGCGAGTTCGTCGCGCACATGCGGCCGCGGCTGAAGATGTATCGCGAACTGGTGACGGAGAACATCATCCTGCGCCGGCGCCTCATTGGCATCGGCCCGATCAGCGCGGAGATGTGCCGCAAATACGGCGCGACCGGCCCGGTGATTCGCGGTTCGGGCGTCGCCTACGACGTGCGGAGGGTCGAGCCTTACTCGGTCTATCCCGAGCTCGATTTCGAGATCCCGGTTTTCCCGGAGGGCGATTCCATGGCGCGCTATCTGGTGCGCATGGAAGAACTGAAGCAGAGCCTGCGCATCATCGAGCAGGCGCTCGACAAACTGCCCGGCGGTCCCGTGATGGCCAAGGTGCCCCGCATGCTGAAGCTGCCGCCCGGCGATTATTGTTACGCGGTGGAAGCCGCGCGCGGACGGTTCGCCGTGCGGATCGTCAGCGACGGCAAGGAGATCCCCTACCGCGTCAAGCTGCGCGCGCCGTCG
>Ga0194113_10009635_pt1 | contig 11623 bp, 9 predicted proteins | sample TA2MahC200mmetaG_FD_146193 | JGI IMG/M metagenome (GOLD analysis project Ga0194113, IMG submission 146193) | Freshwater microbial communities from Lake Tanganyika, Tanzania - TA2015017 Mahale Deep Cast 200m | ecosystem: Environmental > Aquatic > Freshwater > Lake | place: Tanzania: Lake...
AGATTCCAGGAAGTCCAGCAGGACCAGGCACTGCTCCTCGATGTCCTGCGACAGGTCGATGACCACCGCGATGAGATCGCCGTTGCGGTAGGTGCCGACCTGGCCGGGTGCGCTGTAGTCGGCCGTAATCGGCGGCATGTCCACCAGTTGGATCTGCACATCCTCGTACCGCACCATTCCCGGCACCGGGACCTGCGTCGCGAAGGGGAAATCCGCAACGACGACCTTGGCCTTGGTCAGAGCGGCCAGAATGCTGCTCTTGCCGGTGTTGGGCATGCCCAGGAGGACCACCTGCCCGGCCCCGCTCCGCGGCACGTGGAAGATATCGACATGGCCGCCTTTCTTGGCGGTCGGGGCTTCCTTGAGCTTGCTGAGCTTGCGGCGCAGGTCCGCCTTCAGGCCGTCGGTGCCCTTGTGCTTGGGCATGACCGCCAACATCTCCTCCAGCGCGAGGATCTTCTCCTCATTCGTCTGGGCGCCGCGGAACCGCTCTTCCGCCGCGTAATACGCTGGTGTCAAATTCGCCGGCATGTGAAGAAGGTAAAAGGTAGAAAGGAAAAAGTCAAAAGTAAGATTGCGCTCACGCAGGAACGGTCCTGCATCCAGCGACGTGTGTGCCGGATTCAACTACTGGAGTTCGATCCGGCTGTCCGTCATTTGTCGAGATTTCTTTTGGTGTTGACGACGATTTGGCCGAGGATGCGGCGGATCTCGTCGGATTCCTGGATGAGGCCGCCGACGTCCGGCTCGCCGAGAATGCCGGAAGCTCTGAACAGGCGCAGCCAGTAGTGTGTCTCCCGGGCTTCCCTGAGGGCGATGCCGTACTTGTGCACAAAGTCGGCCCGGCTCTCACCCGCTTGGGCCTCCTCAACATTCGCCCCAATGGACGGTCCCGAACGTACCACCTGGCCGTACAGGGATTGCCCGGCTACGGAATGCCTTGGTACCTTATCTCCCAATCGAATGATTTGAACCGCGAACGCAAACGTCCGCTCCACAATGTCCCGCCTCGTATCCACAGTCCTACCCTTCCGTTTCTCTTTTTTGCCTTTTCCCTTTTGCCTTTTCCCTTTTGCCTTTTTACTTTTCTTCTCATTGTACCGTTTTTTGCGCCGATTTCCGCCGGCCCGAGGGGACATAATGGTGGAAAGACAGAGCAGCTCTGTGCAGCTTGGCCAAGGAGCATGACGAACGCTGAGGATGACATCCTGGTCCGGCGGACCTTGCAGGCCGATCCGGAGAGTTTCGGGCAGCTTTGCCGGCGGTACTATCACCCGCTGGTGGCGGTGGCGGACTCCATTCTGCTGGACCGCCACCTGGCCGAGGACGCCGCCCAGGAAGCCCTGGCCTGTGCGTGCCGCCAGCTCCCCAGGCTCCAACGGCCCGAGCGTTTCGGCCCCTGGGTGGCCGCGATCTGCCGGAACGTAGCCAGGAACATGCGCCGGGACCGCAGAAGGCAACGGGTGCGAGCGGAAGATGGCGAGCCCCAGACGCCCGCACATCGGGATGACTGTTCGTCTCGGGCGATTTTCGCGTGATCGGTCCCAACGAGGTGCAGGGGATCCAGGCCGTCGGCTTCGAGGTTGCCGATCTCCACAGCCGTTTCAAGGACAAGCTGGGGCTCGGCGGCAGACTGGTGGACTTCTTCTTCTCTTTCGGCCCGGCGCAGGCTCGGATGCGGGTGAACCCGAAGACCCACTTGCCCATCCAGCTCGAAGCGGAAGGCAAGGTCCACCCCTGCCTCGTGACCGGCTACCGTGAAATGACGCTTCGCGAGATCGACGACCGCTGGGACTACGGCGTGGAGCTCGACGACGCCCAATTCCTGCCCGCGATCCCGGACGACTACCAGCCGCTGAATCCGGGAGCCGCCGCCCGGGAAAAGGCCGCCTGGCTCGCCGTGGGCGCCCTGCCTATCGTCGGGATCGTCGCCCGCCGAAGATGCCGCCGGGCGCGGAATCCCAGCATTCCGCTCGCCGAGTGATGTTGCATCGCTTGTCATAGGCCCAATCGGACCGGAGAAGGCCCTGTCGCGGAGTGCAGGGTTTTCTCGTTTTGCCGGAGGCGCAGGACAGGAAGGCAGAGGTCATGAATGACGATTCGCCGTGCGTTGTTCATTAGCCACCATGGAGAAGAGAGAAAGTGAGTCTATGCGACATCCAGGGGCGAAATTGCGTTCGGTTCTTGAATGCATCCTTCTGAGAGAATATCGGCGAGGTCAGCCTTTTCAGACTCTGGGGGGGCAGTCCCGGGAAGCGGGGTGGCGACTATCGTTCTCTGACCGTGGTCCGGTACAGCCAGAAGGTCACGAACGCCAGCAGGATGACGCCGACAGGGGCGCCGAAGGGGATCGCGCCTTCCCAGCGGGGCATCTCGATGTCGCGCTGCTTGAGCAGGACGATCGGAATGGCCACGAGAATGCCCATCAGGGCCTCGCCCGTGATCAGACCGGAGGCCATCAGCAGGCCCCGGCGCTCGGAGGCTTCCATCGCCGGAGCGTCGCTCTTGTTTCGCTTGTGGTACCGGCCGACCGCCAGGCTGACGAGTCCGCCCACAAAGATCGGCACCGACAACTGGAACGGCAGATAGAACCCGATCGCGACTGCCAGGACCGGCGTCCGGAACGGGTACTTCTTCGCCTGCAAGTACGTGTCCAGGGCGATGACCAGGGCCGCCAGGCCGATCCCCGTGAACACGTACGCCCAGGGCAATCTGCCCTCGAATACGCCCCGCGCGACCGAGGCCATCAGGTTGGCCTGGGGGGTGGAGAGGGCCTTGGGACCGGCGCCTGCCATGCCCGCGAAGCCATAGGCTCTTTGCAGCAAGATGAGGACGGGGGCGATGACCAGCGCGCCCGAGACCGTGCCGACCATTTCCATGACCTGCTGCTTCCAGGGCGTGGTCCCGACGAGCCGGCCGCATTTGAGGTCCTGCATGACATCGCCGGCGATGGCCGCGGCGCAGCAGACCACGCTGCCGATGATGATCGCCGCCGCGGGACCGTTCTGGGCCGCCTTGCCCATCAGCAGCACCAACAGCAGCGACGAGACCAGCACGGTCGAGACGGTTACGCCCGAGATCGGGTTGTTCGACGAGCCCACCAGGCCGGCCATGTACCCGGCCACCGCCGCAAACAGAAAGCCGGTAGCCAGCATGACCAGCGCCATAATCGCGGAGATGTGGACTTGCTGCACGAAGTGTTGATACACCATAAACAGCGGGACCACCGAGCCGATGATCAGGAAGATGATCCATTGCATCGGCAGATCTTTCTCCGTCCGCTCCACCGTGTTGTGGCCATCTTTGATCTGCTTGTACGCCCGCAGACCGCTGGTCATGCCGCTGACCAGAGACTTGCGCATGCGAAAGATCGTCCATAGGCCTCCGACGAGCATGCCGCCGACGCCGATATAGCGGGTCTTCGTCGACCACAGTCGGCTGGCGTAATCGAGAGCGGACATGGCCTGTCCGGCATTCTCACCGGACGCGTAGGTCGGCCAGTCGCCCGAGGCGGCCACGATCGGGATCGTCACGAGCCAGTTCGCCGCGCCGCCGACGAAGATCAGGACCGCGATATTCAGGCCCACGATGAAGCCCACCGACAGCAGCGCGGGACTGAGGTTCGAGCCGAAGTAGGCGATGGAGCCGCCCACGCGGGTGGCGCCTTGCATGATTTCGGGCCAGATCCCGATGGCGTTGGCGCCGACCTTGAACAGCCCGCCGGCCACGGCGGCCCGGACGATGTACTTGATTCCGGAGGTGTCTTTACGGCCGGTCTCCAGGACCTTGGCGGTCGCGACACCTTCGGGGAACTGGAGCTTCTGCTCGATGATCAGCGACCGGCGCAGGGGGATCGTGAACAGCACACCCAAGAGGCCGCCGAAACCCGCGATGACGGCAACCCAGACATAATGGAACTCCTCCCAGAAGCCGATCAGCAGCAGGGCGGGCAGCGTGAAGATGACGCCGGCGGCCAGCGATTCGCCCGCCGAGGCGCACGTGCCGATCAGGTTGCATTCATAGATCGTGCTGGTCTTGAAGAAGCGCATGATTCCCAACGCCATCACGGCAGCCGGGATCGCCGCCGAGACCGTCATTCCGGCGAACAAGCCCAGGTAGGCGTTCGCCGCCGAGAGGACCACGGCCAGCACAATGCCAATCAGAAGCACCCGAATCGTCAATTCCTGCGGTGTGTTGTTCCTGTCATCCATGAAGCACGCATCTCCAAAAAACTGTTCTATAACTTGCCCTATCGCAGAGCCTCTAACAGAATGACCCTGGATATGTCATTGCGAGGAGCTTCAGCGACGAAGCAATCTCAACCCTGCGAATGGAAGATTGCTTCGCTTTGCTCGCAAGGACAAAGCAGAAACCCGTCCCCAACTCCGTCAGGAACTGCTCCAGATTGCGGACGATGGCCGTCTCCAGGTCCTTCTCCGCATAGGCCCCCTTGAGCCCGAGGAAGTCGGGCACATACGGGTCCTTGAAGATATCCTCGTAGCAAACAACCTCGGCGGGCCCTCCTCGCTTTTCCTGCGCCACCAGGCGCGGGGTGTCCTTGGAGAGCGCCACCCGCTCGAACAACCCCCGGTCAATCTGCCGGCGGAGTTCTCGCACCGACCAGCGTTGTTCTGCCGCCTGTTCAAAGTAGAAGTCGCGACAGAGCGGATTGCTTTGACCCAGGAGCAACCGGTAGTGCGACCAGCCAAGGCGGAAGTGCCTGCGGAAATCAACCAGAAGCCGCTCGCAGGATTCTGCAGACGGCGTCTGCAGAATTTGATTGGAAAGCGGTTTGTTAGCCAGTGGCTGGAGAATTGTGCGGAGCGAAGATTCTCCAGACAGTGTCTGGAGAATCTGGTCGGAAGGCGATTTGCCAGCCAGTGGCTGGCAAATCGCGCGGGGCGAGGATTCTCCAGACACTGTCTGGGGAATCTGTGATTCGTTAGACCCTGTCGAACAAATTGAGTGAACGGCGGATTCGGCAGCCGCTGGCTGCCGAATCACAAAAGCATCGAAGAAACGCTTCATGTCCCGAAGATTATTAACGGAATATCCCTGTCCGTAATCCCGGGCCAAGACCACGGCCAACTGCTCCATCAGTTCCGTGCCGTACGCCGCACGTTTCTCATTCCTCTGGATATCCTGGGCAATGATGCGGCCGATGTTCCAGTAGAGGTTCACCATCGCCAAGTTGGCAGTCATGGAGACGTGGCTGCGGGTGGCCTCGATCAACTCCCGGATCTCGGTCGCGATCTTAGCGACGGGGATCGCGTCACCCCTTCGCACAAGGGTTTTGGTCTTCTGGGACGCGGCCTTCTTCTTCGCCATGGGTTATCTCACGAACTGGTCCACGAAGTACTTCGCCGTCAGGGGTTCGCCGGTGGCGTGCCGGATCATTTCGTGCCACGGGTACAGGTCGCCGGCCTCGAAGACCTTCTCTTTCAGGAACCGGCCGACCTGCCCCTGGCCGACGTAGCTGACGCCCTGGTCCGACTTGAGGGCGAGGACCTTCCGCACGATCGTGTGATGCAACTGCGACGCCAGCAGTTCGCCCAGCATGTAGTTGTGGTAATAGCAGGGGGCGACCGAGAAGTGGATCTTGGCGGCCCAGTCGGGATTCGTGCGGTCGGGCGGCCGTTTCACCAATTGGTACTTCTCGACCAGATCCCACCACAGCGCCGCCAGATCGCGGTCGGGATTGGCGTACAGCTCTTTCTCGAAGTTGTACATGACCATGGCCCAGCGGGCGAAAATGAGCTGCTTGAGCTGGGCGTACTTGCCGCCGATCTTCTCGATATCAGCTCGCTGGGTGTCGGAGAGGCCGAGTGTCTGCTGCATCCAGGCGGGGTTGCGGCTGAGCCGGCCGAAGAACATGGCGACGGCCTCAGTCGTGAACGGGTGGGCCGGCGAGCGGAGTAGGTATGGCGACGTGAAATCGAGGTACTTGTCGTACACGCCGTGACCGAGCTCGTGCAGGGTCGTCTCCATCCAGTTCTCGTTGCTCTTGATATTGCACAAAATGCGCACATCGCCCTCGCGGTCGATGTGGATGCAGAACGCGTGCGGGTTCTTGCCCTCTTTCTCGTAGAGGTCGCTGTTGGTCAGAATCGCCTTGACCGGCAGACCGATCCCCGCATAGAACGTCTCGGCCAGCTTCTTGACGTCCTTATCCTCATAGTAGACATCCAGGTCGAGGTCGTAGACCATCGGCGTTTCCTGGAAGAACGGGTCGTGGTAATGCCACGGCCTGAGTTCCTGGGGCGCGACGCCATACTTCTTGGCGAGAATCCCGTCCAGCTCGGCCTTCACCCGCGCAAAAGGCTTGTTGGTCCGCCGGTACAGGTCGGCGAAGATCTTGTCCAGCTCCCTGACGTCCTGCTCGCCGGTCGCCAGAGCCATCGTGTGATAGTTGTCGAAGCCAAGCTTGCGGGCGGCCTCGTTGCGCAGCTTGACCAGCCGGACGAGGTCCGCCGCGACCGCCTCGCCGACCTGCTTGCTCGCCAGCCAGGCCTTCTGACGCTGCGCGGAATCGGTCTGGTCCTTGAGGATGCCTTTGATCTCGTTGTCCGTCACCTTCTTGCCGTCGATGACGCCCCGGAAGGTGCTGAAGTTCTTCTCGATCTGCGTGCCCAGCTCGACGATCTGCTGGAGCAGCTCCGGCTCGATCTGGTTGGACAGATAGGCGTTATGGAGCACTGTTAGTTGCCGGGCCAGAAGCGGATCCTTGATTCGCTTGGACTGCCGAGCCTCTTTGAGGAATGCGAACTCCCTGGGATCGCTGTAGATCCGGCGGATCTGCAGCGTCAGCTCGCTGGAGCGGTCGTACGCCTTTGGATCCCCCGTAACCGCCGCCTCCCACCACGCGAGATTCGCCTGTTTCTCCAGCGGCTTGATTGTCTCGACGTGCCTGGCAATGAATTCCTTCAACTCGCTCTCCTTCGCGTTTTCCCCGGGCCCGCGCCCCACGGCGCCCGCCACCAGCAATCCGATCATAACGCCCAAGTGCCTCATCGCTTGTACCCCCTGAAATCGATTGGCCATTCCTTTGCCATAATGGACCACGTGCGGAGCGCATCCTATCGCGGACGCCCGATACCACGAACCGAAAAATTCGCAAGGCGCCAGGTAGAGGACCTTTGCGGTTGCCCTCTGGCATTTCGCGGGCGCTCCAACCGGGCCTGCGGCTTCATTCGCCGGATGGTATCAACTTGTTCTGCCCGAATCAAGAGATTCGGTGTGTGCAGACCCCGTTATGACAGCGGATCGATGACTTCCACAAAGGGGAAGCGGCGGAAATGGGCATCACGGGTGTAGATTCGTCGAATGCCGTGCTCGCGCATGAGGATGGCGGTGTGTGCATCATGGAGCAGATTGCCGGCCAAGCTCGGCACCTCTGCGGTTGCCTCTTTGAGCAACTCCCAATGTCGCGGGCGCTCCTGGAGCACTCCTGCTGCCGGTGAAGCGAGCACGGCGTCCAAAAAGGTCCAGGCACTACGTAGAGAAAGCGGCTTGGGAAAGACGCGCGGGTGAGTCGATACCCGCAGAAACTCATAGATGATGCCCCACGTCAGATACCAGGGTTCTGTCTGACTTCGGTAGTGCGAGAGCAGCTCTCGGCATGGTTCATGTACGGCCGAATTTTGATTGACGGCGTAGACCAAGATGTTGGTGTCAACGACAAACACCGCTACTCTTCCATGGCCTCATACAAAGCATTGCGGTCGGCTATGTCCACGAGTGCCTCCCCCATATCGAATTCCGGCAGCGGCGGCAGCTTCCGGGCCGGCGGCCGCTTCTGCAGCAGCGCGCGGAGAGCCGTTTCGACGAGTTCCGACATCGTGCACCCTTGTCGGGCCGCTTCCTGTTCGAGCTCTTGCATTACCGAATCACTGATGTCTACCGTGGTCTTCATGCCAATATCATACGCCTGGGAGGGGTCTTTGTCAACAGGGGCTTCCATTGAGTAAGGGGAGGGCACTTTGATTTGATTCGGGGCGGCAATATGGTTAATATCGCCGCGGCATACGCTGTGGCGTGTGCCGTTCGGGGGTGGGGCTGAGCAGGACGCGTGTGGCGCGCCCTGTGGAGTCTCGACACGAATCGAAAGAACTGGAGCAAGGCAGAACCGACCATGGCCCAACGTGAATACCTGACCGCACCATTGCCGTCGAAGGACATGCCGAAAGGCATCCCCTACATTCTCACCAATGAAGCCGCCGAGCGCTTCGCGTTCTACGGCCTGACCGCCGTGCTGGTGATGTTCATGACCACGCACCTGCGCTCCGCCGGCGGCGAACTGGCCACCATGAGCGACGTCCAGGCCCAGGAGTACTTCCACTGGTTCAAGTTCGCGGTCTATTTCACGCCGCTTCTCGGCGCCCTGCTCTCGGACATCTGGCTGGGCAAGTTCCGGACCATCCTGTTCTTCTCCGTCGTGTACTGTGTGGGCTTCTTCTGGCTGCTGTTCGATATGACGCGAACCGGCCTGGCCACGGGTCTCGTCCTGATCGCTATCGGCTCGGGGATCATCAAGCCCTGCGTCTCGGCCAACGTTGGCGACCAGTTCAGCTCTGCGAACAAGCACCTGCTCAACAAGGTGTATCACTGGTTCTACTTCGCGATCAACCTGGGAGCGGCGGTCTCCATGTTCCTGACCCCCTGGCTCCGCGCCACGTACGGCCCGCGGGCGGCGTTCGCCGTCGTGGCGGTTCTGATGGTTGTGGCGACGATCGCCTTCTGGGCCGGCAAATGGCGGTACGTGCATATCCCTCGCGGCGGGACCGCGTTCGTGTGCGAGTCCTTCAGCGGCGAAGGGCTGCGAGCGATCCTGAAGTTGTCCATCATCTATCTGTTCATCGCCTTCTTCTGGTCGCTCTTCGACCAGTCGCAGGCCGCGTGGGTCAATCAAGCCAAGGACATGGACCTGCGCTGGCTCGGTATCACCTGGCTGCCGGACCAGGTCCAGGCGTTCAACTCGGTCCTGATCCTGGTCATGATCCCGCTGTTCGCCAGCATGATCTACCCGGCGATCAACCGCGTATTCCCCCTGACGGACTTGCGCAAGATCGGGCTCGGCCTCTTCGTGGCGGTCCTGTCGTTCGTCGTCCCGGCTCTCGTCCAGAGCCGCATTACGGCCGGCTTCCAGCCCAGCATCGGCTGGCAGTTCCTCGCCTACGTCTTCCTGACCGCCGGCGAGGTGATGGTCTCGATCACGGGTCTGGAGTTTTCCTACACGCAGGCGCCCAAGAGGATGAAGTCCTTCATCATGAGCATCTTCCTGCTGTCCGTTGCCTTGGGCAACGCCTTTACGGCGGTCGTAAACCGGGCCATCGAACGGCCGGACGGGACGAGCCTGCTCGTTGGCGCCAGCTACTATTGGTTCTTCGTCGGGGTCATGCTCGTGGCGGCCATCCTCTTTATCCCGGTCGCCCGGCGCTACCCGCTGAAGGACTACATCCAGGACGAGGCCCCGGCTGAAGCACAGCCGCAGTAAGACTACCGCCTTGATCTGCCGTTCGATTCAGGCCCAGCACACGGATGCGATCCCCCAGGGGATAGTCCGCCTCCCCCGGCACGACGATCGTCAGCGATTCGAGCCCAAGCTGCGCGACGGCCTGCTGCTGGGAAGCTGTGGCTCTTGGCGCATCGGTGTACTTCACCTCGAAGCCGAGGCGTCGTCCCTTCAGGAATAGCAGCAGATCGAGTTCGGCCTGATTGTGCACCCCCCAGAAGTAGACCTCCTCCTCGGACGCTTCCGTCCACCGGATGATCTCTTCCAGCGCGAATCCTTCCCACGACGCCCCCAGTCTCGGATGGGTCACCATCTGTTCCATGCCGGGGAGGCCAAGCAGGAGGTGGAGGATACCGGAATCGCGGAAGTAGATCTTGGGCCTCTTGATCTGGCGCTTGCCGATGTTCTCGAACCAGGGGAGCAGTCGCCGCACCATGAACGTACCCACCAGGATATCCAGGTACCGGGCGACCGTCGTATCGGCAACCCCCAGACTCTTGCCGATCTCCGAGGCATTGAATTGCTGGCCGTGATAGTGGGCCAGCATCGTCCAGAACCGCCGCAGCGTCGCCGGCGGGATCTGGATGCCGAGGGCCGGGATGTCCCGTTCCAGGAACGTCTTGACGTAGGCCTCGCGCCACCGCCAGCTCGCGTCGTCCGACTCCGCGAGAAAGGACGGCGGCAACCCCCCTCGCACCCACAATGTATCCACCGCCTGCGCGCCGGTCTCGCGCAGTTGGAATGGGGTTACCTCGACAAACTGGATCCGCCCCGCCAGGGTCTCGCTCCCTTGCCGGATCAGATCGCGCGATGCGCTGCCGAGGACAAGGAATCGGGCCGCGGAATCATCCCGATCCACCAGCACGCGCAAGGTGGGAAACAAATCCGGGCGATGTTGAACCTCGTCCACCACCACCAGCCCCTCAAGCCCTTGCAGCGCCAGCCTGGGATTCGCCAATCGCGCCAAGTGAGCCGGGTCTTCCAGGTCGAAGTAGTTGACCGCCTCATTGCAGGGAAAGAGCCCGGATCGCGCCACCTGGCGTGCTAATGTGGTCTTGCCCGCCTGACGGGGGCCCAGCAAGGCAACCACGGGGGAGCGTCGAATAGCGGCAATGATCTCTCTTGTAAACCATTCTCTTTCCATAAGTTGCATTGTATCGTGAAATTTCGGCGAGTCACGCAGAAATTTCACAGAACTCACCTTGCAGGCCTCTTCTGATCCCTCGTCGGACCCCGTCATTATGAAGCAAGTGTCCAGATTTCTGCTGGACGGATGAGAACCCCCACGCTTAACTGTACCAGGAAACGATGGTACGAAGGGCGTTGTCAAAGGGGAAAACATGAATCTGAACAAGTACATCGGAGTCGTCGTCGGCATCTGGCTCGTCTGCGTGAGTGCTGCGTCGGCGCAGTTGTCGCTGACGATCTACAACCAGAACTTCGCGGTGGTGCGCGAGTCGCTGGCCCTCGACTTGCGGCAGGGGATCAATGAGGTCAGCGTAACGCAGATCACGGCCCACTTGGAGCCGGACTCGGTGATTCTGCGCGATCCGCAGGGCAAGCGAGCCCTCCAGATTCTGGAACAGAACTACCGGGCCGACCCGGTTTCGCAGGGCCTGCTGCTGTCCTTGTATGAGGGTAAGGAGATCGAATTCCTGGTCCAGCGCGGCGAGGGCAAAGAACAGATCGTCCGCGGCCGGATCGTCCGCAGCGGCTACCAACCCCATGCCTCCGGCATGCGGCGCTACGGCAGCCAGTACGCTCAGACCCAGATGGTGCGTGCCTCGTACGACGCCGGCGGCCAGCCGATCATCGAGGTCGACGGCAAGCTGCGCTTCAGCCTGCCGGGCCAGCCGTTGTTTCCCGCCCTGGGAGACGATACCATCCTGAAGCCCACCATCCGCTGGTTCCTGGAGACCGACTCGACCGGCAAGCTGGACGCCGAGCTCAGCTACATCACCGGCGGCATGAGCTGGGAGGCGGATTACAGCATGCTCGCCCAGAGTGAAGGCGAGGCGATCGACGTGATCGGCTGGGTGACCATGGACAACCAGAGCGGCCGGACGTTCAAGAACGCCCAGATCAAGCTCATGGCCGGCGACGTCAGCAAGA
>Ga0194113_10009640_pt1 | contig 11621 bp, 8 predicted proteins | sample TA2MahC200mmetaG_FD_146193 | JGI IMG/M metagenome (GOLD analysis project Ga0194113, IMG submission 146193) | Freshwater microbial communities from Lake Tanganyika, Tanzania - TA2015017 Mahale Deep Cast 200m | ecosystem: Environmental > Aquatic > Freshwater > Lake | place: Tanzania: Lake...
GGCTGAGCTTTCCCAATATCTTTTCTGCTGGAAGACGTGGGTATGGCCGCGGGCTTCGGCCTGGGTGATACGAGCGCCGGATGCGGCGCTGTCGTGGAAGTGCGAATTGGTCGGCGCGTCGGTCCTTGAACAGCTATTTGAAGCCTGAGTCGAGTCGGACGAGTCGACAAAGCCAAGCGCAGCGCGACGAGGCTCGGCGCCCGTCCTCTCGATCCAATCCAATGTCCGATGGAGCAAGACCAGCCGCTCAACTGCTATTGAGTTCCCGCTCGGTGGGCGATTGCCACGATCGGCCCTCCGTCATGACCACCCACATTTCGGTGATGTCATCCAAGCGCTGCAGTGCCTTCCAAAGGGTCTCGGTTCCCGGCTCGCCATCGCCCTTGCGGCCCAGAAAACCTCCCAGCCTCATGGCCATCAGCCGGATGGTCTCCCGCAGCGTGGGCGGCTGATCCGGAACTCGCGCGTCCCGGGTCACGAAGGCCACCAGCGCCTTCCACTGGGCTTCCTCGAAAAAGACCGTGCACGGTACTTCCGGCACTTCGCGACCCAACTTGGTCAGGTGCACGATCCGCCAGGCCACCACCATGTCGATGGCCAGGCAGCCCTCGATCCTTTCGGCATTGCCCAATTGGCGGTCCTCGATTTTGCAGCCGCTCTTGAGCGTTCGATGAAAGACTTCGATTTGAAAGCGCTGCGTGTACCACCCGATGACTTCCAGGGCCTGGTCCAGCGTGTTGACCTCGACCGTGGTGATCAGCTTCCACTCCACCGGCTCTTGCCCGGCCGGAGCTCCGACTTCCACCGCCGTCACCACCCACACGGTGACCGATCCCAACCCGGGCTTGCGCTTGGGCGGCTGCAGCGCAACCTTCGCGTAGCGCACTTCCAGCTTCGCGCTTCGCGCGGAACGCTTGGCCGTCCGCGGCAGTTCCACCTCCAGGATCCCATCGCAGGGACGCGCGGCCATCCATGGCCAAACAGTGGTCAATCCTTCGGGGTCCTCTTCTGCTTGCACGCGCCGCCCTTGATCGGCTCGCACCAAAAGCTTGGCTTTGGTCTCCTTCCGGGCTTCCACCAGCAACTCGTAGACATCGGCCTCACGGTCCCCCACGCTGATGACGGTGCTCTCGGGACACTGCTCCTGTAAACGCACGGCGGCCTTCCAACTGGCCAGCCACTTGTAACTCTCCTTCTGTTCGATCGGCAGCTCATAGCGCTGCTCGGCTTTGCGCAACCGCTCCGGGTCTCGCGTCCAGCACTGCACATCGATCAAGCCCAGGGCCGTTCCCTGCGCCGTGTAAGCCATCGTGTCGTGCACCAGCATCCCGATCACTCCCTCCTTGTCGCAGATCGGGCCCAACAACTCCGTCTTGGGATGAGCGCTGTAGTTCAGCTCGGTGGTATCCTGCACGGCCAGAATCAGCTTCTCCTTCCGCGCCCGGCGTGCCGTCGCCGCATAATGGCCCTGGAGCACACTCGGCATATTCACTCGCGCATGATCAAAAAATCGATAGACCGCCTTCGTCCGGGCTCGGTTCCCGCAAGCCTGCGGAATGCTCATCGTCGGATGCGCAAAAAAGTCCCGCGCAATTCTCAGCAAGCGCCGATCTAACCGGCGGTCTCCCAAAACGCCCTCCCCAAACTCTTCCTCCGCCCAGTCGACCGGCTCGGGTCTCGGCTCAGACGGCTTGGAGGGCTTGGACGCCAAACGTCGGGTGGCGGGCTCGGCGCACAGTCTCTGGCGAAAATCCTTCTCCAAGGGATGGACCCAGACCAGCTTTTTCGACAGGCTTTGGCTCCGATCCCGATCCTGGCGTCCTCGACCTCGGGTCATTCCCACCAATCTCCAGCTGGCCGACCGATAACAGACCCCACGGTAACGTTCCAGGTCCACGAACGTTTCCGCCAACACCGGCCGGTAACCAAACCGCTCCAACCAATCTGCCGCCACCCGGCTCATCACCAAGCCCAGGACGTGCGAGGCCAGGTTCTCCACCCCCACCCAGGGCAAAATCAGAAATCGGCTGTTGTTGATCACATAGGGAAGGTTCTCGCGCCGCTGCTCGGCCGACCAGCCGATCCAGCGGTCTCGGGCCTCCACCTGCAAGGCTGCGGCGCTAAAGGCCAGAGCTCCCAGGCAACCTCCCGGACCCTGGATCAGATAACGGAGTTGATGACCGGCCAAGGGACCGGAGCCCAAATAATGGTGCTCGTCGAGCATCTGGCGCCAGACCCGATAGCTTCGGCTCCATCGGCTGCCCACCAGGACCAACTCCACCGGACCGGCTTCCTCCAACGAACCGGGGCTCCACCGGGCCAAGGGCTTGGCCGCCGCGCCCGTTGACTTGGCGCTCCGGCGCCCCAGGCCCAAGGGGGCTTGGACCCGGGACAGGCTAAGAACCTTTAGCTCCCGGAGCCGGAGCAACACTCCCACCGCCACACTCACCTGGGGTCGGCCTCCCGGCCCGTTCCAGCCCAGGCGCTGACACAGCTCGGTCGCCAGCTTTCGCAGCGAAAGATGCTCCGCCGCCGCCTGAATCCACTCCAGGACTGGCGCACTGATCTCGCGTCCACCCACCGTCACGCCTCATACCCTGACGACGCGAATCCCCGTTGTCCAGCCAAAAAGATATGGGCCCTGTTCAGCCTCAGCGAGGGAGGGGGCCGCGATAGCCGGGGCCGCGCACGACGCGGCCAGGAGTTGCGCCAGTGTGCTCGCCTTCGCGCACGACGTGTACACCGTTCACGAAGACGTGCAGCACGCCAGTGGCGTATTGGTGGGGCGCATCGTAAGTGGCGCGGTCGCGAATGGTGGCTGGGTCGAAAACGACAATATCCGCGTAGCACCCGGGACGCAGGGCGCCGCGGCGATCCAGGCGCAGGAGTTCCGCCGGCAACCAGGTCAAACGCCGGATCGCTTCTGTAAGAGGGAGAAGTCCCTCCTCGCGAACGTACTTACCCAACAACCGCGCAAAGTTGCCATAGGCGCGCGGATGCGGATTGGTCTTAAGGAAGACGCCCTCGGGGGCCAAGGAGGCCTCATCTGAATCGAAGGTCACCCACGGCAGGCGGAGCTGTCGGCGGACGTTCTCCTCGGACATCAGGAAGTAAACCGTGGCCACGCGGCTGCCGTCCTCGACGACCAAGTCCATAGCCGTTTCTTCGGGGGACTTGCCACGGGTTTGGGCGACCGCGGCGAGCGTCTGGCCGGTGAGGGGCTGGAGGGCAGGGTTCCGGAAGCCGACCAACAACACGTTGGTGGCGGACCCAGCGGCGAGGTAGAGGTTTTCCCAACCGCGGGCGGGGCGGCGCATTTCTTCGCGGACGCGGGTACGAACGTGGGGTTGTTGGAGTCGGGCCGCCCAGGCCTCGTAGCCGCCCTCCTGGACCCACGGAGGCATGGCGGCGTCCAGGCCGGTCGCGGCGGCGGTGTAGCAATACATATCGGCGCCGATCGCTAGGCCACGCGCCCGCGCGGTCTCAAGCTTGGAAATCGCCGCCTCGAGTTTGGGCCAGTTGGCGCGTCCAGCAGCTTTAAGGTGGTAGATATGAGCTGGGACATGGGCGCTGCGGGCGATGGTGATGCATTCGTCGATTGCCTCGAGCAGGCGATCTCCTTCGCTGCGCAGGTGTGTGGCATAAAGACCGCCGGCTTCGCCAGCGACGCGGGCCAGCGCGATCAACTCGCTGGTCTTGGCATAGACACCGGGTGTGTAGATCAGCGCCGACGAAAGCCCCACGGCTCCTTCGGCCATCGCTTGACGCACCAAGGTTTGCATGCGGGCCAATTCGGCTGCGTCGGGCGCGCGGTTCGCGTAACCCAGTTCGTGGATGCGCACGGTGGCTGCCCCGACGAACGAGGCCACATTGCAGGAGATCCCCCGCTGTTCGAGGTGTTCGAGGTACTCGGCCAGCGTCGTCCAGACCACCGGGAACTGGATGTCTGCCTGGCGCGCCACCAGGTCCCGCTTCATCTCCGCGGTGAGCGGCCCCATGGACGTGCCTTCCCCGAGGACCTCGAGGGTAACGCCTTGGCGCAAGTTGCTCTGCGAACGGCCGTCGTGGAGCAAGGACTCGTTAGCCCAGCTCAGGAAGTTGATGAATCCGGGTGCGACCGCCAACCCCTGGGCGTCGACTTCGAGGGCGGCAGTGGCCTCTGCGAGGGCGCCGATCGCCGCGATTTGGTCGCCGCGGATGGCTACGGAGGTCACCCGCGGCGGTTGGCCGCTGCCATCGTACACCGTTCCGTTGCGAATCAGGCAGTCGTAATGTTGCGGCATGGTTTGGGAGGTCGTGCCGGGGCACAGCAGGCCGGCCAGGCTCAGGGCTACGATCCAACGTCGATCGAGGTGCACGCCCCTCATTTAGGCAGATTCACTCGGTCTGGCAACGGAAAGCTGGCGGGCGCCGGAGGCTCGGTGCCCGGCGGGTCAAGCCGCGTGCGGGTCGACCTCCTCGGGCTGCCACAACCAGCGACCTTCCATGCCCCCCGCAACGAGCAGCGTTTGGCCCGTGATGTGCCGAGCCAAGCGGTCCGAGGCCAAGAACACGATCGCGTGGGCCACATCTTCCACGCGCGCGATCTGCGGCAAGGCCATCGTGGCGGTCACCCGCCGCACCAGCGCGCGGTCCTTCAACTGGCCCCGCGTCATGGGGGTGAGGGTCCAGCCCGGACAAACGCAGTTGGCGCGGCCCCCGCAATAGGTGGGGGTGTGGGGTGCCAAGCGGGCGAGTTCGTTCTTGAGGGTGCGGGTCAGGCCATAGGCGAGGGCGGCCTTGGCCGCGGCGTAATCGGCGTGACCGGCCTCGCCAAAGACGCCCGCGGTCGAACTGACTAGGACCACGTTCCCATGGCGTTGGCGCCGCACCAACCGGAAGAATTCGCGGCAGCAGAGGAACGCCGAGGTCAGGTTCGTGTCGAGCGTGAGTCGCCATTGCGCCAGGGACAGTTGATGGATTGGCACGGTCTTGGCGATCCACGATCCCGCGTTGGCCACCAGTATGTCCACCCGGCCAAAGGCCTCGTGCGCTCGCGCGAACAGACGCTTCACCTGGTCTGGACGCGTCAGGTCCGCCTGCGCGGTCAGGGTGCGGGTGCCGGCCAACTCGGCCCGCAGGGTTTCGGCGGAGCGTCGGTTGCGATGGTAATGCAACACCAGTTGCGCGCCTTCGGCCGCGAACGCGTGCGCGGTGCCCGCGCCGATCCCGCCCGACGCTCCGGTGATGAGCGCTACCTTGTCGCGTAACCCACTGTCCATGGCATGGCCTTTCGTCCGAGCAACGCCACTCTGCAGGCAAGTGCAAATCCAGTCGAGCCCGGTCAATCTGTCGAGGCTGAGTGTGACCGGCCCGGGATCCTCAGCGCGAGGGTTGCCGCCTGTGCTCCTAGGCTAGATCTGGCAGGGGCCTTACGGGGCGCGGGTAACCAAAGCTTCTGGGCGGACGCGGCCGTCCGCGCTCCTTCGGCGCCGAGGATGCGGGTTACAAGCCGCTGAATTGACAGCGCTGCGGATGGGCGCATAAGGTCGGCCGCATCTGAAAAGCCATCCTCGAGCGGGTACGGTCGGCGAACAGCGGTTCATGGTGGAGACCAAGCACTGCATCGATTTTGCCTACGACGGCATGCCGGCGGTGCTGTGTACGCCGTGGTTAGTTTGGTTTCTCGAACACGCGGCGCGCGAGGCGCTGTTGTCCTGCCTGGAGCCAGGGGAGAGCACGGTGGGGATTGAGCTCGAGGTGCAGCACCTTGCCCCGACTCCCGTCGGCCAGCAGGTGACGTGTCGCGCGCAGGTGATTCGTGCCGAGGGCCGCGAGGTGTCGTTTCAGCTTGAGGCGCACGACGAGCGGGAGCGGATTGCCCGGGGGTTCCACCGGCTTAGGGTGATCCGCGTCGATCGGTTTGCCGCGCGTGTGGAAGCCAAGACGACTTCGGCCGGTTAGCCGGCAGCCGCGATCCTAGCGAGCCCGTTGGGCGGCGGCTTGACGACGAATCGTTGCTGAAGGGGGCGAAGGGCCGCAGGGCTTCGATATGGGGGAGGCTGGGCTTACAAAACTGTAACGGTCCGGAAAGCTCGTTGTCAGGTTCGTGGTGTCTGTTTCCTTCAGAATCGGATGGAACCAAGAGACCCATGTTAAGAACGAACGAAAGGAACACCATGAACAAGCTGACGAATCGTTGGAAGAACCGTCTCCCCTTCCTCGGCTGGGCGGCCGTGATCACCGGGGCGGGACTTGCGCTGGCGGTCGGCCAGAAGGTCGACCCGGTCGCCGCGGAACCGTCCACGGGCGCTACGCTGGCGGCTGCGTCTTCAGTGGGCGAGCGCACCAGTCGCCTGCCGGCGAGTTTTGCGCCGGTGGTGAAGGAGGTTGCCCCGAGCGTTGTGCAGGTCTTCACCTCGCGGACGATTGCCCCGGCGGGTTTTCCGGACCGGCCGGGGACGGGCGATCCGTTCTTTCGCTGGTTTTTCGGCCCGCAATTCGAGGAGCGCGGGTTACGGCGCGGTCAGCCTATGCCGCGACAACAGGGGATCGGATCGGGTGTCGTGGTGACGCCGGACGGTTACATCCTCACCAACAATCACGTCGTCGAGGGCGCGGACGAAGTGAAAGTGAAGCTTCAAGACGGGCGTGAATTCACGGCTGCGGTGGTGGGGCGGGATCCGAAGACGGACGTGGCGGTGTTGAAGGCCAACGGGGAGGAGCTGCCGCACATCGCCATGGCCGACAGCGACGCGATCGAGGTGGGCGACTTCGTATTGGCGATCGGCAATCCGTTCGGTATCGGCCAGACGGTCACCATGGGCATGGTCAGTGCCAAGGGCCGCGGCAACATGGGTCTGGACTACGAAGACTTCATCCAGACTGACGCTGCGATCAACCCGGGCAACTCCGGCGGCGCCCTGGTGGACACGGCTGGGCACCTCATCGGCATCAACACCGCCATTCTCAGCCGGAGCGGCGGCAACCAGGGCATCGGGTTCGCCATCCCGACGAACCTGGCCCGTTTCGTCATGGACAGCTTGGTTCGGGACGGTCGGATCAGCCGTGGCTATCTGGGTGTGTTGATTCAGGACGTGACGCCGACCTTGGCCAAGGAATTCGGGCTTACCGAGCCGCGGGGTGCGCTGGTGGGGGATGTGAATCCGGGCGGGCCGGCTGGCCGGGCTGGGGTCGAAAACGGGGATGTGATCGTCGAGTTCGACGGCAAGGAGGTCCGTGACAGCCGGCAACTCAAGCTGACGGTAGCTCAGACGCGGCCCGGTGCGGAGGTGCCGGTGAAAGTTCTGCGCGACGGCAAGGCGAAGACGCTCGAGGTCAAGCTGGCAGAATTGCCGGGCGATCCCCAGGTTGCGCGGGCCGACGCGCCCAACGCGAAGGACCAAGGCACGCTCAACGGGGTTGTGGTGAGCGACCTCGACAGCCGCGCGCGGCGGCAACTGGATGCGCCAGCGAACCTCAGCGGCGCTCTGGTCACCGACGTGGCTCCGGATTCAGCCGCCCTCGAGGCCGGGCTACGGCCGGGCGATGTGATTCTTGAGATCAACCGGCGCCCCGTGCGCACCGCCGACGACGCGATCCGTCTCACGGAGAAGGCCAAGGACCGGACCACGCTGGTGCGGGTGTGGCGTGACGGTCACAGCCGGTACGTGGTGGTTGACGAGACCCGAGCCAGCTAAGGCCATGGATCGAGCCACCCGCTTCAGTCCCCTCCCGCAGCCAGCCCCCTGGCTGCGGGAGGTTTGGCCTTGGGGTGGCTGCGGCTGAGATCGAGCCGATGAAGGAGCCGGACGAGGTTGATTCCAGACGGGGCTTAGGGAAGACTCGGCGCATGCGACGTGTACGGTCCCGTCCGGTTCCTGCCGCCGGCGGGCCGACAGGTCCGCGGAGGCGATTGGGGTTGAGGGCGACCGGCGTTCCGCAGGGCGTTCTGTAAGTCTGTGAATGGTTGCGTGCGGCTGCGTTTGATGACGGAGGCGGACCTCGAGTTCGCCGATACCGTGCGTGCGGCGGCGGGTTGGAACCAGACGGCGGACGATTGGCGGCGTTTCTTGGCGACGGAGCCGGGAGGTTGTTTTGTGGCTGAGTGGGATGGCACCCGCGCGGGCACGGCCACGACGACGGTCTATGGCGTCGAGTTGGCATGGATCGGTATGGTCCTGGTGCATCCGGAGTACCGGCGGCGCGGGATCGGCCGGGCGCTGCTCGAGGGTTGTCTGGAGGCGTTGCGCGCGCGCGGGGTGCGTTGTATCAAGCTCGATGCCACGCCACTGGGCAAGCGGGTGTATGACGGCCTGGGGTTTCGGGACGAGTGGACGCTGAGGCGGTGGAACCACCCGGACGTTCGGCTCCCGGCCCAGCAGACCGCCCTGGCGGACGCGCCGTGGGTTTCGAGCCTCGAGGAAGCGCAGCAGATCGGAGCGCTCGATGAGGCCGCGTTCGGCGTGTCGCGCCTCGGACTGCTGCGCGCGTTAGCCAACTCGGGCAGCCGAGCGCGTGTCCTGCGCCTCGAGTCGGGCCAGGTGGCGGGATTCGGCCTCAGCCGCCCGGGCGCGCGCGCGCGCTATTTGGGTCCGGTTGTGGCGGAGTCTCCCCAGGCCGGTTTGAGGTTGGTCGAGGCTCTTTTGGGCGAAGGCGACGGCCAGGGGGTGTACTGGGACATCCCGGACCCGAACCTAGCGGCGGTCGAGTGGGCCCAGGGGCACGGTTTCAGCGTGCAACGGCCGCTGATCCGGATGTACTGGGGTGAAAACCGGGCGCCGGGCGATCCGCGCCGGCAATTCGCGCTAGCCGGTCCTGAGGTAGGATGAATCGATGAGACTGCTGGTGGTCGAGGACGATCCGAAGATCGCGTCGTTCGTGGTCAAGGGCCTGCAACAAAGCGGCTACGCGGTGGACCACTGCGGCGAGGGCGAGCGCGCGTTGGACTTGGCTACGACGATCGAGTACGACGCGGCCGTGGTCGATCTGATGTTGCCCAAGCTGGACGGGCTCACCCTGCTCCAGACGCTGCGTAGCCGCGGCGTGCAGACCCCGGTCATCATTCTGAGCGCACGCGCCAGCGTGGACGACCGAGTCACGGGCCTGCAGGCCGGCGGCGACGATTACCTGACCAAGCCCTTCGCTTTCACCGAGTTGCTCGCGCGGGTCCAGGCCCTGCTCCGACGCGCCGCGAAGACGCCGGAGCCGACGCGGTTGGTGGTGGGGCCTTTGACGTTGGATTTGTTGACCCGCAGCGTCCGGCGCGGGGACGAGAAGGTGGAGCTGCAACCGCGCGAGTTCACCCTGCTCGAGTACCTGATGCGCCATCCCGGGCGGGTCGTCACCAAGACCATGATCATGGAGCGAGTGTGGGACTACAGCTTCGATCCTCAGACCAACATCGTGGATGTGCTGGTCCACCGCCTCCGGGCCAAGGTAGACCCGGAGAAGAAGCTGATTCAAACCTTGCGCGGCGTGGGCTATGTCCTCGCGGCTGATTGAGCGGGTGCGGCGCAACTTTGGGCTGCGCCTCAACCTCTGGTATGCGCTGATCTTCATCGTCAGCAGCGCGGCGCTCTTTGGCCTCCTTTACTACGCGCTTCTGGCGGTCATCGAGCGCAAGGAACGCGAGGTGATCGAGGCGCGTCTCAAGGAATGCGCGGCGATCTACCAGGCGGGCGGCGTAGGGGCTCTGCGCAACGGGCTGGCTCGGGACGAACAAGCTGCCGGCACGCGCCCGTTCTTCGTGCGGTTGGTCAACCGCTGGAACACGGTCCAACTGGTGGTCGCGCCGGAGGATTGGTTTGCCTTCAAGGACGTCGAGCTGGGGTGGGACGGTTACCGGCGCCAAGTCGGAGTGATCCGGCTGCCGAAGGACGAGGAGAAAGACTTTGCGCTCGTGTCGATGGTGCTCCTTGACGGAGCGCTGCTGCAAGTCGGGCGCAGCGCCAACAACCGCGAGACTCTCTTCCAACCGTTTCGCACCGTCTTCCTGGTGTCGCTCGGGATGATTGTCTTGGTGGGGTTTAGCGCCGGCGCGTTCTTGGCGCATCGGGCGACCCTGCCGGTGCGCCAGATTGTGGCGACGGCGCGGTCGATCCTCGAGACCGGCCGGCTCGAGGCGCGCGTGCCGACCCGGCCGTCGAGGGATGAGTTAGATGAATTGGCGCAGCTTTTCAACCGCCTCTTGGATGCGAATCAGGCGCTGATCAAGAGCATGCGTGAGGCGCTCGACAACGTAGCTCACGATCTCCGCACCCCGCTCACCCGGCTCCGGGGCACAGCGGAGCTAGCCCTCCAGGATGCCCAGACCTCCGCCACGGCCCGCGAGGCTCTGGCCGAGTGTGTCGAAGAGTCCGATCGGGTCATGAGCATGCTCAACACCGTCATGGACATCGCCGAGGCGGAGGCGGGCATGATGAAGCTGCACCGCGAGCGTTTGGACCTGTGCCGGTTGGTGCGGGAGGCGGTCGAGGTCTACGAGTTCGCCGCCGAAGAGAAACAGATCCGACTCGATCGGGAGGCCGCCGGCCCCTGCACGGCCAGCGTGGATGCCAACCGCATTCGGCAAGTGTTCGGCAACCTGCTGGATAACGCGATCAAGTACACGCCCGCAGGCGGCCGGGTGCGGGTCGGAGTGGCGACCGAACCGGGCTGGGCGACCGTGTCCGTGCGCGACACGGGCCTGGGGATTGCGCCGGACGAAGTGGACAAGATCTGGGCGCGGCTCTACCGCGGCGACAAGAGTCGTTCACAGCGCGGGTTAGGTCTCGGGTTGAGTGTCGTGAAGGCGGTGGTCGAAGCGCATGGGGGGCGGGTCTCCGTCTCGAGTCGGCCAGGCGAGGGCAGCGAGTTCGTCGTGCGTCTGCCGGCTCCCGGCCCTGGCCTCCAACGCCTGGGCTGAGGCACTGAAGGCACGGGCAACCTACGCGGTCTTAGCATATTGCGGGTTCAAATTAAGAAGACGCAGATTTAGTAGTTGACAGCGCGAGATCTGCACCGGACTCGCCCGTTGCCCGTCGCCGTCGTCCCCTGCCTAGCCTCCTCAACGGTGCTTGAATGACAAGACTTTCAATTAAGTGACCGGTTTTTAGATGTTGACAGCCCAACGATCCGAGCGTGCGCGACCGGAGGGAGTCAGCGGGCAGGAGCTGGCCCTGCCCTGCCCTCTTGCGCACCGGGTAGTACGGGTGTTATCCATCGCGGTGCGGAGCGTTGGGTGCCAGCGGCTTGGACGCTGCTCAGGGCCGCAGGGCGAGGAACGCAGCCTGGTGGGTAAGGAGCGCCAAAGCGCTGCGGCGGTCCGGGCCCAGCGCAGCGAGTCGAAGCTGGAACATGGGTGTGTCCAGCCACTTGGCGGCGACCAAGTAACGGGTGAGCGGAGTGAGACGGGAGTTAAGGACGATGACCTCGTTCTGGTGAAGGATGTGGAGGACGGGTCGTTCATGGCGAACGGCCGGCCCCAACGGTGTGGCTAATTCGTGCTGGGAGCCGGTGAGGACAATCTCCGGGACGCGATCTCCGTCCAGGTCTGTCACGAAAGCGATCTTCAGTTCCGCGCGCGTGTAACGGGTGGGGACGAGATTCACCGAGCTCAAGAGACGCAGGTCGTGATCGAGCAGGTGGAGGCTGCCCTCCCA
>Ga0194113_10009655_pt1 | contig 11605 bp, 9 predicted proteins | sample TA2MahC200mmetaG_FD_146193 | JGI IMG/M metagenome (GOLD analysis project Ga0194113, IMG submission 146193) | Freshwater microbial communities from Lake Tanganyika, Tanzania - TA2015017 Mahale Deep Cast 200m | ecosystem: Environmental > Aquatic > Freshwater > Lake | place: Tanzania: Lake...
AGCTTTACGTTCAGCCGCTTAGCCACCGGCTCGGGTGGATACCCACTCTCTTGTCGCGCCCAGGTGAGTATCGTTGGATTGACGAATGCGGGTGTAGAAGTTCTCATGTTTTAATGATGCCCAATTTACAACGTCCTCGGCAAGTCAAGAAAATTTCATGATTAGGGGCAATATCTTTAAATGTTGTTGATTGGAATATACCTATTTTATGAAAATTGGTCAATCGAAACTTTCGGAACTAAAGTAGGGCTGGGGCTGTTGTCAGGAAACGGCAATTCGGTATTATTTAGGGGACCTCTAATAATTCCAATTTCGTCACTCCTGCGAAAGCAGGAGTCCAGTGATTTCAGGAGGTTCTGGATTCCGGGTTTCCCCGGAATGACATTTTTAGAGGTGTCCTTTAGTCATGGGTTATTGAGTCACAAAGCTCATAACAAAGCAGTTACGTCTAACTTCATTTTGAAGTCAAGAATTCCAAACTTCATGACTGGTCGGTCATGTTCACACCGGGCATACAGAGGCATTCTTATCCCGCCCATGTGGAGCGTGGCCCGGAAAGAATCTTGGCAAGACTTTTTCGTGATTCACCCAAAGCCAAAAGCGAACGAACGAGTAAATCAAGCGAAACAGAAGGATCTCCCGTTTCCATCTTGGCTACCCTTGACAAAAAAGCCTCAGGGTCAGGCTTGCAATAATGCAATTTTTGTGTCTATAGGGAGGTGGCGGAGGTTTCAAGGCAATTTGGAAAAATCCTCATCCAATTAACTCAACCCTTTCTTGTCAGATTTTCTCTCTCGCCCCGCGACTAAATTTATAATCTGATGGACGTCCCTGTCCTTCATGTCCTTCACCAACATGTAGCTTTAATTATGCAAGCCTATATAATACCCTTAATATGGGTTTTGGAATATCCGTCAGAGTATACTTTTGAGATGGAGAAGCTCTAACCATTCTTCACCAGTTGAGTTGGGGGGTCGGGTTTAAAAGTTCCTGTAAACACGGATATTGTTTTTTGAAGAAATGGACAATGGATGAAAATGTGAGGGATCATAATAGTCATTGACGTGGTGTGTCATAAGTGTTACACTGGTGCCGGAGGTGAGAAGGATGGCTGTGAAAAACCCTCGAATTAATGTGGTGCTGGAAAAACCGCTTTACCACACCATCGAACGTCTGGCGGACAGGGATGGCGTTTCTCTATCGTTAAAGGTGCGAGACCTTGTGAAAGAAGCGTTGGAGATCGAAGAAGATATGATGCTTTCCGCATTCGCTCAAAAAAGAGAGCGAACACTCACAAAATCCAAGGCCCTGAAGCACGACGAGATCTGGTAACCATGCCGTTCGAACTGAAATACCATCCGGATGTGAAATCTGTTGATATTCCCCTGCTTGACGCAAGGATCAGAAACCGCATTAAAACCGCCATTGAAACACGGTTGGCCGCAGCCCCCCATCTTTATGGTGAACCGCTGCGAAAAACACTCCACGGTTATTGGAAACTCAGGGTCGGGGATTATCGGGTCGTCTTTAAGATGGAAGGTGAAGTGGTTTGGGTACTCGGTATCATTCATCGAAAAAAGGTTTATGATGCCATCAAGAAAAGGGGTTAGAAGCACCGTGATTAGGGTGATCCATCATACGAGTTGATTAGCTCGCCAGAACGCTTCTAAATTCGTGAGGCCTGCGTTTCTGAAATATTCTCCTGTTTGAGACGGGCTTTCAGCCACACCCGCATTCTCTCTTCGAGGGGACCCACCCACTTCTCAATCGATGCGATGTCTCCATCCACCAGGGCTTTGCGGTGTTGGGGTGTGAGGTCATAGGAGGCCAGGATACCTGCGGGGTTTTCTACAAGGGCTGTCAGGAATCTGTTGTCTTCTGCCGCCATCTCAAGCACGGTCAGGATCGCATTTATTGAAGAAACCTTGAATTCGGGGATCTTTGCCTGGGGATCAAGGGCTGGGTTGGTCAACCGGTTCGCCGGAGCCTCTCTCCAGTGAAAGGCCATAAATGCCTGCCCGGGTCTGACCCGATGCGTCTTCCTGACTTTGGTCTGAACCGCTCCCCTGCGGGAACTCAGGGAGATCACGTCTCCCTCCACGGCTCCGAGCCGACTCGCATCTGCGGGATTGATCTCGACATGACTTTCCGGCACCAGCGTTTCAAGAACATGGGATCGATGGCTCATGCTTCCGGTGTGCCAGTGTTCGAGGATTCTTCCCGTGGTTAAGAGAATGGGATAGGCGGAGGTGGGCAGTTCTGCAGGCGGCCGATCATGGACCACATGAAACTTTCCGCGACCTCGCGTGAATTGGCCCTTATGCAGGATTGGGGTTCCGGGATGCTTCGTATCGCTGCAGGGCCACTGAAGCCCGCCTCTGTTGAGGCGATCATAGTTGATCCCCCCGTATATGAGAGTAAGCCTTGCAATTTCGTTCATGATCTCCATGCTGGATTGATAGTTCATGGGATATCCCAGCCATTTTGAGATCTCGGCAATGATCTCCCAGTCCAGTCTCGCCTCCCCTGGTGGATCAAGGGCCTTGCGTACACGCTGGACTCTCCGTTCTGTGTTGGTAAAGGTTCCGTCCTTCTCCGCAAAACTGGCCGCAGGCAAAATCACATCGGCCATCTGGGCCGTCTCCGTTAAAAAGATGTCCTGCACGACGAGCAACTCCAGTCTGGCCAGGGCTTCTCTCGCATGGTTCAGATCGGGTTCACTCAGCATGGGGTTCTCCCCCATCACATAAAGCGCCTTCAGTTTCCCCTCATAAGCGGCTTGAACCATCTCCGTGATCGTGAATCCCGGTTTTTCACTCAGGTTCTTTCCCCAGGCTTTTTCAAATTTCTCTCTCACGGCAGGATTGTCCACCCGCTGGTATCCCGGATAAACCACAGGCAAGGCCCCCATATCGCAGGCGCCCTGAACATTATTCTGCCCCCTGAGCGGCGAGAAGCCCGTTCCCTTTCGCCCTAAATTTCCAGTGAGCATTAAGAGGTTGGCAACCGTCTTGGCATTGTCCGTCCCGGTTGTGTGTTGTGTGATTCCCATGCCGTAGAAGACAATGGCTTTCTTCGCCTTCCCAAAAAGCAGGGCGGCCTGCCGGATCTTCTCTCCGGCCACGCCGGTGACGGTCTCCACAGTTTTGAGGTCGTATCGTTTCAGGGATTCGAGAAAAGGCTCAAACTCCTCGCACCGCTTCTCTATGAACTTCTGATCATGGAGGCTTTCCTCCACGATCACCCGCATCATCCCGTTGATAAGCGCCACATCCGTTCCAGGCAGATGATCCAGATGGACTTGAGCCATGTCGCATAATTCGATCCTGCGCGGGTCTGCCACGATCAGCTTCGCTCCGTTATTTTTAATGGCCCGCTTGATCCTGCGGCCGATGATGGGATGACATTCGGTCGTATTGGAGCCGATGACAAACAGGACTTCGGCATGATCAATGTCGGAGATGGAATTGCTCATCGCTCCATCGCCGAAGGCCGCCAGTGCGGCCGCCACGGTTGAGGCATGACAGAGTCGGGCGCAGTGGTCCACATTATTGGTGCCCAGAACCGCTCTCACGAATTTCTGGAAGAGATAATTGTCCTCATTGGTGCACTTGGCAGAGCTGAGCCCTCCGATGACATTTGGCCCATGGCCATCTTTAAGCCGGGTGAAGCCCCGCGCCACCCGCTCCAGGGCCTCGTTCCAGCTCGCCTCGCGAAAGACCTGTTCGATGGAGCCTGTGTTGACGCTCTTGGGAACACCTTCCCTTCGAATCAGTGGCCGGGTGAGCCGATCCGGGTGATTGATGAAATCCAACCCATACCGCCCCTTGACGCAGAGCTCTCCCCGGTTGACCGGGCTTTTATCATTTCCCCTCACTTTCACGATTTTTCCTGTCCGGATCCCTATTGAGATGGAACAACCCACCCCGCAGTAGGGACATATCGTTTCGATCTCTCTTTCGGGGAGAAGGAAGTTCTTGGGTGTTAGGGCTCCGGTGGGACAATGCTCCACGCATTCACCGCAACTTTGACATATGGATTGGGCTAAAGGCCTGCCGCCAAAAGGACTGATCGCGGTATCATGCCCCCGGTGGCAGAAATCAATGGCTCCCACACCCACAATCTCATCGCACCTGCGCACACACTTCCCGCAGAGAATGCATTTGTCAGGTTCAAAATCAAAGGCGGGGTTGGATCTGTCCGGAGGTCTCGTTCGTTTTGTCCTCCGGAGCCTCTCAATAGACCCCTGTTCCACGCCCACATATCGGGCTACCTTCAGAAGCTCACAGTCCTGGCTTTTATTGCAGAGGAGGCATTCATACGGATGATTGGCAATTGACAGCTCCACAATGGTCCGCCTAATCCTCTGTATCTCCCCTGTCTCCGTATGGACCTTCATGCCATCCTGTACGGGTGTGGTGCAGGAGGTGGGCAACCCCCGCATGCCCTCGATCTGGACAATACAGAGCCGGCACGCCCCAAAAGGTTTCAGGGCAGGATCATTACAGAGGGTGGGCACATAAAGCCCTGCCTTCTCAATCGCCTGAAGAACCGTTGATCCCTCCGGGACGATGACTGCCCGACCATCAATGGTAAGTTTGATTTTTCTCATCGGTTTCACCTTTTCGCAATCCTAATAGATACGGATAGCATGGAACTTACAGGCTTCGTAGCAGGCCCCGCATTTCGTGCACTTTTCCGTTTCAATCGAATGGGGCTTCTTCTTTTCGCCTGTGACCGCCCCGACAGAACACTTTTTAGAACAGACCCCGCATCCATTGCAGGTTTCAGGATCGATCTCGTAATGAAACAGAGGTTTGCAGACGCCTGCCTCGCACTTTTTTTTCAGAATATGGGCCTCGTATTCGGAACGAAAGTAACGCAGGGTTGTCTGCACCGGATTAGGGGCTGTCTGCCCCAGACCGCAGAGCGAGCCTTTTTGAATGGTCTCGCTCACATCTTTGAGGATTTCGAGGTCTTCGGGTTTTCCTTTTCCTTCACAAATCTCATTCAGGATGTCGAGCATCTGCCGTGTACCGAGGCGGCAGGGCATGCACTTGCCGCAGGACTCATCGGCAGTGAAGGAGAGAAAATATCTGGGAATATCGACCATGCAGGTCTCCTCATCCATCACGACCATCCCTCCGGAACCCATGATGGAACCCACCGCGGCAAGTGACTCGTAATCAACCGGAAGGTCGAAAAGATCGGCGGGGATACATCCTCCGGATGGTCCTCCGGTCTGGACCGCCTTAACCTTCTTCCCTTTGGCCACGCCTCCGCCAATGTCATGGATGATCTCTTTCAGGCGGATTCCCATGGGAACCTCGATGAGACCGGTCCGCTCCACCTTTCCGGCAAGCGCGAAAGTCTTCGTTCCCTTGCTCTTCTCCGTTCCGAAGCCTGCAAACCATTTAGGTCCCCTGGACAGGATTGCAGAGACATTGCCCAGTGTCTCCACATTATTGATGTTGGTCGGATTTCCCCAGAGACCTTTGTTCGCCGGAAAAGGAGGCCTTGACTGCGGCATACCCCTGCCGCCGGCAATGGAGGCCATCAGCGCCGTCTCCTCGCCGCAGACGAATGCGCCTGCCCCCTCCTTGATATGAATCTGAAAACCGAATTTGCTTCCCAGGATATTTCGGCCTAAAAGACCGTACTCCTTCATCTGGATCAGCGCCGTTTCCAGTCGTTTTATGGCCAAAGGATATTCCGCACGGATATAGATATAGCCCTCATTGCACCCGATCGCATAAGCCCCGATCAGCATCCCTTCCAGAACCGAATGGGGATCTCCTTCGAGCAGTGAGCGGTCCATAAAGGCGCCCGGGTCTCCTTCGTCCGCATTGCAGATGATATACTTGGTCTGCCCCGGCGATTTCCTTGCGAACTCCCACTTCATTCCGGTGGGAAATCCTGCGCCTCCCCGCCCCCGCAGGCCGGAGTCTTTGATCTCCTGAATCACTTCTGCGGAATTCATCTGGAGAGCCCGCATCAGCCCGCTGTATCCGCCCCGGGCAATATAATGTTCGATATTCTCCGGGTCAATGATGCCGCAATTTCGAAGCGCAATTCGAACCTGAGGCTTGATCATGGGGAGGTCTTCGAAGCGCGGAATCCCATCTACGGCCCCCTCACCCGTGAAACAGACCGCCCACTCAGTTTTGGGGTCGCCATCTCTAAGGTAAGAGAGGAGAATTTCCTCCGTCCTTTTGGCCGTGAGATTTCCGTAATAGATGAAAGGTCCTCCGGGTTTCCGGACAGCCATGATCGGCTCCAGGTAGCATGTGCCAATACATCCCACCTGCAGGATGCGACCCAGGAGGTTCATCTGTTTGAGCGTCTGTTTGGCCGCCGCAAAAACCTCATCCGCCCCCGCGGCTTTGCCGCAGGTCCCCATTCCGATCTGGATGAGGGGTTGCTTAAGGTTCTCAAGGGCCTTCCAGTTTTTTTCAGCCCGCTCTTTGAGCGATGAAAAGTCCATGGTCCACCTCAATCCCATCTTCCCGGATCACCCGAGGAGCACTTCTTGAGATCTCTGAAAAACCCCGGATATCCCTGCAATCATATTTTGATGGTCTCGTAAAAAGTCGTCTCACCGGTGAAAACCGGTGTCCAGTGTTTTCATAAGTATCTGAGATTACTGGATTCCGGCTTTCGCCGGAATGACGATCATTAGGCTTTTTTGACTTTTTACGAATTAATCATATTTTGGAATCTATGTAATCAAGAGAGCGAAAGGTTCTTAATGTTCGCCTCTTCTCTGACTCGAGTCTCATCGAGAAGTTTCAATGCCCTGGAACGATTCAGGCTTCCGTAGACCGAATCGTTGATGACCATGACCGGCGCGAGAGCGCAGGAGCCAAAGCAGGCAACGGTCTCAATCGTAAACAGTCCATCCGGCGTCATCTGTCCGGGCGCTACCTGAAGATATTCCTCGATCGTGTCCAGAAGTCGGTCTGACCCCTTTACATGGCAGGCCGTCCCGCGACAGACCCGGATGATGTATTTCCCAGCGGGTTGAAACCGGAACTGAGCATAGAAGGTGGCTGTCCCGTAAACCCTTGCCGTTGATAGTCCGGTCAGGCGGGCGATTTCAAGAAGGGCCTGCTCGGGCAAAAAGCCCAGCATTCTCTGAACCCTCTGAAGCATGGGAATAAGTTCATTAGCCATTCCTTTAAATTCTTTCCGCATCTCATTAAAGAGACCCTCTACCTCCGGCATACCCTCGACTGATTGTTCCTGATAGATGGCCTGTTCCATATGGTTCTTCCTTTCTTAGGATGAATCTTTTGAACCCGTTACTCAGAGAAACAGAGATCCGTTTTTCATGACAGAGCATCACACTCAAACAATATCCTTTGGGTAAGGGTTACGGTTACGAAGCCCGTTTCGGTTATCGGTTACGGTTACGTTTAAAAACATTAGACACAATAGCCGTAACCTTCTATTAACGATACGGGCCTCGTCACCCTTATCATTAGACTTTTATTTCTATTGCCATCACCAGGCTTCACGCTCCAGACGCTTGTAGATGAACATGAGCTGTTCTTCGGTGAGTTCACCGACATTCTTCCGGATCCACTCCAGATCTCCGGACAGAATGGCGGCCTTGGCTTTACGGGAGATCCGATACTCCTTCAACGCCTCGGAACCGTCTTCCATCAGCTCACGCCAGAACTCTCCGTCATGATAAGCCCTTTCAAGAACCCGGGTGACCTCTTCTTTCTGGATCAGTCGTTCTCTCTGCGTCTCGACAATGAGCTCCTCCATGGACTCCTTCTCTTTCCTCTTAAGTGCGTTCTTTACAGCCGTCTTAAATTCATCTTCTGTAAAGGGTTTACGCAGATAGTCCGAGACCCCCATCTTAACGGCCTGGACTGCCGAAGAAACAGAAGGATACCCTGTGATGATGACCACATTGGTCCCAGGTTGCTTCTCGCGAACATACTGAACGACATCCATGCCATCCATATCAGGCAAACGAAGGTCAGCCACTAAAAGATCAAACCCGTCGGCCTTAAACTTGTCCAAGGCGGCATGCCCCGTTGAGGCCAGATCCACCTCATAGCCTTCCTCATGCATCACCATCGCAAGTCCCTTGGCAATACTCATCTCATCCTCCATCAGAAGGACATGAGGCCGGTAAGCAGGCTCACTTCTTATTGTCTCTTGGATTGCGTTCATGGTCTCTACCTCCTTTCATCTGTTTTCACCCTAACCTTAGCAAAAGGGATGCCAACCCTAATTAGGGAGAGCAGAGAGGAGATTGATTAATAAATTTAATGGGTTGGAATAAATCACCTCATTGTGGAATTGAAGTCTTAATTGGTAAATCGTATATGAGTTTATAGGTGGGAAAAAGGTTAATATTAAAATTTATTAGTTGCATTAAATATTTATAGGCGTATAATTGAATATACATGGGGGCGTAATGGATCAAAAAATAGAATTTGAAACGCTTTTTAATATTCTTCGAGATATCAGCACATCGCTTCATTCCGGCGCCCGTGTCAAGGACGTCTTTGAGATTCTGGCCATGAAATCTGCCCAGATGCTCAATGCAAGAGGCGCTCTCATCCGGATTTTAAACCCCAAAACCAACCATATGGACCTGGGAGCCGCCTATGGCCTGAGTGATCAGTACCTTTCAAAGGGCCCGGCCTTCCGTAAAGAGTTCGTAATGGACCTCTGCCGGCAGAACAGAATTCTTGTCATCCGGAACATCCTGAATGATCCCTTTGTTCAATACCCCAAGGAGGCCTGGCAAGAAGGAATCCGGATGATGATTGATGCGCCCATCACCTATAAGGATGATGTCCTGGGTATTCTGCGAATCTATTTCGATGAACCGAGGGAATTTTCCGAAGAAGAACTGCATTCCCTCATTCTCATTGCGGAACGGGGAGCCGCTGTCATCCAGAGGGCTCAACTCTTAGAGATTCAGGAATCCCGATACGACCAGTTGGCCCTTCAGACAGAAAAATTATCCGCCCTGGGAAGGATGGCCGCCGGAATCGCCCATGAGATCAATAATCCCCTTGCGGGCATCTTGCTCTTCAGCTCAAACCTGCTCAAAAAGGCTCCGGAGGAAGGGCCTTTTAAGGAAGGGCTTCAGATCATCATCCAGGAGACCCTGCGGTGCAAAGCGATTATTCAGGACCTACTGGAATTCTCCCGGCCAAGCGAGCCCAAAACGTTCCTGACCAATGTCAACAAGGTGATTGTGAAAACGATCCACCTTCTCGATAATGAGTTCCGGCTTCATCATATTCGGGTGGAGGTGGATCTGTCGAAGCAATTACCAGAGATCCTCATCGATGAGAACCAGATCGAGCAGATCTTTGTCAACCTGTTGCTCAATGCCATACAGGCCATCGAAGAGAAGGGGACCGTAACGATCCACAGTTATATTACCTCCGATCGAAAGAATGTGGCCATTGATATCTCTGACACAGGATGCGGGATTCCTCCGGAGAATATGTCCAAGATATTTGAACCTTTCTTCTCCACGAAGGCAAAGGGAACAGGCCTCGGCCTGGCCGTCACCTATGGGATCATTCAAAAACATGGGGGACATGTCTATGCCTTTAGCCAGCCCAAACAGGGCTCCCGTTTTATTGTAGAGCTGCCCATTGCTTCAGGACTCCATCAGGAAGAAATGAAAAGGTAGATATGAAACCCGTAAAAATTCTGGTCATTGATGATGAACCTGTCGTCTGCAAAGGATGCCGCCTGGCGCTTACGGATGAAAACCATATCGTCGAAATTTGCATGACAGGCAGGGAGGGGATGAGCCTGATCGAGGAAGGGGACTATGATCTGGTCCTGCTCGACATGAAACTGCCTGACATCGAGGGCATGGAGATTCTCAGGAGCATCCACAAAACGAAACAAGATCTTCTTGTGATCGTCATGACAGGTTATTCCACGGTTCAAAACGCTGTGGAAGCGATGAAATTAGGCGCCTTCGATTACTTGCCCAAACCTTTTACCGACGAAGAATTGATCCTGACGGTAAAAAGGGCTATTGAAAAGAAACGGTTGGTGGAAGAGAACCTTTTACTCCGGAAGGAGCTCTTCAACCGGTTTAGCTTTGAAAATATTATCGGAGAGAGCCCCATAATCCTTTCCATTTTCGAACAGATCGAAAAGGTCGCTCCAACCGATAGCACGGTGCTGCTGTATGGAGAAAGCGGCACGGGCAAAGAACTCTTTGCAGGAGCCATTCATGCCCGCAGCCAAAGGGCTCATCGTCAATTTATTGCCGTCGATTGCTCGACCCTCTCTCCCAGTCTTCTCGAAAGCGAACTTTTTGGCCATGTCAGGGGAGCCTTCACCGGCGCCATTCGGGACAAAGAGGGTATCTTCGGTGTGGCCAACGGCGGAACCCTGTTTATGGATGATGTGACCAATCTGAGTCTTGAGATTCAGGGAAAGCTCCTTCGGGTTCTCGAAATCGGTGAATACAAACCCGTGGGAGCGAGCCACATTCAAAAGACCGATGTGCGAATCATTGCGGCCACGAACAGGGATCTGAAGGCGATGGTTGAAGAAGGACAGTTCAGGGAAGACCTCTTTTACCGTTTGAATGTCTTTCCCATCTACCTTCCTCCCCTCCGGGAGAGGAAGGAAGATATCCCCAGGCTCGCCTACCACTTTCTCAGACATTTTTGCAAGAAAACGGGAAAACGGATTGAAGGGTTCTCCGATGAAGCGCTGGAGAGTTTGATCCATTACGATTGGCCTGGCAATGTCCGGCAGCTAAAGAATGTGGTGGAGCGCCTCGTCATCATGGCGGACGATACCAAGCTCGACCTGTTCCATCTGCTCGATCAGCTTCAGACGAAACGATCCTGGGACAGTCATCCGATCCCCGGGACCCTGAAAGAACTCAATGCTGCGAAGAAGCATCTTCTTGAAGAGACCTTCGGACAGATTCAAAAGGCCTTTCTCATCAATGCCCTCCGGGCATCGAACGGAAACATCACCCATGCGGCCGAAAGGGTGGGCATGCAACGGCCCAATTTCTGCGCCCTCCTCAAAAAACACCGTATTTCACCCGAACGCAACAAAAACGAAAAAGAAAATTAGAGACACTTCCCTATAAACCCAGTATTTTTGCACTGGATTCCAGCTCAGATATTTTTTCCCTCTTGCCATTGAAAGACTTTTCTTTCGCAGGTCCTGCAGAAGTTGGCGGATTTCTGGTCAATATCTTCGACGTACGTGGAAGTGTTCATCACACATCTTAAGTTAAAACAGTGAATGAGGCCGAAGGTGTGTCCCAGTTCGTGGATGCTCTCTTTTGAAAGACGATTTTTAAACAGGTCTTTGTTCTCAGGGAGGCCATAGAATGGATTATGAAGTCGATGCGCAGAAACGATGGCTCCTTTCCCTTCCAGCTGGGCCTCGCCAAAGAGAAAGGTAAAGATGGGAATAAACAGATCCAGTTCCGTTACCCCTATGATCTTCAACGCTTCCGGAGGAGCGTCATTGATTAACTGAAGCAGGAGCCCACTGGAGTGATACTGGTTTCGGGTTGGGTCATACACTGAGGAAAGATCGAACCGTTGACGCCGGATTTTGGTCTCGATTTTGAAGG
>Ga0194113_10009659_pt1 | contig 11602 bp, 12 predicted proteins | sample TA2MahC200mmetaG_FD_146193 | JGI IMG/M metagenome (GOLD analysis project Ga0194113, IMG submission 146193) | Freshwater microbial communities from Lake Tanganyika, Tanzania - TA2015017 Mahale Deep Cast 200m | ecosystem: Environmental > Aquatic > Freshwater > Lake | place: Tanzania: Lake...
ACTCTCGTTTAAGACCAGCCTTCGGGGTAACCGATTTATGATGTTTCTTTTGACAACGGTATCCAGAGGAACATGGAAAAAGCAAACAATAATCATTGCAATTTTCTAACCGGACATTACTGGGAAAAAGTAGTTCAATATATGACAATAGTTTTCTATGTTTTCAAGGACTTATTTCAATAATGCAAAATCTGTTTGTAAAATATTATCATTTCCTACAAAGATTTCTTGCCAACCGTCAAGTTGAACGAGGTTTATTACCACATACTTTATGGGGAAGTCGGGCGATAGAATATTCATTCGTCACTGCCAATATTGGCAGCGGTAACAATTATAAGGTACTTGATATTGGCTGCGCTGGTTCACCGCTGACCACTATTTTGTGTAGTTTGGGATTCGAGGTCTATGGCGTTGATTTAATGCCTTCTCCTATTGCTGAATATCCTAATCTCACATTCTTTCAAGGAGACATAAACTCTTTGGATTTTAAAGAGTCTTTCTTTGAAAGAATTGTCGCTGTTTCTACGATAGAACATATAGGTTTGTCGGGGAGATATGGTTCCTACGAGGATAATGATGGTGATAAAATAACGCTTCAGAAGGTTGGTCATCTGTTAAAACCTGATGGGCTTTTTTTGCTTACGGTTCCTTATGGAGTGCCGTCCATCATTAGTCCGTACCACCGTGTTTATGATAAAAATGTTCTTCTACAAAAAACGCCGTCGAATTTGCATATCATAAAAGAGGAATTTTATCTAAAAGATTCCAATCATGTTTGGACGCCATGCACTGAAAAACAAGCCAGAACAGTTAAGCCGTCTCATGATATTTATGCTCTTGGCCTATTTGTCTTTAAAAAAGATAAATTCTAAAATTTTTGCCAGTATTCTCTTTATTGGAATAATGTCACAAGTGAGTAGCAATTAGATGTCTATGGAAATTTTCACAATCCTCAGAAAACTTGTAGACTATCGAAGAGAAGACTCTTTAGCAATAAAACAAAGACGTAAGAGATTCGCTTTTTTTAAGGAACTTCTTTCTTTAATACCCAAACCCATTAGAATTCTTGATGTCGGTGGGACGGAAATATTCTGGGAAAAAATGGGCTTTGTTGATGAGGCTGATGTTGAAATAACTCTTCTTAATCTTTCCCATATTGACGTGCATCACTCAAATTTCAGAAGCGTTGCAGGCGACGGAAGGAATATGAGCGAGTTTGAAGACGACGAATTTGATGTTGTCTTCTCGAATTCAGTCATTGAACATGTAGGAGGATATGAGGACCAAAAACGAATGGCAAAGGAGATTCAGCGAGTGGGAAAGCGATATTTTATTCAAACTCCCAATTTCTATTTTCCGATCGAACCGCACTTTTTGTTCCCATTTTTCCAATTTTTTCCTTTGGCGGTCAAAACATTTATGCTTCGTCATTTCAACTTAGGCTGGCATAGAAAAATAAATGATGTTCAAAAAGCAGTAGAAATTGCCCATTCAATTCGTCTGCTTCCGAAGTCCGAGTTAAAGCAGATATTTCCTGGAGCGAATATCTATGAAGAACGTTTTTGGGGGTTAGTGAAATCTTTTATTTTGTATAAAGGATGGAATATCACTTCACATAACACGCCATAAAATAGGAGTATATATGAAGTTAGTTCAGCATTTATACTTAGGCACACCCGTCAATTATGGAACTTTTGCTATACGTAAACGATTAGATGCTATTGCAAAACTTGTAAAAATTGAAAATCTCAAAGTTCTCGATGTTGGTTGTGGAAATGGGGCATATACAATTGAGCTTGCCAGAAAAAATAAGCAAGTTGTTGGTGTCGATATCCAATATGTAAACTTGAGTAAATTTTTGTCACAAATTTATTCTAACATGACTGAGAACTGTTTTGTCGCACAAATGGACGGCGTTCATTTGGCATTCAAGGACTCCTATTTCGATATTGTTACTTGCATTGAAGTGATGTAACACGTTCCAGATGAAATAAACTTTTTGAGAGAAATTTATAGAGTGCTGAATCATGGTGGATATGCCGTTATAGCTATCCCTAATAAATGGTTCATCTTCGAAACGCATAGTCTACAGATTGGAAGGCAGATAGTATATCGCATTCCATTTATAAGCTGGCTACCACAATTTCTACATTCTCGTATTGCCACGGCAAGAATTTATAAGAAAAAGAGAGTGGTCTCATTATTAACATCAGTAGGATTTAAAGACATTCAGGTCGCTTATATATATCCTCCAGTAGATAATCTACCCGTAAGTGAGCGATTACGATATATATTTCGAAAGCTTGGTGAAATAATAGAAGAAACTCCTTTCAAAGTATTTGGAGTTTCACTGGTAGTCGTTGGAAAAAAATGATTGTATTATGATTCCACTTCAGGCTATATAACCTTTGGTGCTAGTTCGTGAGAAATTAGTAGTCACAAAGGGTTCGCGATGCTTGTTTCCCGTGTACTAGCCCCATTTTGATAATTGCTTCAGGTAATTTATAACAAATTTCATATAACCACAGAGACAGTGAGTTAATAAAGTAATTTCCGATGGGTAAATTGTTTGAATATTTAAAATTATATGAAGATGTTGAAAATGAAGTCCAGCGAAACTCCCTTGTGCCTGATAATCAAACTGGATACTCAAGGTTGAATCGGAGAAGGTTTGCATCCACTTTATCAAATGTTTTCCGCTTGAAACAACAATTCGGATACAAACGTCTGTTGGAAATAGGGCCATACAAAGGATTTACGCCAGTTGCATATAGAAAACTTGGCTTCGATGTAACTATTGTTGATGTCCCTGAATATACCGAAATGGAATTTTTGAAACACACCTGGGAATATTATGGTATTGAATCGTATGGTTGCAATTTAAATTCTGGCAGATTGCCCTTTAGCGACGAAGCTTTTGATATAATTGTATGCTGTGAGACCATTGAGCATTTCAACTTTAATCCTATTCCTGCTGTGCGCGAGATGCATCGTCTTCTTGGATGTGGCGGCGGTGTGTATATAACGGTACCAAATCAGGCTTATATAAGAAATCGGCTCAAGCTCTTAGTGGGATTAAGCGTCAGTCCCCCCATTCAATATTTTTTTGCCAACCTTGACCCTTCAGATGATATGAAATTTGGCTTGCATTGGAAAGAATATACGATGGCTGAATTGACTGAATTATTCGAAAGATGTGATTTTGAAATCATAGAGAAATGCTTTTTCACTTTCTATTTGAATCGTTCAGGAAGCTTACTGAAAAAAACATTGCAACGTAGCATGAGGTTAATGACACGTCTGGCGCCGCAATTTGGAAACAGCTTATACATTTTTGCCAGAAAAGTGTACTGAAAATAATCGGAGAACCAGCAACTGCGATGAACACACATCCTAAGATATCAATTGTCACTCCTTCGTTCAACCAGGGTTCATTTTTAGAGGAAACAATTCAAAGCGTTCTTAATCAGAACTACCCCAATTTAGAGTATATTATTATTGATGGAGGGTCAACGGATAATTCAGTTGAAATTATAAAAAAATACGAAAATCAACTCGCTTATTGGGTAAGCGAGAAGGACAGAGGTCAATCGCATGCGTTAAACAAAGGATTCAAAAGAGCAACTGGGGAAATTATAGGCTGGCTTAACTCCGATGATACCTATCTTCCAAACTGTTTTAATTATGTGGTAAAGACTTTTAACAAAAAACCAGATGTGGATATGGTCTATGGAGATTTTATCCTTACAGATATAAAAAATAATCCACTTAGAGTAAAACGTGAATTCAATACTTTCAACTTTCACCGATTGATTTATAAAGATTTTGTCGGCCAACCTGCCGCCTTTTTTCGTTGTAACATTCTGGATAGAGTCGGCTACCTTGATGAAACATTACGTTATTCAATGGATTGGGAATATTTTCTAAGAATCGGACGACAAGGCAAGGTTATTCATATCCCAGGTGTTTTGGCTACCTATAGACTGCATCCAAATGCTAAAACCGCTGAATATGGAAATGAAGATTATCGACGAGTACGTAGAATAGTTTTTGAAAAATATGCAACACCACATTATACAAATAAGATTTTCAATCTATTATATCACAAATGCTTCTCTTTCTATTATGCACTATTCAGGGCGTGTTTAGTGCTACGAAATAACCCGATTCATTATTTTCAATACCTTCGATATTCTGGAAGAATTTAGGTAGTTTTGATTATTAAAGTTGCACTTTTTAAACTGCTAAGACACCCGGACAACCAGATAACCAGACGGCCGGCTTTCCGGCTTTCCGGTTGTCAGGTTGTGAGGAAATGTTAAGTTTATTCGTCAAAATTACCTAAATGCAAAATCAATGAGAACTTTTGAATCTGTCACAAGTAATATTCTCTATAATATTCTATTTATAATCGCTATCGTTTTAATTCCCTTAATATCCCTGCTCCCAATATATGCTCCATTTAGTGCATTGAGTAAGCCGATAGCCTACGGGCTTCCAATGCTCTCAGTAATTTTTCTTATTTTCCTGAAAAAGGAGATGTTTGCATATGTAATTATCCTCTGGACGTTTGTATGGGAAAATTATAAAATGTTTACCCAAGTTGCCGGGTATGACACTTTCAAACTAATTTCGTTGCCAGAAATTTACCGTTATTTCGATTCATTTTTGGTGGTCCTGGCTCTGCTTTATGTAATTACAAATAAATATTCCGCCAAAAAACTATTGCTGAATCCCATTGTGAAACCGTTGATGTTAGGATTGGGATTGGCGTTGGTATCAATATTATTCAACGGGACAAAATTCATAGTAAGCTCCGAAATGATAATGAAATATTTCAGACCACTTTTCATTTTTTTAGCATTTTCCAGTATGAATTTCCAGAAGCAATTTCCTTCAAATATAATAAAAATCTTATTCATCATTGCTAGTGTAAATGCCTTTGTTGGTTTATATCAGATAACCATTTTAAATTATATTATTGATAATGTAACAGGCTTGTTAAGAGATGCGCATGTTTTTACCAACCACATGTTTATTATTTCATTTTTTGGCATCGCATATATATATATAAGGAAGAGATGGCGTCTATTGCCCTCGCTTCTTTTCTTTATCACTCCAGCTATCTTCGCATCCCACATGAAGGCAAACTACATATATGCGATTGTATTATTCATATTAATTTTATTAATTCAGGCAAAAGGTATCAAAAGCAGGATTTATTCCATTACTGCATACGCAGCAGCTACCTATATTTTTATATCATTAATACGACATTTTGATACTACCTTCTCGAAAATCGGAATTGTAAGTAGCCATCTTTCCAAAGTGGGAATTATCTGGGGATATTTGAAATTGCCCCAGGTCCTTGCCAACAAAATGTCTGCATTCATTTTAGGCTTCGGCCCTGGTAATTATTCAAGTGGTACATCTTTCGTTTTGTCGGGTGGGCAATTTCAGTCAGACAAATTGATTGATGTTAGCGTTTTGACGGGAGTAAGCAATGCTGTTGAATTCAGGGCTTCTGTCGGAACGGCTATAATCGGCGAACTCGGTGTTGTTTGTTTTGTGTTATTTATCATAATTTTTGTCAGAATATTATTGTATTTTTACCGCTTATTCAGGAATTCTAATTCTGATACTATTCGTTGGCAATCATTAGCATTATTCATGTATTTGATCTTTCTTATTTTGCTTTCACTTGTATCCACTTTTTCTAGCTATGAGGTTATATCTATGACACTCCCATTCTTTATTCTCGCTGGAGTGTTATATAGTATTACCCAAGAAGAGGCTCAAAATAAGTCGTAAATTTACAATATCTATAATGGAACTACTTCAGCATATAAATTATAATCCCGTTGATATTTTAGGATATCCTGTTAGTAATCTTACTATGGACGAAACAGTAGAGAAGGTCGATGAATTTATCGCATCTGGTCATTCACATCAGATTACAGTCATCAACGCCAATAAAGTTTTTTTAGCCGATAAGTATCCACAGTTAGCGACGATTCTTAAAACATCTGATTTAGTTATTGCAGAGCAAGCGATTGTAATTGCCGGCAAAATATTAAAACGTCCGCTGAAAGAACGGGTGAGTGGGGTGGAGTTAATGGAACGGCTTTTAACTGAAGCCCCAACTAAAAAATATAGAAATTTTTTCCTTGGAGCAAGTATAAAAATCGTTGCACGCTTGCGCGATGTCTGTAAAGAAAAATACCCTGGCCTCAATATTGTAGGCTATTTAGGTGGATATTTCAAACCAGAGGAAGAACCTACACTTATCGCTAAAATTCGGATGGCTAAACCTGGTATTCTCTTTGTCGCTTTGGGTTCACCTAAACAGGAATTTTGGATTAGACGAAATCTTGAACAGCTTGGTGTTCCCGTCTGTTTAGGTGTTGGTGGTAGTTTTGACCTATTAGCTGGCTATAAAAAGCGAGCGCCAGTGTGGATGCAGTGTGGACTTGAGTGGATATATAGACTTATGCAAGACCCACGTTTGTGGAAGCGTTATTTTAAAATAAATCCTATTTTTGTGTGGAAGGTTCTAAAGGCTAAACTATCCTTTGTGTCCAGTAAATCACCTGTTTTATAATAAATTTTAGAAAAACCCGTATGTTTGATATGCACAGCTTAGTTCCATTAAATAACCTATCTGTACACACGAGGTGAGGGCGCCTCAAAAAAACCGAAGAACAGGTTGTTTACAGCCGATGTGATGAAATCTGGAGTTTGACCGGTGATTGAATCGAAATTTGCTGCATTGAAACTGAATACGATTAAGTTTATGGGATGTCTGGTTGCGGCATGTTCTTATACTGAGACGCTTGAATGGATGTCGGCAGCTATCAAGCGGTGTTCTCCAACCTACGTTGTAACGTTGAATGCTCAGTATCTATGGCAGATGCACAATGATAGTGCCTTTAGGGAATATGTGTTGTCAGCAGGGCTCATTGTACCTGAGTACGCTGTGGTGTGGGGCGCACGCCGTTTGGGTATTTCAGCTCTACAACATATTGGCGGGATTGTCCTCTTACGTAATTTCCTGAAGATGAGTTCAGAGAGGAAATTTCGTATCTACTTGCTTGGAGCGAGGAAAGAAGTGGTGAATTCGTTGGCTAAACAACTTATCCGACAATTTGGAGTAGACCTGGTGGCCGGTTGGCACAATGGATTCCTGACGCCTGCTGAAGAGTTAAATGTAGTTAAGGAGATTCAACAAATCAAGCCTGATGCGGTGTTCGTGGCAATGGGCTTGCCTAAGCAAGAACAATGGATTCAAAAATATGGGCAGTCGCTGTGTATTCCCCTCTGCATGGGCGTTGGCGGAAGTTTTGACGTATTAGCTGGCTTCAAACCGGATACGCCATCTTGGGCTCGTGGCAAGGGTATAGAGTGGCTATACCGAATCTATCTTGACCCCCGTGCTTATCTGCGTCGCTACATAATTGTCAACACATGGTTCGTGTTGCAAGTGTATCGAGAGAAGGTAAGGCGCTTATTCCGAAAAGTACTTTTAGGGCCGACGGTTGCGCTGGCGCGCATTATTTTTAAAAATAGGACATGGTAATCGAAAAAATAGATATGAATGAACGGCGAGTGGCAGATAGCAAGTATTAGGAGAAGTGATGAACTGCAAGCGTATTCTTATCATTATTGGCACACGACCAGAGGCTATCAAAATGGCTTCGGTCGTGAAAGAAATAGAGAAGCATCCTGGTGAGCTAGAGTTAATTATTTGCTCCACAGGACAGCATCGTGAAATGCTAGAACAGGTATTTTCTCTCTTTGAAATTGAACCGAATATCGATTTGAAGTTGATGCGCTATAATCAGACTCTATCTGGACTAACTTCGGAAGCGATAGTTATACTGACAAAAACTTTGGAGGAATTTTCCCCTGACCTTGTATTGGTTCAAGGAGATACAACGACGGCAATGGTTGGGGCGTTAGCAGCGTTTTACCAGAAAATACCTGTAGGACATGTGGAGGCAGGGCTGCGGACAGAAAATCGATATAATCCTTTTCCTGAAGAAATTAATCGCCATCTTATTAGTGTATTAGCTACCTATCATTTTGCGCCAACCCAGACAGCAGTTGATGCTTTGCTAAAGGAAGGAGTTCCACAAGAAAATATCTTCCTTACAGGCAATACTGTTATTGATGCCCTTTTTATGATTCTTAAAGAAGAATTAGATTTAGATTTTCAGGTGAACAGTGATAAGTTAATTCTTGTCACTGCTCACCGACGGGAAAATTTTGGCAGCCCACTGGAAAATATTTGCGTTGCTCTGAGAGAGATAGTCCGTCGCAATCCAGGTGTAAAAATCGTATATCCTGTTCACCTAAATCCTAATATTCAAGAACCAGTATATCGCATACTTTCGAATGAGGAGAGAATAAATCTTATACCACCCTTAGAATATAAAAAGTTTGTTCATCTCATGAATAGGTCTTATCTTATTTTGACAGATTCCGGTGGGATACAAGAGGAAGCGCCTGCTTTAGGTAAGCCTGTGTTGGTTTTACGTCATAAGACAGAACGACCTGAAGCTGTAGAGGCAGGTGTTGCCAAAATTGTTGGGACAGATACAGAAACTATTGTCGCTGAATCTGAACGACTTCTTAATGATGAGTGTGAATATGCTAAGATGTCCCAGGCCATGAGCCCCTACGGTGATGGACACGCGGCGGAAAGAATTATTAACGTTATCTTAGAACGTGTCTGAAAAAAGCCTCGTATGACAAAAAATCGAGCATTTGTAAAGAAAATTGGACTAAGATTAAAACCGGTATCGCCTCTCTTTTTATCTATTTTTTTAGGATTATTAGTTATAGCTGGGTTTGTAAGTTTTATCTATTCTCAAGAAGAAAGAACAATAAGTAATGTTAAGGTCTGGAAATCTATTAGTGAAGAAAAAGTCCAAAAAATATGTGATGATTTTAAGAAAAAGATTGTGAAAGGCAATATCCTTTATAATGCCAGTTTTGAATTGGGAACATCAGGATGGGCTACTTATCCACAGTATATGAATACCCACCTGGATACATCAGAGACTTATCACGGTAAATATTCATTGCGTTTGGAGCCAAAAATTAATCCGGATGTTCTTAAACGGCCATGGAAAAAAACAGATAATGAGGGATGGAAGTGGTATCCTATAGAGACGATATTCTATCCAGTAAAAGCATCGTTCCCTTATACTTTCTCTTTTTGGGCGAAGAGCAATAAAGACAATACAAAACTTCGTTTTAATATTTTTAGTGGATATCAAAAAGGATGGCATCCTGGCGATTATAATACTGATAGACCCGGAATCCTCATGCAGACGCGTAATATAGATACTCAATGGAAACGCTTCAGTGTATTTTTTATACCTAACAATCATCCCGGAAAAGCCCTAACCATCAGGTTTGTTCTACCTGAAGAAGGCAAAATATGGTTGGATGGTCTGCAATTGGAAGAAGGCTATCTGAGTCCCTTTTCGGTAAAACAACCTTTGGAACTTACGATTCAAGTGGGTAAAAATGAGCGGTTCATGGATTTTATCTATACAGAAAATGAATCGATAAGTATTACGACAAAGTTATTTACCGAAAACGTTACTAAAAGAGAGATTGATATCAACTATTATGTGTATGATTACTTTCACAATATCGTTAAAGACGTAAACCGCAAAACATTGATAGATGACTCTTCTTATCTCTCTGATAAAATTGAACTTCAAAATCTGGATTTTGGGTTATATAAAATTGTTGTTAAGGCTGTTGATGGAAAAGATACTTACAAAGCTATGCAGGCATCATTTGTAGTTGTTCCAGAAAAATTAAATAAAATGGAGGAAGTTTTTACTGGGAACGACATCTGGTATTTTGGTCTTCTGCCGGAAGAAAGGAAACTTGGTGTAGGATGGCTTCTGGCACAGCAGGGATTGGGTTTAACAGAATGGGAAAATGTAGAACCACAAAAAGGCAAATGGGTATTCGATGATGAGCTTATGTCATGGTGCGAGGAAAACAAGATGATGATTGTCGGAAATTTAGCCATGCATGCGCCTAATTGGGCGCGGATACCAAAAGAAGAGTTCAGTTATGGATTTCGGATGGATGAATATTTAGAATATGTACGTAAAACAGTATCGCATTTTAGGGGTCGAATAAAACATTGGGAAGTACTGAACGAGCCTTATTGGGCAGCGATGAATTCTGACTGGACATTGATTCCAAACGCTGAAAAAGTAGCCAAAGATTATGCGGAAATTCTTAAAAGTACCTATGAACTTATAAAGGCAATCGATTCGGAAAATAAAGTTTTAGGGTTATCCACATATCCTGAAGGCGTTCCTTTAAAGTGGACAGAGGATGTATTGAAGGTTTATGGGACAAAATACTTCGATATTCTATCCTATCACGGATATATGAATGGTCGAATGCCAGATGAAGGACGTGTTACACAAACCCACAGACTGAATTCTCTTAGGCTACTAATGGAGAAATATGGTATGGTAAAGCCAATGTGGGATACTGAATTATCTTGTAGAGGAGGCTCTTTTTTTGATGATATAACCAAAGGCTATGCGGGTGACCCTGTTTGGACCGATGCTGATTGGACAGATGGACGGGCCGCGGCGCGCTGGCTAACAAGCATATATTTGACTGGTTTGGCAAATGGGGTGGAACGATTTGCCTATTTTAACGGCATTGAACCATCATGGTCAGCGCAATGTATTTTTGGCAAGGAGAGTTTCTTTGAATATACCGGCAGTCCCAGACCCATAGCAGTAGCTAACGCTACTATGGCTAGATTCTTAACAGGCATGAAATTCTGGGAACAGGTAATCATAGGACGTAATATTCGTTGTTACATATTCAAGAATGATGAACATTTACTGGTTGTTCTGTGGGGTATCGGAATGAAAAATAATAGTAAGCAATTACAGCTCAATATTCTGAATGAAAAGCTCGAAATATTCAGTATAGTAGGCAGCAGAATTCATGCAAGCGTATCAAATGGGAAAACAGCGATTCCATTGAGTGCAGACCCTATATATGTTGTTGCTAAAGATATCTCCAATCAGAAGCTTTACAATATCTTTCTTAGAGGGCAAATACGTTGAATTCAAATGGAAACCGGCTACTCTACAAAATCAATCTTGTGGTTAAGAGAAAAGTTAAAAGAGCCTAAAAATTAGTAGGGAATTGCTATGCTCAAAAAGTATGCTATACTTACACGACAAGTCGCTATTACTCTTGATATTGCAACAGTAATTCTATCTTTTATAACCGCTTACTATGTTCGGATAGGGATTTTAAATATCATCCCCTTAGGGATAGAAACAAAGTTGAAAGATTATAGTGCTATCCTTATTATGTTGGCTATAGTGTGGTGGGGATTGCTTAACGCTTTACGAACATATTCCTCCAACAACCACAAATATGGCGTTATCACCCAGGACTTATGTATGTTTAGGTAGTTTTCAAAAATAAACTTGCACTTTTACTTTCCATCAGGTATACTGGTAAAAATTTACCCAGGGGGTGCCTGATGATTTTTGCTAAAGTCGAAACCGAAGCAGCTAAAAAAGAATTACAGGAA
>Ga0194113_10009665_pt1 | contig 11599 bp, 9 predicted proteins | sample TA2MahC200mmetaG_FD_146193 | JGI IMG/M metagenome (GOLD analysis project Ga0194113, IMG submission 146193) | Freshwater microbial communities from Lake Tanganyika, Tanzania - TA2015017 Mahale Deep Cast 200m | ecosystem: Environmental > Aquatic > Freshwater > Lake | place: Tanzania: Lake...
CATCACTGGCTCCTTTCTTGGTGGATTTTCTTTTTCTCGTCAGATCAAGATCTTACCACCATTTTAGGAGCCACTCCCTAAATTTCAACTAAGATTAGCACACCGTCATTTAAGTGAGGTGGTTCTTGTGGGTTTTCGATTTTCCATACCTTATCTTTCTTAATTAACTTAAATATTAACACCTCTTTCTTCTTTATCTCCTTAAAAACTGGGCCAATTGCATCCCAGTAATATTCTCCCACCGTATAATATTCAACAATAACTTGGGCTCTATTATTATCTTCTTTGATTTTTCGGACATTGTAACCCAACACTAGAATGGTTGTGTCCCAACCTGGGGCATCTTCCCACACTGTATATTTTTTAATTCTATTCCAGTAATCTCCTCCCCCATTAAAATCCACTTGACAATATGTTTCTACAACTCCTTCAGGTGTTGCTGGATAAGTATCTAAGGTCTTTTCTCTTTGCTCAGCATATATCCCGGGAATTTTATTCGTGATTTGGACCAAAAATATTACCATGATTATTAAAATAAATGTTATAATTTTGTGTTTTTTCTTCATCTTTCTTGGGCCTCCCTTATTATATTGTGATCCCCAACTTGTCGGGGTAAAAAACCAAAAAGCCCTTACAGTCTAATTCGATTCCCGGTGATGAGGGGCTGATTAGAACCCTAAGGGCTTCTTCTTTTTGTAATTGGGGACGGTTCTCATATTCACATTAAATAACAGATAGATACAACTTATTTTTTGGCCTTCCTCTTCTGGGTCGTTTAACTTCAATCTCTTTCTTATTCATCTGCTTTCTAAACCCATCCGCCCCAATGACTCCCTTAACCATCTTCTCCCGTATCTCTTGCTCCTCTTTGTCTCTGCTCGAACAAACATATTCCCGATAGGCTCTCTGCCTCTGAGAAGGATCCTTCCCCATCGCCTCATAAAGATCATGCCTATCTGTCAATTCATCTCTCTTTCCATAACCATAAATTTTATAACTACTCCATGGATATTCCATAGGATCCTTCACTACCCCAGCTCTCAGGGGATTTCTCTCGATGTATCTCCCACATTCGAGAAGATAGGAGTCTCTCTCTACCAGTGCACTTTTATATCGATCTTGCCATAGATGACCCACTTTTCCCTTCTTCCTGTTATACCAAATCGTATAAGCCAGATTGATCCCTTGCATGAGTTTCGATAAAGAACGGTTTTCCTTTGTCTCAATGAGCAGATGAACGTGGTTATTCATCAATACCCAATGGTAGAGTTTGAATTCATACAGATCCTTATAGCGTCGGCATATCTCAAGGTATTTTTCAAAGTCTTCTTTGTCTTCAAAGACAGGTTCTCGGTTATTGCCTCTGCTAATGATATGATAAGGCATGGATGGAAAGACGACTCTCGCTGACCTCGGCATTGTTAATCATCTCCTGAAACAACTCGTTCAATATTGATTATTTCATCCAATACTCCGATAATTATCCCATAACTATTTGGTATAATTGATGTATTCAAGAACCGTCCCCACCCCCCCCCAAACCCCGTCCCCAAACCCGCATCAAACCCGCATTACTCTGATGCCCCAAAAACTTTTTCATAATCTTTTTTGATCATTCTGATTGTAAGATCGTCGCAACCCATTTTCTGAGCATATTCTTTACCTTCACGAAGATGCATTTTTTGAAGTTCAAATACTCTATCCGGGTGTATCTTTGAAACCTCTATTCCATAATCACCAATACGCATTGTTTTAATCACCATTGTATTAGCAGGTGCCCATTTACATTGAATCCAAACACCCGCAGCAAAATATAATTTTGCCAACACATTTTCCTTCTCCTTTTCAGGGGAATATTGGATCATATGTTGCATCGTCCAGAATCGTTTACCATCTTTGACAACCTCAACTGGCTTTCCCCACACAGCATCCCCAATAACCTCTACCTTTATGTTAGGCTCAATCATCCAGCAATTCCCCGACTTCATATAATTATCGAACTTTTCAGGTGAGGTCATAGCTCGAAGCGCAGAATGGGCCTCTAAAATCAGTTCCCTGTTTTTGCAGCCAATAGCTGCATTTTTAGTGATACCCTCTTTTCCAGCAGCTGGCGAGATATTGAAAATAATGACACAAAGAAATATCAAGAATATTAAATTATTCTTCCTCACTTCATCTTTCCTTATATCTCAATCATTGGTCTCTAAGGCTGAAAGTAAATAAAAAAGCCGAGTTACCTTTTTGGCAACCCGGCTGTCTAAAAGGCTATGCCTACAAATTCTTACCTGATACGACAAGCCTAATTTAGATCCGAAGCTTTCCCCGCCTGCGCCCTCTTACATGCAAGCGAGCCTCCCACCAGGCTACGGCGGGCAGGCGCCCCACAATCGCTCGTGGTTTGGCTTTATCACCAAGGTTTTTTATTCAGGTTTTGTACGCTCCTTTACCATTTATAGGACCTATTCCCACCCCCTATTTTCGAGAAATCTTCTTTATTCTGTTTCGGTGCATTTTACCATTTCCACCCCTAAAAAAGTCAAGCCTTTTCTATACTTGTGAAAAGAATTTCACGTCCAATAAAATGCTGTTAAATCGAATTAAAAATAGAATTGCCTTCTGTTTCTTCAGGAGCACTCTTTACCAGCCAATCATCGGAATTGAGTGATGATTCTAAAACTAGGAACTTCTACCCTACCCACCTTATTCTAATACCTGAATAATTATCACATAACTCTTTAGTTTTATTAAAATATTCGAGAACCGTCCCCATACCAGTCCCAAATCGAATTAAATTTGAATTGCCTTCTGATTCTTTAGGAGCTTTTTTAGTGGCTAATCATCGGAGGAGGGTTAAATCAGGTATTCGGCGATGTTGATGCTGTATTCATTCGGGTCCAACGTCTTCACAATGTCCCATTTATATTGAGCAGTGGTTTCATCTTTTTCTGAAAGGTCTACCATTTTTCCCTTCCGGTATTGTCCATCTTTGTAGAAAAGGAGGGTGACTTTCGGCCGATCAATGAGCTCGGTCTCCTCTTGAACCTTAACGACGATGCCCATCTCATTGGTGTTGAGCAGAACCAGAGTCCCCAGAGGATAGATGCCGATCATATTGATGAAGACTTTGACCAGGATAGGATCAAAATCTTTTCCACTTTGTTCCATCATCAGCCCCAGAATCTTCTCTGATACATAGGGAAAACGGTTGTAAGCCCTTGGCCTTCCCAGCGCGTCATAAAAATCGGCGAGAGTGATAATCCTTCCAAAAAGGGTGGCCTTTCTCTTACGAGTTAATTTTGGGTACCCGCTTAAATCAAATCTAAGATGGTGTTCAAAGGTGCCGGTGATCATCCGGGTAGAGAGTTCTCCCCATTCTTTCATTCTCATCACCAATTCGGTTCCCGCAACAGGATGGGCCCGGATGATTGCCCATTCCTGTGCATTCAATTTTCCCGGCTTGTTTAGAATTTCTTTGGAAATCGCTGTTTTTCCAATATCATGAAATAGACCTGCCATACCTAAATGGGAGAGGTGTTTTTTGGGGATGCCGATCCTCTGTCCGATGGCGATGGCATAGACAGCCACATTGACAGAGTGGTTAAAGGTATACTCATCATAATTTTTAATGTTGGCCAATCCCAGTAAGGCTGAATCATCTTGTATGATGGCATTGACCGCATTCTGCATGAGTCGCTTTGCTTTACGGATATTGACGACTTTCTGGGTCTTAACGCCGTCCATCACCTCTTTGACCAGATTGATTGATTTAAAGTAGACCTCCTTGGAGCGCCGTTTCTGGTCCTCGGAATCAACATAGATTTCCTCATCTTTAAAAAACTCCAGCTTTGCGACATGGATATGAGGAATACTCTTGTACTCAAGCTGTTTCGTCACATAGAGGTAATTGCTCTCATTATTTTCTTCCAGTCCAGAGAGCAGGAAGACAAAATCTTTGAGATGGTCTTTGCTCACCTCTTCTGAAAATTCGACCTCTCCGATCCACCGTTTCCTCAACTCGTTTAAAAAACCTTTAAAGATTGGGTAATTGTCCGCTCGCACCTGAATCTTCACCCCATTAAAGAAGGAGTTGTCACGAACGATCTTGAAGAAAAGATGGTCATCTGCTTTGACCGTGTTATTGATTGTCTGGAGGCACTCCTGGGCATATTGGTCCATGACGACATTATTCCGGTCATAGATGGCTGTGCCCTTGAGGAGGCGGTAAAACCGGATGACAAATTCGGTTCCCATCTTGGAAGATAGATCTTCCTGTGTGGAAAACGGTTTTTCAACCATCAGACAGGGGACTCCTTTGATGGAATGGTTCTCGATAATGCCTGCTGGCACACACTTCGAATAGATTCATCTTTTGAATTCATCCCTTTTTCCAGAATGGCCCTTGCCTCTGGGGTTCCAATCATCGCCAGTGCATTGGCCACCCCTATCTTTGTTTCATCCTTCTTGCCCATTCCAAAGAGACTCTTCCTCTCTAACATCTGCTGAAGCACCGGAAGGGCTTCGTTCGATCCAAGCATTCCAACCGCATCGAGAAAGGCCTTCATCTCGGCTGGCTCTTTCTTTTGAAAGTCTTTTGACTGGATGGCTTCAAGAAGAGCTGCCAGACCTACATTCTTGCCTATTCTCCCGAGATTGATCGCGGACATTGCCCGGATCCGTGTATCCTTGTCATTCAGGGCTTTAATAAGCAGTGAAACCGCTTTTGGGCCACCGACCAATCCCAGCGCCTGCACGGCTTCCCGTCTCACCCGGAGCTCTTCATGGTTGAAGGTTTTCTGGATGTAAGGAAGGGCCTTCTCTTTTCCAATCCGTCCGAGGATATAGGTGATATTGCGAACGAGATACCATCGCCTATCGTCAATAAAAGGGGTAAAGAGTTCAATGGCGTTTTTCCCGATCTCGGACAGAGCGTCGCAAAGGACTCTCCTGGTCTTCGAATTCTTCAGTTCTCCTAACAGTTTGATGAGAGGCTTGATCGAGTTCTGTTGAAGCAGAATGAGATACTCATTCACATCCTCCAGACGAACGCCCCCTTCTCTCTCGAGAATCCTGCCGATTCTTTCAATCCTCACTTCATTGCCGGCACTTTCGATTAACTTCTGGATGGCTTCAGCCTGCCAGTCCCGGAGTTCATAGGTTTTAATCATGATATAGAGGCGCTTTAGCAGATCACTTGCCCTCTGAAATTCACCAAGGGTGAGAAGGCCGTCTAACATCTTTGTAAGGAGATTGATGCTATCCTGGTAGGGTTCTTTCTCTTGTTCGAGCCCCAGAATCTCAAAAAGAATATCAATGGCGTTGAAGACAAAAGTGGGATCAATCTCACTCTCCACCTCTGCTCTCAAGCGGTCCAATTCTTCTGTGGTGAGAAAATAAACATTTTTGTCTCGGATGGGCATTTCCCTGACCGTCTGGGAAATGAGTTTATCCAGATCGTCCTCTTCCTCTTCCCCGATGTCTACCTGGACATTATAGGCAAGTGGCTTGAAAATCAGTTTGCTTTTAAGCTGATCGACATTTTCAGGAATGAGAATGGGTGTCTCTTCAAGAAAATCGTCTGTGGCAAGATAACTGATATGTGTGAAATCCCTTTCCCATATCAGGGTGACTAAATCATCTTCCAATTGATTGATGCTTTCACTTCCCCGGATGACATCCATCAGCCCTTGAACTTCCCACTCTTCCAATCCTTTCGCAAACCGGAGTTCCCTCAATCCATCTTTATAGAGGAGAAAGGCAAGGCTGGATTTGGTATCCCTGTTTTCGTAAATCACTCTATCTTTGAAAGAAAGAGTGAATTCGCCAATCTGAATGATGAAGGAAGGGTATTTATTTAAAAAATATTGTAATTTCTTGAAGAGTTGATCTCGGAATCCCTTGATGGTTGGATTATCAGGCGGATAAAACCGGATGGACTTAAAGGTTTTGAGAAAGAAGCCGGTGAGATCCCTCGCAAGGAGGAACTCCTCATCCGTCTCCATCCCCTCCACGAGAGGCATCTCTTCTGTCAGGTCGATCGTTTTCTTGTCAGGAGAAAGTTCCTCTGGCACGGGTGTCCTGTCCTCAACGTTCTGATACTATTTCTATTTATTGTTTTTGCCATCAATTGTCAATACTTTTTTTGGAGATTTCTGAAAAAGCTCAGAAATCTCTGATTACACCGATTTAAAAAGATTACATCGATTTGGGAATCAAAATGTTTTCAGAAATCCATTTTTATCTCCGCACCTCTTGATCGATTTTCAGATAAATGATATTGAAATTATATGACCTCCTTTCAGCACGATAAGAAGCAAGGAATTCTCTATATTGTCTCGACTCCTATAGGGAATCTCGAGGACATCACCCTGAGGGCACTCCGGATATTAAAGGAGGTGGACCTGATAGCAGCAGAGGATACCCGCCACACCCTTCTCCTTCTTAGACACTTCGGCATCCATGTCCCGATGACCAGTTTCTTTGAAGGGAATGAACTGAAAAAAAGAGACTTTATCCTCACCCGTTTGAATCAGGGCGAACGAATTGCCCTGGTCTCGGATGCAGGAACCCCTGGTATCTCTGACCCGGGATACCGTCTGATCCGATTGGCCATTGAAAACGAGATCCCGGTCATATCAATTCCAGGCCCTTCTGCGCTTATTACAGCTCTCAGTGTCTCCGGTCTTCCCACGGATGCATTTCTCTTTAAAGGCTTTCTCCCCAATAAATCGAAGAAGAGGAGAGACCTGCTGAAACAATTGGAGGAAGTGAAGGAGACCCTCATCTTCTATGAATCCCCTCACCGCCTCACTGAAACCCTGGAGGATATTTTTGAAGTTCTCGGAGACAGGGAGATCGTCCTTACGAGGGAATTGACCAAGATGTATGAGGAGGTTCGAAGGGGAAAGGTGAGCGAGATTCGAAATCAGATTGGCGAAAATAAACTGAAGGGCGAAATCACCCTGGTTGTATCCGGAAAAACACGGAAAAGAATGGGGGAAATGATGGATTAGTGCCAGAAGGGGCGGGTAAAGATTACCAGGATAGAAAAAATTTCCAAACGGCCTACCATCATTAAAAAAGAAAGTATCCATTTCCCCAGGGCCGGCAGATGCGCATAATTCTCCACAGGCCCCACTGCACCGATTCCCGGCCCTACGTTCCCAAGAGTAGCAGCCACTGCGCCAACCGAAGTATCAATATCGAGACCGAGTCCGCTCATCGCCATCACACCTAAAAAAAAGAGCAGAATATACAGAGCAAGGAAACCGATAATATTCAAGACTAAACCCTCCGGAACGGTCCTGCCCCCCATCCGGATCGGAAAGATCCCGTGGGGGTGGAAGAGCTTTTTTAATTCCGACCCCAGAAATTTAAAGGCAACCAGAATTCTCACATTCTTCATTCCTCCTCCAGTCGAACTGGTGCAACCTCCGATGAACATTAACGCAAGAAGGATGATTTGGGTCACAAAAGGCCACTGCTCATAATTATGGGTGATAAAACCCGTCGTCGTCACGATCGAAACGGTCTGGAAGAGCGTGCTCCTGATCAATTCCTCCGAAAGGGTGTCTCCCCTTGCCAGACGCGAGGCCATGATCAATCCCACGGCCAGGACGTTTATTAAAAGAAAGAAGCGAAACTCGGGATTGGTATAATAGAACTGGGGCTTCCCTCTGAGCGCCCAGTAATGTAAAGAGAAATTGACCCCTGCGATAAACATAAAAACGATGACCACATAGTGAATATACGGAGAAGGATAGGCCGCAATGCTCGCATTGGTGGGAGTAAACCCGCCGGTGGCCAATGTCCCAAAGGTGACACAGACCGAATCGAAAAAAGAAAGCCCGCCCAACATCAAAAGAACAATCTCCGCCACGGTGAAAAAAAGGTAGACGGCCCAGAGGATCTTGGCCGTCTCACTTATCCTGGGAGAGATTTTGTCTTTGATCGGGCCAGGCACTTCAGCCTTGAAAAGCTGAACTCCTCCGACCCCTAAAAAGGGAAGGACAGCCACAGCCAGGGCAATGACCCCCATTCCACCCAACCATTGCGTCATGTTTCTCCAGAGGAGCAGACTCTTTGGAAGGACCTCGATATCCGTCAGAATGGTGGCTCCGGTCGTCGTGAATCCTGACATCGTCTCAAAAAAGGCATCGGTCAGGTTCGGGATATAGCGGGAGACCAAAAACGGGATAGAACCAAAGAGGGAGAAGGTAATCCAGCACAAAGTTACGGTCAGATAGGCTTCTCTGATCTGGAGCTCAGCCGGCTTCTTGATGAGCCCTCGAAGAATCAAACTCAGCAGGCTCATCCCGATCATCTGGGCGATATAGATGAAATGGAGTCCGTCCCCGTAATAGAGTGAAAAGGCCATAGGAAGAATGAAGAACCCGCTGAGAAGAAGCCAGAGGCTGGATAAGGTATATATGATATTGGAAAGCTTCAATGGACTCCCTCCATTCCCCCCTTTGTTTACGATGTCGGAACAACTACATTATGAAAACCTCTTTTCGATGGCTGAAATCGCATTTGGAAGAGCAAAAACAATCACTTTATCCCCGGGTTCTAAAACACTCTTTCCGTGAGGGATGACGACCTCGCCCTTTCGAACGACAGCCGCAATCAGGGCGCCCTTTGGTAATCCCAAATCTTTCAATGGCTTGCCAATGATCCGGCTTGACCTCATGACCTCAAACTCAATGGCTTCCGCTTCGATACCGTGAAAGGTAGCCGCAGAAAGAATAGTTCCTCTCCGGATAAAACGCAAAATGGCGCTCGCCGTAGAAAGCCGAACGTTAACGGTGGAATCAATTCCAATCACAGGAAGGAGCGGAAGATAGGTGGGCTTATTGACCAGGGCGATCGTCTTATGAATACCGAGATGTTTGGCAAGCAGGCAGGAGAGGATATTGTTCTCATCATCGGAGGTGACCGCAATAAAGGCATCCATGTTCAGAAGCCCTTCCCTCGCAAGGGTATCAATCTCCGTCCCATCGGCCTGATATACGGCTGTTCTTTTAAGCTGGGAGGCAATCTTGATTGACTTTTCGCGATCTGACTCGACGAGGGTCACCTCGATCTGCCGCTCCAGTTTTTCCGCTAAGCCCCGGCCGATCTTTCCTCCTCCTAAAATCATGATTTTCTCAAGCCTTTGGTCTGTCTTCCCGGAAAGCGAGAGGACATGAGAGAGACTTTCCCGTTTAGTGATGACAAAGATCTGGTCGTTTTTACTAAAATAGTCCTCTCCAGTGGGAATGATCGTCTTTTCCCCTTTCAACATCGCTACCACCCGGATATTCCTTCTCTCCTCCTCCATGCCAACCTCTTTCAGGGGCTTATTTAAATTGGGACAATGACTATCGAGCTTCAACCCTACGACCAGAATCTTGCCGTTTTCAAACTCAACGACCTCCGAGGCGGATGCCCGCATGAGGAGCCGTGTGATCTCTTCAATAACCTCCTCTTCTGGATGGATGAAAAGGTCTACGCCAAGATCTTCCGGTTTCAGGATGGACGATTTTTCGTAATAATCCGGATTTCTCACCCGAGCGATCTTCCTCTTCACTCCCATTTTGGAGGCAACCATACAGGCGATCAGATTGATTTCATCCACGCCTGAGGCCGCAATAAGCATGTCCGCTGATTCTATACCTGCCTCTTTCAGGACGTTCTGACTCGAAGCATTTCCTTCGATCACCGAGACATCGAGCGTTTCCTGGGCATGGGCGCATTTCTCCGGATCGCTGTCAATAATCACCAGGTTGTGTTTCTCAAGGGAGAGTCTCTGAGCGAGGAAAAATCCGACCTCTCCGGCTCCAATAATGACAATCTTCATCTTTTTCCCTGTTTACCTCATTTGATTTTCTGAATATCCTCTCCTTTCCCGATGACGACCAGTATATCGCTATCCTTAATCACGAAATCGGCTCGGGGAACCATTCGGATCCGATCTGGAAGCACCTCTCTCACAGCGATCACCTCGATGTGGTACTTCGTCCTCAAATGAAGCTCTCCGATCGCCTTTCCCATAAAACTGGAAGGAGGCACCAGTTCACAAATCGTATAATCCTCTGATAGGGGAATATAATCGAGGACATTGGGTGAGATCAAGCCTCTGGCTATTTTATCCGCCATCTCTTTTTCCGGGATGATCACCTCTGTGGCCCCCACTTTTTCCAGGACATGTTTGTGATCCTCATCCGGGGCTTTCACGATGATTCGCTTTACCTTCATCTCTCTGAGGTGAAGGGTCAGGAGAGTAGCAGCAGCCAGGTCCTCTCCGAAAGACACAATGACGACATCATCTTCTTGCAAACCGATCGATTCCATGATCTCTTTGTCTGTTCCATCGGCGAGGATCGCTTTGGTCGAGTGGTCTCTAATCTTCTGAACCACTTCCTTGTCCTTGTCAATTGCCACCACTTCGAATCCATTCTCGTATAAATCTTTTGCAATATTAAACCCAAAAATCCCCAACCCAATCACCACCACCCGTTTCATCTGTTCTCTCCTTATTTGTCTTTTGCGTCTCCTTTATTCCAAGTTCCGAAATCCGAAATCCGCAATTTATTCTCTCCTCATTGTTCTCTTGCTTTTTCCCGATTCCACAATCCGCACTCCGAAATCCGCAATCCGAAATGGTTTTACCCCACCATCACCCCCTCTTCCGCATAGGTAAAACCCCTTTTTACGGCGCTTCTCGAAAGAGAATAGGCAAGCGTCAGAGGTCCCACCCTGCCGGCAAACATCATCACAATAATTGCCAGTTTCTGCACATCATTCAGCTTGGGAGTCACCCCCATGGATAATCCCACCGTTCCGAATGCGGAAACCGTTTCAAAAAGATACTCCACAAAGTAGTGACGGTTCTGCAGAGGCGACAGTCCGCCTCCCCCTGTGAGCAGAAGCAATGATGTGACGATGGAGACGGAAAAGGCAGAGGCAAAGATGATGGAAATGGTCCGGCTGACGGCCTCTTTCGGAATCGTCCTGTGATAAATATTGATCTCTTCCCGCCCTTTCAGCCTGTTCCAGATCATCAGAAGCAGCAGGGCCGTGCTCGTTGTCTTGATTCCCCCGCCAGTGGAACCCGGAGATGCTCCGATGAACATCAGAACGATGAGAAGCAGAAGAGTCGCATTGGTCAGAAGTCCGATATCCACGGTATTGAACCCGCAGGTTCTCGGAGTCAGCGACTGAAAGAAGGAAGCCAGAATCTTATTCTGCAGGGGCGCATCTTTCAGGAGATGATTCCGCTCAAAAAAATAAAAGAAGAAGGCGCCCGCGAGAATGAGGACAACCGTTGTCACAAGAACCATTCGGCTATGGATGGAGAGTTTTTTCTGATCTCCTTTCCATTTTGAGAAGACTTCATACTGGACGATGAAACCGACCCCTCCGATGGCCAACAGCCCCATGACCGTTAGATTGACCAGCAGGTCTCCCTGATATTTCATCAGACTGTCAGAAAAGAGTGAAAAACCCGCATTATTGAAGGCTGATACAGAATGATAAACGGACTGAAACAGTGCATTCCAGAATGGAAAGTCTTGTGAAAAGCGGGTAAAGAGGAATAAAGCCCCTGCCGATTCAGTAATGA
>Ga0194113_10009666_pt1 | contig 11599 bp, 6 predicted proteins | sample TA2MahC200mmetaG_FD_146193 | JGI IMG/M metagenome (GOLD analysis project Ga0194113, IMG submission 146193) | Freshwater microbial communities from Lake Tanganyika, Tanzania - TA2015017 Mahale Deep Cast 200m | ecosystem: Environmental > Aquatic > Freshwater > Lake | place: Tanzania: Lake...
GGAGGGGCACTTCGATCGCGAGGCGGTCGATCTGCAGCGATTGGGGCGACTCCAGCCGGAGCTTCGTCCAGAGCAGGCCGTCGTACTCCAGGAAGCTCTCCGCGGTCGCCGTCACGGCGCCGAGCGTGGCCGTCGCGATGAGATCGACCCGCGCCGGCGACGAGGCCGTCACCTTCACCGTCGGCTCTTCCAGGAGGAGGGGTTGGCCGTTCAGCGTGCCGGTCAGCGCGATCGGCGCGGCCAGCATCCCCGCGCCGGCCGTCTCCAACGTCGTTGGCAGCAGCGCCCGCGTGACGGCATAGCGCCGCGGACCCCAGCACGCGAGAGAGACCTCGCCCTCGCCCGTGTCGACCTGCAGGGGCGTCCAGGGCTCGAGGACCCGGTCGGTGATCCCCGTCCGCGAGCCAAGCCACGCCGGCGCGGCGTTCACCGCGAAGGGCGCTTCGGTCGTTGCGAGCAGTGTGCCGCCCTCCGAGAGCTCCGACACGAGGCGGTACTCGCCGAGGGCGAAACGGCTCGCGTCGAACTCCACCGCGGTGTGCTGGGCCCCCTCGAAGCGGACCGTCTGCTCGGCGAGGGCTTCCGTGCCCGCCTGAGGCAGCACGCGGACGCGCGCCGACAGGTCCTCGGTGTCGCTCGGCCGATGCGCGAGCGCGTTCACGTCCACGCGCACCTTCCCGGCGCCCGGAAGGCGGACGACGGTCAGCTCCTGCTGCGCGGGCTCGGCCTGCAGGCTGAACCCGTACAGCGCCTGCACCTCCGGCGCGGTGAGCGCCCGGTCGAAGATCCGCAGCTCGTCCAGCACGGTGTCGGCGGCGTTGGCCCGGTTTGGGTCGCCGATGGTGAATCGCTCGCCGGGCGAGCGCAGGATCGACCGCGTCGCCACGCGCGCCGTGGTCTGCGGCCGACCGTTGATGAACAGCCGCATCTCATCGCCACTCCAGGTGCCGACGAGGTGCACCCACTCGCCGACCTTGAACACATCGGGGAACTGCTTCGAGTCCTGCCGGCAGACCGTGGGGTAGCCGCGCGAATCCCACGCGAGGAAGTAGGTGCTCTGCGCGAAGAAGCGGTAGAGCCACAGGAACTGGCCGCCGTCCGCGGGCGGCGCGGGCTGCCCCTCGGACCAGCCGAAGAAGAACCGCATCGCCGCATCCGTGTCGTTCCAGCCCTCCGGCTTCACCCATATCGAGACCGCGCCGGCCTCGAGGCTCAGGTTGCCGGCCGCCTCGTAGCTGAGCCCGGTCTCCGGCGCGCCGACGAGAATGCCCTGCCCCCGGATCCCGGGCACGAAAGCGATCTCGCCCTTCACTTGCGGCGCTCCGCTGCCGCGCGCTTCCGCCGCCTCGAACGCGCCGTCGAAGGGGGCGTGGAAGGTGCAGTCACCCGGCGTCAGGGCAAGGCCTCGTTCGGCCAGCATCAGCAGACTCCCCAGTATCAGTAGCCCGTGCATCATTTCGTCCTCCTCGGCTGTCTGACAGGCAGGAATGCCTGTCCTCCTGGACCCATGGGCTGTTTGGAGGACAGGCAGGAATGCCTGTCCTCCAAACACCCCTGGTCGGACAGGCAGGAATGCCTGTCCTCCAAACATCCCCTGGTCGGACAGGCATTCCTGCCTGTCCTCGACCCTATCCCCGGCGGCGCAACCGCAGCCTCGCCCCCGAGCGGACACAGCCACAGGATCTCCTCGCAGGTCTCCGGATGGTCGCGCAGCAGTCCGGCGGGTTGCGCAGGGCCTCGGGGATGCCCGCAGCGGTCGGGTGCGCCCACAGCGGCGGACGGATCGCGATCATCGGTCCCTCCTGCGGCTACGGCACGGCTGGATAACCACGGGCTACGCGGAACACGCCGAAGGGGACGGCAACGGCGACGGCCTGGCGGTCAGCCGCCGGGGCCCGGGTACGTGACCTTGTACTCCCGCCCGTTGGTCCGCGGGTCGGAGTTGTCCGAGGTGGAGAAGTAGATGGTGCGCGCGCCCCAGTGGCTGTAGCGGCCCCGGCCCGCCTGCCGGATCTCCGCGTGGGCGGAGTGCGCGGGTCCGAGGGGCTGGCCGTCCTCAAGGAGTACGAGGTCGGAGTAACCGCCGGCCACGTCGCTGGGCGCGCCCTGCTGCAGCCCGACGATGTAGCAGTTCTCGATCTCGGGGCTCATGCTCTTGGGGTCGAGGACCTCCTGGAAGGGCGGCGGCTTGTTCTCCACGCGCGCCACTGCGTACACCGCGGGTTCCTCCAGCCCGGCCCGCTGGAAGGCCGCGATGGCGTAGGGCAGGCTGCAGAGCTGGTGGATGTTGGCGATGTAGATGTTGTTCACCGACCACTGGCGGGCCGTCGCCACCAGCGTCTCGAAGTCCATTCCGCGCAGCAGGGGCAGGAAGTCCGCCGGCGGCTGGAGGGTTCGCGGGAAGTTGGCCGCCCGCTGCGCGAGGCAGGCCGTCGTCGCGGCGTAGCGCTCGTCCCCGGTCTCCTGGTACGCGAGCGAGCAGAGAATGAGCGCGAGGTAACCAGCGTCATCCCACGAGCTGCGGAAGGCCGGTTCACGGAAATCCACGCTCCGCAGAATCGCCTCCCGCAGCGCGGCCGAATCCCCCGGCGGCGCGGAGGTCAGGTAGTACAGCAGGCTGACGCTGGTGTTCGAGACGAACCGGAAATGCTGCTGCGTCACGAAGCGCCAGCCCGCCTCGGGCGGCACGTTCAGCTCGGCGGCCAGCACCGCATCGGCGGTCGCCTTCCACTGCGGCTCGCCGGTGATCTCCCAGAAGCGGATGAGCCCGCCGATGCGGTCCTCGTTCTCCCCCATGTTGCCGTCGGTATGGAACTGGGCATACTCCCGCGCCACCTCCAGGGCGCGCTCATCGCCGGTCAGCAGGTAGTAGTCGATCGCCCCATGGGTCGCGGTGCCGTAGCCGCGCACGCCGTTGCCCCAGTGCTGCTGGTCGTGGCGATGCCCGCCGCCGACGTACCTCGGGTCGGCCGCGCAGTAGTGACACGTGTCCACCTCCATCACGTGCCGCGCCATCGCCTCCGCCGTGCGGAAGGCCTCGTAGTCCCCGGTCCGCACATACTGCAAGAAGAGCGAGTGGGTCAGCGTGCCGTCGTTGCACAGCCAGCCGACGTAACCCCGGCTGCACCAGGCCTGCTCGCCCATGTATCCGTAGTGCGAGGGCGTCGCGTAGCCGTGGAACATCGTGTCGCCGAAGTCGATCATCCCGTCCCAGTGGAAGATGCGCTGGTTGTGCCGGATCCACTCCAGGATCACATTCTGCACGCCCTCGAGCTGCGGGTAGCGCGCCGGGTCGGCGGGGCTGAGCGGCCCGAAGGCCCCCGAATCGGCATACCACTGGGGCGAGCACTCAAGCAGCAGCGGGGCGTCGAGCGCCGCCGCGAGGTCGGCCGCGACGTCCTCGCCCGGCGGCCCATAGCGCAGCAGCAGTTCGTGGGTCAGCCCAACTCCCTCGCCACCGTACTCCCAGAGGCTGAGATCGTAGTGGTACGTGTTCTCCACGTAGTCGTAACGCCGCCGGAGGTCGAGGACCTTGCCGCCGCGCTCGGGCCACAGGTACAGGGAGACGGCTTCGGGTTCGACCGCGATCTCCTTGGGGTGCATCTGCTGGAAGTTGCGGACCGCGAGGGTCATGGCCGACCGCTGGTCGGCCACCCGCGCCCAGCCGGCAGCCTCCTTGCCCGTCGCCAGTTCCCGATCGCCCTCGCTGACCGTGTAGTAGACCGTCTTATCGAGGGTGTAGGGCGCCAGGTGGTAGATCTTCTTCGGACCGATCTCCCAGAGGCTCACGGGGGCGCCGTGGCCGAGTCGGCCCGCGTGTCGCGTCTCACCGCCGAGGGCCCATGCTCCGTCGCCGCTCGCCTGTCGGGGGAAGCGCAGGCGGAGGGCACGGATGAAGTCCTCCTTGGGCTTGCCGGCGTACACGAGCGTGTGCACGAGGCGCAGCTCACTCCGACCCGCACAGGCCTCGGCGCGGATGACGTACTGGAGCAGACGGCGCCCGGCGGGGTTCGTCAGCCAACCCGAGATCCGCACCACTGCTCGCAGGTCGTTGGCGTTCTCGACCTCCACGCGGTAGTCGCCGTCCAGCGTGGCTCCGAAGGCCTCCCGCGGGCCGCCCGTCGCATCGCGAAGCCAGTTCTCCTCCTCCGGCTCCCCCGGCGGCTGGTGCTCGACCTCGCAGGTCAGCTCGCTTCCCTCGCCGGCCACCTGCGTGTCCCAGCGACCATCCCCGTCAAGATCGACCCAGGCCTCCGCAGGCAGGCCGAACGCGCCGCGCGAGAAGACGAACTTCGCCGGCCCGGTGTCCACGGTGATGCTCGCCGGGGTCTCGGCGGTCTGCACCCGGGGCCCCGTCGTCCGTGCGGCTTCGCCGAGGCGGAGGGTGAGCGCCGCCTCGCCGTTCGCGGGCAGGTCGACCTGCGTATCGGCGAGGAGCCACTTCACGCTGCCGTCGTACCACCGCGCGCTCGGCCGCACTCGACAGGGCAGCTCGGCGCCGCCGGCGTCCAACAGCCGCGCCGGGGTCGCATCCCGCAGCAACCCGCGCGGCAGCGGGATCCCGCCACGCACGGGCCACGCGACGCGTGTCACTCCGGCATGGTCGCGAACCGTGAGCGGGACCTCGATCTGGGCGGCGGCGCCTGCCGCCACGCCGACCAGCAAGCCGACTGCCAGCGCTGCCATGGCTTGTTCACCCGTGCGAGGATTGCGTCGGCGTGCAGCTACGCCGTCCTGGCCCCGCCCTCCTTCTCGCGCGCCGGAGCGCCCGGGGAGGGGCGCGAGGCGTCGTTCGCGAAGTGGTCTGTACGGCTGCGGAAGAAGCCCTTCCGCCCCGACGCGTCTTGGGTTACAATCGCCCCTCATACCAGAGCGGAGGTAGTCCCCATGTGTCGAAGCGGCGTCCTGACGGCCCTGTGCGGTGTGGGGGTCGGTGCTCTGCTCCTGGCCGGCTGCCCGGGACCCCAGCCCGATACGGAGAGCCCGTCCGCGGGCGCCGGGGCGAAGGGTGAACCCGCGCCCGCAGCGGGCGGGAAGATCGTGCTGGGCTCCTACATGTGCAACACCGGGCCCTTCGCCACCTTCGGGCAGTCCTCGACGAAGGCCATGGAAATGGCAGTCGAGGAGCTCAACGCCAAGGGCGGCGTGCTGGGCAAGCCGATCGAACTGATCGTCGAGGACGACCAGTGCAAGCCCGAGGAGGCGGCCAACGCGGCGCAGAAGCTGATCCAGCAGGACAACGTCCTGTGCGTGCTTGGGGAGGTCGCCAGCTCGAACAGCCTCGCCGCCGCCCCGATCTGTCAGGACGCCCAGACGCCGATGGTGACGCCGTCCTCGACGAACCCGGCGGTCACGCAGACGGGCGACTACATCTTCCGTATCTGCTTTACGGACGACTTCCAGGGCGTCGTGATGTCGAAGTACGCCGTCGAGGAGCTCAAGGCGAAGACCGCCGTCGTCTTCTCAGACGTGGCGAGCGACTACTCCAAGGGGCTGAGCAAGGTCTTCCGCGAGACCTTCACCGCCGCCGGCGGCGAGATCCTCGGCGAGGAGTCGTACAACCAGAGCGACCGCGACTTCCGCGCCCAGTTGACGAAGTTCAAGGGTCTGAGCCCTGACGTGGTGTACGTGCCCGGGTACTACGGTGAGGTCGCCCTGATCCTCTCCCAGGCCCGGCAGTTGGGGCTCAAGGCGGTCTTCCTGGGCGGCGATGGGTTCGACTCGCCGAAGCTGGTGGAGATCGCGGGGAAGGCGGCCGAGGGCGCGCTGTTCTCCAACCACTACAGCAAGGACGATCCGAACCCGGTCGTGCAGCAGTTCGTGGCCAGCTTCCAGGCGAAGTACAACGAGGCGCCCGACGCGCTGGCGGCCTGCGCCTACGATGCGGTGCGGATCGTGGCCCAGGCCATCGAGACCGCCGGCGTCGAGGACCGCACGGCGCTCCGCGACGCGCTGGCGGGGATCACGGACTTCGACGGCGTGACCGGCAAGATCACCATCGACGAGAATCGCAACGCGAGGAAGTCGGCCACCATCCTCACGATCAAGGGCGGGAAACAGACGTTCGTGAAGACGATGGCCCCGGAGTAAGGCGACCGACCTCAGACCTCGGACCCGAGACCGCCGTCCATGTCCCAGCAACTCATCAACGCCATCTCCCTGGGGGCCGTGTACGCCCTGATCGCTCTGGGCTACACGATGGTGTATGGCGTTCTGAGGCTGATCAACTTCGCCCACGGCGAGGTCTTCATGGTCGGCTCGTTCATCGGGCTGGCGGCCCTGAGCGTGTTCCACCTGCCCTTCGCGCTTGCCGTGCTGGTCGCGATGGTCGGGGCGGCACTGCTCGGCGCGGTGATTGAGCGCGGAGCGTATCGGCCGCTCCGGTCGGCGCCGCGCCTCGCGGCGCTGATCACCGCCATCGGCGTGTCGCTGCTACTCCAGAACCTGGGCATGCTGATCCTGGGAGCGGCGCCGCGCGCCTATCCGCCCGCCATCGATCCTGCGCCGATCGCCTGGCTGGAGGAGCGCGCCGGCGTCGTGGTGACGCGCCAGCAGGTTGTGATCCTCGCGGCCACCGCCGCCATCCTCGCGGGGCTCAGCCTCATCGTCTCCCGCACGAAGATCGGCAAGGCCATGCGCGCCGTCTCCGAGGACCGCCAGGCCGCTCAGCTCATGGGGATCAACGTCGATCGCGTGATCGCCTTCACCTTCTGTCTTGGCTCGGCGATCGCCGGAGCCGGGGGGGTCTTCTACGGCGTCTACTACGGCACGGCTGACCCGCTCATGGGTCTCATGCCGGGGATCAAGGCCTTCGTGGCCGCCGTGTTGGGCGGCATCGGGAGCGTGCCGGGGGCCATGCTGGGGGCCCTGCTGATGGGCCTGGTCGAGACGGGGGTCAGCAGCGTGACGCTGCGGGTCTCGCCCTCCCTGGTCCTCACGGGCTCGACCCTGCGGGACGCCGTGGCCTTCGCCGTGCTCATCGCCATTCTCCTGCTCCGGCCGGCCGGGCTTCTCGGGCGCCCCGGTCGCGAGAAGGTCTGACCCCGTGGACGCCTCGCGGATGTGGGCCCACTACCTGCCGAGGCTGGTTCTGTACGTCGCGATCGGGTCGGTGTTGGTGGGGCTGGACGTTGGACTGCCGCGCCTGCTGAACGCCTACCTCGTTCAGATCCTGGTCTTTGTGGCGTGCAACATCGTCCTGGCAACCAGCCTGAACCTCATCAACGGCATCGCGGGGCAGTTCTCCATCGGGCACGCCGGCTTCATGGCGATCGGGGCGTACGCCACAGCGTGGCTCTCCACCACCCACGGGCAACGGCTCCTGGCCCCCTATGAGGGGCAGAGGCTGGAGCCGCTGCTGATCGTTGCCTACCTCGTGGTCCTGATGTTCCTCGGGGGCCTCGCGGCGGCCCTGGGCGGCCTGCTGATCGGACTGCCCTCCCTGCGGCTGCGGGGCGACTATCTGGCGATAGCGACGCTCGGGTTCGGGGAGATCATCCGGGTCCTGCTGCTGAACCTCGAGCCCGTCGGGGGCGCCACGGGCTTGCGGGGGATCCCTCAGTACTCCAGCCTCTTCCTCGTCCTGGTCGCGGCGGTGGTCACGGTCGCAGCGCTCCACAACCTCGGCAACTCCGTCCACGGCCGCTCGCTTCTGGCCATCCGCGAGGACGAGACGGCCGCCGAAGCCCTCGGCATCGACTGCGCCCACTACAAGACCTCCGCCTTCGTCATTGGCGCCTTCTTCGCCGGGGTCGCCGGCTGTCTCTACGCCCACTACACCCAGTTCATCCACCCGCGCAGTTTCGACTTCATGAAGTCCATCGAGCTGGTGCTCATCGTGGTGCTTGGGGGAGGCAACCTGCGCAGCGTCATCCTGGCCGCCGTCGCCATCACGCTGCTGCCGGAGGGCCTGCGCCTCGTGAAGGGCGCCCTGCACCTGCCCTTCGATCCCCGCATGGCCATCTACTCGGCTCTGCTGATCGCCGCCATGCTGGTGCGCCGCGAGCGCGTCCTGCAGGCCGTGTTGCCCGGGCGGAAGGGCGGTGGACTCCGTGAGTGATCCCGCCCTGCTGACGCTGGAATCGTGCACGGTGAGCTTTGGCGGACTGATCGCCGTCGATGAGCTGTCGCTGCAAGTCCGGCCCGGGGAGCTGGTCAGCCTCATCGGCCCCAACGGCGCCGGCAAGACGACCGTCTTCAACGCGATCACCGGCGTCTACCCGCTCGCCCGGGGCGACATCCGTCTGGAGGGGACGCCGCTGGGCGGGCTGCCGCCGCATCGCGTGGCGCGGCTTGGCGTGGCCCGGACCTTCCAGAACATCCGCCTCTTCCGGGGCCTCACGGTGCTGGACAACCTGCGGGCCGCCATGCATCACGGGAGCGACTACGACCTGCTGCGCGCGGCGTTGCGCAGCCGGCGCTGGGCCGCCACCGAGGCGCGCCTGCAGGCGAAGGCGCGGGAGCTGCTGGGCCTCTTCGAGCTCGAAGGGCGCGCCGAGGAGCCCGCCGGGAGCCTGCCCTACGGCGAGCAGCGTCGGCTGGAGATCGTGCGGGCCCTGGCGACGGGGCCGCGGCTGTTGCTGCTGGACGAGCCCGCCGCCGGGATGAACCCGGCCGAGACGCAGCGTCTGATGGACCTCATCCGGTCGCTGATCGAGCGCTTCTCGCTCACCATCCTCCTCATCGAGCACGACATGCGGCTCGTGATGGGGGTCTCCGACCGCGTAGTCGTGCTGAACCACGGGCGCGAGATCGCGGCGGGGACGCCCCAGCAGATCGCCGGCGACCCCGCCGTGATCGAGGCCTACCTGGGGGAGCCCACGCACTGACATGCTCTGCCTGCGCGACGTTGACGTGCACTACGGGCCCATTCAGGCGCTCCACGGGGTCTCCCTGGAGGTCGCGGAGGGGCAGGTGGTCACGCTCATCGGGGCGAATGGAGCGGGGAAGTCCACGGTGCTCCGGCTGGTCTCGGGGCTGATCCGCCCGACGCGAGGCGAGGTGCTGTTTGAGGGCGCGTCCCTCGCGCGGGTGGCGGCGCACGACATCGTTGCGCGCGGCGTCTCCCACGTGCCCGAGGGACGGCGGGTCTTCGCCGGTCTCACGGTGCTGGAGAACCTGGAGATGGGCGCGTACCTGGTGCGGGGCCGGGCCGCGATTCGGGCGGCTCTCGACGAGGTCTTCGAGCTCTTCCCACGGTTGCGCGAGCGCCGGGGGCAGCGCGCCGGGACCCTCTCCGGCGGCGAGCAGCAGATGCTGGCGATCGGCCGCGCCCTCATGGGGCGGCCCCGGTTGCTGCTGCTCGATGAGCCTTCCCTCGGCCTGGCGCCGAACCTGGTGCAGAGCATCTTCGGCGTCATCGCCGGCATCCGGCAACGAGGAGTGACCCTGCTCCTGGTCGAGCAGAACGCGCACATGGCCCTGCGCGTTGCCGACCGGGGCTACGTTCTGGAGACCGGGCGCATCGTGCTGCACGACACGGCGGAGCGCCTGGCTGCCGACCCCAACGTGCGGGCCGCCTACCTCGGCGAGTGAGCCCGCAAACGGCGCGGACGGGAGGGGGTGGCGATGACCCCGTCAGGACGACCGCGCGATCCCGCCATCCGGCATGCAACTCTCCGCGTCGCCGCCCTCCCGGCCCTGGCCCTGGGCCTGCTCCTGACCGCCGCCGGGTTCGTCGGCGTGCAACGCCTGGAGCGACGCTACACGCGTAGCGCCTTCGGCACCGCGGCGGCCCGGCCGGCCGGGGCCCTTCAGACGCAGTTCGGCCTGCATCTGGCCGACCTCCAGTCCATCCGCCGCCTGTACCTGGCGTCCCAGTTCGTGGAGCGAGGCGAGTTCGCTGATTTCGTGACACCCATCCTCGAGCGGCGTCCGGAGCTGAAGCTCCTGGCATGGGCGCCGCGCGTGACCGGCAAGGGGCGGACGGCGCTGGAGGCCGCGACGGTCGAGGAAGTCCCTCCGGGCCTGCGCATCCGGCAGGAGGATGCGGGCGGGCGGCGCATCACCGCGCCGCCTCGGGATGAGTACTTCCCGGCCTGGTACGTGGAGCCGATGCCGGAGGCCGAGGTTGTCCTGGGGCTGGACCTGGCGCTCGACGGCCTGGCCATCGGGGCGTTGCGAAGGGCCTGGGAGACAGGCGACGCGCAGGCCGTCGTCAGTAGCGCGCTGGTGCCCACCGATGAAGAGACGATCCTGACGCTCGTGCTGCCCGTCTACGGCAACGTGGAGACCGCCAGCGCCGCCGGCTTCGAGCAGTCCGCCGGCCAGCCGGTTCTTGGCTGCCTGCTGAGCGTTCTCAGTCTGGAGCCGCTGGTGTCGGCGGCCATCGAGGAGTCGGACGTGCGCGGGGTGCGGGTCGGTGTTCACGATCACCCGAACCCCCGCGGTCGCCCCCCCCTCGTCGCCGCTGGGCCGGACGCGGGCGCCCGGCCGGGCTCCCTGCGGCCGGCTCTCCGCGAGCTGCGTCAGAGCTTCCCCCTGGACGTCGCCGGCGAGCAGTGGTCGGTGGAGTGCGTGCCGACCGGCGCGTACACGGGGGCCGCCGGAACCTGGCGCGCATGGTGGGTGCTGGCCCTGGGGCTGTTGCTCAGCGTTCTGGTCGCGGCCTATGTCTCGGCCGTGACGGGCCGAGCCGCCTGGGCGGAGCGGCTGGTGGAGGAGCGGACCGCGGATCTCTCCCAGGCCAACGAGGCGCTGCGTGAGAGCGAGGAGCGGTTTCGGCAGCTGGTCGAGCGGATGGGGGAGGGTCTGACGGTCATCGACGCGGACAACGGCTTCACCTACGTGAACCCGACCTTCCGGCGGATGCTCGGCTACTCCGAGGCCGAGATGCTGGGGCGGGGACCCGCGGAGTTCATGGACGAGCCAAACCGCGCCATCCTCGCCGAGCAGCTCACCCGCCGACGAACCGACGAGGGCGCGCCCTACGAGGTCGCCTGGCTCCGGCGATCCGGACGGCTGGTTCACACCATCATCTCTCCACGGGCTCGCCGGGATGCGTCGGGGCGCTACGTGGGCAGCTTCGCCGTCATCACGGACATCACCAGCCGGAAGCTCGCCGAGGAGCAGCTGGAGCGCATGTCCGCCGAGCTGCGCCGCTCGAACCGGGAGCTCGAGCAGTTCGCCTACGTCGCCTCCCACGACCTGCAGGAGCCGCTGCGGAAGATCACAGCCTTCGGCGACCGGTTGGCCGCCCGGGCCGAAGCCGCCCTGGACGAGCACGCGCGCGACTACCTCAACCGTATGCAGAGCGCCGCCCGACGGATGCAGCGCCTCATCGACGACCTGCTGCTCTACTCGCGCGTGACCACCAAGGGCGAGGCGTTCGTGCCCGTGGACCTCGGCGAAGTGACGCGGGGCGTGCTGTCCGACCTGGAGGTGCGCGTGCAGGAGGTCGGGGCGCACGTGGAAGTCGGCCCCTTGCCCACCATCGAAGCCGACCCCTCGCAGATGCGCCAGCTTCTGCAGAACCTCATCGGCAACGCCCTGAAGTTCCGGCGGCCCGACCAGCCCCCCCGGGTGAGGGTCTCGGCGCAGGTCGTCGCGGAGGCGATCGATGAGCCGGACGCCCCCGGCCCACCGCGCGAGCTCTGTCGGC